>VFQP010002327.1_pt1 | contig 21593 bp, 18 predicted proteins | sample 3512351 | NCBI WGS metagenome assembly VFQP01 (sample SAMN10412372, study PRJNA504923) | tailings metagenome | isolation source: Relicate 1 Philex TSF1 revegetated site | place: Philippines: Tuba, Benguet | collected 2017-08-29
TCAACATTATTATATTCTCGATAGCAGCATTTTTGATTAGTATCGAAACAGCTCTTTATGCTATGCTAACTTACTTGTCGGCTTCCAAAACCATCGACTTTATTATTCATGGTATTGAGGAATATACAGGTGTAACCATTATTTCTGAAAAAAGTGAAGAAATACGCGTTATGATTATCGAAAAACTGGGGCGTGGTGTAACCATCTTCAAAGGCAAAAGAGGCTTTGGCAAAAGAGGGAAAAAAGATGAAGATTTGGACGTAATATATACCGTTCTTACTCGTCTCGAATTACAAAAACTCAACAATGAAATTGAAAATATAGATGCTACAGCCTTCGTTGTTCAACAAAGTATCAATGACGTAAAAGGCGGTATGATTAAAAAGTTGCCATTACATTAATCTTTGGGGGTAAAAACATGAGTCAGCCCAAATTTTAGGTAATAGTAAAAGCCCTCCCCTATTTGTGTTTGTTGGGATTCATAAGGTTGTCAAGCAAAGTTTGATAAGGCTTATCAATTGCTCAAATGATAGAAAATTAGAGATTATCCATGCAAAAGGCGTTCGAAATTAGTTTTCCGAACGCCTTTTGCATAGTAAATATCACAATGACTCATCTTTAGCCCCAAAGCATTGCGTCTTTACTGGTGAAAAGTATATTCAAAAATAATCATTCATTTGCTCAATCACCATTCACTAAATTTGGGATGACTCATGTTTGATAGCTTTGGCCTATACACTAAGTTATCTTTTTGCTTATATTTAGGCTAAAATATGGCATTATGAGCAATCAGAAAGGTATTACAAGCCCTGTCCAAAAAGACATTTGGACTTTTCTTCAAGAATTTACGCCAGCACGTATTGCACGTGGACACGCAGGCCACAGCCTTCCAACCAAAGAATTACTGTTATTTCAGGCCGACCACGCTCAAGCTCGTGATGCTGTGTATTCGTCATTAGAACTTGCCACTTTTCAGAAAAAAATCTTACATCCTACGATTGTTTTAACAAGCCAGATTACAGAGCGGACTCAGTACTTACAACGACCCGACTTGGGCCGAAAACTATCTGATTCTTCTAACAATACCCTTCAGGTACTGCCTCCTCAATCATACAATATCTGTATTGTTGTAGCCGACGGCCTATCGGCCAAGGCAATCAATCATCATGCTATTCCTGTTGTAAATGGGCTAATCAGTGTATTCCAAACGTATGGCTGGTCGGTTGCTCCAGTATGCTTGGTACAACAAGGCCGTGTAGCTATTGCCGACGAAATTGCGGTAGCCCTCCATGCCGAAATTGTTTTGATTTTGATTGGCGAACGCCCCGGACTGAGTTCGCCCGATAGTATGGGAGCTTATATTACCTATCAGCCCGAAATTGGTATTACCGACGAGCGTCGCAATTGTGTGTCAAATATTCGTCCAGAAGGATTAAATTATGAAATGGCGATTGAAAAAATTGTGTATTTGCTTCGAGAAATGAGTGTACAAAAAATCAGTGGAGTAAATCTAAAAGATGAAATGCAAAATCGCCTTGAACAGTAAATCGTTATTACTTGTCTTTATACGGGCTTCTACCGATATACCACACGCTATTATCGGTAGAAACGACTGAATCTACTTTACCACTTTCACCAATAAATTTTTGGCTACCTCGTGGCTTAAAAACTGAGGAATATTTTGGGCAATCTGTACAGAAAGAGATTTGTCAAAGTCGTTGATTTCTAGCACCTTGATTTCAGAACCCAGATTAACCCCGCATTTGGCAAGGTATTGCAAAAATGCTGAAGAATGTTCAGAAACCCCCATCATCAATACCAACTCCCCTTGTCGTATTTCAGCCAAATTTTGATACCGAAGCTCTGGCATTTGTCCGTGGTGATCAGGAATAGGGTCGCCATGAGGGTCAAATTTAGGATATGCCAAAAACTCGTCTAGCTTTTCTACCAATTCTTCCGAATCGATATGCTCTAACTGTTCGGCAATATCATGAACTTCGTCCCAATTAAACCCCAGTTTATCCACCAAAAACACTTCCCAAAGGCGGTGTTTACGAATTACCTTCAAAGCTACCTGCCTTCCCGACTCGGTAAGGCGTACCCCTTGATATTTTTGGTAATTAACTAATTGCTTTTCAGACAACTTCCTCAACATATCCGATACCGAAGCTGCTTTGGTTTGGGTAAGTTCTGCTACGGCATTAGTACTAACCTCTGCATCGGTTTCGGCAGAAAGTTTATAAATTATTTTAAGGTAGTTTTCTTCGGTAAAGGAAGTGATTTGCATGCAAAAAAAATTTAGTAACAGTCTATCTTATAAAACAGACAATAATACAAAGGTAATTTTTTACCTTTAGAAAAGTAAATTTTAGACTAACCTAAAAAAATATTTTGAATTATAAAAAATACATTCTATGTTTGTTACACTAAATAATAAATGCCTAATACACAAAAGATAAAGAGAACAATAAGAAATCAGGTAGCAAATTGACCGATCCCTATATTGCTCAAAACTTATCATCATTGAATAGCCTACTAGATTAATTGATTATATATTACAAAAACCTTGATTGTAAAGAACCAATGACTTGGAAAAACAAAGAAATAACACCTTCATTGCCAGAAGTATATGCGTCTATCAATGTACCGAAAACAGGTTCGTTTTGGCGAAAACTTTGGGCTTTTACAGGCCCTGGCCTAATGGTAGCCGTTGGCTATATGGATCCAGGCAACTGGGCTACCGATATAGCTGGAGGAGCTAAGTTTGGCTATACCCTTCGGTTATCTTAATTTCCAACTTATTTGCTATGCTCTTGCAGCATCTTTCACTCAAGCTAGGTATTGCCACTGGAAAAGACCTAGCCCAAGCCTGCCGAGATGCTTACTCAAAACCCACAGCTATAGCCTTATGGGTACTCTGCGAGGTGGCCATTGCTGCCTGCGACTTGGCAGAGGTGATTGGCTCGGCTATTGCCCTAAATTTATTGTTTGGCATGCCTTTATCGGTAGGAGTATTGGTAACAGTACTAGATGTATTGGTATTGCTTTACTTTCAGGGAAAAGGCTTTAGGATGCTCGAAAGTATTGTTGCGGGTCTTATTGTAATGATTTTTCTCTGTTTTGCGTACGAAATTGCGGTTTCTCAACCTTCAATAAGGCTTATCATGGGGAATCTTTTACCAAAACCCGAAATCATTACCAACCCAGATATGCTGTATGTAGCAATTGGGATTTTGGGTGCAACAGTAATGCCTCATAATTTGTACTTGCACTCAAGTATTGTACAAACTCGAAATTTTGACAAAACAACTGAAGGCAAACGCTCGGCCATTAAATTTGCCACAATCGACTCAACGATTTCTTTGGCTTTTGCTTTTTTTATCAATGCTGCTATTCTTATTGTTTCGGCGGCCTCTTTTCATACTTCTGGCAACCAAAACGTAGCCGATATTCATGATGCTTATCATTTGCTCGACCCTGTTTTAGGGGTAAAATTTGCAGGTATTTTCTTTGCTGTAGCCTTACTGGCTTCAGGACAAAACTCTACTTTGACGGGTACTTTGGCAGGACAAATTGTAATGGAGGGTTTTCTAAACCTCAGGCTAAAACCATGGATTCGTCGTCTTATTACACGTTTGTTGGCGGTAATTCCTGCACTGATTGTAACACTTATTTATGGCGAAAAAGGTACAGGCGAGCTTCTTGTGCTTAGTCAGGTGATATTATCGCTTCAATTAAGTTTTGCGGTAGTACCTTTGGTAGTGTTTACGGGGTCTAAAAATAAAATGGGTGAGTTTGCCAATTCCAAAACTACTCAAATCATAGCTTGGGTTGTTTCGATAATTATCATTGTTTTTAACCTTTATTTACTTTGGGATACCTTTAGATAGCCGAATTTAGTAAATGAGTGATTATTTTTGGATATGATTTTTACCACTAACGACACAATACTTTGTGGCTAAAGATATATCATGCTGATATTTGATATAAAAAGGCGGTCGAAAAACAATTTCCGACCGCCTTTTTTATGAATAGCAAGTTTTTATCATTTGAGCAATTGATAAGCCCACTTAACGACCTTATGAATCACAAACAGGAGGTCTCTTTTAATATTACCTAATATTTGGGGTAACTCATGTTTTGTTTACAATACATTCAATCTAAACTGAAAATATGTTTTAGCTAGCAATGCCAGTTTTTGAAAGTCAGGTACACGAATCCGTTCATTTTGAATTTTGGAAGCAGGACAACCTTTTATTTTATCAAATAGCCTTAAATAATACTTATAGGCCAAATAAACCCCTGCTTTTGCCCCTTTGGGCAACTGTAATATACCTCGATAGCCCGCATCAAAGTCGGCCTGAATATCGGCCTCGATCAACTGCTTATCGGCAAGGGTAAAATTGCTAAAATCTACATTAGGAAAATACGTTCGACCTCGCTCCTGAAAATCAGATTTAATATCTCTCAAAAAATTCACCTTCTGAAAAGCCGAACCCAAACGACGAGCATCTTCTTTGAGGCTCTGGTATTGAGCTTCGTTACCTTCACAAAAAACCCTTAGGCACATCAAACCTACCACTTCAGCCGAGCCATAAATATATTGTTCATAACCATCTTGACTGTAATCTGAATTATACAAATCCATTTCCATCGAATACAAGAAAGCCTCAATCAGCTCGTGGTCGATATGGTATTCATTTACAACGGCCTGAAATGAATGTAATACAGGATTCAAGCTTATTTTATCTTCAATAGCTTGGTAGGCATCGGCCTTGAAGGCCAACAACAATTTCTTTTTATCAAACCCATGAAATGTGTCTACTATTTCATCGGCATAACGTACAAACCCATAAATGGCATATATAGGAAAGTGAAAACGCTTGTGGAGCGTCTTAATTCCTAAAGTAAATGAAGTACTGTAATGCTCAGTAATGAGCTTACTACATTCAAATGTGGTGGTACTATACAAATCCATCATATTAATTGTGCGTCATAGCTTTTAAGGTTATTCTATCGGAATGCCATCGGCTATTGGCTTGAGGCGGTGGTTTATTATATCTTTATTAACTATTCAATTCTTTATCTACTTCGCTGGCTACCAACAACCCCGAAATCAATGAAGGAGGTACACCTGGCCCTGGCACAGTCAACTGACCTGTATAATAGAAATTGTCTATTTTTTTGCTTTTTAGGGTAGGCTTTAGCAAAGCAGTTTGCATTAGGGTATTGGCCAAGCCGTAGGCATTACCTTTGAAGGCATGATAATCGCCCTTAAAATCATTGTGGGCATAACTTCTTTTATATACTACTGCGTCTCGAATAGACGTACCACAATATTGTTCGAGGCGTTCCATTATCATCTGGTAGTATTTCTCACGCATGGCCTCGGTATCTTCCAAATCAGGAGCAACAGGAATCAACAAAAACAGGTTTTCAGAGCCTTCTGGAGCTACACTATTGTCTGTTTTTGAAGGTGCTGAAGCATAAAATAACGGTTTTGAAGGCCATTTCGGCTCGGTATAAATTTCGTGAGCATGCAATGAAAAATCTTCGTCGAAAAATAAATTATGATGCAACAACTTAGGAATCCGTTTGTTGACCCCCAAATAAAACAACAACGACGACGGAGCCATTACACGTTTATCCCAATAGGCTTCGTCATAATTACGATATGAGTCTCCTAAAATTTGTTCTTCCACATGGTGATAATCGGCACTAGCCACTACGGCATCGGCCTCAAAAACAGTCTTTTCAGTAATTACTTTTTGTACTTTATGTCGTTGAACCTCTATATTCTTTACTTCATGATTATACAAAATCTTAACCCCTTTTTCTTGGGCCAAGGCCACCATACCTTTTACAATTTGATACATACCGCCCATCGGATACCAAGTGCCTAATTGCATTTCAGCATAATTCATTAGGCTATACATAGCGGGTGTATTTTCGGGTGTAGCTCCCAAAAACAAAATAGGGAACTCCATTAGTTTTAGGATTTTATCATTTTTGAAAAACTTTCTAATATGACTAGAAAAAGACTGAAAAACATCTAATCGTACCACATCGTAAAGTAACTTCAAGCTCAAAAATTCGGTAATACTTCTCGAAGGCTTCCACACAAACTGATTAATTCCTACATCGTACTTATAAGCTGCTTGGCTCAGAAAATCTCTGAACTTTTCGGCACTTCCTTGTTCCATACTCTCAAACAAATCGGCTAGATTGTCAACCCCTGCTGGCAAACTAATAACTTCATTGCCTTTCAAAATAACCGCATAAGAAGGGTCTAAACGTACCAAGTTGTAATAATCGGAAGTCTTCTTATTAAATTTAGCAAAATAATTATCAAAAATATCAGGCATCCAGTACCAGCTTGGCCCCATGTCGAAAGTAAAACCTTGTGTTTCAAAAACCCTTGCACGTCCACCAGCCATACTATTTTTTTCGAGAATGGTTACTTCATAACCTTTATCTGCCAAGCCCGTTGCTGCCGCCAAACCCGAAAACCCTGCACCAATTACAATTACTTTTTTCATCTAAATGTATTATCGTTATAATGGGTATGAAAATATGCTATTGTTTTCTGTAATAGAAAAATCGAAGTAATATAAAACGGGCTGTATACTTTGTTGTATTTACGCTCCATTTTGCCAATAGTTTCTAGCTTCATTATTAGAATAACCAGATAACCGACAATTTGTTTTGTAAAACGTATAGTTTGTTAAAAGTTAAACAAAACAAAAAAGTCGAGCAAATGCTCGACCCTTTGCAACTTTCTTCTGTTAACCAAAAAACTAATCAATTATTTAACAATTGCCGTTTTTGGAGTCAATGCCTTTACAGTTGATGAAATGTAACTCCAAACAGAACGACTAGTCCTAATTAATTTTACTTGCCAAGATACTAGGTTTGGCTGTTAATTCCAATAAGCATACATATGAAGCTTATCTTTTAATTCTTTACGGGCTATATGAATTCTGTTTTTTACTGTACCAATCGGAATATCTAATTTCTCTGCAATTTCATGGTATTTAAACCCTCTAAAATACATCATAAATGGCATTTTATAGGCTTCATCCAACGATTTTACGGCATTATCTATATCGTTCATCGCAAAAGTACTCATAGCGGTATTGTCGGTACTCGACTCCATAGAGTTGATATAGTGCAAATTGTCGGAAGTATCGATGAAGGTATTTTTTCTCACCATTCTTTGATAATTGGTGATAAAGGTATTTTTCATGATAGTGTATAACCATGCCTTTAGGTTGGTTCCTTCTGTATATTTATCACGATTGGTGAAAGCTTTCAACAATGTGTCTTGCAACAAATCATTGGCTTCTTCGTAATCTCTGGTCAACTTCATGGCAAAGGGTTTCAATGATTTAGAAACTTTTCCTATATGGAATGAAAATTCAACAGCTGTCATAGTCGTTTTGCGTTTATTTGTTGATTTGTTTAACAAACATAAGTAATGATTAAACAAAAACAAAATATATTTACTCATTTTTTCACAAAAAATAAATTCAAATTCGTAACTATTAAAAGCAAAAAAGGGCTTTTTTATTAGAATAATTATATTCAATATAAAAAACAAGTTTAAAAACGTACAACAAAAACCGTTTAATATAAATAAAAAAAACATTAAACATAATTCATCAAAACGTTTTGTTGAACTTATATACCCTAAAATGTTAAACAAAAAGCAGGTCTACTGTCTTGGAAAGATACAATTATCAAAAAAATACAAATGCAACATCATTGCACATTTAAACACAATTATACTTACCTTTGTTACACAGCTTTATTAATCAGCAAACGTGAAAAAGATTCTATTGATACTTACGGTAATCATGATAGTGTGGTTGCCTACATGGGCACAAAACAACAACTGTACTTGTGTTTTGAAAGGAGTGGTTCATGAAACCAACATTCATAATCCTATTCCTGGGGCGGTGGTGTACTTAAAGGGCACAAAATACGCCGAGTATACCAATGCTGAAGGAAAATACAACTTCAAAAACCTTTGTCAAGGCACATATACGCTAGTATGTCAGGCTGTTGGTTATCAAAAGGTTGAAGTAGTCATCAATTTGTCAAAAGAGCATTCAGAAGAACTAACCCTCAACAATTCCGACGAGCATTTGCAGGAGGTAATTGTGGCTGGCAAAAAACTCGAAAATAATACCCATACCAAAAATATTATTGAGGGTGATGCCCTTGAACAAAGCCGAGGGCAAAACCTTGCCGAATCGCTGAAGGCTGCTACGGGTGTTACTACTTTACAAACTGGTAGCAGTATTGCCAAACCCGTTATTCATGGGATGCACTCTAATCGTGTATTGATTCTCAACAATGGTATTCGTCAAGAAGGCCAGCAATGGGGTAGCGAACACGCTCCTGAAATCGACCCATTTGTGGCCAAAAAATTAACGGTAGTAAAAGGTGCTGCGGGTGTTAGGTATGGCTCGGATGCTATTGCAGGTGTAATTATGGTAGAACCCAACCCTTTGCCCGATTCGGCTAAGATACATGGCGAAATCAATACTGTGGCTTTTTCTAATGGCCAACAAGGGGTTGTTTCGGGGATTGTAGAAGGTGGTATTTCTAGTATAAAAGGACTTGCTTGGCGGCTTCAGGGTACTTACAAACGTGGCGGCGATATCAAAACAGCTCAATATTATTTGGCTAATACAGGGATTCAGGAGCAGAATTTCTCGGTTGCATTGGGCTATAATGCTATCCATTGGGGTACAGAAGCATATTTTAGTTATTTCGACACCCAACTGGGTATTTTTGCTGGCTCGCATATTGGCAATATTACTGATTTGCTCAATGCTATTGATAACCCTCGTCCTAGTAGCGATTATACACCTTCGTCGCCAAGTTATACAATCAATCGCCCCGACCAAGATTTAGCTCATAATTTGCTCAAAATAAAGTCATTTTTTATTACTGAAAACCTAGGAAAATGGACATTGACACTTTCAAGACAGTACGACTGGCGACTTGAATATGATATTCCTCGTGGCAATAGAACCTTAAATACCCTCAATTTTAAGCTTACCAGTTATCAGGGTGAGCTTATTTTGGAACATAAACCTCTTTGGGGTATTTTGAGCGGTACCGTTGGGCTGAATGGCTTATGGCAAGAAAACCTTTCATCGTCATATCAATTAGAAAAGCCTTTGACTAATACCGTTCTAATTCCTAATTATCATACTAAAAGTGCGGGGTTGTTTTTGATAGAGCGGTATGTAAAAAATAAATGGGAGATCGAAACGGGGCTTCGCTACGATATTCGCAATTCGGAGGCCTATGGTTTAAGTTTCAACAATACCATTTTTCACCATTCATTTACTTTCAATAATGCCTCTGCTACCGCAGGCTTGGCCTATAATGCTTCTAGCAAGCTTACTTACAAAGCCAATGCCGCAATTGCATGGCGTGCCCCCAATATGAACGAGCTGTTTTCAAATGGCGTACACCATGGTGCAGCAGCTTATGAAAAAGGTAATATTGATTTAGTACCCGAAGTAGCTCATAATATATCGGTATCGGCAGAGTATTCTGGCGATAGGTGGGCTTGGGAAGTTGCTCCGTATTTTAATTATATCAAAGATTTTATTTATCTAAAACCAAGAATTGAAAATGGTGTTCTACAAACTGTTTTATCGGTACGTGGAGCATTTCCTGCTTTTGATTATACTCAGGTAGATGCTGTGTTTGCGGGGGTAGATGCTTCGCTGAAATACATGATTACGCAACAGTTGTCTATTTCAGAAAAATATTCGATGGTAAGAGCCAAAGATGTTCGCAACGATAGCTATATGGTCAATATTCCAGCCAACCGCCTCGAAAGTACCCTAAAATATACTTTCTCTAAAAAAGACGCATATATTAGTATTAGTAATTTATGGGTAGCTCGTCAAAGCCGTGTAGAAGCCAATAGCGACTTTTTAGCTCCTCCTGCTGGCTATAACTTATGGAATTTGTACGCTGGGTATCCAATCAAAAAAGTAACCTTAGGCTTGAGTGTAAGCAATCTTTTGAATACCGCCTACCGTGACTATATGAACCGTTTTAGGTATTTTACAGATGAAATGGGCCGAAATATTTCCTTGAGACTACAATACAAATTTTAGGTTGAATATTATCATGGATTGGAGATTGCTACTGTGGGGTTGGCTGTGTTGTTCATAAAATATATGTAGAAAGCATTTCATTTACCCAATAATGTTCTATTAGTAAGAGTACTGAATCATGAATAAAAAGTACCAGAAAACCATCTGGTTATCGCTTTATTTCATCATTCAGTACTCTTTTTGAGCTAGGCATTTTGTAACACCTCCTCCACAAATGAAAGAGCTTTTAGGGCAGCTTTTTCATCCCGCAGTTTTAGTCCTAATCTTCTTTCCAATATATCGTCGGCAGTACAAGCCATCTCGTATTTTACAGCATATACCACTTCGGCTTTGATAAAGGGATGCTCGGCAACCAATAGCGATTTTAGCGAGCTGTCGTCGATGGTGAGTTCGAGTACTTTTGAAGCATAACTACCATATTTTTTCATCAAATGCTGAGCTACATAATCGGGAATAGTGTATTTAGCTACCAGTTTTTTCCAATCATCAAATTGATAATTTTCAGCTCCATACAACAATTGATGGTCGGTAGTACAAGCCGAAACCGCTTGTTTGAGTACATTTTCTTGTACCATATCTACTGTATCTTTGGCCATTAAACGATAAGTAGTCCACTTGCCCCCCATAATACTTACTAGTTTTGACCGCTTATCTATTTCGACCTCGTGGTCACGTACCAACGACTTGGTATCTGAATCTAAAGCCGAATGTAGTTGAGCTTCCAGCAAAGGCCTCAAGCCCGCAAAGCCCGAAGTAATATCGGCTTCGCTCACTGGCTTTTCCAAATACCGATTTACGTAGTCTATTAAATATCCTTTTTCATGCTGTTCTAGCTTAGGCACTTCCGAAAGGTTATCCTCTTCGTCGGTAGTACCTACCAAAAGCTGATCTTGCCAAGGAATCATAAAGATTACACGTCCGTCGTCGGTTTTAGGAACTAAAATAGCGGTTTCGCCTTGTAGAAAAGTTTTGGGCAATACAATATGAGCCCCTCTACTTACTTTGATTCGTGATTTGAGTTTGGGATTAGCCAATTTCCGAAGGTGGTCGGCAAATGGCCCAGTAGCATTAATAAATGCTTTGGCACTAATATGTAGCTCGGTATTATTCAACAAATCTTTTGCCCAAAGCGATTTTAGCCTACCAGTATCTTCATTTTTGCTAAATTTCAATGCCTGTGTATAATTTAAGGCCAAAGCCCCTTTGTCTACGGCTGTTTGGATTAGGGCTAAACAATACCGTGCATCGTCCAATTGTCCGTCATAATATAATACTGCCGAATTGAGGTGCTTCTTTTTGAGTTCAGGAATTAGCTCCAAAGCTTCTTGTTTTGAAAGCCGCTCACTTTTAGCAATATTTTGAGAACCTGCAATCCATTCATACATTTTAAGCCCAATCGTGTAATAAATACTTTCGATAAAGCTAAAACAAGGTGTTAAAAGGGCAAGCGGTCGAGAAAGATGTGGAGCATTTTTGAGTAATATTTCCCGTTCTTTCAAAGCTTTTCTTACCATTTTGTACTGTTCCCAATCCAACTTTTTAACGGCTTGTTCAAGATACCGAACACCTCCATGAATCAATTTGGTAGATTTAGACGACGTTTGAGCAGCAAAATCATACTTATCGATTATTATAACTTTTAGGCCTCTGAGGGTAGCATCCAAGGCAATACCTGCACCTGTAGCCCCTCCTCCAATAATACAAATATCAAATTGTGGCGTGTCATGAAGTTTGCGGAGTTGTTCGTTACGATTCATCATAAAACTAACATTAAAGCTATTTAAGTGGGATTGGACAATGTTTATAAAAAGGATGTATAAAGAATTGGATAGTGTATTAAAAAAGGTCTCGCTAAACTAACGAGACCCTTTTTAAAATGCAACATAAAGTTATTAAAATCCAGTTGATATTTATTCAATTACTTCAGCTTCTTCCAGAATATAATTCATTTCATAAATATCGTCGGCATTCAACTTTAATTTGCCAGTGAAAGTGTGCATTTCATCGGTCTTGTATTTCTTTGAAGCTCCTTTTTTAGGTTTCAACGACATAACTGATTCGGGGCCTGCACCACCACAAAAAAAGCATTGGCTATAAGGAAAAGCCGACAATACATATACATTGGTAGCGGCATCGACAGGTATTACGTACCCTTTGATTGTCACTTCTTTGTTTTCTAATTTTTTTACGCCAGGCCCAAAAGTAGGGTACAACATATAAATAGATTCTTGAGGATACCATTTTTTCTTAAAGGTAACGTCTTTGAGCATATCCCAAGTAAGTTTATCACTTGGCAAAGCCATCGTTTTGCGGTTGGCAGGGTCTATAGCCAATGCCGACTGACTCAATAACACAATCAGGGCAAGAAAGCTAAATATTTTTTGTTTCATAACTGTTGATGTTTGGTAGTTTGTGTACAGGGTTTTTTATTTCAAGTAAATTTCTTAATCGTCGGCTAATGTTCTGGAAATATCTATTTTATAAATACCTATCGACGGAATTGCAGCGGCCAATAAACCTATAATAAGAGCCCCCAACAAAAGCCAGAATTCTTCGGTAAGCAAAGATAGAACGTTGAAATCATAATGAAAATTTTGTTCGACATTCTGTGCCATTACCCATACGCCCAATCTACTTAGCAAAACGCCAACAACATAACCTATTATACTGATTATCAATCCTTCTGACAACAAAAGAAAAAACAATTTTGTTCTGCTAGCTCCCATCGAAAGCATCAAGGCCATTTCATATTTTCGCTCTTTCAACGAATTATACAGCGATACAAACACACTAATACCCGATACCACTATAATAACAAGGGCTATTAGTTGTAGGGTTTCGATACCCAAACCCATCAAAGCAAACAAACGGTTCATTTCAATAGCTGGCGTAGCTGTTTGCATGGTCGAGTTTTGATTAATACTTCTCGAAATCATCATACCCATCGCTGGATTCCTGAACTTGACCAGCATGGCGGTAATTTCTTTTTCTTCCTCGTGGTGTTCATCCTCGTGGTGTTCATCTTCTGTTAATAACTTCAAGGCATTTGCTCCTTTGCCTGCCTCCTCTTCTTCATGATGCTCGTGCAATGCCCATACGCTTTCGAGTGGCGTAATCAACAATTGGTCTAGCACCGAATTGGTGGTTTTTAGAATACCTACCACCTTAAATTTATTATTGTCGTGATGATGCCCTTCGCCATCGTAACCATGCTGGCTGGCAAAGGTATCTCCTACTTTTAAGCCCAGATTTTTAGCAACTTTTGCCCCTACTACCATGTCGAGAGGTTTTTCAAAAATTCTACCTTGCTCAAATTCGCCTTGAAAATGGCTGATATACTTTTCATTTGTACCTACAATTCTATAGCCCTGATAGCTGTCGCCCATAGAAAGCGGAATAGCCGATTGTACCATAGGGTTTCGGGTAAACTGGGAGGCTTCGGCCAAACTGATATTGCCTGTCGGGGCATCGATTTGATAAATACTTGCCAAAATCAATTGTAAAGGACTCCCTTTTGCTCCTAGCACCATATCAATACCTTGTACATTGCTGGTAAACTTCTCTTCGAGCTGCTTACCTACCAACAACAATAACGATATAATGGCAATACCCAACGCCATAAGCAAAATACTCAGGAAGCTAGTAAGGGGTTTATCTTTAATATTTTTCCAAGAAATATTGAGTAAATTCATTTGTGTATTTAGTGCTATATAAAGTGCTTTCGCACCAATGGTCATGATTAATTAAAGAGAAAGTTGATGCTCAAATACATCTTTCAATCGTTGGTCGTGGGTTACTACGACTAAACTTGCTCCTATTTCTTGTGTCTGACGTTTTAGTAAATCAATCACTTTAAGACAGTTATCATCGTCGAGATTGGAAGTAGGCTCATCGGCCAAAATCAGCGAAGGGTTGTTCATCAAAGCCCTAGCAATACTTACTCGCTGTTGTTCACCTTGCGACAGCTGCGTAGTTTTTTTGTTGAGGTGGTCGGCAAAACCCAAACTTTCGGCCAAATGAATAGCATTTTGTTTAGCAAGTGTTTTTCCTGCCAAATAATTGGCCAACAACAGATTGTCTAATACCGAAAGAGCGTGTACAAAATGAGGTTTTTGGTAAACAATTCCTACATGGGCAGCACGAAAGCTAGCAGCTTCAGAGGCCGACAATCGGCTGATTTCTTGGTGATTAATTTGAATATTTCCGCCTGTTGGTTTTAGCAATAAGGCCATCAAATGAAGAAATGTAGTTTTTCCTCGACCCGATTTACCCAAAATCAGCATGGTTTCGTGGTCGGCACAGGAAAAATCAGGGAAAACGAATTGTTTTGTAGGAACTCCTGGTTGAGCTGGATACGCAAAAGTTAGTTGTTGTGTCGAAATCACAGTTGATGAGTGTTATGTTGCTAAAACTTTTTTTCGTTAAACATTGTTAAGCATTTAAGCTTAATATTTCATTATCAAGCACTTAACACTAAGTTATTCAATCATTATACAAATATACGCATTAGCTATTGAAGAAATTGGCAAAAATGTGAATTTGAAAATTTGATAACTTAGGAACAACAATTTACAAAAATTGTCTTTATTTTTTGTTATATCCTATCTGGTTGACGAATATGGCTGTAGCCTCTCTATCAGATAAAATGCTAATTTATTATATAAGTTTTTCAAAATAGAATAGTACAGAACAGCTAATTTGCTAAATTTGCGTCCACTTTTGAGAAACAGACGTTTATGTGTTGAAATTATGAGTAATAATATTTTGTATTTTGAACTAACCACTCCAGTTGAAGACGACCGACCAATATATATATCTGGTAATTTTAATGGTTGGCTTCCTGACAAAGAAGACTTTCAGCTTAAAAAAGTTGAAGAAGGTAAATATGTATTAAAATTCCCTACAAGCCACCCAGTACCCGAAACTATCGAGTATAAATATACTAAAGGAGGCTGGAACCAAGTAGAACTTGATGAGTTTGGTAATCCTACCAAAAACAGAACGGTTCAACGAAAATTAGGGGTATTGCATGATTTTGTCCCTCACTGGCGACTCGATGGTGCTAACCTCAACAACAATTTGATGCCCAACATCAGATTGATTTCGGACTCGTTTGAAATGCCGCAATTTGACACCAAACGTGCCGTTTATATTTTGTTGCCTCATAATTATGAACAAAGCGATAAAAAATACCCTGTTTTGTATCTACAAGATGCCCAAAACCTTTTCTTAGAAGGTTCGGAGTTTGGCAACTGGGGTATCGACAAACAATTGGCGGTATTGGCCTCACGAGGGCATGGCGATGTGATTATCGTAGCAATTGCTCATGGTGGCGAAAATCGTTTTAAGGAATATTCTCCGTACCATAACCCCAAAATGGGCAAAGGCGAAGGGCGTAAATATGTACAATTTATTAGTAGAACCCTCAAACCCTATATCGACGCTAATTTTAGAACCCTCCCCGACCGTGAACATACAGGTATTGGTGGAAGTTCTTTGGGCGGTTTGGTGAGTATTTATGCTGGCTTGATGTACCCCGAAGTATTTGGGCGGCTCATGCTATTTTCGCCATCGTTATGGGTTTCACCTAATATTTACTTCGATGCTATCGACTTCTTGAGTCATTTACCTGCCAAAATTTATGTATACGCAGGCGGAGGCGAAAGCTCAACGATGATTCCTAATGTAGAAAAGCTCAAGCAAACTTTACAGCGACAAGGCAATAAAAAGATAGATATTCATTTGTCGCTCGACCCCGACGGTAAACACAGCGAAGTACAATGGGGCAAGGAGTTTCCGAAGGCTGTAGAATGGCTATTCTTCTAAATGATAAAAAACCATACTCCAAAAGAATATGGGTTTCTGCATCACACTACCTTTATTGTAAAAAAATTGACCTGTTCATTGTCAACGGAGTTAGTCACTAACTCCGTTATACTAGCCTAATACAGGGAATGGGTCTGCAAATTTTTTCTTAGCATTCATCCATGCTATTTCCTCCTCAGTACATAAACACGACCGTAACTCATCCAAGATAAGGCTTTGGTCCAAATCTTCACCAATAATAACCAATTCGTTCATTCGGTCGCCAAAACGTTTATCCCATCGTTGCATAATTGTTTTTTTAGCTTCTTGCCAAGCTGGGTAAAACGGTCGTTCCCAATCGGGTACACCTGCCCACCATGTACCTGCGGCATCAGCCCGCAACGATCCCCCCGCTTGCCCCCAATTAAGGGCATCTTTGGGCCGAGAAGCCAACCAGAATAACCCTTTAGAGCGAATAATACCCGCTGGCCAGTTTTGATTGATATATTGCCAAAAACGTTCTGGATGAAATGGCCGTGCATCTCTAAAAACAAAAGAAGTAATACCGTATTCTTCTGTTTCGGGGGTATGATTACCCTTTTCTAGCTCTTTGAGCCAACCTGCCGACTGTGAAGATTGCTCAAAGTCAAACAAACCAGTATTGAGGATTGCCTTAGGACTGACCTTTCCAAAAGTGGATTCTACAACCTGAGCATCGGGATTGAGCTTTTTGATAATAGCTTTTAACTCACCCAAACGATTGGCCGACAATAAGTCGGTTTTATTAAGAATAATTACATTGGCAAACTCAATTTGGTCAGTCAATAAATTCACGATTGTCCGAGTGTCGTTGGGGTCATCATCGTTTAGCCCACGAGACCAAACGGTATCTATCGAACCAAAATCACTTGGAAAATTAAAGCAATCTACTACCGTAACCATTGTATCTAAATGAGCAAATTTGGATAAATCAATACCACTAGCTTCGTCAACATAAGAAAACGTTTGAGCCACAGGCAAAGGCTCGGAAATACCCGTTGATTCAATAATCAAGTAATCAAAGCGATTTTCTTTAGCTAGTTTTTCTACTTCTACCATCAAATCCTCTCGTAGTGTACAACAAATACAGCCATTCGACATTTCGACAAGCCGTTCTTCAGTTCGTGACAAAACATTTTCTTGCTGTACTAACTGAGCATCTACATTGATTTCGCTCATATCGTTGACAATAACCGCCACCCGTAGGTTTTCTTTATTATGTAAGATATGATTAAGTAAAGAGGTTTTTCCTGCTCCCAAAAAACCACTAAGTACCGTTACTGGAAGTTTTTTATTTGACATTTTTTACAGAATCTAATATTGAAAAAATGAATAACAATCAAAGCCAACGAGGCTATATACCCAACATACTGTAGAAACGGAAGGTCATCTTCAAAAATAATAGCCACCGCAAAAGCCAAAAAAGCTAACCAAAACGCTCGTACAATACGAATAGATACACAAGACCGAGTTGTAGAAAACACAGCAATAAAGCAAAGTAAAACAAATACATAATCCCAGCAATCGTGGGCTTCGTCGAGGGCTACCTGTGTTTGAGAATACTGATAATATGCTTTCAAAAACATTATTATCGGTGTAGCCAAACAATGTACCAGGCATATTGCCGAACTGAATATGCCTAAATAATCGTACCAAAAGTTGAGTTTTTTTTCCATATTTGCAACATTGTTGCAAATATAAATATTCTATTTTCATTTTTGCAACATTATTGCGTAATATTCAAAAAGAAATACTAAATTTGCAACATCATTGCATTAATAAACTTATCATAAAATATGAAACTCGTACGTAATAGAATTTGGGTAATGGCATTGTTGGCCACATCGTTGTTGGCTGGCTGTAAAAAAGATGAGCCTTCGCCTGTAGAAGACAGTGAAAACCTTACTACTTTAAAATTGATATTTACCAATGGTGGGGTTTCAACAACTTATGCGTTCAAAGACCTTGACGGTATTGGTGGCAATGCCCCTGTTATTGATAAAATCAACCTAGATGCCAACAAAACTTACACAGTAGCAGTAGAGGTTTGGGATGAAAGTAAAACGCCTGCAGAAAATACCACAACAGAAATAGAAGAGGAAAGCTTTGAACATTTATTTGTGTACACTCCTACTCCTAGTAATTTATTGACCGTTACACGTACCGATAAAGACAACCGTAATTTGGAAGTAGGCTTAAAGGCAAGTGTACAAACTAACGCCGCAGGAACAGGAAAGTTGAAGGTGGTTTTGTATCATCAGCCTCCTCAAAATGGCACGCCAATCAAAGATGGTACAGCCAAAGGAAGTACCGACTTTGAAGCAGAATTTGATGTAACAGTAAAATAGGAATACCAAACTATGACAAATGCCCCATTCTTTCCTATTCGGGAGGCAATGGGGCATTTTATTGAAGTACCAAAATTCATTAATTGGCTGGCTTGTCAGGAACTGGTGCCGAAGCGTGAAAATCACTATAAACCACTTTGGCATATTTTTCTAGCAGCTCAATTACCCTTTCTCGATTATCAGCCTTAACGATTACCCCAATGTGATACTCTTCATCCATCCGCCAATAAATTTCGGGGTCATCAAAAGCCATTACATTGGGATACTGCTGGCGAGTTAATGAAATCAGAATACCTGAATAATGATTTTGAACCTCTGGCAGTACATATTTTGTCCCTTTGGCCATAGCTGTTTCTATATTGGCCCACTCACGCCATAGATTAATACCTGAAGAAGCCTCAACCATTTCGGCCAAATGAGCCCCCCCTACACGCGAAGCCGTTTCCAAAAAGATAAAATCTCCTGTTTCGTAGTCACGGATATATTCAGAATGGCTAGCACTATAGTTCATCCCAAAGGCTTTCATTACTTGTGAATTAATCTCCTGCAAGGCTTTGTCATCTTCCGAACCAATAGGCACAGTTACCGAGCGAAAAATACCGCCGCCATGTGCTACGTCCATTGGTGTAGAGAGGTATTGGCTCGAACGTGTAAAGATAATTTCACCTCCTATCGAAAGCGAGTCAACATGAAATACATCGCCAGGGCGAAATTGTTCAACTAAGTATTCTGGCCGACGGTCGCCCAAATGATGTACCACTTCCCAAAGCTGTTCGGCATTATACACTTTTCTGATACCTGTAGCCGAAGCCTCTGAGCGAGGTTTTACAACACAAGGGAAAGTTACTTTTTGAGTAAATTCAAAGATTTCATTATCGTTGAACAATGCCGAGAACATAGGCACATGAATACACGCTTCGGCGGCTTTCATTCGCATAGCCAGTTTGTCACGAAAATGTCGGCTTGTGGTTTGTCCCATTCCCGAAATCCGAAAATGTTCACGCAGATAAGCCGCCTTTTCAACGTCAAAGTCATCTAAAGCCACTATTCGGTCTATTTTACGAGAACGCATTACATAAGCTAAGCCCAATGTAATTTCATTAATATCAAAACTTCCATCGTAGCGTTCTTCTACATAAAATATCTCGTCTATCGACTCCCTTGCCCATGGACGATGTTCTAGTTTTTTGTTGGTTAAAAGGTACACTTTATTACCTGCTTGTTTACAAGCACGTAAAAATTCATTGCCTTTAAAATAGGTAGATATACAAAGGAAAGATAGTTCTGCCGACATAGTAACTGAGTTTTATAATCAAGAGTCTAAACTAAATTTAAGGATAAATCCCAAAATTTGAAACAATGATATAGTAAAACTATTAAAAAACTATCGGAAATATTTCTAAAAGGAGCTGTTCAAAATGAGTAGGTATATAATAAAGCTGCTTCAACTTATTTCAAGTTGGGTTGATTGTATGAGTCTACAATCGCTAAAATACTACTTGGTATCAAGATTTTTCAGGTAAAACAATTTTACTTGAACATACACTAACTTCTTTTACAAAAGTTGAAACAGCCTTTATATCAATCAGTAATTGAGCAAATTAGAGTACCTTTACAGGCTCGCTAATTCGCCCAATGATTACTATGATAATGTACTTAAAAAGTTAATTAACAAACGTATTCCATACGCTGTACCTGCACGTTGCGAAGCAAAATCAGCATCGCCATAGGCAGTACCTGCAATATCGAGGTGAGCCCATTTGGGGTGTTTTTCGGTAAATGCTTCCAAGAATTTAGCAGCCGTAATAGCCCCAGCCAAAGGTTTTCCTGAATAATTGCGTAAATCAGCAATATCCGAGCTGAGGTCTTCATTGTAGACATCCCACAAAGGTAAACGCCATAAACGCTCGCCAGTAGTATCGCCCGCCTGCACCAATTGAAGAGCCAATGTATCGTTATTGGTAAACAACCCTGCAGCATGATACCCCAACGTAGCAATACAACTCCCTGTTAGGGTTGCCAAATCTATCAGAACATCGGGAGTATAGTTTTTCACCATATAACCCAACCCATCGGCCAATATAACCCTACCTTCGGCATCGGTGTCGATAATTTCGATGGTTTTCCCCAAATACGAGCCAATAACATCGCTAGGTTTAAATGACTTAGCATCTACAGCATTTTCACAGGTAGGTACAATCCCAACAAGGTGAACAGGCAATTGAAGTTTGGCTGCTAATTCTACCGTACCCAATACAGCTGCTGCCCCTCCCATATCAGATTTCATCAAGTGCATATTGCTCGACGATTTGATAGAAATCCCTCCTGTATCGAAAGTAACTCCTTTGCCTACCAAACCAACCGTTTTTCCTGCATTCTGACCTCTGTATTCTACAATAATCAAGGCCGAATCATGTTCACTTCCTTGCCCTACAGCCAACAAAGCCTCTAAGCCTTGTTCTTGTAAGTCTTTTTGGTACAAAATTTTGGTATCATATCCATATTTTTTTGCCGATTCAATAGCCCAATCTACCAATACTTGTGGTGTTTTTTTGTTGGCAGGAGCATTCATCAAGTCAAATATCTGAATTTGCGTTTCGGCAGTTGCTTGTCCTTTTTGAACAAAATGCTGTACAACATCAAGTTGTGCTGGCTCAACCAATAGCTTTACCAGAGCGTCCTCGCCATATATTGCAGGTACACTCTTTTCATCGGTTTTATAAAGCTTAATGTCATAGCCCCCCAAAACAATACCATTGACTATCCATTCGATTTGTTGGGTTGGCAAGTGATTTGCCACAACGGTTACTTCGTTGGGGAATTTGCTTTTTTGTTGTGCAAACAATGTTCTTACGGCACGAATCACTTGTCCAGAATCGCTATTTTTTCCCAAACCTAACAAGATGATTTTGGTAGCATTAGGAGTATAAAAAGATAGGATTTCTTTCCAGTCGGCTTTGAAATCATTTTGAAGTAATTCAACCTCTACTTGGTTTTGTGAAGCAATGGTTGTCAATTGCTGGGCAAGGTTTTCGTTTTGCCAAAGCAAATAAATAGCCACCTTATTGGTTTGTGATATTTCGGAGAAAAGCTGTATTTGCATAAAAGTATTGTGTTATGAACAAAAAAGGCCACCTGATAGGTGGCATTTGGGGTTTGGATGGACTATTAAATCCTTCCATGAATGTCAATCAATATTCATCTTCATTAAAGAAGAAATCGTCTTTAGTCGGATAATCTGGCCAAATTTCTT
>VFQP010002328.1_pt1 | contig 21572 bp, 22 predicted proteins | sample 3512351 | NCBI WGS metagenome assembly VFQP01 (sample SAMN10412372, study PRJNA504923) | tailings metagenome | isolation source: Relicate 1 Philex TSF1 revegetated site | place: Philippines: Tuba, Benguet | collected 2017-08-29
AGGCGCCCGGCGGCGGCGGCGGCGGCGCGCGCTCCGTGCGGCGCCCGCACGCGGCGCTGGACGGCCGGCGGGCGGGGCGTGAGGGGGGAGGGCACAGATCTATCGGCCGGCGGCGGCGGGGGCGCGCAGCGGCTGGAGGAGGTGGACCTGACGGTGCCTGCACGTGGAGCGGGCGGGCGGCGCGCTGCAGCACTGCTGGCGCCAAGCGGAAACACATTTGCAGCAGCAGCGGCCCAGGGCGGGAGGAGGGACTTGACACGCGCGCCGCGCCGCGCGCCGGCGGCCCGCGCAATTCGAATGAGACGGCGGCAGCGGCGTCGGTGCCTGCGCGGCGCGGCGGCGCACACATGATGGACCTGCAGCAGCGCGGGCAGGCGCGCGGCGCGCAACACGGCGGCGGCCGCCCGTGGGACGTTAGCGCCTTTGGGGAGACGAGAGTGTCCCCCGTGTCCCACGGCGGCGCCGGAGCGCGGCGCCTGCCGCTCTCTGCATCGCCGCTTCTCACAAAAAACAGTGCTCCCACCACGCCTGGGGAGCACGCGGCGCTTCTCCTCTCCACGCGACGAACCTCCCTTTTGCTTTTTGACGCCTCTCCCGCCCTGGCGCCCAGCGCCGCTCCGCCTCCGCTCCGCGCCCCAGCGAGGCGCGACTGACAGACTTGACGACGACGCCCAACCGCCTCCTCCCCGGCACGCCCTCCCCGCCTTGGATGCGCCCGCGGCGGCGCGCACAGAGACGCGCCGCGGCGCCTGCGCTTTTTGCCGAGGCGGCCCCGGCGGCGCCCCTGGGGGCCACGCTTGCCTTCCAGGCCAGCCTGAATGAGAGAGAGAGCCGTCGCTTGCCGCCCCGCGCCCGCCGGCACCGTGAGTCGCTAGTGCAGCGGCGATGGGCGGCGCGGGGCGGCGTCGCGCACGCACGCACACGCAGACTCCCGAGGCACGCACGGGCCAAATGATGGTGGTGGATGTTCGACGGTGCGCGTGCCGGAAACGACAATGACGCGCGACGAAGGCGACGGCGGCGCGTTTGGCGGCGGTGTTCACGAGCCGGGGAGCGCCCTGGTGGGGAGGCGGGGCTTGCAGCGCTTTCTCTTCCCTCCTCCCTCGCCTTGGGCGCCCCTCAGTGTAGACGGCTTGGGTTGCTGGATGCAGCTGGCGCGCCCACCACGCGCCCCCTCTCTCCCCCCTCTGTCCTCTCTTTCTCCCCGCTCCCTCCCCTCCCGGCTCGGCCCGTCTCGGCAGTACGTGGGCGGGCCTGGGCGCGGCACGGTGCGGGCCAAGGCGGCGGACGCAAGGCGCGCCGCAGCCTCCCCGCCGCCTGCTCGGCCCGCCGCCGCCGAGGGCGGCAGAGCATGGGGGCCCTGGCTCGCGCTCTTTTCCCGGCAGCAAATGCCCGCCGGGGGCGGTCGCACGGCCTCGCGGGGCGCGCCGCTTCCGCAGTGCGTGTTTCTCTTTCTGTCTCTGTGCGCGCGCGCTTGCGCCGCCCCTGCTGTGCCCCGGACGAGGGCCTGAAGATTGCGCGTGGGTCGCCAGGCGCGTGAGCGGTTGGGGGTTGCGGGGGGCGGGGGGGGCGGCGGCGCGAGCAAGGGCGGGCCTCCCTTGGCCCGGGCCTGCATGCGCGCTGGGGCGAGCGCCAGGCACGCAGACGACGCGAGGGAGGAGGGGCCGCCAGCCGCGCTACTGCATCGTGGCACTCGCGCGCCCCTCCCGCCCGCCCTCGCCACGCCACGCCCCGGTTGGCAGCCTCTGCGGCCCGTCGCGCCGCGCGATTCGCCCCGGAGCGGCACGCACCGCTGCCCGCCCGCGTGGAGGGGGCCTTCGCCGTGCCGGACCGCGACTTTGGTTTTGGACGTGCGGGCGCGCCGTGCAGGCCGCCTGGCAGCGCGATGGGCGGGTTGCGAGGTGCCGGGGGGAGATGGGGTCTACGCCCATGCCCAGCTTGTGCCCACCTCGCCGGCTCGGCGCACGCCGGGGGCAGGTTGGGTGCTGCCGCTGGGGCAGGCGATGGCCCGCGCAGCAGGCGGCGCGCGGCCTCGGCCCTCCCCTCGCGCCTCTTCAGCCCTCTTCCTCCCTCTTCCCTCTTCCCTCTTCTGTCTCATGTCGCCGCCTGCGTCACTGCTGACTCGCACGTTGTCGCAACAGCTGGGTGGGTGGGACGGGGCCGGAGGGCCCCCCCAAACACGCACCTCTTGCACACTGCCCCTGCACCTGCATCTCTCCTGTGTGTGTTCTGTGAGTGGTTTTGTGGTTTTGCGAGCATGGAAACGCCGGCGCCGCCACACCCCGGGGGGAGTCACCCCAGTGTGCGCTCCCACCCTTTTCCCCAAGGCGTGATGACGTCAGGCCGCGGCGCGCGGCCCGCCCTCTCGTGAGGAGCGGCGGCGTCCCGTGTGCCTGCCGCGCTTGGGCAGCACGCCAGGCGGGGGGCGCGTGGGGCGCATTATCCCGCGCCGCGCCGCCCCCCCTGTTGAGCGCTCGCGCCGTGGGCTGTTGTGGCTGTGTGCTTCAATCCCTGTGAAGACGATGTGGTGGTGGTGGTGGTGGTGGTACAGCAGAGGCGGCCGTCTCCCTGGGGGAACACATCTTTGTGCGTGGACGTTTGCAGCTCGGGTGGGGCGCGTGCTTGTGGCCCTGGGTCATCACTCGCAGGCAGCGCATGGCGCCGGTGGGATGTGAGGCCTGGTGCTCTTCGCCCAGGCGCTCTTGCCTCGAGAACGGACGGATGGTGATGGTGATGGAGGTGGCCCCTTCGGGCCAACGGACCGGCGGCGCCTGCTTGCGCCTTCCTGCCCGCTCCGTGCGGTGCGGGCGGCGCGGCCGCGCTGGCCAGGCGGCGGCGGGAGGAGCTTGGTGTGGCGGGCGCGGGGTGGCGCGAGGACGGACCGCGCTGCCCGCGCGCCGCGTCAACGGTGGCGGAGGGGGGCGCGTCGCGCACGGGCGGCGCTCTGTGCTGCCCTGTGCTGCCTGCACCTCTCTTGCGCTTGGACGGCTGTGGACGGCGGGCGCGCATGTGGAGTCTGCGCGTGTGCCGCCCGTCTGTTTGAGGAGGCCTCGCGGCGTCTCGCCGCGTGTGCGCGCGCCAGGCTGGGCGCGGGCGCAACAGTGCGCGCGGCGCTGCTGCTGCTCGCCCCAGGCCTGGAGGACGCTCTGGTGGAGCCCTGGCGGCGCTCCGGCCGAGCGCTCCGGACGGCGTCTTTGTTTACGTGCGTGTGCGCATGTGTTTGTGTGTGTGGCCCGCAACGGCCGTCCTCGCCTCCGTGCCTCTGGGCGTCCCCGCTGCGTGCGGCTGGCGGGCGAACGGAGCGAGAGGCCTCCCTGCGCGTGCTGTGACGTCTTTCGAGTCTGATGCCTCGTGTGTGCCACTGTGTGTGTGTTAGTGAGTCTCTGGACGTGGGTGCTCCTCGCAAGCTGTGCCCGGCGGCAGCGCCGCGCCCCTTGCTGGCCTGCCACACCAGGGCTTGCGGCCGGAGATCTCGGAGCCAGCTCGGGACGTGCGACTGACTTGGGGCTGCTGCGTCGCGGCACGGTGGCTGTGGAGACGCGACGAGTCTCGCTTGTTGGTGCTGTCGAGAGGAGGAGGAGGAGGGCCGCCCCGGCGTGGGGTGCGGGCGTGTGGCGCCGCGCTCGCCCCGCGGCGTGCGTGGGCGCAGGTGAAGGGCGAGCTGCGCGGTGGCAGGAGTCGCGACGGCGGCCAGCGGGCGCGTGGCGCGCGCGCTGCGCCCGCCGGGCGCTTGTGTGTGGAGGTCGTGGTGGTGGGTGGTGGTGATGGTGGGCGCGACTCGGCGGGTCGGGTGTGGTCGCGGCTGGCGCCTGCTCACCCTGTTCCCGGGGCGGAGCGGCAGGCCTGTGAGCGCGCTTGCCTCGAGTGGAGGTCCGCCTGTGGTGGCCCATGGTCCTGCTTTGTCCTTTCTGCCGCTGCCGGCGCCGGAGGGTGCGTCGCGCTCGACGGCTGCCCAGGCAGCGCGCCCGCCCGCGTGTCGCCGTGTGCGCTGAGCGTCTTCCTTGTGCGGAGGCAGGCGGGCCGCTCGTTGACGCCGAGCTCTCAGGTTGCTGCGACCTGGTCGTGCTCGCGTGTCCTGCCGGGTTGGCTTTGACAGGGCCTGCCGGCGTGCGAGACGCGTCGACGTTGTTCGTCTGTGTCGCGTGGTTGCCATGTGGTGGGTGCGCGCGCGCGCGCTGCTCTGGCAAGCTGCCCTGGCTCGGAGTCGGTTGCCTCCCCACCGTCCACGCCCCGGCGGGAGGGGTTGGGCGCTGGCGAGCAGGTGCGCTTGGCTGCTTTCGCGACTTGAGCCTCGGGACCCTTGGCCTTGGCGTGCTGGGCAGGGTGTGGCGCGCTGCCGCCCCACGGTGCGGTGTGTCGTGTCTTGTTGTTCGGGACGCGCGCCCACGCAAGTCGCTCCTGTGCTGTGCACGCTACCCCGAGCCCGTGCTGCGTGTGCTGCGGAGGGGCAAACTGCAAGGGTCGCCGTCCCGCACGTTGCAGACGCGCAGAGAGGAGAAGGCAGCAGCCATCGCAAGCGACATCAGCGGCGCCTGGCGGCGATGGCAGGCCTGCCGCCAGACGCAGCACCGAGCAGCGTGCTGCCGCGGTTCATGCGCATGACCTGCTCGTGGATGACGTTGACGGCGCCCACCGAGTCAGCCACGGGTGCGGCAGCCTCTTGGCGCGGCTCGGTCGCCGGGGTGGCACGGGACATGGACCTGAGCGGCCGCAAGGGCTTGTGGCTGGCCGCCTGCTGCTGCTGCTGCTGCTGCTTGCCCTTGGGGCCCTCCAAGGAGAGCGAGCGCAGCACGCGAGGCGCGCCCAAGGTGCCGCCCGCAGCAGCCGGCCATTTTCCGGCGCCGGTGGGCGCGTGGCTGGACAAGGCCCCCGGCCTGGAAGCTGCTGCTCTCTGCGACGACGACGATGCGCTGTTGCTGTTGCTGGGTGGTGGTGCGGGCTGGCTGAGCTCCTTGAGCGGCCCGCCCTTGGGAGCGGAGCTGCTGGGCGAGGGAGGGACGGGCAGGGGCTTGCCCGCCCCACCGGACAGCGCGGTGATCCGCCCGGCGGCTGTCCCCGCGCGCGCGGCGCGGTGCTGCGGGGGCGGCGACGCGGCGGGCACGCTGAGCGAGCGGCTGAGCACCGGAGGCGCGACGCCGGCCGCCCCTGGCCCCAGTGTGGGCGAGGTGGCGCTGAGCGGCGACAGCGGGGTGGGGCGAGAAGCTGCGCCTCCGGGGGGTGTCCGCTTGCCCAGCGGTGAGATGCACGGCGGCTGCAGGCCCGCAGCTGCTTGGCTCGTGGGGCTCTGCGCTGCGGGCGGAGGGACGAGAGGGCTCAGCGGCGGTGGCTTGCCCTGCTGCGGTGCCCTGGCAGGCGCCAGCGGCTGGCGAGGTGCTGCAGCCGCGGAGACGGTGGGGCTGCTCCCGGGCACGGTGGCCACGGTTTGAGCTGTGGTGGAGGTGGGGCTGAGCTGCAGCGGGGCCAGCGCGTTTGCTGGTCTGGCCAACGGGGTGGGTGACGCACTCGGGCACTGCGACGCGTCGCTGCCTGCTGGCTTGGAACACTGCCCAGCGTTTGCTGGCTCAGGAGGTGGAGGCGGCGGAGGAGGAGGAGGCACAGCTGCAGGAGGAGGCCTCGAGCGTCGCTTGCGCGAGGCATACCGCCGGAAGGCCGCCTGTATGCGGCGCGCCGCTGCCTCCTCCCGCTGCCACTGGGCGGTCCGCACGCTCTCGGAGCGGAACCAGGCGGCTCGCTTCCTGGCCTTGAACCTCCTGCGCCCAGCAAGGCCTCCTCAGCAGCAAGGCGGTCAGCGGCTGAAGCTTGGGCAGCTGATGCGAGCCGTGGCACGAGTCGCCACGCACCGGTAGCAGCACTGGATGACGGTCGCCGCATAGTCCCGCAAGCTCCTGTCGGCGTGGGCGTTGGGCGGCCGCCTGGGCCACTCAGCCTGGCCAGGCGCTCCTTCCGCATCGCCGTCAGAGCGCCCGGGCGACCGGCGGGCCGCGTCGGTGAGCAGCTGGGGGTGCGGCCGCCGCCAGAAGCGCGCCAGCAGCAGCGACCGTGGCTTTGGCATCCAGCCCAGCTCACTCTGCTGCCGCTGCTTTTGCTGCTGGAGGTAGTGCCTGCGGTACTTTGGCTTGTGGCGGTGGTAGAAGTGGTGAGGGCGCACGGCGTAGCGGATGCGCGCCAGGTACCCGCGCACGTGGCGCTGGATCTCGACGGCCGCCTCTTGGCGCGCGCGCCACGCACGCCGCAGCCGGGGGAACGCACGGCGTGCCAGGTGGCCCTGCGCGCACCGGAGTTGGCAGCACGCCCGCACGTGGCAGCAGGCGCCGGCGTGCTGTGGAGCTGAGTCCCCCGCCAAAAGGGATGCGCTCACCTTCCAGCAGGCCTGGATGCGCAGGACGGCCTGCAGCCGCTGCTTGGCCAGCTGGCGCGCTTGGTGGCCACGCCAGAAGCGCTGGATGACGATGGCCGCCGTGTCGCGCAGGCCGGCGTGCGACGGGCCATTGGGCACGTTGCGCAGCAGCCTGCCGCGCCGCCGCGCCGCCAGCAGCTTGCGGGCGGCATAGCCTCTACGTACGTGCAGCGAGCCACGTGTCGAGTGTGGAGCGTGGAGGGCGCCGCTGCATCGTCCAGCGAGTGATGCAGCTCAACGCCGCTCACCTCCAGTGTGCCTGGATGACGATTGCCGCGGGGCCCTGATATGTCGTGAAGAATCCGTGCCACACGGTCTTGATCTGCGAGTGCAGGGGGCCCAGGCACGAACGACGGGTCGATTCGGCGTGCGCCACACCACAGCCTGCGACATCAGGCTGCGCCATCGCTGGCCGCAAGACAGCTCACCGCCTGTTGCCTCTCCTGCTTGCTGCCGAGGGGCACGCTGCTGCCCGAGATGCCGACGCGCGGTCGCATGGCGCCCATGCCGCAGCGCTTGTGCACTGCTACATGTCCCAGCCTGCAGCCCGTGACACGGGGTGACGCGTGTCTGCCCTGCACGCGAGCCGTCGTCTGCAGCTTTCGCGCGCTCTCATGCACTCTCATGGGCGTCCGGGCCCGCGTACGAGGAAACGCTCCCAAACGCGCGCTGTCGCACGCAGTCTGAGGCAGCCAGACGCAGCCACCAGGCGTCGTGTCGTCTCGACCCTCGTCGGTGGTGCAGCTCGCCCTGCAGAGCGGCCACCATCATCTTGACTCGAGGCCCCAAGCTCTCGGCGCGCCCGATGGCTCACGCGCTTGCACGCAGCTGTGCTGCCTGATCATCTCACAGCGTCGCGCATCGGCGCCGGGGCCTTGGCTCCACGCCTGCGCGCCCGGCTGCAGCACCCCCGACAGAAGAGGGAGAGGCCCCACGCGAGTCTCCGAGCAGCAGCGGCTGAGCCAGAGCGATGGGAGGGTGTACCAGCCAGCCCGTCGAGGCGGGAGGCCAACACGCCGCTGTGATGCCCAAGCCGGCACCGACATTCCAGGTGTGCAGCACGGACGGATGCATCGCGCGCAGGACGAGCGAGGAAGCGCTCATGCAGTGAGCTTGCAGTCAGCACCGTCTCAGCGTGCGCTCCCAGTCGCGCCGCGCCTTGAGCACGCTGCTCTGCTTGCGGGGGCAGTCCAGCAGGCACGGGACGCAAACGCAAGCCGACCAGTCTCCGCGACGTCCTTGGCGTCTGAGCGGCGTGCTAGCTGCAGAAATCTCACGGCTCGCTCTCCCCGCGAGCTGAGAAGCGCCGCACGCGATGCGCAGAGGTCCAACCACCGCTCCCGCAACTGCCGCACGCGTCGCCGCCGCAACTCTGTGCAGAGCGACCCAGACAGCATCCGCAACTTCAAGAGCGGGCACCACGACGACGGCGCCGGGCCTTCCCTGGCCGACGCCACGCTCGAGTCCTTCAAGTCGCGCGCCAGCTCCGGCGGCTCGGAGGGCGGCGGCATCGCCGCCGGAGGCTTTGACGACGGGCTGGGCGGGGTGCTGCGGGACGCCAACCCCCAGCACGGTGGCGGTGGCGGCGGCGGCGGCGGCGGCGGCGGCGCGTCCGCCCGCAGCCAGCGCGCCGGCAAGCCAGGCAAGCAGGCCCGCGGCGGCTCCGCTGGCGGCGGCGGCGGTAGCAAGAAGCCGCCGGAAACGCAGATGCTGCCGCCCGGCGCCACCGCCAGCCCCCGGCAGAGCGACACGGGCGAGCTGCCCCCTCCGCCTCCTGGCGGCACGCTGCCTCCCATTGGCAAGCAGGCGTCCAGCCTGTCGTCGGCCATCAGCACGCCGCTGCCCGACGTGAGCCACCGCGGCGGCATTGCGCACTCGCGGCTGAGCAACCCCGAGCAGCCGCTGGCCACCTCGGACGACGACAAGACCAGCCCCGTCAAGGGCGGCGACGCCGACGCCGGCGCCGACTCGATGCGCGAGCGCCAGCGCCGCCCCACCGTCACGTTTGACGTGGTGCCAGAGTCGGGCGCGCGAGGCGTCATGCAGAAGAACAAGTCGCGGCTCAAGGTGGTGTCGCAGCCCGGCTACGCGCCCGACGGCAGCGCGGCGCCGTCGCCCACCTCTGAGGGCGCCACCTCGCGCAAGTCGAGCAACCACAGCCAAAAGTCGCGCGGCGGCGGCGCGTCGCCGCCCGTGCTGCCGCTGCTGCTGCAGCAGCCGGCCGCCAAGGGCGGCGCCTCGGAGCCGGGGCTGTGGGTGCTGCGGCGCACCGGCAACGTGCGGCACAAGTACATTTTGGCCGACGCGCTGGGCCGCGGGCAGTTTGGCGCCGTGTGCATCGCCATGGAGCGCGCCAGCGGCGAGCGGTGGGCGTGCAAGAGCGTGAGCAAGCGGCGCGTGCAGGGCATGCACGACTTCAGCATGGCCGACGTGCTGCGCGAGGTCGAGGTGCTCTACACGGTGGGCGGGCACCCGGGCGTGGTGGGCCTGCGCGAGGTGTACGAGGACGAGGAGGACCTACACCTCATCATGGAGCTGTGCCAGGGAGGCGACTGGTTCGAGCGCCTCATCAACTTTGGCAGGTGCGCGGCGCGACAAGACGCCTGCCGGCGCTGCGGCGTGTTTGCAGGGCCGGGGAGGAGGGGTCAACCGAGTGCGCCACCTGGTGTGCGCGGCGCAGGTACACGGAGGCAGAGGCGGCGGCAACCATCCGCAGCATCCTGGAGGCGCTGTCCTACTGCCACTCACTGGGCGTCATGCACCGCGACATCAAGTGAGTTGCCGGGCGTGCTCCCTTTGAGGGCGGGGGAAAGGCATGCTGTGTGACCCATCCCGTGCCTGCTTTGGCCACCCCTTGACACCCGCAGGCCGGAGAACATCATGTTTGTGGACCGCACCGAGGGCTCTGCCGTCAAGCTGACGGACTTTGGCCTGGCGGCCATGTTTGCCGAGGGCGGGCCGCCGCTGACCGAGGTGCTGGGCTCGGCCTACTACGTGGCGCCAGAGGTGCTGCGCGAGGCCTACAGCAAGGAGGCGGACATCTGGAGCACGGGCGTCGTGCTCTTCATCGCGCTGGGCGGCTACGCGCCCTTTGACGGCGCCAACGAGCGCGAGGTGAGCAGCGGGCCCGTGACGCGCCTTCTCCGCCCCGCTGCTCCAGCCTCCGTCGCCGCCCCGCCGTGCCACGTCATCACGGCACCTCTGCGCCGCGTCGCCCACCCGTACGCCCTCCCCGCCCGCAGGTGTTCTTCAAGATTCTGCACGAGCCGCTTCAGTTCAAGGACTCGTCCTGGGCGCACATCTCCATGGACGCCAAGGACGTCATCTCGCGCATGCTGACCAAGGACCCCAAGGCGCGCGCCAGCATCAAGGAGCTGCTGGCGCACCCCTGGTTCCAGACGTGCGCCGGCACGCTCACGCCCGCCGGCCTGCCCTGCTCGCCGCACGGCTCCGTCACGCTGGCGCCGCACGCGGCCAGCGCCGTGGCCGCCGAGCTGCGCCAGGGCGCGGCCGTGGCGCTGGACCCGGCGCTGTCGCAGCGCATCCAAAAGGGCAGCATCTCCAAGGCGGTGCAGCAGGCCATCAAGCGGGGCAAGCAGGTCAAGGCGGTGCCCGACGCCGTGGTGGCGCGCCTGCAGCAGTTTACGGCCATGAACGCGTTCAAGCGCCAGGCGCGGCGCGTGCTGGCGACCTACCTGCCCGAGGAGGAGGTGGTCGGGCTCATGCAGGTGTTCCGAAGCATGGACCGAGACGGGGACGGGCTGCTCACGGTGCGCGAGCTGCAGGCGGGCCTCGCCGAGCGAGGCATCGGCATCTCGGACAGCAACGCCAAGGTGAGGGTCGCGATGAGGTTGGCGTGGGCCTGCCACGCTGGCGAGCGCGTTCCAATGTGCGCCGGCGCGACCGTCGGCGTGCCTCGTCGTCGCGGGTGCCTGCCTCGTCCCGCGCAGCTCATGCTCCAGCGTGCGGACCTGGACGGCGACGGTGCGATCGACTACGCCGAGTTCCTGGCCGCCACGCTGCACCTGGCGCGCCTGGAGCGCGACGAGCGGCTGTACCGGGCCTTCCGGTACTTCGACAAGGACGGCAGCGGCTTCATCACGCGCGACGAGCTGGAGGCGGGCCTGCAGCACCTGGGCCGCATCAACGTGGACCGCATCCTGTCGGAGGCGGACAAGGACGGCGACGGGCGCATCTGCTACACCGAGTTCTGCGACATGCTGCGGCACGACCCGGACCCCTACATCAGCGTCTTCGCCGACAACCCGCTCGAGAGCACGCCGTCCTGGGGCGCCTGGGGCGAGGCGACGGGCAGCGGGCGCCTGCTGCTGGCCGTGCCCAATGACAGCATGGCGCCCTCGCGCAACGTGTCCATCGCCAACAGCCGCCAGCCCAGCGGCAACGAGCGCACCTCGTACGCCAGCATGGGCGCCGTCAGCATCCGCCGCTCGCTGGGCGGCAACCTGCTGTTTGGCAGCCGCAACGCCCGCGCGTCGGGCACCGGCGCAGCCGCGCACCCGGCGCGCCCCTCGCAGATGGGCGGCCGGCCCTCCTACGCCGGCACGGCGCGCCCCTCGTTCGCCGGCAGCAGCCGCTTTGGCTCCATGCGCAACGCAGCCATGCTGGCCGTCAATGCCAACCCCAGCGAGTACTCTGGCCGCAGCTCGGCGCGCACCATTGGCTCCACCGAGAGCGCCGGGAGCTTCTACCCGCTCGTCACGCACCGCTCCACCGTGTCGCCCAACTCTGGCAACTACGGCATGCACGCGGGCAGCACGTCGGGCCCCACGCCAACGCTCTCGGCCGGCGCGGTGCTGGGCATGGGCGCGCCGCAGGGGCCCATGTCGGCGCCGCACGCGGGCACGTCGCACGCGGCGGCACACGCACTGGCCCAGCGCCTGCACCACGAGATGCTCGAGGTGGTGACCGAGGTGGAGGGCAGCGTGAGCTCCTCAGCGTTTGGCGGCGCCACGCGCACGCCGGCCAGCACGGACCAGATGGGCGTGGCGGCGGCCGGCACGCCCGGCGGGCACCACACGCCCGAGAGCCCGGCGTCGGCGCGCCGGCCCGCGCCGCAGCCCCACGGCAGCATCCGGTCCGTCACCGAGGGCGGCATCTCGGACAACCCCGTGCCGCTGCCCTCGCCCTTTTCGCTGACGCGCGGGCACGCGCGGCCGCAGCCGCCCGGCGCCACGCCCACGGCGTGGGGCGAGGACCCGCACGCGGGGCACCACGCGCCGCGCCCGTCGCCGCGGCACGGGCAGCACACCTCGCAGCAGCCGCCCGGCGCCGCGCGGGGCGGCAGCCGCGACAACATGGCGGGGCAGGGCGACGGGTCGCAGCACAGCTCCAGCCACAGCGCGCACCAGCGCGCGATCGACGCCGCCGACGCCGCGCAGCAGGCGCGCAAGCACGCCGCCGCCGTGCGCTTCTACACGCGCACCTCCCAGCCCCAGCCCGAGGCCAGCGGCGGCAGCGGCAGCGGGCACGGAGCCGGCGCTGGCGCGCACCATGGCAGCCCCGCTGACCACCACGGCCACGCGCACCACGGCGCCCCCCGGCAGCACGCCGTGGCGCACCAAAACGCGTCGCGGGTCGCCGGCGCCGTGCGCACCAGCGCGCCGCCGGCCAAGGCCAGCCCTGGCGCGTCCACGCCCACCACGCCGCCCGGCGACGACGCGCTGTGGCGGCAGATCAAGGCCATGGGGAGCGGCGGCAGCAAGCAGCAGCCCGACGGCACCGTGAGCCTCACCGAGCTCATGGACAGGGCGGCGGCGGCGGCGGCGGCGGGGGGCGGGGGCAGCGCTCTGCCCAGCCCCCACAGCCCGGCGGTGCCCGTCAAGCCGGCGGACGGCGCCAAGGGGGCCTCGGCGCAGGCGGCGGATGGCGGCACCGCGCGACGCGTGCAGTCCGAGTCCCCGAGCAAGCCCCCGCGCCAGCCGCCATCGCAGCAGCACCAAGGATAAATGACACTTTGCTGACCCTGGGCCATGAGATTCGCGTTAGCGTTCGCACTGCCAGTCGGCAACGGAGGGTGGGAAGCATTAGACAGCCCGGGCCTCGGATTAAACATAGGGGTGGGATTGATGAGCAGTTGGGCGCACTGCGATGGAAGTTTCTGGCGCAAGCAGGAGCGACGCAGGGTGGTGACGCTGACCACGAGGGTCCTCTGAGCTCTTGCCTCTCCCGGAGCACTCCTGCCTGTGTGGGGCGCCGTTTCTTCAGCGCAGGTCTCCCACGCCGGGACGCTGCAGACTGCCTTTGACACGCAGACGCTTTGGAAACTGTCAACCTGGGGACTCTGCATGTCCGGCAACCGTAGCGGCACCTTGCAGCGCCGTGGCAGCGTCGCGAGAAGCAGGGGAGCCGCACGCGTCAGGAGGGCTGCAGCGGCGGGCGGGCGTGGCTGCGCGGCAGCACCACCACGCTGCGCACGGCCTGGTTGGCCGTCAGCTTGAGCAGCGTGGCGCCCACGCGCTTGCCGGCCACCACCTGCGCATACACACGCACACGCGTGCACGGCGCGGCGCAACTCGAGCGGCATCCGCGTCATGCTGCTGCGGCAGCGGCACATCGTGGCAGGACAAAGCGAAGAGAGGTGTGACGGCGAGCCCGGCCGGACGCACCGGCGCCACGTCGGCGTTGAGGCGCATGGCCGTGGTGCTGCCGGGGTTGTCCACGTCGTGCAGCACCACGAGCAGCTCGTCCCCGGGCCACACGAGGCGCAGCGCGGCGAGCGCCTCGGGCTGGCGCTTGGAGGCGCTCAGCTGGATGAGCTGCAGGCCCGCGCCGCCGCGCCCTGCCTGGTGCAGGCTGGCCAGCGGCACGCGCAGGCCTGCGAGGTACGCACATTGCGACTCGGAACAACAGAGCCAGCGTCACCCCCGGGCCCTGGGCGCTCAGCTGGCGCGGATTGATGCGACGGGACGCGACGCACCTTTGCCGCGGGTGGTCATGAGCAGCACGGTGGGCGCCCACTCGGGATCGTCCTCGCCTGCACCGCGCAAGCACGCAGGGCGCCGAGCCGCACGCGTCGAGAGCACACTCCTCCTCCTCCTCCTCCTCCTCCTCCTCCTCCTCCTCAAAACGGCAGGCGACATCCGCGCACGACGCTGCGCCGGCGCACGTGCCATGAACCGCGCCCGCCCAGCGTCGCAAGGCAGGTGGACGGCAGCGCAGCGCGCCGATGAGATGGTCCGCGCGCGCCCGGCTTCACCTTGCTGCTGCATGCTGTCGGCGGGCAGCACCAGCGCGCCCACCATCCTTTGGTCCTCCTGCAGCCTCAGCGCCTGCGCCCCACAACAGCCCACAGCAGGCAACGCAAACACTGTCTCGCGACGAGCACCATTGCTGCACCTTGCTGAGCAGTGGGAGCGCTGAGCGCAGGCATCCCGCGCGGCCAAAGTGCGAGGCGCTGCACCCAAGTGACCCCAGAGCAAGCGCAGGGTCCGGCGCGCGGCGCACCTGCACGCTGCCCGCCGTGCGCCCCGCCGCCCGCAGCTCCGCCGGCGAGAAGAGCAGCACCTTTGCGTCGTCGCGCGCCACGGCCAGCATGTCGCCGGGGCTGCACACGCCCGCCCACGCCACCTCATCGCCCGCCTTGAGCTACGCACAGGCAGGCGCCCCCACATAGACCCACTCCTGAGCACCAGTCTTGCCTCGCAGCAACTACACAAAAGCAGGCTGCCCGCACAGCCGTGGTACAAGCAGCTGCTCACGTCGTCAGCGAGCAGCACACCAAGCAACGCAAAGGAGCTTGTCAGCGAGCGCGCACCTTGATGAGGGAGCTCCCGGGCCGCGTGTTGCGAGGGAAGGGCATGCGCTTGCCCTGCCCGTTGCGCGTCAGCACCACCAGGTCGGGCCCCGACGACGCCTCTGCCGCGCCCTCCCCGCCGCCCTCCTCGCCGCCGCCCTCCTCGCCGCCGCCCTCAGCGGCCGCCGGCGCCGGCGCCGGCGGCGCGGCGGGGCTGGCGGCGGGCGGCGGGGGCACGAGCACGAGGCCGGCCAGGCCCACGCTGCTCGAGGCGCCCACGACTTGCGCGACCGACGCGCCGGTGCTGCCCTTGCTCTGCGCGGGGACGGACGACACCTTGGCTCGGTACCCCTGGCCCTGCACACGCCACCGCCGCACATGCCGCCACCACCACGACGCACGCTCGCCAAGAAGCATGCATGGCGCAGGCGACCGCGCAGTGCGTCGCCCTGGCTCTGCAACCACGTATGAAGGGTCACCCAGTGTGTGTGGTGTGGGTGCGCACCTGAGGCGTGATGGCGAGCAGCAGGCTCTGGTCGGTGGCGGGCACCACGTGCTCCAGCACGTCGCCCGCCCTCAGGCCCAGCGACCCTGGCACGCGCACCAGGGAGCAGCACCGCACCGACACACCACACATGCCATGGGTCACCAACGGGTTCCTCAACTCTGAGCGAAAGCTGCAGAAGGGAGCACGACTCTGCTTGAATGTGGGGGCGGTTGGTGGCGGGCGCGTGAGGAGAGCGGCGGCGTCCCGGCCGCCTCACCCTTGGTGCTGGCCCTGGCGACGGTGGAGGCCTGCTCGGTGCTGGGGTCCACGGCGGGCAGCTGCTGCAGGAAGCCCTTGGCGCTGCCGTACACGAGCACGGGCTTGGCCGCCACCGACGGCTGGGCGGCGTCCGACCCGTCCCCCGCCGCGCCCGCAGCCTGCGTTGGGGCACGCGCACAAAGAGTCGAGTCAAGCACAGAGTGAGCGACAAAAAGGCGCAGCGCAGCGCAGGAGCTGGTGGGCTGGTCTGGGTATGGGTGGGATGACGGCGCGAGCGTGGCGATGCGGACCTCTGTGCGGATGATGACGGTGCGGCGGGGGTTGCCAAACTTGGCCGCCACCTCCCTGGCCTCCGTCTCCACCTGGGCCAGCACGGCGCGCCGGTCCGCCAGCAGGTCTGACAGGGCCTTGAGCCTGCGGCGCAGCAGTGCACAGGCGACACGGCAGAAACGGTGGAGTCAGGTGCAGCCCCAAGCACCAACAGCGGACGGGCACGGCAGAGCAAAAGGGCTTCATCAACACGTGCTTGCCTTGCGTTGAGGTGCTGCTTCTCCTCCTCCAGCTCGGCGATGGACATGCGCGTGAGCCGGCGCAGCGGCAGCGCCAGCACCGCCTCGGCCTGTACGCCACGGGCAGCGCCGCAGGAGCAGGAACACAGTCGCTCGCCTGTAGTCGCTCGCCAGAGACACACGTGCTGCGTCTCCACTCAGAAGTCAGGCCCTGGTGGGGGACCCGCTGGCCGCGCGCGCACCTGTTCGTGCGAGAGGCCCAGCTTTGCCATGAGGTCGGCGCGGGCGGCGGGCGTGTCGGGCGCGGCGCGGATGAGCTGCGGGAGTGCAGCACGCAGCGCGGCACCGCACGCGTCACTCCCTGGGAAGGGCGCTGGGACGCTTGCACTCGTCAGCCGCCAGGTCGCGCGCGTTGAAGAACGGCTGCCGCACGACTGCGCTGGGGCTGCACCGCGCCTGAGTGGCGTGCCATGTTGAGGCACAAGTCTGCCGCGCACCTGCACGACTTGGTCCATGTGCTGCGAGGCCACCAGGTAGCCGGCCACCTGGTCCAGCCGCTTGGCGGCGGCGGCGCGCTCGTGGCGGGCCCGCCGCTCCACCACCTCGCACCTGCGCGTGGCAGCACGCGCTCGGCCCTTCCACACCTCTGCCCGCGTCCTCCGTTCCTTGGCAGCAGAGGTGTGCCATGGGGAATCAGCAGGGTGAGGTCTGGTGGATCCCCTTGCTGTTGCAGCTGACCGCCAGCGGCAGCAGCAGCGTGCGGCGACGAATGCGGCTTGCCTGAAGTCGAGGAAGTGCTGCAGGAACTGCTTGAGCGTGAGCTGCTGCGGCGTGCCGCCGACCAGCGCCACCATGTTGGTGGCGAAGCGCGTCTCGAGCCGCGTGTGCTGGTACAGCGCCGCGCGCACGGCGTGCGGGTCCGCGCTCGGCTTGACCTGCACGGCCACCGGTGTGCGCGACGATGACACGCTGCGACGATGCGCTCGCCCAGGCTTCGAGCGCAGAGGACGCTGCGAGGCCCGCCTAGGACTCACCTCGATGACCACGCGCACGCCGACGGTGCGGTCGCTCTCGTCCCGCACGTTGGTCACGCCCTCGAGCACCTTGTCCTCCACCAGCTTGGCGATCGCCTCCACCAGCTCGGCCTGCTCGCGCAAGATCACACGACCACCTCGCATCCCACACCCTGCCGCATGATCGACCGCGCTCCCTTCGGGGTGCTTGTGCCCTGACAGACTGAGGAGCTGAAGCGGGCGCAGGCGTGAAGAGGCGAGCAGCCACACAGGCGAGAGCGCACGGACCTTGCTGGTCTGGTACGGCACGTCCCGGATGACGAGCCGCGGCTGCCCCTCGCCGCTGCCCCGGCCGCCCGCGCGCCGCCGCGACCGGCTCCCGCTGGCCGGCGCGTCGCCAACGCCGTCCGCGCTGTCCTCCACGTCAATCTACAGCCGTACGCAGTCCGGCACGGCACTGCTGCCACGTGATGCTGACGCAGGGCAACGAGCCTGGCTGATGCGTGCGCGCCCTCAGGCCCCTCACCGTGGCGCGCAGCGTGACCTGCCCCTGGCCCTGCGTGTACATGTCCTGGGACTGCGGCGCCATGAGCACAATGTTGCCTGCGCCACGCATCGCAGGCCCGCAAGCCTTTGGTGATCAAGGAGATGGGTGGAAGAGACGGCTGTTCTGCGGCCAGGCGCCTTGGCAGGCAGCTGGCGGGTCACCTGTGGGGAAGTCGGGGCCGGGGATGTGCTCAGTGAGCTGCTCGTCCGTGATGGCTGGGTTGTGGATCAGCGCTGCAAAACCGCAGGGGCAAGGCGACGCGTCAACGCACACCAGGGTGGGTGGACGGGCGTGCACAGGTGCACTGCGTCTTGAACCTCGCCATGCGCCTCACCTGCCAGGCCCTCGACCACCTCGCGCATGTTGTGCGGCGGGATCTTGGTGGCGATGCCCACGGCGATGCCGCTCGAGCCGTTGACCAGCACGTTCGGCACCTTAGCCGGCAGCACCACGGGCTCCTCCTGCGCCGCGTACATGCGCCAGCCAGGCACACAGCGCGCGCTGCACGTGGTGAGTTTGAGCACCCACTCGCTTGCCTGTGCGCTTGGTGAGGTACGGGGGGGCGGATGCGGTGCGAGGCTGCCACCCCGCGCCAGAGCTGGTGCGGGCGCGTAGCGGGGCTTTTGGGGTGCGTGAGAACGGCGAGAGCACCTGGGAGGCGTCAAAGGTGGGCGTCCAGTCCACCACACCCTTGTCCAGGTCCGCCATGAGCATCTCTGACGACAGCGCCTGTGGAGGGGGTGAGAGGGAGCAACGCGGCGCGGGGGGGGGCGCACGCTCGGGTGGTGCCCGGGGGCCGGCAGGCTGCTGTTTGCTGCAGCACCCTGGTGACAGCGGGCGATGGGGAAGGGAGGCACCAACCTTGAGGCGGCACTCGGTGTAGCGCATGGCGGCGGCGGGGTCGTCGTCCAAGGAGCCAAAGTTGCCGTGCCCGTCCACCTGCACGTGGGGCCGCACAGAGCAGCCAGGGGCCATGTGCTACGACCCGCGTTCTCGTTTCGCAACGCTGCGCAGGGCCTGGCTGGATTGGCGCGGGTGAGGGTGCAGGGGCACAGGGCGCAGGGGCACAGGGTGCAGGGCGCGCACCAGTGGGTGCCTCATGCTGAAGTCCTGGGCCAGGCGCACGAGCGCGTCGTACACGGCCGTGTCGCCGTGCGGGTGGAACTTGCCCAGCACCTGCACAGCTCTCGGACCACACACCAGAGCCCCAGGTGATGCGGCCATCGGACCACACACCAGAGCCCCAGGTGATGCGGCCATCGGACCACACACCAGAGCCCCAGGTGATGCGGCCATCGGACCACACACCAGAGCCCCAGGTGATGCGGCCATCGGACCACACACCAGAGCCCCAGGTGATGCGGCCATCGGACCACACACCAGAGCCCCAGGTGATGCGGCCAGAGCTCGGCTACCGTGGGGAGCCCACACCGAGGGCAGTGCGCAGGTGGGGCGCACGACGCACCTCTCCGACCACGCGCGCGCACTTCTTGAACGGCTTGCTGTGGCTCAGGCCCAGCTCGTGCATGGCGTACCTGCGTCGAGTCAGCGCTCACGGAACTGCTGTGCCCCCGCCTGAGCAAGGTGCGCAGGCGCGTTGCAGCGCAGGCAGGGCGCGCCACGGCTGCTCACAGGATGCGGCGGTGCACGGGCTTGAGGCCGTCCCTGACGTCCGGCAGCGCGCGCCCCACGATGACGCTCATGGCGTACTGCGCTTGCAAGTGTGTGCGTGGCGCACGCGAGAGTGAGGAGCAGGGCTCGTTGGGGCGCGGAGGTGTGGCGCACGAAGCGCCACAGCAGGACAGGCACGGAGCGGCTCACCGCCAGGTAGGACTCGGAGGCCTCCACGTGGAGCTCCTTCTCCTCCACGACGGGCTCTGGGCTCGGCTCTGGCGGCGCCAGCACGGCTGAGGCTCCGCGGCCGTTGCCGTTGCTGCCGGCTGCTGCTGCGACGGAGCGCCGCGGTGCGACGCAGGCACCACCCATGGGCGCCCATGGGGCGATGCCGCCGGCGCAGGCCGCCCCGCAGCCGCACTGCTGCTGCGGCCCATGCCTGACGGCCTGACGGCCGTGCACGATCGCCGGCGGGCAGACGGTCCACGCAGCAGAGGAGCTCTGCGCCGCAGCAGGGTGCGCCACGTGCTGCGGCTGCCGGGACTGCCCGCAGGGCGGCGCGCGCGTTGGGGCCCTGGCGGGCGCCCGCAGTTGCTGCGCGCCCGCGGCCATTCGCGTGGCGGCTGTGTGTGCAGCACCTGCTGCAGCCGCGTTGGGGCAAGCCGCCGCGCTCAGAGGACCTGTGTGGCTGCGGAGGGACTGGCTGCCTGCGACTGGCCAGATGCTCCTGCTGCCGCAGCTGCACCGCCGCGGGCTTGCTCCGCCATGCGCTGATCAGCGGAGCGCAAGGCAGGTCAGCAGCGCGCCGCATCCTGCTGAGCGCCAGGCGAGCGGGCCACGTTGCTCCGTCTGCGCGCACCGGGCCAGGCCAGCACACAGCAGCTCTTCTTGCGGGCTCCAGCGACGAAGATGGCGCGTGCCTCCGCCGCTGGCCTCCTGAGGGCGCTGCAGCGCCTGCCAGGTGAGACGGAAATAATGGCGCTGCGCAGAGCGTGCCTCCCCCAGGGGCGGGGGAAAGGCCCGACTGGTGGAGCTCGATCACGAGGCGAGCCCTGGTTCGCGAGCTCCCCGGAGGCAGGGCGCGGCGCCGAGCGGCAGGTCCGCGTGGAGCAGGTGGCGCCAATCAGCGTGATGGGGCGGCCGGGCGCGAGCCGCAGCGACGGAGGCCACTCTCGCAACGCTTGGTCCCGGAGAGCGACTCCGCCATCTCGCGCCCAGCCCCAGCAGCGGTGCAGGCGGCGCAGCGGCGTCCGTCGCATGACGCGCCACCCTTTTGACGCCTCTGCGCGGCCAGTGGGGCGGCGGCTGGGGCGCCAGGAGGCTGGTGAACTTGCGCCATCGCGTTCGGAGGCGAGCAGATTCCTCCCCTGGTGCTCCACGCGCGCGCGCACGCGCAGGCGCTGGCTTCGAGGCGTCGTCGGCGATGCGCGCGGCCATGTCCAGCGGCTCGCTGCTTGAGGCCTCCAAGGACGCCGCCAACAGCGCGTGAGCGGGCGCGCAGAGCCACGAGCCTGCCTGTGCTCGGATCCTGGAGGTCTAGCAGAGCTGCAGCAGCACACGTGTGGACGTGTGGTTTGGTGCCTCATCTGCAGGGTGCCGAGCTTTGGCGCCTACAAGTCGCAGCAGCTGCGCACGCCTCTGCCGTTCAGCTGGGCCGCCCAGATGCACACGCTGACGCGCAAGGAGGAGGAGCAGAAGCCCGCCGTGCTGCCGCACCTGGCCGCCGCGTCCGTCTCGCCGGCGCCCAAGGCCCTGATGGCGCTGCCGCCCAAGCCCAAGTGAGCGGGCAGCGCGCAGGGGCCGTGGGGCAGGGGCCTGCGTGGGAGGCAGTGTGGCAGCGCGGGTGCACATCACACACACACCAGCACATACTTGATGGCGTGTCCGCAACGCAGGACGTCGCTGGCCTCGGCCGCCGCCCGCCGCATGATGGGCAGCTCGTCGGACGGCGTGCACCTGGAGCCCAACCAGGCGCACCCCTTCCACATCCTGCCCGCCTCGCCCTGGCCCTTCCTGGCGGGCTGCGGCAGCCTGACCATGATGCTGGGCATGGCGGGCTGGTTCCACGCCATCCCCACCATGGGCGCCGTCATGTTCACGGGCCTGGGCTCGCTGCTGGCCACGGGCGTGGCCTGGTGGCGCGACTGCATCATCGAGTCCGACCTGGGCATGCACACCGAGGTAATAACTGGTTGGAGCTGGCTGCTTCTGTGCGTGTGGCGGCAGCTTTTAAGGAAGAGCAGTCGACGAGGGGTGCGGTGCGGCCGAGGGGCGCTGAGGCGTGTGCCACGTGTGCCCTGCCTGCTACGCTCGCAGGTGCAGAAGCAGAACCTGATCAACGGCATCTGGATCTTCATCGTGTCCGAGGCGGCGCTGTTCTTCGGCCTGCTGTGGTCGTGCGTGCACCTGGGCATGTCGCCCAGCGTGGCGCTGCAGATGCAGTGGCCGCCCGTGGGCATTGAGCCCATCGGCTGGGAGGGCCGCGCCATGGTCATGAGCGCCGTGCTGGCCGCCTCGTACTACTCGGCCAACGTGGCCGTCGTGGCCACCGACCCCAAGGTGACTATAGTTGTGTCACCTTGGACGAGAGGGGAGGGAGAGAGGGAGGGCAGCAGGGCTGGGGCCACTGCAGGTTTCTGGAGCAAGCGTTTCAAGGCGCAATGTCCTGGGCAAGCTTTGCGCTGCGCCGCCGCAGGTGGTTGTGGCGTCTCTGGTGACGACGATTGGCCTGGGCGCGCTCTTCCTGGCGGACCAGTACCTCGAGTACAGCACGGCGCCCTTCACCATCACCGACGGCCCCTACGGCACCACCTTCTTCATGACGACGGGCTTCCACGGCTTCCACGTGCTGGTGGGCTCGCTGTGGCTGCTCGCCGCCCTGGCCAGCTACCCTAGGTGCGTGCGCGTGCCGGCGCAGGGCAGTGTAGGCCTGGTTGCCCATCGCCGGCGCCGTGCGCTGCGTGTGTGGCTCTT
>VFQP010002329.1_pt1 | contig 21571 bp, 23 predicted proteins | sample 3512351 | NCBI WGS metagenome assembly VFQP01 (sample SAMN10412372, study PRJNA504923) | tailings metagenome | isolation source: Relicate 1 Philex TSF1 revegetated site | place: Philippines: Tuba, Benguet | collected 2017-08-29
GATGGTGACGAGGCGCGGCGCAAGCGGCGCAAGGAGGGCGGGGAGGGGCGGGGCGCAGTGGGCGGGGAGGGTGGCGAGCCCGGCGGGGAGTGCGACGCGGCGGCGGCGCGGGGCGAAGGGCGGCGGCGACACGGGCGAGACGACGGGGAGGAGGAGGGGCCGCAGCGGCGGGAGCAGCGCGCTGGCCCGCCTGACCACCCCCAGCAGCAGGCGTGCGGCGGGAGAGGCGGCGGGACGGGGCCGCATGAAAACGGGCAGGAGAACGGGGCTTGCTCGCGGCGTGGCGGCGGCGGCGGCGGGGGCGTGGAGGCGGACGATGAGGGGGAGGAGGAGGAGGAGGGTGGGGAGTGGGAGGGGCCTGGCGTGAGCGGCGCGGCGACGTGGGTGGTGTGCGGGCGGGGCGGGCACGCCAGCCGGCTAGCGCTGGCGGGCGGGGGGCGGCGGGGCCGGCAGGAGGGCGGGATGGTGCTGACGCACGCCGGGGTGCGGGCGGCAGCGGCCGGGGCTGGGAGGCAGGGCGACGCGGGGGGCGGTGGCGGTGGCGAGGTGGGGATCCCGCTCTACGAGGGGTGGGTCAACCGGGCGCAGGCGCGGGCGCTGCGCGAGGAGCGCAGGGCACTGGCCGGGCACCTGGCTGCGGACCAGGAGGAGGAGCAGGCGTGGAGCTGACCGTGCTAGCTGGAGGCATGAGGGCACGGCAATAAGTGCAGAGTGATGACGTCGCCGATGTCGCCGCACACATCGGCGCGAAGCCACAGCCTCGCGCGCGCAGAACACGATGGCGAGCAAGACGATGTTGCTGGCCTTGGTGGCCATGGTGGTGGTGATGAGCGCGGGCAGCGCCAGCGCGGCGCTGAAGCGCGTGCAGATGCGTCGCGTCCCCCCGGCGCAGCTGCAGCTGCGCGCGCCGAGGCCGTATCTGTCGCAGCAGCACCTGCTGGGGGCGTCTTCGGCCGACGTGCCGCTGGTCAACTTCCTCGACGCCCAGGTGCGGGCGGGGGGGACAAACCTGGTTCGCGGATCCCGCGCTTTGGGGGGGCTCCTCCTCGGCGCAGCGACACTGCAGCTAGTGTGTGAGTCGTGCGTAAGTCTGCGATCTCGATTTTCGCCGCGACGGCTTGCTCTGCGGGCGGCTTCTTGGGGGCAAGCGTTGGGCGCCAAGCGCTCCACCACCACAATCGGCGCGGAGCACGCAGCATCCGTGACGGGGCCAGGCGCATCAGGGCACCGGGGTGCAGGAGGCGCAGCGCAGGCATGCAATCCAAGGGCTCGCGCACGCTTCGCACCGGCCGGGGTCATGAGGCCGGTCCACGCCAGCGCGATGACGCCGCGCAGCAACTTGGCAGCGGGCTGGCAGCAAGGCGATGCGCATGATCATGAGGCGATCCGCGAGCACGAGCTCATCCATCACACGGGGGAACGTCCACGGCGATGCACGCGCCAGGCGTGCGCCTTCCCCACGTTGGTGCACTTGCCCCGAAGCTGCGGAAAAAGGCTCACAGCCCCTGCCCCGTCGTCCTGCTGCGCTGCTCCACGCTCGCAGTACTACGGCGAGATCCAGCTGGGCACGCCGCCGCAGACGTTCAGCGTCATTTTCGACACAGGTGCGAGGCGCGCACGCACGCGGCATCTGCGGCTGGGCCTGGGGCTCGTCGCCTGGTCTCCTGCGGCCTCCTTGTGCGCGCCGGGAGGCGCAGGGAAGCTGACGCCGTGTGCGCACGCGTGACACGCGCAACGCAGGATCGTCCAACCTGTGGGTACCGAGCTCGGCCTGCGCGCTCTTCAACCTGGCCTGCAGGCGCGTAGTGTGCATGCCCGCACTGCGCTCCTCACCTCCCTCGACGGGGCCCTGCCGTCCCACCTAAGTGGCCGCGCCCGACGACCCACACCGCGCGGCCCGTGGTCGCGCGCCGTGTGTGCGCGAACCTGGGAACCTGGGAAATGACACGCGTGCAGGCTGCACCGCAAGTACAGCAGCGCCAAGAGCTCCACCTACAAGGCCAACGGCACCAAGTTTGCCATCGAGTGAGCGCGCGTGCCGTGCCACACACACGCTGGGTGCTGGGAGCCGACCAGCGTTCGTGAGCAACTCGCGCCGTGCGTCTGTGTGGCGTGGTGCTCGTGCTCGTGCGCGCGCGCCTAGGTACGGCTCGGGGTCGCTGGACGGCTTCATCAGCACCGACACGCTCACGTGGGGCGGCATCCCGGTGCGTCGTCGTTTTGCGGAAGCGCGGGGCGTTTTCGCCGGGGGCCGCACGCGCGCAGCGATGCGAGCACGACGCAGCCTTGCTTGCACGTGCTCCCTCTGGTTGTTCTTGCCGCCCCAGCCTGACCGCCCTGAGCGTGCACGGTTGCGGGCCACCGGAGCTCGGATCGCCAACCACGGGCCCCCTCCCATGTGCGCGTGGATGCATGCGTGCAGATCCTGCACCAGGGCTTTGCCGAGGCGGTCAACGAGCCGGGCTTCACCTTTGTGGCTGCCAAGTTCGACGGCATCCTGGTGAGGGCTCAGCGCGGGCTTTGAAGGAGAACGGAGCGCAACGGAGCGCAACGGCGTCGCTGAACGCCCACAGCGCCCTTTCCTGTCCAGCGGCCTCTTGGGCTCTCTCGACTCTCGCGCGCCGGGAAGCAAAAGCGTGTTGCTCATCCCCGACCAGCGCCTGCGTGGCGTTAAACGCGTGCTCCTGTCAATGACGACGTGACGTGTGCAGGGCATGGGCTTCCCCCAGATCTCTGTGGACAAGGTGGTGCCTCCCTTCCACAACGCAATTGACCAGGGCTTGCTGGACCAGCCGCTCTTCTCCTTTTGGCTCAACAGGTGAGGGGAGGACGGGGTGGGGCGGGGTGGTGGGCCAGGGCGTGCTGGACTCGTTCTCCTTTCGGCTCAGCAGAGGTGAGGAGCGGATTTTGCCGCTGCGTTCGGCGGCGCGCGGGTGGAGGCTGGCGTTTCGTCGCCCTGAGGCCCTCGACAGACTGTGCTGTGGAGCGGAGCGTGCGGCGCCGACGCGAGGGCTCGGCGTGGGCTCACTCGTGCGGAACGGACGCTTGCCAAGTGGGGTGCGGCGGGAGTGTGGTGAGCCGCTGGCGCGGCGGGTCGTGATGGCAGACAGGCGTGGTTCGGTACCTGCGCACCACGGGCAGGGTTGCAGCGCAGGGCAGCAGGCGCGGAGGGCATGCCTGGATGGCTGATGTCCTCCGTGCCTGCTGGCCCCCCCGCGCACGGCACCCCTGCCCGTCGAACCGGGTACCTCCCTCGCCTGATGAAGCCTCAGACGCCCCGAGCTCGTGCTGGCGCCGCCGCCTGCCGCGCCTGTGGGGCCTAGAGCCGGCCGGTGTGTGATGCGGGTTAGGGTTAGGGTTAGGGTTAGAACGGGTGGAGCAAAGAACCAGTGTGGGTGGCGTGGGCGTTTGCGTCGTGCGTTGTGGGTGGAGTGCCGCCCGCCCGCTGGGACTTTGCGTCGATGCGGGGCGTGCTGTTGGACAGGGCGCGGCGGTGAGCGAGACCACCTGCTGGCGCGGCGGATGCCAATGGCTGGCACGTGCGGGGAGGTGCGTTGCGTGTGGCGGGCAAGGCAGCTGCTCTGCGGCGGGCGCGGAGGGTGGGCCTTGGAATGCGCCCTCCTCCGCGCCTGCGCAGTGCGCTGCTCCCCTGCCCGCCGAGCCGGACACCTCCATCGCCTGTTGGATCACCAGCACCCACCCGCACCCGAGCTGGTGGCCACGCCCGCCGCGCGTGCTGAACCCGGACAACTGCCCCGCATCTGTGGTGGCGTGCGTGGGGTGCGAGGTGCGGAGGTCGTCAGGCCCGTCAGGGGAAGGGTGGCGTGTGGCTCAGCAGCCGGGATGATGCAGCGGCCCAGCAGGCGCGGAGGGCGTGCCTGGACGGCCGCTGTCCTCCGCGCCTGCCGGCCCCCCCGCGCACGGCACCCCTGCCCGTCGAACCGGGTACCTCCCTCGCCTGATGAAGCCTGAGACGCCCCGAGCTCGTACCGGCGCCACCGCCTGCCGCGCCTGTGGAGCCTAGAGCCAGCGTGCGCGGGCGGTGTCGACGTGTGCGGGTCGTGGGTGTGATGCCGTGCGCCCGACGGCGCTCCACGAGCGCAGGGCGTGCTGCTCGACAGGTGGGGCAGGGGGAGGCGGGATGCGTGCGGGGGGCTGTTGCGGCTCGGTGGGCGTGGAGGCGTATGGCACGACGGGTGGGCCCAGCAGGGCCGAAGGTGTTGACCTTGCCGGTCGCCCACCTGTTGAGAGGCACTCGCCGAGCCAGAGCAGCTCACTCGCCTGCTGAGCCTGGCGCCCTGTGCACCTGCTCTGGAGCCCCGCCTGCCGCACCTGTGGAGCTCGCACGCAGCGTGGGTGTGTATGGGTGGCGGGGACTGGTGTGGGCGTGGTGGGCATGTGTGGCGCGGGAGTCGGGTGCGGTGCGACAAGCCCTTCCCTTCCGCGCAGTGCGGCAACGGCTGGCTCGACAAGTGTGGCAGACGGCGGCGGCGCATGTGCAGCGGGTCGCAAAGCATCCACCAGATGTTGGACACTGCTGCGTCAATGGTCGGGCAATGCTGCAGCTAAGCAGGCGCGCAGGATGGGCGTGGACGGACACCCTCCTCCGCGCCTGCTGACGGCGCACGGCTCCCTGGCCTGTTGAGGTGGGCATGTCTCTCGCCTGCTGGCGCAAGCAACCCTCCGCGCCTGTGCTCACGGCCCCGCCTGCCACACCTGTTGAACACAGGGCCTGTCTGTGTGGGCGGGGCGGGCGGGCGGGGGGCCGGGTCGTGGGGTCGGGTGCGGCACGCCCTTGTGCACTCCGCCCCGAGGGCGGGACAGGCCGGTTCGACAGGTGTGGCAGGCAGCTGCCGTTGGCTGTGCGACTGTGTTGGCGTCAGCCAGGTGATGGCGGCGGCCTCTCGACGGGCGGTAGGCTGCGTCCCCAGCAGGCGCGGAGGGTAGACCTTGGCGGTCGCCCTTCCGCGCCTGTTGGAGCCTCTCGTCTGCCTCGCCCGTCGAGCCGGGCACTTCCCTCGCCTGCTGAGCCTGACGCCCCCCGCACGTGTGCTGACGGCCCTGCCTGCCGCGCCTGTGGCGCCTGCATGCGTCGCGTCTTACTCGGAGCTAGGAGTTGTGGGGGCGACCCAAGGAGTGTGCGCCTGGGAGGCGCGGGCAGCCTTTGGGTGTCGTTCCGCTTGGATTAGGCGGGGCGCGTGGGAAGCAACACGTGGGTGTGGCGTTCGGCGCGTCGCGGGCGGGCCTCCCGCGACGGGTACGTTCGCGCTCGTCGCCGCGGGAGGCCAGTTGCGCGAGGTAGGTGTGTCTGGCTCGACGGTGAGCTAGGCTTGCCAGGCCCGGCAGGTCCGGGGGGTTAAGGGTGCGCTCCCCGCACCTGGCGAGCCTGCTGCACCCACGGCGCGCCGAGCCAGACACCTTTGCTGCGCCTGCACCCTGCGGCCCCGCTACCTGCCGCACTTGATGCACAAACGGGGCCAGCGTGTGTGCGGATCTGGCGCCTGGCACGCCCTGCGGCTCTTCCTCGGTTTGGGGACAGCCGGTGGTTCAACCCGTGGCGAAGGCGCCCACGCCGCGTGTGCGGAGGGTCACGAGGTCCACTTGGTTTGCGTGCGCGCTGCGTGGTGTGCAGGAACCCCGACGCGCCCAACGGCGGCGAGCTGGTGCTGGGCGGCATTGACCCGGCGCACCACGTGGGCGAGCACCTCTGGTGAGAGGCCAAGTTTTCCGCCTCACCATCGTGGTTCGCGTCGCGTCGTCTCGCAGGCGCGGCGAATTAGCTCAGCCTCGCCTTCACTCGTGTCCCGCGCGGTGCTTCAGCGCGCGTCGATGCGGCCGTTTTTGCGCGCGCGCGCAGGGTGCCGGTGACGCGCCAGGGCTACTGGCAGTTCGACCTGTCGTCCGTCACGGTGGGTCGCTCTGCTCGAAGGGAGCGGAGGTCTTGAGACTCCCCATGAGCCTGAAGCCGGCTCAACGTCGCTGCAGCCAGGCGGCCGCGGTCGCGAAGAGGCAGTTGCGTACGTCAACCACGCCGCGGCGCGCGGCTGACCCGATCGTCGTGCGCAGGTGGGCGGCTCCAAGCTGTGCCCCAACGGCTGCCCCGCCATCGCCGACACGGGCACCTCGCTCATCGCCGGCCCCAGCGAGCAGGTGCGAGCGAAGGCGCCCTGACTGCCTCCTCGCACCAGCGCCTCGCGCCCGCGCCCTCAGTCCGACCGCGGGTGCGCCGCCGCAGATTGACGCGGTGAACAAGGCGATCGGCGCGTCGGGCGCCATGGCCATGCAGTGCAAGCAGCTCGTCAAGGACTACCTCCCCCAGATCATCCAGGTGAGGGCATGCACAGCCCAGGCCACGGTCAAGCGGAAGCGCGTGGGCACTCGCAAGTGTGCCGCCGACCCGCGAACGCGAAACGGCGAATCTGACCCTGCCCTGTGACTGCCGAATCCCCCGCTGCACGCAGGCCATCCAGGACATGCCCATTGACCAGGTGAGCGGGAGCTCAAGGGCTGCGTGGCGCCGAGGCGACGTCGCACGATGCAGCGCTGTCATGATCAGTCATGCTGCTGCCAGCGCATGGCTGCTTCGCACCTGTCCCAGCCAGCGACCGCGGCGCTCCCACCCAGCTCATCTGCGACCGCGCCGCACCGCCCTCGCCAAGTGCTGGGCACCTGGCGACCCTCACCTGCCTGGCTCTGTTTGTGCTGCGTGTGTCATCTGCCTGGTGCAGATCTGCGCGGTGATTGGCCTGTGCGACCTGACGGCCACCCAGCAGCAGCAGCAGGGCGCCCGCGAGGAGCTGGTGGTGGCTGCCACGCGCCGCCTCATGGCCGCCAAGCGCCAGGTGAGACACACCATTGGCCAGCGGGCAAGCGGGGGAGAGGGTGAAGAGGGGCGTCAGGGGGTTGCGAAGCACCATGTGCTAGCGAAGGTGCCGTCACGCGCCGCCTCATGGCCGCCAAGCGCCAGGTGAGACAAACGTTGGCCAGCGGGCCAGCGGGGGAGAGGGATGGGTGAGAGGCACGCCAAGCGGCAAAGCACCAGGGTCAACGCCTCTGTGGCCCATCAATCCGGGCGTCGCTTTCTGCAGAGCAGCCACGCCGTGGTGGGAGGGTGTCCGCCGCAGCGCGCAAACACACAAGGCGTGCGCATCCGCTGCCGCTGCGATTGGCGCAGGCGCCCCTGCCGGGCCGCGTGCACGCACCACACACCCTCTCGTCATGCGCCCTGCACCCTCTCATCGCCGCGCGTTGTCCTCCGCAGGCGCTCCTGCCAGGCCGCGTGCACGAGCCGCACAAGCACACGGCCGCCGCCGCCGCCGCCGACGCAAACGTCAACGAGGGCGCGGCCGCATGGGCCAAGCTGCTGTCGGCCAAGGCCCAGGCCGCCGGCATCCTGGTGAGCCACGGCGTGGGAGGTCCTGGTTTAGGGCTATCGCCCATGTAGGTGTAGCCTCGGCAGCGCGCGCACCACTGTGCTCGCGGCGCGCGGGCTTTGGTCCTGTGCTCCGTCACGCGTCTCACGCGACGACTCGAGTGACGTGGGGCGCTGCCCTTGTGCCGCCTTTCACGTTGCAGGGCGGCCCCGTGTGCGACTTCTGCCAGGCGGCGGTGCAGTACGTCAAGATTGCCCTCGCCGCCAACTCCACCATTGACCAGGTGAGCCGCTGCTACTCTGCACGAGAGGAGCAGTAGAGAGATCCGCTGGCCAGGCAGCCGCAGCGCATCGGGCCCATCACTCCTCGCCCCGCTTGCCGCCGTCGCTGGGTGCGAAGAGGGCAATCGCCCGCCGCAACTCACGCACAGCCAGGGCAGGCGGCAACCCACTAAGTGTGCGTGCATGCTGGATGTTTTGCCGCGTGGCCACGCAGATCACGCAGCAGGTGGACCAGCTGTGCGACGCCGCCTTCGCCGGCCTCGACACGGGCCCCGCCCAGGTGAGGGAGATAGAAGGGAAAGGAAGAAGAAAAGAAAAGAAAGAAGGAGGAAAGAGGACGCTGTGTGGTTGTGGTTGTGGAAGACCAGGGCATCACGCATCCCTTTGACACCGCTGCGTGATGCCCTAGCCGCCTGAGGAGCCGCTGTATGGCACGCTGCACGGCTGGCCACCCTGGCCCCTCTCCTTGCCGCCCGCAACCGGCAACCCAACTTGATGTGCGCGCGTGCGTTCGTGCTGCGCAAAACCTTGCGCACAGGTGGACTGCGCCGACCTGCCGCGCATGCCCACCGTGGTGTTCAACATTGGCGGCCGCGACTTCCCGCTGGCGCCCGAGCAGTACGTGCTCAAGGTGCGCCTCGGTTTCTCGGCGTTTTTTTCTGTTCCACCAGCCGCTCAGGGTGGGCAGGCAGCCACGGGACAGTGTCCACGCAAGAGGGAGCGGGGCAGGGGCGGCGGCGGCCTCGGCGCGGGCGGGCGCGCAGCCCGCACGCAGAGCAGCGATGCCCTTGGTGCACAGGGTGCGCACGCCTGTGCTTGCCGCTGACGGCGTGCTTCACGTGTGGCGTGGCGTGGTTGTCCTTGGCGGCCGCGCAGATTGAGGCGGCGGGCTCGGACCCGCAGTGCATCAGCGGCTTCATGGGCCTGGACCTGCCCGCCAGCGCCGGCCCGCTGTGGATCCTCGGCGACGTGCTGCTGGGCGTCTACCACACCGTGTTCGACGTGGGCAACTCGCGCCTGGGCTTTGCCACGGCCGCCTGATTTGGATTGGATGCCAAGAGCGGCGTGCTGCGCTTCTTCTCGTCTTCTTCTGGCCCCTGCTGCTGTTCTTCTTCCGTTGAAAGTTCAAGAGCACTGCGAGGCGTGCTGCGCTTCAAGCAGGAACCAGCATCGAAGCAGTTGATACGCAAAGCGAGCTGCAGCAGAGCGGAGTGAGTAGAGATGGAGGACGCTGCTGCGGGCGATGAGCCGCCTCCGCGGGCGTCTACGAGCGGCAAGCCAGCGAGCGGCCTGGCACTGGTCAAGGCGAGCAGCGCACCCACGCTGGCTTCTCACAGTGTATTCACAAGTGCACTCAGCGCGCGCTGCGTGGTTCGCTCCGCTCGAGGCCAATTTCGCGTCGCGAACGGTTGGTCCCCTTGTCCACAGGGCCCAGGCGGGCTGCCGCTCACGGAGGCGGAGCTGCAGCGATGGGGCACCCTCAGCATGCGCGGAAATGACGCGACGACGGCCGCAGAGGTGCGCGTTCTTCGCGGCGTCTGGTACATGTTGACCATCCGCGCGGAAGCAGTGGAAGCAAGAAACGAGGACAGCGAGAGCACGGTGGTGATGCCGCAGTCGTAGTTGTGGCCTAACCCTGTGAGCGCTTGGAGTGTGTGTGGCTGGGCGTCGGACGCCATGTGTCGCCGCGCAGAGCGTCAAGCGCAGCCCTGCGCAGCAAGGCGGCAGTGGAGGTGGCGCCTCAGTGGTGCTGCCGAACATACGCACCCTGCGCGGCAACAGCTCGGAGGCCGGCATCCGCACCCCCACCGCTCAGCAGGACGTGCAGGACGCAGGCGTCAGCGGGAGTGGCCGAGCTGGCAGCGGCGTGCAGGTGAGGGCCACGGCGGTGCTGCCATGGTGTGGTGCCGCAGTGCGCTGGCGGCAGGGTGCTGGGCCAGCGCGAGTGTGGTGCGGAGGGCGCCGTGGGCATGCAGGCCGCGCGGCACAGGCGCAGGCAGTGGGTGGTGGCAGCAAGGGGGCTGGGCATGATGGCAGGAAGGGTGTCGGCAGCGGCAGGACGCGCAGGTTACCGTTGCTAGCAGGGCTGGTGGAGCTGGCAGCAGCGGCTCACAGGTGAGGGCCACGGCCGGCAGGTGGTGCCATAGCGCGGTGCCACGCTGTGCTGGCGGGGATGCTGCGAGGTGCGCCTGGCGGGCGCGGCGGCACAGGTGCAGGCAGTGGGCGGTGGCAGCAAGGGGGGTGGGCATGTGGGCAGGAAGGGTGTCGGCAGCAGCAGGAAGCGCAGGTGAGGTGCTGCCGGAGCTGCCACGGCGCCGCGGTGCCGCGCAGCGCTGGGAGAGATGGTGGAAGGTGGACGGGTGTGCGTGGGCGCAGCGGTCGCCATGCAGCAAGTGCGGCACAGGTGCAGAGCACAGGTGGGCGGTGGCAGCAAGGGGGGCTGGTCGTGGTAGCAAACGGGCGGCGCGCGGCAATCAGTGCCACCGCGCGCGCTGGGCACGGTGCCCCCGCAGGGGCGCGGGTCCACGCAAAACGGCGGCGACGGCGCTGCGGACGGCAGCCGCCCGGCCTCTCCATCCCTGGGCAGCCACGGCGTGGGAAGCGCGGCAGCAGCTGCCGCTGCTGGCGTTGAGAGCGGGCTGGCCAGCACGGCGTCGCTGGTGGGCCATGGCCGGATCAAGTCCGTGCAGGCAAGTCCATGCATGGGCCGGCGAGCACATGCGCCTGCCTGGCGATGAGCCTTCAGCCCTCACAGCTGGACCCTTGCAGAGGCAGCCCTGCGCCTGTGCGGCAGGCACATGAGGCGCCTCAGCCAGCATCAGCCAGCCGTTCCGACTGCCAACATGCACGAGCTTGCCCCTGCCAAGACAGCCCTGCGGCTGCTTCCCTGAGCGGCTGCACACGCCGAGCCTGCAAATCAATCAATCATCGCAGCACCCATTGGCATTGTGCCGCTGCGCAGGACCTGATCCTGGGCTCATACTCGCCCAGGCGCAGCGGCAACGGCGGCGCCGGCCCGCTGACGCTGCCGTCGCTCACCGCGGCAGCCTCCGGCGGCAGCCTGACCCAGCAGGGGGCGGCGGGGCCGCAGCCGGCGCTCGGGACGCACCCCCGCAGCTCCCCGATCGCGGGCGCTGGCGGGTCGCCGTCTGGGGCTGCCCCTGGCGCCTTGGTGGACCTGCGGAACGTGAGTTGGGGGTTGCGTGTGGCAAGGTTCTCTCGTCTAGGTGCTCTTGCGGGCGTGCGGGCCAGGAGCGCTGGCAGGGGGCGGGGTGGGTGCAAAGGGGGTCTCCTCCCAGCGCCTTGGCGGGCCAGCGGAACGTGAGTGCAGGCAGGAGGTGGTGGGCTGGCAGGAGGTTTGGGTCGGGCACCCAGAGGCAGCACGCCCCTAGCACGCGTCTGCTGACGAGGCGAGCGCAGCACTCGCTTCTCGCTCCGACGTGCTCCTGCCCATGGGCGCACGCAGGCCCTGGCGCCACGCGTCAGCACCAGCGGCCTCGCAGGCGGAGGCGCCGCTGTTGCAGCCATCTACGACGCGACGCCGCAGAGCCCTCGCGGAGCGGGCGCCGGCGACGCGGCGATGCACAGCCCTCGTTCCGGCGGCCCCGCGAGGGTCATCAGCAGCAAGCGCGCCAACTTTGGCCAGGCACTCGAACGGCTGTCCATCCCCGGCTCGCAGCAGCAGCACCCCTCCCTCGCCAGCCTCTCCTCGCCGCTCCGGCAGAGCTTCAGCGGCAGCGGCGGCCCTCTCCAGCCCCTCGCGGCGGCCTCCCCTTCCGGCGCCATTTCGTCGTCACAGTTCGACGGCAGCGGAACGGCAGCACCGTCGCAGGAGCGGGAAGCGCAACGAGCCACGAGCGACGCGGTGCTCGCCGAGATCCTCTCGCCCACCACGGCGGCGGGCGCGCTCGACAGGCCCAGCGGCGGCAAGACCCGCGCCTCGACCTCGCGCCTGGCCATGCACCTCGCGGGCGCCTCGGCGCTCCCCTTTTCCGGCGAGGGCGCGTACTCGCCGCTGCTGACGCCCGGTGGCGTGCCGAGGGGCAGCAGCGACGGCGGGATTGCGCTGGGGTTGTCCTCGTCGCAGGGCGGGGGGTCAGAGCAGCCCGTCGCGGTGAACCGGCGGTTCAGCGCGTCGGGCGGGCTGGGCGGCGGGCTGGGCGGCGGCAAGGCGGGAGGCAGCAGGTGCGTTCGCTGGGGTGGCTTGATCGCTCTGTGGCCGGGGCACCGGGGCGGACGCTGCTGAGGCAGAGGGCCGCTCTGAACTCCGTGCGTTTTGGAGAGTCGAGTGCGGTGAGCAGGGGAGTCTCGCTGCGGGCAGTAGCCTGTGCGTGTGGCGCTGCCCTGACTCCCTTGCCTGGTTCCTGCCGTGGGTCCTTCCGCCGCCCTCCTGGCAGTCCCCACACCTGACCTCACCCTCACTCTGGCGCGCTGATGCCGCATGCGTTCCCGGCGCAGGCTGAGGGAGCTGAGCTCGTGCGGAGGCACGAGTTTGGCGGACCTGGCGGTGGCTCTGGGGGTGCTGCCCTCTCTGGCGGGGGACGGCAAGGGCAAGGTGAGCGGCCCTGGTCCAGTCGTTCAGTGACGACGCTGCGCTCGCTGGTGGCTGCCATTGCGTCGCTCAGAGAATGTGGGCACTGCCCACAAGTTAGCAGCGTGAGATGAGCCCCATGATGCGGCGTCCGCCTGCGTGGCTTGCAGAAGGGCGGCCTCTCCAAGGCCGCGGCGCACAACCACTCGCGCTTCTCCCTTGGCCTGGGCGCCAACGACCAACAAGGTACAGAGTGCTTGGTCCGGCGCAGCAGCGGACGGTGGGGCAGGGGCCCGCTGCGAGGCTTGACAACCGCGAGGCTCACCACTGCTTCGCCGCGCACGTCCTCTCGCCGCAGACGCATCGCCGCACGGCAACACCAGCGAGGACGCCCCGGCCGGCCTCCAACGCTTCAAGAAGGCGGGCCTCGCGATCATGCAGGAGCTGCAGCGCGCGGCAGGTGAGGCGAGGACCCCTCTCTCTTTTTCGCCCCGCGCCTCGTCGCGAGCGCGCGAGCCGGCCTGCTCTCACCGCCTCGCGCCCGCAGACGACTCGGCGTTCGCCGACGACGGCGAGTCGCGCGGGTCCGGCAGCGGAGGCGCGCCCAGCAGCCGCGTCGCCGAGCTGCTCCACCCGCCTTCCGTCCGCGCGCTCGTCAACCTCGTCTCTGACCAGGCCATCAAGGCGCGGGCGCTGGGCAGCGCCACGCATGGCGCCGCCGCAGCCCCCAGCGCCGCGCGGAGGAGGTCGTCGTCAGGGTGGGGCGGCGCGCAACGGGTCTCGGGGGCCGGGGACGGCGCGGCAGACTCCGTATTGGGAGGGCTGCCGGTGCCGGACCTGCTGCCGCCGCCCAGCTCGTTCCACCGCGTCTACCACGTGAGTCGCGCGTCGCGCTCTGCCCGCGAGCGCGCCGCGTGCCGCCGCGCTCGCTTCGCGACCCCCACGCTTGATTCCCTCTCGTCTGCGATGCGGGGGAGCTGCGGAGAGGGGCGTCCTTCGCGCCTACTCGTCAGTCACAGCAGTGCGGATCAAACGAATGCAGATTTCCGGCGTCTTGTGCATCGCGTGATGGTCGCAGACGGGCGTGTCCGTCAAGGCCATCCTCAAGCTGGACGCGCTCCTGCCGCCCGGGCCCATCACCACCGAGACGGTGCGTGGTGGAGAGATGGGAAGACAAAGAGCTGGGGGACGGTGCAAAGAGCTGGGGGAGACGGTGCGTTGGGAGGGGCAGAGCGCGGTTACGGTGCCCCACCGACGCGCTCCTCCCCAGGGCATCCGCTGCTAGCGGGGCCCACGTGGCCGGCTCAGGGAGAGAACCGTTGCCCCTGCCCCCCGGGGCCCATTATCCCCCTTAAACAGCGCAGTGACGTGCCACCGCACCCCAGCCCTGAGACGTCCGCCGCCGCACCAGCACGCCTCTCCCACCCAACAGATCCAGCTCAAACCCTCATCATGAGGGTTTTCCCCGTGGCGACCATGCGCAGGTGGCCAAGCAGCACATCCTGCCGATCACCTCGCGGTACATGGCCAAACTCAGCGACCTCATCTCCCAGCAGGTGCGCGGCACACGTCACCCAACCTAGGAGGACGAACGAGCGACGAAAACCACCATGCAGGAGCAGGGACGCAAGCTGCCTGCCTCCGCCACGCCAGGACGGCCTGGCATGCGGGCCCTGCCGCCGCCAGCCGCTGGGAGCCCCGCCTGACAAGCGTGACGGAAGCCCGTGGGTAGTCCGCGCACCCTCCTGCAAGCTTCGCAGAGTGCTAACCCTAACCCGAACCCTGCCCCAAAACTAGCTGTCGCGCACGCCTGACGCCCACCTTTTTGCTTCTCGTCTGTCTTCTTCTTCGCTCGCAGAGCGTCAACATGCCCAAGTGGTACATTGTGCACGCCTGGGCCGGCGACTTCCACCGCCTGGCCCAGAGCCTCAAACGGTGCGCGCTCGCTTTGGACGGCCGGGGTGGCTGAAAGAGGCAAAGAGGCCAAACCTGCACCCGACTTCTGCTTCTACCGTGGCACCCTACCAGCATGGCCCTGCACTCCCCCGTGACGTGTCACGCTTGTGCACGACTGTGTGGTCGCCTCGTCGGGAGGTGCACGGCCCAGCCTTCCTCAACCACGCCTACCGGCGTTCCCTTTCTTTTTTTCTTTCTTTCTTTCACGAACTGTGTGGAGGCGCCTGAACTTCCTGCCCTGCCGAGTGCCACAGGGCAAGGCCTAATGCAACACGACGGCGACGGCAAGACGTGCACGTGTCCTTGGGCGCAGGCACTGCGCGGACATGGGCCAGGACCCGGCGTCCACCTACGTCTTCCTGGACCTCTTTTGCTGCAACATGAACGCGCCGGTGAGGCCCTCTGGCTCGCGCACTTGTCTTGCTGACCAACAGCCACCTCGCACACTCCAGAGGACTCGACTGGAACGTGCCAGTGCAGAGGTGGGGGCCCTCTGCGATTTGAACGCCTGCCTGCCCTGGCGCCCAAATTTGACAGCTGCGGACCCGCCTGAGCTCGCACCTGTGCCCAGGACAGGATTCCCCAAGCAACCTCAGCCGTGGGCGGCGGTGGAGAAGTGAGCGCGTGCTGGCTTGCTGGGGTGCAAACACGCCTGCAGGTGGCGGAGCGGGACCTGGGCACCATCAAGGACATCGTCAGCTCGTGCAAGCAGACGGTGCTGGTGGTGGACGAGAGCGCCGTCATCTTCTCCAGGTCAGGGTTTGGCCATGCTAAGCCCTAGGGTCTGCGTCGTCACTCTCCCGGCGTCGGCTCCGGCACGTGCGCCTGCCGGCCCTCGTGCCTGCATCAATGTGGGCGCGTCCACTAAGTCCTGGCGCTGCCCTCCTCCAAAACCCTGACCATGCAGGCTGTGGTGCATGTACGAGGCGTGGCTGGCGGCGGTGCTCTCGCAGCGCTCGACCAACCCCCAGGGCGGCCTTAAGGTGGCGCTCCACTTTGCCGGTGAGGGCTTTGCTGAAGACGCATGTGTAGGGCTCAGGTGGGGCACGCGGGCGGTGTGCTGGCGCCTCGTCGCCTCCTCCAGGGAGTGGTTCGGGCCCTGCCTTTCGCCCCCCTTGGTGCAGCGCGCCGCGGCCTTCTTTGCCACGCGCTAGTCCGTGGCGCCGCCATCCCCGCCATCCCCACCTTGGCACGCCCCAAACGCAGACCCTCACTCGCTGGAGGACGCCATGCAGCTGCTGGCGGCGCAGCGCGTGCAGTGCCACAGCCGGGAGGAGAAGCTGCTCCTGCTGGAGGACCTCCAGGTGCTAACCGGGCTTAGGGCCTCGATCACATGCTCGGCGGCTGCGGCCGCTGATCACCGGCGGCACAAGGTTTGTTCGCAGCCACCCTTCTGCTCATGTGGGATCCCTCCGTATTGTGCGTGGTTTGTGTGTGCCTGAGGCAGGAGGACAATCAGTTCGGCTCGACGACCATCAAGGTCATGCTCCCCCAGGTCCGTGGGCCCTGCATGAGGGCCCCCAGACGGTCCTCCTGCTTGCGCGCCGCCACTTCACTCAAGCATGCACCGCAGCACACGCCGCTGCTCCGCCTAACCCTCGGCGCAAACCCTCGTCCATGCAGGTCCAGGAGGCGATCCTCGCAACCGCCAAGCTGGAGACGGCGGCCGCCGTCGCGCACAGCAAGTCCACGCCCAGGCGCCTGCTGCAGGTGCGATGAGGGTTCGGAGGCTGCTCTGTTGGCTATGTTGCGCTGCTTGTCTCGTTGCAGTGCACGCAGCACAGCCGCTCAACCGCTGACTGGCCCACGCAAAGCAGCCACCCGTCCGCATTGCTGCAACCGCTGTACCTGAACGGCTCGCAGGTGCTGAGCAAGCTGGCCAAGCTGCACACGGCCGTGGGCAACCACTGGGACGCAGAAAAGGCGCTGCGGCAGGCGCTCCAGGCATCCACGCAGGCGCCCAACCTGCTGTCGCGCGCCGAGGAGACCTAGTGAGTCTTGGTGCGGTGTAGGGTCCATGCAGGCGCCCAACCAAAGGCGAGGGCCGAGGTGGCCCGCTCGCGTGCGCTGCGTTGTGACAGACGCGGCGCGCCCCCCGTGCTGCGCGCGCTGCGCAGCCTGGGGCTGTGCCTGGCAGAAATCATGTTCAAGCGGGGCTTCATCGACGAGGCCGAACGGCTCGCGCTCCAGGTGAGCGCCTCATCAGGCACCCCTCCAGGGCTGCCACTGCTGCTGTTTCTGCTCCTGTCAGCGCTGGGAGGCTGAACGGCTCGCGCTCCAGGTGAGCGCCTCATCAGGCATCCCCAGGGCTGCTGCCCTAGCACTGCGTCGCGGCTGCCGCACCAACACGCGTGGGGGGACTGCCGTGCCCCCCACGCGTATTGGGGGGCACGGCAGTCCCCCACGCACGTCCGCATAGAGCCCAGCGCCCATGATGAATCATCTGCACCACCGCCGCCATTGTCTCTGTCCCGAAGGCCCAGCAGGTGTACGAGGACCTCCTCTACTCGTCCACCCAACAACAAACCGACCCCCACGCCGCGCCCCAGCAACAGCACGCCGGCAGCGCGCGCCAGAGCCACAGCGGCACGCCCGCGGCCAGGCAAAGTCTCAGCGGCGCCCCGCCGGCCCGGCAGAGCCTCAGCGGGGTCGGCGGCGCGCTGGCCGCGCTGTCCTCCCTGTCGTCGCAGCAGGCGCCGACACCGCAGGCAGAGGTGCTCATGCACGACGCCCCGCACGAGGTGCGCGCTCAAGCCCTAGTCACCCCTAACCCGCATGCGCCCTGAGCCCTGAGCATGTGCCACGCCTGGCAGCGGACGAACCGCTGGGGTGTGGGCCTGGCATGACCGCGTGCGCCTTGCGCCCTGCCCCCATGCAGGGCTTGGCAAAGGCAGTGTCGGTGCTGCTGCACGTGGCGCTGGCCCGGGGGCACCTGGCAGCTTCCGGGCGGCTCCTCGACGCCCTGCTTGGCAACACCTACACGCCAGGGGTGTCGTCGGTGCCGCCGCCAGCCGCCCCCGCGCCGTCCAGCCGGCGCAAGGCCACGGCTCCACAGAGGTGCGCCTGGGCACAGTGACTGGGCATGCACGGCTTGCCTGGCGAGTAATTGCCGGGTAGGGAGGTGCACGGCCCAGCCTTCCTCAACCACCGCGCCTACCAGCGTTCCCTTTCTTTCTGTCTTTCTTGCGCCTGGGCGTGAGGCGTCACCGCCCGCTGCCGCTGCAGCAGCACACGCATCACTGGGCATCAGGGTCCCTGCGACGCAGCAGCAGAGCCGTGGGCGCTGCGGGGCTGCCAGGCAGGGGTGCCACGATGCACCACGGGTTCGCACGGCCCTGTGGCCGGCGCCCTGTGGATGCACCATGCTCATACAGCCCTGTGGCCGGCGCGAGGGTTCCTGCGCTTGCTGGGCGATTGTGCGCTGTGCCGTCTCCCTCCTGTGCGCAGTGGCACCGACGGCGGCAGCGTCGAGGCTGCCGCCGCTGCTGCTGCTGCGGAGGAAGTGGAGGAGGTGGAGAAGGCGTCGGCGGGCCTGGGGCTACGGATATGCAGGTAAGCGCCCGCCGCCGCCACGCGTGCAACCCCCCCTGCACGGTCGGAGCAAGTTGACGCTTGACTTGCCGGCCAGGGGTCGTCTGGGGGACTGAGCGCGGTGCTGTGCGTTGGTGAGCCCTAGTCTGAACCCTGACGCATGGCCGCAGGGCGCCGCTGCAGCTCGGCGCGCCGCTGGTGGCGCCAGGGTCGCGGCGGCACGTGGACACGCTGTGCCTCCAGGCAACGCTGCTCTCCAAGAGCGGGCAGGTGAGGCAACGGTTCATCATTTGCCTGATGAGGAGCCTGATCGGGAACCCAGGGCCGCCTGCTGTGCCGCCCGCGCCCTGGTTCTGAACCCCCGTGGCGCTACTGAAACCGCCGCCGCACGCGCCCCCACCCTGCCGCTCCCTACACCAGCGCAAGGAGAGCGACACACCCAATGAGCCCTAACCCTGACCTCGCACCCTGGACCCTGCCCATGCAGCCGGCCAAGGCGGAGGCGTGCCTGCGTGAGGCGCTCAAGTCCGCCCGGGCGCTGCTGGGGCCGGCGCACCTGGTGGTCGGCAACATCTGCCACCGCCTCGCCGCCATGCTCCATGCGGGGGCCCACAGGTAGGGCTTAGGGCTTAGCACCCACGGCGCCACGCTATGTTTTCTTCCCCCGCGCCGCAAGACCGGGTGGATTTCCTTCCCGTCGCGAGCATGACGTGTCCATGCGACTCAAAACCCTGAAAACCCTAACCCAGGGAGCTGGACCGGGCGGAGCGCGGGCTGGACGAGGCGCGGCGGCAGGCGTTCAACGGCGCGCTCAACAGCCCCCGCGGCGCGCAGCGGCCCAGCCTGGCGCAAGCGGCCGCCGCCCTCGCCGTCGGGCCGGTGCGTGCGGCGTGCTTGCACATCAACGGAGCGGGCCAGCTTGCCTGCTTCCACCAGGAAGGATCAGCAGCGAGGCAGATGTGGCGCCAGCTCAGGCCAGGGCAAGCGTGCGCAGCGCATCATCGTTGGCGGAGCAGGGTCAGGCCAAAGCGTCAATGGGGCGTACGGGCCCCAGGCGTACGGGACCGCGGGCAGTGATGGGAAACGGCGCGGCGGAGCAAGCGGCCACCAAGGCAATGCGATCGCCCGGACGTCCCGACGCACTGGCCAGAGCACCATCAGCGTTGCACACGCTGGACGGCGCTGGAAGGCCCACTCATCAAGCAGGGTACGCTCTGGCCCCCCGCTCACCCTCATGCAGGGCTCGCCGGGCACGGGGTCGGCGTCCAGCAACCGGCTACGCGACGCCTCGGCGGCCGTGGCGTACGCCAAGGAGACGACGGCGCGGTCGCTGGCAGAGGCGCTGGAGCTGGCCAGCCGCGCCATCCACGTGCGGGAGCAGGTGAGGGCTTTAGGGCTTAGGCCTCGGGGGTCGCCGTCGGGGCCAAAGTCGCCCGGGGGGCAGTGCCGCCCGGTCTTCAGCCAAGGCGCGCCGTCCAAACGTTGGAAGATGCTGAGGCTGAGGGGCTTAAGGGGTTAGGGCTCAGCCCCATGTGGGCGACGCAGGACCGCTGCCGGCTGAGCTCTCTGCAAGCGCGTTCGAACGTGCTGTATGGGCGGTCGCCGGACCCTGCCCCAAGCCTTAAGCCCCATGCGGCGGCCTGGGCTGCACGCTGCGCAGGTGCTGGGCAAGGAGCACGCGCTGTTCCTGGAGGCCCAGGTGCTCGAGACAAACGTGCTGCTGAGCATGGGCAAGCACATCAAGGTGCGGGGTGTCTGCTTCACCCACCGGAAACAGCTCGCCTTGGAGGGCCCGACCCGGCAGCAACTTCAAACTCCACTCCTGTGGCGTGGTGGCACGCTCCCACTTCGACTGAGCGGGTGCTCTGGCTTGACCTGACCCCAACCCTAGCCCTGAGCCGCCTGCAGGCTGAGGCTCAGATCGAGCGGGTGCTCACGAGCTGCGGGCGGCTCTTCGGCGCCTCGCACGACGTGACGCAGCAGGCGCACGACGTGGTGGCTCGCCTCCGCGACTCGTACATCATGCAGGTGAGGGCTGCGAACCCTGGGGCCCACCCGGTGGGGATGGGCGCGGGCACGGGCAGACGTGGCCGCCAGCGGCAGCGCACTGCGCCGCACCCTTTTGTGGCGGTCAGTCCTTGCGTTTCGTGGGGCGGCCGCGACCTCTCAGGGCGCCAGCAGGCCACCCGGCACGCCCAGCAGCGCGTCACCATTGTCCGCGTTTCCCTCCCGTGGGCGTCTTGCTTGGGTGTGCACAGGGCCAGGCGGCGCGCCGCACGCTGGACGACGCCACGGCCGAGTCGCTGCTTCGCAAGGCGCTGCACGTCAACAGCTGGATCTTCTGCGACGACGAGGACGGCCGCATCAGGCAGGAGCTGTCCGAGCTGCTGAGGCGCCAGGTGCGGCTTGCCTGCGTGTGCACCGGGCCATGGATCGTGGAAACTGAGGAGGCAGTGCTCAACCGCTCTTCTGTCCTTGCGCGGCGCGCAGGGCCGGAGGCTGGAGGGGCCCGCGGCCCCCGCCGTGCGCATCAGCTCTTCAGGGGCCGGCCCCGTCGTGCCGCCACTGCAGCTGCCCGCCAAAACGTGACGCGCGTCTTCTCGGAGGCACACCGTCACAAACTCACCTTGGGAAATGCACCTGCACCTGCACCAGGCTTCTCCATTTCGCGCTCCGCTCTGTTCGCGCGAATCTCAAGACTGCGCTTTCTGTCGTTGCGAGCGTTTGCGCGCCGCGGCGTGCACGGTCGCAGCGCTTGCTCTACAGCAGAGGCCTCAGCAGCAGGATATTGCACATTTGTGCGTACACTCCGCTGCAAGATGGCAATGATGCAGCAGCAGCTCTCCAGCAGGCGCAGCGCCCCTCAGGCGGCCGGCGCCACACACGCAGCGCCTCCTCCTCGCGCGCTGGTGGTGGCGCACTGCGGCGCACGTGGCCTCGCACCTGGCGTCAAGGTCGTCGTCGCGCCGTTCCAGGCTGCGGGGGCCCATCCCTGTGGTCGTGTCTCCGTGCGGCCCTCGGCGGGAGCAAAGAAGGGATTCGGCAAGGTCTCCGACAAAAAGGTGGTCGGGGATCCTGCCCAGCCATGCCCGTGCGGCAGCGGCAAGCTCCACGCGGTGAGTGTTGAGGCGCGTGGGCGCAGGCGCACCCGCTGCCACACATGCGGTCGTCCCGCTCAATAGCCACTGCGCTTAAGGGCGCCACGCGCTGCTTGTCGCACATTGCAGGACTGCTGCCAGCCGTTCCTGAACAAGGAGGCCAAGCCCGCCACCGCGGAGCAGTTGCTGCGCTCCCGCTACACCGCCTACGCCATCAAGTGAGCACCGTCTCTTTTCGCTCTCCACAGCACGCGGCTCCAAACCTGGGCGCTTCACGCGGCGGCGTGCGTCCCCCTCCCTGCTCGGCGCAGGAACGCCGAGTACATCGCTGACACGACGCACCCGGAGTCGCCAGAGTACACGGGCTCACGGGCCACGTATCTGCAGGTGCGTCTGAAGCTGGGTTCCGTAGGGCCAGGGGGAGGCAGGAGGGAGGGGCCCCCCAGAGGGAAATGCGTGTGCGGAGGCAGACCCTGCTCACGCGCGACGTATCCGCAAGTGTGCTTGGGCCCGGGCCTTGGGGCTTGAAGAGGAGGAGCTAGGGAGGAGCCCGGGGCCGTCATCATCGCGGCCGCCTTGTTTCTGGCGCTGCTGACGCGCGCTGCCCGCAGAGCGTGAGGCAGACGCAGCGGCGGGCGGACTGGTTGGGGCTCGTGATTGAGAAGCAGGAGGCGGGCCAAACGCCAAACGAGGCGCTCATCAGCTTCAAGTGCGTCCGCTGCGCGATGCTGCGGTGGCCTCGCGGCGGGGTGTGGGGGCTGGGAAGTTGAAAGGAGAGTTGAGCAGGAGCAGGAGGCGGGC
>VFQP010002330.1_pt1 | contig 21568 bp, 15 predicted proteins | sample 3512351 | NCBI WGS metagenome assembly VFQP01 (sample SAMN10412372, study PRJNA504923) | tailings metagenome | isolation source: Relicate 1 Philex TSF1 revegetated site | place: Philippines: Tuba, Benguet | collected 2017-08-29
GGGGATCCCAACCTGTTTTGGTGGATGAACCGGATACGGCAGATGCCATTTCGATCTTGCGTGGTATTAAAGAAAAATATGAGAATCACCACAAGGTTCTGATCAAGGATGCTGCGATCATTGCTGCGGTGGAATTGTCTCAACGATACATTACCGAACGTCATTTACCGGATAAGGCGATTGACCTGATCGACGAAGCTGCGTCTAAACTTCGAATGGAAATCAATTCAAAACCGGAGGAATTGGATGAACTGGATCGTCGGATCATGCAATTGGAAATCGAACGTGAGGCAATCAAACGCGAAAACGATACCAAAAAGCTGGAATCTTTAGGAAAAGAACTGGCTACATTGGAAGAGCAGCGCAATGCCTTCAACGCAAAATGGCAGGCAGAGCGCGATATCGTAGACGGAGTTCAAAAAACCAAGGAGTTGATCGAAAGTCTGAAGCTGGAAGCTGACCAGGCTGAGCGCACCGGAGATTACGGAAAAGTAGCTGAAATCCGATACGGACGTATCAAAGAGGCGGAATTGAAACTCGAAGAAGCAAAGCAAAAACTAATCGAGTTGCAGGCTAATTCAAAGCTCATCAAGGAGGAAGTAGACGCAGAAGAAATTGCGGATGTAGTTTCCAAATGGACAGGAATTCCGGTTTCCAAAATGATCGAAAGTGAAGTTTCCAAATTGCTTCGCCTGGAAGATGAACTTGGAAAACGTGTTGTCGGACAAGAAGAAGCGATTGAAGCTTTATCTGATGCAGTGAGAAGAAGCCGTGCAGGTTTACAGGATATGCGCAAACCGATCGGATCCTTCATTTTCTTAGGTCCGACAGGTGTTGGTAAAACCGAATTGGCAAAAGCTTTGGCAGACTTCCTGTTCAACGATGAAAACGCCATGACGCGAATCGATATGTCGGAATACCAGGAAAAACACAGCGTGAGCCGTTTGGTCGGAGCACCTCCGGGATATGTCGGTTACGATGAAGGCGGGCAATTGACCGAAGCGGTTCGAAGAAGACCCTATTCGATTGTTTTGCTGGACGAGATCGAAAAAGCGCATCCGGATGTATTCAACATTTTGCTCCAGGTTCTGGACGACGGCCGTTTGACTGACAATAAAGGTCGAACTGTGAACTTCAAGAATACGATCATCATCATGACTTCCAACATGGGATCACACCTGATCCAGGAAAGTTTTGAAGGTGTGAAAGAAGAGAACTTGCACGAAGCGATGGATAAAGCGAAATTCAAAGTGCTGGAATTATTGAAACAAACCATCAGACCGGAGTTTTTGAACCGGATCGATGAAACGATCATCTTTACTCCTTTGAACAAGCGTTATGTGAAACAAATCGTTCAGCTTCAGTTGAATCAGTTGAAAGAGATGCTGCTGGATAAAGGAATCAAAATGCATATGACCGAAGAAGCAAAAGAGCATTTGGTTGAAGCAGGTTACGATCCGCATTTCGGCGCAAGACCAATCAAACGGGTGATTCAGAAACAAGTTCTGAATGAATTGTCCAAGGCTTTATTAGCCGGAACATTGGATACTTCGTTAACCGTGGTTATGGATATTTTCGATGGGAAAATCGTGTTCAGAAAACCGATTTCCCAGGAAGAAGAAATCCTCATTAATTTGTAAGTAGTAATAGTAGTTTAGATAAGGTGGAAGAGCGAGGCAAGGTTTTGTCTCGCTTTTTTGTTTTCAACCTTCTAAAAGAGATACTTGTCCGTTCGTCCTGATAGCCATCGGGATTCCCAACATTTTCAGTCGGGAAGTATCGCGAACAACACGTGAGACTAATTTAAATTGATGTTTTGTATTCTTCTACTGTCCTTGTCTAGATACACCTCCGACACTACGTTCCACTTCGGTCGGAGCCACTCGACAGGACAAACGAAGCGCCTCATTTTGGATTTGGTTCAGGAAAAGGATTGATGGAATTAAGTTACTTCAAAATACAAATAGACATCCATCCATTAGCCCGATCACAGCAAGGGATTTCATGCAACCCGGAAAATTTCACACAACCTGTTTAAGTATGCTCATTTCCATTTACTTTTACACCAAATCTTTCGTCATCCATGAAACTCAAATCACAGCGATCTAAACTCATTAAGCGCATTTTTCTTTTCTCCTTTCTCTTCTTAGTATTCTGGTTTTTCGGAGCCGGATGGGCCATTCAATCCAATGCGGAGGGAAAAATCTTCGACCGGGTGAGTGAATGTCCGAAGGTGAAAGTTGCTTTGGTTTTGGGAACATCCAGAACCAATAAACATGGAAATAACAACCTGTACTTTTCTTACCGGATCAAAGCAGCCGTGGAATTGTATCGTGCCGGAAAAGTGAAATTCATTTTAGTGAGCGGTGATAACAGCATCAAAACATATGATGAACCTACTGACATGAAAAACGCGCTGATTGCCGCCGGAATTCCGGCTGGCCGGATTTACCTGGATTATGCCGGATTCCGAACGCTTGATTCCATGGAGCGCGCTTTAAAGGTTTTCGGACAAAAAGAAGTCATTGTCGTTTCTCAACGCTTCCACAACGAACGCGCCATTTACCTCGGAGAACATTTCGGGATGACGGTTTACGGCTACAACGCCCAGGATGTCGCCAAAATGGGCGGTTTCAAAACGAAAGTACGCGAACGCTTTGCACGCATGAAAGTCTTCTGGGATATATTATTCGGTGTCGATTCCAAATTCCTGGGAGAACCGGTGAAAATCGGGTAACTCATTTTTTAATGAAGAATTGAAAATGTAAAAGGCTTGCTTCGACTCCGCTCAGCTGCCTTTCAATTTTTATTTCCCCAATACGCTCAGAATCTGGGTCAAATCTTCCGCTTTGTTAGTTCCGATCAGTAATTTTCGTCCGTCTTTGAAGACCAGCTGTAAACCGGTTCTACCCGAAACATTCAGTGCTTTTCCGTTTCCTCCGAAGCTGTAACGGATTCCCCAGCCGCCATATTCAGCAATGGGGGAATATTCCCGCAAATAGATCTGGTCGATATCTTCCCATTTGTAATGCCTGAATTTCAATTGAATCGGGTAAAACCGCACAAAAACGCCTTCATCCGAAACTTTGGTTTCCAGGCGCAGAAAGAAAAACAGCATGGAAATAACCAACATCAGGAAAAAACCGATCAGTAAACTGACATTTTCCCACTCGCTGTCTCCGAAAGGCTTTCCGTACATAGCCTGTGTAACTATAAAAAATCCCATCACTCCTTTGGTTCCGGCTAAAATGAACCACAACCACCATTGTCTGAATTTCTGAGTTTCTGAAAAGCGAATTTTATTCGGCATACTGTATTGAATTAGTTCCTAAATTATCCGACTATTTACAACCTTCCGGCTCGTACTAAAACCAAAAATCCACCAGAGACTATCTGCCAAATGCAATCCGGCAACAACAAGATGTGTTTTGCCTAATTTTTACCAGAAAAATGAACGAGTAATCCCACTCCGGTAAAAGCGGAATTATCTGGAATTGTGAATAGTATCAAGTGTGTCATAAAACAGTGTTAGCCAAATATAGTATTATTCCGGTAATTTGTCCAACAACAACAAATAAGGTTCCAACATGTGATTCATGAATTTTTCTTTCGGATCCTGCGGGAATTTGCGGTAATACTCCACATCCGGGTACAATAAAATATAGTTTCCGCAACGGGTAAATCCGGAAGAATGAGATAACTGAGGCGGTTCGAATCCTTTCAGGTTTTTGGTCATTAATTTCCCCACTTTTCTTCCCAGGTACTTTTCAAAACGTTGCTGGGATTTCTTCGTCGGGCGATCCATTTTGTTGTACATATGCTTCACAACCAATCTCGGAAGCAATGGGAGTTGTTTAATCGCTTTTTTAGCATCCTGGAACGGATTGATCGCATTAAAATCATTGACGGTTTGAATCGAAAACGGAGATTCCGGAACCCAATCCAAGGCATTCACCGTATTATACGCCCAACCCTGCTGCGTCATTTTTTCGTAGTAATATGCAAAATACAAGTTTCCGGGTTTTGGCGCAGCGCTGCAATAGGTTTTGAATTGCACATCCGAAGGAATGATTCCATTTTCTTTCATGATCAGCACATGCGCCGTGAGTAAATATGCCAAAGCTCCTCCCTGGCTGTGCCCGGTAATGTAAAACTCTTTCTTTCCCTGGTCAATTTGCGCAAAAAGCACCGAATCCATATCTTTCCACAAACAACCCAAAGCAGTTGTCCAGCCTACATGTACCAAAGCTTTCGGATCTTTCGACAACTCGTAATAAAACGTATCTTTCTCACTGATTTTAATCCAGCCTTTCGCCGGAACCATTCCCGCATAGAAATTGGCTCCCCAGCTGGTAAATGTTCCGGTTGTCCCGCGAAGCGATAAAACCCCTACTCCTTTTTTATCCTCCCAGTAATCCCATTTATTATCAAAACCCAACGTTTTGGAACGGTATTTCAATTCGAAACGTTCCGGACCGGGTACAGAATCCCAGCGCGTGGAGTCTATAAAACGAAAATTGACTTTCAGCAATTCAATTGCTTCGTTCTTATCGTATCCCGATTTCATCTGAGACCAGGACGTCAGCGAAAAAAGAGTAATAAACAGCAGCAAGTGTTTCATAATACTAGATCATGTGAGTTAAATAATCGATGATTGTCAGAAGCCGGTTCTTGTGTTGATTCATCAGGCGGAAAGTATATTCAATGGAATGAATGCTTCCACCGCCACTGTATTGTTCCTGCATCAGTTTACCGATCAAAGCCTGTTCTTCAACCATCAGTTTTTTCCAGTCTTTCTGCCAGGAAAGCAGCAAGTCCTGATCTTCCTTTTTCATTCTTGCCTGGAGCATGGAAAAATACTTATCTACCAGTTTTTCGTATTCCGAAGCACCAAACATGTTTGTTTTGTTGATTCCTAAGGTAGTCGGTTCTTTATCCGATTGCCGGCGTAAGATATTTTCCAGTACAAACGTATCCTGGACAAATAATCTTTGAACGGAATCCGCGAAATCCGACATGCTCTCTTCTTTGGGCATTTTCCGGATCATCTGATGTGCTTCTTTTTTCAATTCCAGCCACCAGTTCGCTTTCAACTCTTCCATTTCGGAATCCGAAATCTGGGCATTGAGTTTTGCCGAAAAGAAAAATAACAGGACGATTAAGGAAGAGAGCTTCATTTTTTTCAGATTATACACTGTCCAAAATACAGGACATGTTATAAAAATAATCATATTAACAAAAGAAAGCTTCTATTTCGAACAGATTATCATTCATGTTTGTTTCCAAGCGCCCATTTCAGGTCTACGAAAAAAGTTCTTGGTCTTGGCGGGCCGTAAATGAAATTACTGTCGCGGAATTTCGTAGTATCAAAATCGGATTGATAACTATCCAGCAGGTTCTGAATTCCCACTCCAATTCGGATTGTTTGCTCCGACCGGTGAAAATGAATGCTTTTTTCGGCTCTGAGTCCCAAATCCCAGAATGATTTTGTCTGCAACAATTCATCCTGTGCAATTTCCGGAGCTCCTGCAAAATGAGGAACAAGCATGCTTCCCGTGTATACGCAACTCACCGATCCGGACCAGGAACCTTCCGGGAAAATGGAAATGGTCGACGAACCGTAGGTATTCGGTGTTCTCAAAAAACGTTTGATCGGTTCCAGTTCCAAAGACCACTGCTGTGCTTCCGTGTATCTTGATTCCTGGATGGTCAGATTTACATCAACCTGGATGAATTTGTGCCAGCGGACACGAATTGATTCACTGATTCCGCTGACAGATGCATTCGAACCATTGGTGCGTAAAAGAAGCGTTTTGGAAGGATCATCACTCGGAATTTCATTCAGCACGAAGGAATGAAGCAATTGTGTATGAAAGAACGTCAATTCGGAAGAATACAGCATTTTCTTTCTTCTCCGGCTCCAGTTCACCTGAGCGGAATAAGCGTTTGAGATTTCACTTTTCAGGTTTTTATCTACCCTGATCTGGGAAATTCCGCCATTGGCGAAAGCCATGTGCATATCCGTTTCAAACACTTGCGGCGCTTTGAATCCGTTTCCGTAAGACAAGCGAATCTGCCACTGACCATTCGGCTTGAACAGAAGTGCAAGACGCGGTGTCAGAAGTACATGTTTCAACATGGAATGTTTGGTTGCTCTCACGCCGAGAACCACCGACCATTTGTCCCCAAAATCCATCTGATCCTGTAAAAACGCTGCAAATTGATTGATTTCCTGGTTGATGAAATAATCGTATCCGCGAATCGTATCCTGGATCGCATCGTAATAATGCTCCAAACCTCCGACCAAAGTCATTTTGGTCTTTTCGCCGAACTTGTGAATATAACCGGTTTGAATTCCCGACTGCCACGTCAGGTTATTGGTTTTCCCCCACGCATCCGCATGATCGATTCCCGTGTAATGGTGCCGGTTTGTTTTCTGGTAACCAGTATAAGCCTGGATATTCCATTTTTTATTGCGCGATTTCCAGGTTCCGGAAAACTGACCGATACTGGATAATTGATTCCGGAATTCACTTTGTGCTGCCTGCTGCGGATCTCCTTTCCAGAACTGTCCGCCCTGTCGTTGTTCATGTAACAACCAGAAATCTGCCCGCAATTCGATCGATTTCCCAAGTGTTTGAAACGCATTCAATCCGAGTAATGTATTGTTGACCCGCGGAATCTCTGTAAATCCGTCTCCATTTCTGTCATAACCGTCACGAATCTTGTTCATCCCTGAAAACAGGATTCCGCTTTTCTTCGATTTCGAAACAAAAGCACCGTTTAGCTGAATCGCCTGCTCGATTGGACCGTTCTGAATCAGTGAAAGTTTGTCCGAGACCTCAAAAAAATTCCCGATCGGATGTTTGGTAATGATATTAATTGTCCCGGCAATGGCGTTCGATCCGTAAAGAACCGATCCACCTCCATTTATAATTTCAATCCGGTCCACTACATTCGTCGGGATTTGTTCCAAACCGTACAAACCCATCAAAGACGAAAACAACGGTCTTCCGTTAATCAGAATCTGGGAATAGGAACCGCCCAAACCATTCATCCGCACCTGCGTGTAGTTGCAGGTCTGGCAATTGGTTTCCATCCGGATTCCCGGTGAGAATTTCAAAGCATCCGAAATGGAGGTTGCGGCAATTGCGCGAAATAACTTTTGATCTAAAGTAGAAACGGAAATCACACTATTTTTTTTCGATTCCGCAATCCTGCTTCCTGTAATCGTTACTTCCTCAATTTCCTTCAGCGTATCGGTGACGGTTTTTAACGAATCAATCGGTTGATTTTGAGAAAATGAACCGAAAGAGATCTGAGAGAAAATAATGAAAGTAATATAACGCACGACGAATTGTTTTCACAAATATAGAACTTATTTTTAGTCTTGTCTAAAAATATTAAAATTATAAATCTAAATTTTATTTTAAACCTATACTTAATCAAAAAAACAATTGAAATCTCATTAAAAATGAATATCTTACATTCGAATTCCTTCCTGAAAAGAACTAACGAGTCAAAAGTATTGCTTATGAAAAAGTTAAAACACGTTCTTTTTGCGGGATTTTCTGCGCTTTCGTTCACAGTTTTTTGCCAGCAAACAACGTTGCAGGTTTCAGGCCGGAATCTCACCACTCCAACCGGTCAGAACATCATTCTGAGAGGCGTGAATTATCCGTTGATTAACCAGGGAGACATTTCGCTGGATAATGCCGCTGATTACCAGGCGTACCTGGACCAGGTTGCTTTAACCGGTGCCAATTCCGTAAGGATTCCATGGTATACGGACGGACAAAACTGGCGCGATATTCCCGGTCCGCCAACGAACGGAACCCCCGGAACAGTAAACGGTTATGTGCAAAACGGTCATCTTGAAAACATCATCACATATTGCATCGCTAAGAAAATGATTCCTGTTTTAAGCATTCACGACGACAGTTATGTGACCTGCAAGGACAATTGGGCTTATTTCAACTCTACAGTTATGGATTTCTGGACGGATCAGGCTGTTCTGGATCTGATCGAAGCAAACAAATCAAACCTGATCATCAACCTGGCAAACGAGTTCGATATGGTTCGCTGGGGCGCTCAACCACTTGCAACGGAGTTAAACACTTTCAAAACCAATTACAATGCGGCTATTGCTACTTTAAGACAAGCCGGAGTAACTGTTCCTATTATGATTGATGCCCCGGACTGCGGGCAATCTTCTACGGAATTGCTTTCCATTGCGGAAGAAATGAATCTTACCGATCCGCTGCACAACCTCATTTTTTCTGCGCATGCCTATTGGTTCGGATACGCCAATACCCAAAGCCAGATTGAAGTGAAACTGGATGAAGCTGTCAATACCAATGTGTGTTTTGTTTTCGGGGAAGTGGCTACAAACCAGGACGGAAGTAATCCGGGCGAATGCGGTTTGAATGATTTGTCGCAAATATACCCGATTATCCTGGAGGAATCCTGCCCGAGAAATATCGGCTGGCTGGCCTGGAATTTCAACTTTGATTGTTCGCCTGCACGGGAAATGTCGCCAACGAGTTCCGCTTCTGATTTGACGGTCTTTGGAAACGACATCGTCAACAACGCTATTTACGGTTTGAAATCGGTGAATGGCTGCGGAGCTGTTGTAGGCGTTGCCGAAATCGAACAAAAAGAATTCCGGATTTATCCCAATCCTGCCAATGATAAGATCTTTGTGATTTCAGAAACACACGATTTCACCCTTACCATCAGCAATGCTTCGGGAATGTTGTTTTCACAGAAAGTGAATGCTGAAAACGCAGAAATTAACTTAAAAGGATTCGCTCCCGGATTGTATTTTGTTGAAATTCAACATGCGGATTCCAAACAGGTAACCAAACTGATCGTTTATTAAGCAAACTCGGAAAGCTCAATCCAACGCTCGGTTTTTTGATCGATTTCAGTCACAATGGCTGCCAGTTTTGCCCCGGCTTCCATTAGCTGTTCATTCGTTGCATTTGCATCGGATAATACATTCGTCCATTTCAGTTTTTCTTCTTCGAGGTGTTCCAAATCCTTTTCAATCTGGTCAAACTCGTGTTTTTCCTTGAACGAGAGTTTTCTCTTTTCTTTCGGAGCTTCTTCCGCAATTTGTTTCACTTTTACAACTTCAGCCGGTTTTTCATCCGATTTGTCTTTCTTGTAATCTGCGGCAGTTTGCTTTCGGTATTCGGTGTAATTTCCGATAATGTCTTTAATAGCGCCTTGTCCTTCGAATACGAACAAATGATCCACCATTTTGTCCATGAAATAACGGTCATGCGAAACAACGATCAAACATCCTTCAAATGTTCTCAGGTAATCTTCGAGAACACTCATTACAAAGATATCCAGGTCGTTCGTAGGCTCATCCAGGATCAGGAAATTAGGATTCGACATCAAAACGGTCATCAGTTTCAAACGTCTTTTTTCTCCCCCGCTCAGCTTATGAACGAAGTTGTAGTGCATGTGGCGCGGAAACAGGAATTTCTCCAAAAACTGTGCTGCAGAAAGCTGTCTGCCCTTTTCCAAAGGAATAAACTCTGCAATGTCGCGAATCACGTCGATTACTTTCTTGTCTTCGTCTACCTTAATCAGTTCCTGGCTGTAATAACCGAAAACGACTGTTTCTCCTGTGACTACTTTTCCTTTATCCACTTCTTCTCTTCCCTGGATAATGTTCAGGAAAGTAGATTTTCCGGTTCCGTTGTTTCCTACAATTCCCAAACGTTCTTTTCGCTGGAAGTTGTAAGAGAAATTATCCAGGATCACTTTACTTCCGTAAGCTTTCCCGATTTTGTGCAATTCCAGGATTTTAGAGCCCAAACGCTCCATTTTCACCGGAATATCGATTTCATCTTCATCAATGCGTTGGCTGGCAACTTTTTTTACGTCCTGGAAATTATCGATCCGCGCTTTCTGCTTCGTCCCACGGGCTTTCGGCTGACGGCGAATCCATTCCAATTCCTTCTTAAAGGTATTTCTCGCTTTATCGATCGTGGATTGCAACTGCTCCTGGCGTTCTGCTTTCTTTTCGAGGTAATAGGAGAAGTTTCCCTTGTATTTATAGATTGTTTTGTCTTCCAGTTCGTAGATCGTATCACAGACTACTTCCAGGAAGTAACGGTCGTGCGTTACCATCAAAATCGTGGATTTTGATTTCGAAAGGTATTCTTCCAGCCATTCGATCATATCCAAATCCAAATGGTTCGTAGGCTCATCCAAAATCAGGAAATCAGCTTCCGCAACCAACACCTGCGCCAAAGCCACACGCTTTTTTTGTCCCCCGGAAAGACTTCCGACCAACAAACTCGTGTCATCCAGCTTTAAAACAGAAAGAATCTGGTTGACTTTCACTTCCATGTCCCAGGCATTCAGCTCAGTCAACTCTTCGTAACACGCATGAATTGCTTCTTCGTTCCCCTCACGCAAAGCCTGGTTGTATTTTTTCACAATCTGCAATTCCGGCAAATCGTGTGAGAAAACAGCTTCCAAAATGGTATGAGAATCATCCAGCGTTTCGGTTTGCTGCATGAATGCAACGCGGATATCATTTCGATAAACAACCCGTCCCGAATCGATCTGCTCGAGATTCATCAGACAGCGCAGCAAGGTCGTTTTTCCGTTTCCGTTTTTTGCCACAATGGCAACCTTGTCTCCCTGGTCAATCCCGAATGTAACATCTGAGAAAATTACACGGTCACCAAAAGATTTGGTCAGGTTTTCAACGGAAAGGAAATTCATATTGCTTGTTGTTTTAAGGGTGCAAAGATAGCACTATAATTGCGAATTACGAGTTCCGAATTACGAATTGAAATTTTGTAGTTATGAGGTAATTTTTCTTAACTTAAAGAAAAACACTATTTACATGGCTGAAAACATTATCCAAAAGAAGATTTTCGAATTTGCAATCCAAATTGTTGAAACTTACAGTTATCTGGTAAACGACAAAAGAGAGTTCGTTCTTTCAAAACAATTACTACGATCAGGAACATCTATTGGTGCAAATGTTTCAGAAGCTATCCGTGATCAATCAACAAAAGACTTCATCTACAAACTCCAAATTTCAAGAAAAGAAGCAAACGAAACACTATATTGGCTGAATCTACTCGAAGCCACTAATTTCATCCAATCAAACAATTCTCAAAAACTCATAAAACAGTGTGATGAACTATTAAGAATTCTTACTGCCATTATAAAAACAAGTGAACTTAAACTACACCGATAGAAAATCTATTTCCCGATGAATTTCGAATTCGGAACTCGTAATTCGTAATCCGGAATTACCTCAATCTATTCAACGAATCAATCGTCTTCTTATCCTTTCTCACTCCCCGGATTCCAAGGAATACAAAGATGAATGCCGCTGCATGAATATAGAATGCAAATCCGAAAGCCAGATCTTTTGCTGCTTCCGGGCAGGTTGTACATTCGGTTGAATGAACGCTTGCTCCCAAAACGATCCAAACTGAACTCAGAATATTCAATACCAACAAAATCCACCCCAGGAAAATTTGGCGGTGACGCATTTTGAATGAAAAAATGATCATCAATGCAAAAACGATCTGAATCAAGGAAAGCATCCAAAAATCTGTTTTTGAAGCAACCTCATCCCCACGATATAAGTGATATGCCGTTGCATGTACCTCATTTACCTGGAAAAAAGAAAACAAATCGGTTCCGAACAAAGTTACGGACACTAAAAGCGCTGCAATCAAAAAATAAACTGTCTGAATTCGTTGAATCATGTTTCAAAATTTGTTTTCAAAGATATCATTTTAGAAGGTATTCACTCCTCGATCCGGGCATTTTAATCAATCATAACGGAAACTTCAGATCTTTTTATCCGGAATTATGGAAAAATGATTTAGCTTGCATCTATACTGTCAACTGAGTAATAACCAAATTCGTTAACTTATGAAACATGTTGGAATTCAACAAGCTTGTTCCGAAGATTGGAGCAAGATGACACCTACTGAAAAAGGAGCTTTTTGTCAGCAATGTGCCAAGCAGGTGCAGGATTTCACAAATAAATCGAAGGACGAAATCAAACGCACTTTATTGGAAATGAAGGACCAGCCGATCTGTATGCGGATGACTGCTGGCCAGGAACTCGCATTGAATGCCGAATTTGAAGCCTGGAGACAACAAAACAAAAGCAATTTTCAACACTTATTCATCGCAGCCTTACTCATCGTTTTCGGACTAACCTTATTCAGCTGTGAGGATGAAAGATACCGCAAAAAGATCAGCGACACACAGGTTGCCTTAGCGAGAATCATTGAAGAACCGAAAGAGGAAAAAGCTCCGGAAGAAAAAATCCTTTTTATTCCACCACCGGTTGCACCAGTTGAAATTGTGAATGCAGATCCTGTTTGGGAAACCGTCACAGTTATCGAGCAGGAAATCGTGAAAGACCCTGAAATTGAATACACGCTCGAATATAGTGTAATGGGTATGGGATATTACGCAACTGATTATGTCACTTACCTGGAAGAAACGGTGCCGGAAATCGAAGTGGATGAAAACGGTGTCCCTTTTCCAACCGAATACAAAGCAGTTGCTTTCCCGAATCCGGCAGTTGAAAACACCACTTTGGAAATTCAATTCCCGCAAAAAGCACAAGCGGAAATCAATTTGTTTGATATGAGCGGTAAACTGGTTCAGCATCTTCATTCCGGAGAAATTGCCCGCGGAACCTTCAGAAAACCGATCGAATTATTCGATCTGAATCCGGGAGTTTATCTGGTAATCATTCAATCAGCAACGTTTAAAGAAACCGTGAGAATCGTGAAGAACTAACTGAAAGTCAATTCGTTTTATTATTTCAATCTGTTTTTTTCCTACATTAGCTTATCAACTCAAGCAAAATCATGGATCATGAAAACCGGATTTCTACTAATTATCTGCGCTTTATTGCTCACAGTTTCCTGCAAAAAGAAGAAAACCGAAACGGATAATACACCGAAAACGACTTATTCTTTAAAGCATTCAGGACTGGTTGATTCACAGACTTTTTCTCTGGATACCAACAGCATCTCTTCTCAACTGTTTCTAACAAATGAATGGAACGACTGGAATTTTAAAAGTTACAACATCCAGACCTGGCTGAAAGGACCTTACCTGGGTGACACCGTTTATCCGGGTATGGAAAAACTTTCCCTGGATTTTTCCTTCGTCTTTGAATATTCGATCCAGGAACTGGATCCGGTATGCAGTTGTCCTCCGCCTTTAACTTCTGCGAAGCTAGCGAATAAGATCAATGATGCCACGCAATGGAATGATACAGATGAAACCAAGGAAGTCATAATTATAACCTGGGGAAATCAAAGCGGAAGCGGATCATTTGACGTTATAAATCCACAAATCAATGCCCAGGCAATCGGGAATGCGATCCGGATAAACGGAACTATTGATTCATTGAGCGTTGGGAGTTTTGCTCAGCCCCGTTACCTCACAAATCTCCATTTTGATTACACCATTCCGATTCATCCTTAAAAAACGGAAAACGGCCAGACTCCTTGACAGCCTGACCGCTTTCGTGGGTATTTCCGGGTCATTCGTGTGCGTGTTGCCTACAAAACACTAGCGCCTGAAACGTGCACTCGGTTTTGTAATTCCAAAAAATCATCCTCACTACCCCATTCGGGAGAAGCTGGTCCTATCATCACCAGATCTTCCCTGATCACACCTACTTTGCACGATGTGTTTGTTTTGACTCCTTATCAGGATTGTTAGTGAACACTGTAAAACACATTGTTCGTGTACCAACCGTCATTAAATCCAAAATTCACTCCGGTCCAGTCACCGCTTGCAGGAACAGAAACATTTCCGTCACCATTGGTATCACCGCCATGAGCATCATCCCTGATGGAAGTAAACACCGCTGAAGGATGAATATTAAAGTTACTTGCACTAGATCCTGAAATCTCTCCTCCCGAACTCACTTTTATAATCACATTAGGACCTACAACGAATAATTCGCTACCGGTTGAACTCAGGTAATTGTTTCCTCCGACATTCAGAACATATGGCACTTCTGTTTCATTATAAACAACCGTTGTGTTTTTCATACCCGAACCATATACCACAATCCCATTGTATTTATTCGTTTGGCTTGGGTTATCCGGATTGTGGTAACTATTATTCGCATCCAATGCATAATAACCACTAACCAGGATCGGTATGGAGTTGTCGTAAAAAATATTGTTGGTAACAACACTCACAGCCGGATCTTTCATTTGTGCTCCGTCAAAAGCAGCTGTGCTATAACTTGTGCCTCCATAGGTATGTGCAAAAGTACAGTGGTCAAACGTAAAATCGTGGATATTACCGGTTCCTGAATCTGCTTTAACAACACGGCCTCCGCCGTCTCCACCTCCATACAGAAATTTACAGTATCTGAAAAGGGAACCATGCTGGTCGCCTCGCATATTGATATATCCCCAATCACCTTTAGCCGGTGTAGAAGCTGTGCCATCACCATTATTGTCTCCGCAATAATTATCATCCTGGTAGGACGTAAAAATGATCGGCTTATTTTCAGTAGCATTCGCCGTTACTTTTGCATAAACCTGCAATCCCGTAACACTTTTAAACTTCACTATCACACCGGCCTCAATCGTTAATGGAGCATCAATATCAATCCATTGTGTTATCACATATACGTTACCGGAAGTCCAGGTTGTGGGAGTAGCAATAGTGCTACTTACCTCAATGACATTGCAATTCGCAGGTGTTGGAGTTGGATTACCAACCGGAGGCTCCGGTTCCGGGTTTTTCTTTTTACAGGATGTCAAAGCGACCATTACAGCAAATGACAAATAGGCAAAGTGGTTCAAACATCTTTCCGCTACACGATTATTTCTCTTCATAGTTGTTTATTTTCAACAAACTTACGCTAAGGAAAAGGGCGTGTCAATCAACCGTTTGGATCATTTTAATTGAGAATGTAAAAGTGAAAAGTTTTTAAATCAATGAATTCGCAATTCGCAATTCGCAATTCAAAAAGTTACGATTTTCCGTACAACTTATTTACGGCTTCCGTTTTGTTCTGCACCTGCAGTTTTTCGTAGATGTGATTTAAATGGCGTTTCACCGTACTTAAGGTAATATCGAGCCGGTCCGCTATTTCCTTATACAAATAGCCTTTGCTCAGCAATTCGAGCACTTCCCGTTCCCTTTTTGAAAGCAGTTGAATAACCGGGTTCTCTTTGGTCATATTGAATGACTGCAATACTTTTCGTGCAATTTTCGGCGACATGGGGCTTCCACCTTCGTGCAATTCGACAATTGCCTCCACGATTTTTTCAGGAGATGTATTCTTAAGAATATAGCCTGTTGCGCCTGATTTCAGAGCTTCAAAAACCTGGTCATTGTCTTCGTAAATGGTAAACATCATGAATTGAATCTTCGGGTCTTTGTTTTTCAATTCAAAAACGCACTCTATCCCGTTTTTCCCGGGAAGATTGATATCCGTAACCACCACATCCGGTTTCAAAACAGGAATTTGATCAATAGCAGATTCTGCTGTATCGAAAGATCCGATCCATTTCAAACGCTCATCACTTTCAATTACGGCACGCAATCCGTTCTGAATATCTACAATGTCTTCTATGATGCAAATTCCAATCATTTCTGTTTGTTCAAGGGTCACAAAAGTTAAAAGAGTTCAATGGTTCAACAAAATTTCTGTCTAAACACCTTATTGAACATCTTTGAACCTTTTGAACTTTTTTCCATTCAATTTAAAAATTATCATCTGTTTCAAAACTTCCTTTACAAATTAAGTTGTTTGTTCCGTTTCAAACAATGAACCTAACGGTTGATCTCAGGAAAGCGGAAATTCAAACTCCAACTTCAATCCCGGAGCCGCATTTGACAATTCCATGCTTCCGTTTAATTGTTCTGTCCGTTTTTTCATGGTTTTCATTCCGTTCCGGAATTTCTTATCGTTTTCTTCTCCATTCAATCCCTTTCCGAAGTCCCTGATCTGAATTCGAAGTGTTTCATTTACGTCAATTTTGATTTCAACTTTTTCCGTCTGAGCGTGTTTGACAATGTTGTGAAGCGCTTCTTTAAAAATCAGGAAAATATGCCGGCGTGCTTCCCCGGAAATGATGGAGTCGGTTTCCACTTCATCCAAATCTATCTGAACCGAAATCCGGTTCGATTCCAGGTATTCCATCGCGTAATGACGCAGATAAGCCAGCAAATCCGTCAGGGTATCGTTTTCCATTTTCATAGCCCAAATCAGTTCGCTCATGTTTTCCACCAATTCAAGCGATGCAGCATTGATCCGTTCCAATTCCTGTTGATTCTCCTGTTTTCTTAAAGCTTCTTTACTGAGATAGGAAATCCGGGTTAATCCGCTTCCCAAATCATCGTGCATGTCGTAGGCAATTCTGTCGCGCTCGTTTTGTACAGCCCGCTGCTTTTCCAAAACAGCCCGTTGTTTTTCAATTTTCCCCAGGAAATACATCCGCGTTACAAAGAAGATCAACCCGGCACTCGCCACAAAAACCAGGAGCTTAAACCACCAGCTGCGGTACCACGGAGTTCCGATTGTGAAATGGAGCGGTTCTTTCAAATAAATCCAGTTTTTCGTTCCCTGGATTCTTGCCCGGAGATGAAAGGTATAGGTTCCATAAAGCAATGACGGAAAGTTGACGCTTGAATTGGTACCGAGTGAAACCCAGTAATTGGAAGCACCTTCCAGCCAATAACTGTATTCAATCCGGCTTTTTCCTGAAGAGTTGATGGCTGAAAAGTTTAACTGAATGGTGTTTTGGGCAGGTGAAAAGGAATAGTTCGTTCCGCTTCCCAAAACCTGCTTTTTGTTGGACACCCAAAATTCATCGATGAAAATCTGAAGGTGCTGCTTTTCAACATTCAATAATTTGTCCGGGTAAAACCGCAGTAAATAATTGTCGGAAGCAATCCAGATCATCCCGGTTTGCTTATCAAAATAAGAAGTCTGGTCAAAACGTTCAACCGGAAAGCCATTGCCGACTCCGAAAGACTGAGCTTTCTTCAGATCGGTACTCAGGCAGGCCAATCCTTTTTGTGTTCCGACCCACAAGCGATCGCGGTTATCGAAAAGCAGGTTGTAAATGAAGTTCGAAGGAATTCCCTCCTTTTTCCCGAAAAAGAGCATTTTTTTCGTGGAAACCTCATAACGGACCAATCCTCCGCCATCAAAACCAATCCAGACATTTCCTTTTTTATCCGTAGTGATACACAAAATGATACTTTGATGCTGAAATTTTAAGATATGCTCAAAATTCAATTCTTCAAAACGATCCTCCGCTTTGATCCAATGTGCCAGGGTTTGCGTTTTATTGCTGGAAAACCAGATGTCGCCATTCGGAGTTTCCGAATAATGGGTAAAATAAGATCCGGAGAAAGTTCCTTTGGCTCGTGAAAAATGGGCCGCTTTTTTCGACTTCGGATTGATCCGTACCAATCCACCGCCCTGGTTTCCGCTAAACCACCAATCACCGGAGCTATGACGAAAGCCGAAAACAACCAGTTCGGATTCTTTGAAATAGTCTTTCAGAAAAGTTAATTCCGTAATACGACCGGATGAAAGCTCCACCTGCTTCAATGTGACTCCTTTTCCACCGTGAATCAATTGATCACCGTCTTTAAAAACAAACCATGATCCGGTAAGTTTATCAGCATGAAACACTTCAAAATCCTTGTCCTTTTCATTTATTTTGAACACTCCGGCAAAGTATTTCGGAACAAGTAATTCTCCTTTCGAAATCCTGCACATATTCATCATCGGCTCACCGGAACTAACGGGCAAATTCCAATAATCAATCAGCGTTGCGTTTTTATTCAATACGCTGAAACCTGTAGCGGTCGTTACCCACAAATTCTGGTAGCGATCCTGGTACAAATTCGTAACCTGGTTACTTCCCAGTGAAAAAGGAACATCCGGTCGATTTCCGTACAAAACAGTCATACGTGTTATGATGTTCATATGGCAAATTCCCTGGTCTCCGAAAATCCAGACCTTATCCGGATTATTTTTATCAGGAATCATTCCGGCCGGCAAACCGGGCATTTTACTGTCAGTTGGCCGCGCTCCCCAGGAAAAGAGCACTTTCCCGGAATAATCCAACTGAAACAATCCTTTGAAGTAATTAAGGAAATAAATCCATTGATGAGTTGTATCCACATGCAACAGGCCATACCCGGTATTCAAAATCCCATCGACCGGTAATTCTGCCTGAAAGGGCTCGAATCGTTTGGTTACAAGATCGAATAAAAAATATTCTTTAGGAGACGCAATAAGACATTTGGTTGCACTCAGCATCTTCAGATGAAGCCCGATTCGTTTGTTTTTTAATGGCGGTGCGATGGTTTGCAACACTTCCAATTGATTATCCAGAATGAAAACCGTATCAAAGGAAGGTACTATCAGGCGGTTTTGATCAATCCGGATAAAATCAATTGCAGGCCTGTTTTTCAATGATCGAACGGGTTTTAAATCCTGGGAAATGCAATCGAGAATAAAAGCTTGTGCATTTCCCAAAGTAACAATCAAACGATTGGGAGAAAGTTCAAAAAAGACGCGTGAATTATCCAGGAACTGCTTCTCCCCAAGCATTTCACTCGGATAATAGGATTTAAAATTCTTTCCGTCGAAACGGTTGATTCCACCCTGGGTGGCAATCCAGTAGAATCCGCGGTTATCCTGTGTTATGCCGTTACAAAAGGATTCACACAAACCGTCTTTGATCGTATAATTGACAAATTGCCCCGTGTTCGGTTGTGCCCAAACAAACGTGCAGCTAAACAAGCATAAAAACAGGATGTATTTCTTAAACAGCAAACCGCAGTCTCGATTGAATTTGATCAAAACTACGGTTTTAATTTTTTATTTCTATGTGAGCGTTCGGGTGATTTTATTTTCCGCGGAGACACAGAGAACAGCAAAAAATGTAATCATTTCCGATAAATTCTTTCATTCCAATTTTGGAAAAACCCAATTTCCCAATATTGGGACGAGACTGAAAATCAATCATTTCGCCTCGTAACATCGCGATCAGCTTCATCTCTCAGGATCAATCTCAAAGAAGTATCACCGGTAATGTATCGCCATGCCCAGTTAAAGAAAACTGCAATTTTATTCCGGACACTCAAAATCAGCATCAGGTGAAGCGCCATCCAAACCATCCAGGCAAAATATCCCTGGAATTTGAAATTCGGCAGTTCGACCACTGCTTTGTGTTTTCCGACCGTTGCCATGGTTCCTTTATCCTTGTATTCAAACGGCTGAAGTGCTTGTCCGGACCAGCGCGCACGAAAGTTCTTTGCCAGAACACGTCCCTGGTTAATGGCTACGTTTGCCAACTGCGGATGCCCTTGAGGATATTTCTCCGTTTCCATGTAGGAAATATCTCCAATAGCATAAACGTTGTCGTAACCTTTCACCAATGAATGCCTGTCAACAGTGTATCGTCCTCTGACCAATTCGGCCCGATCCAACCCTTCCAGCAGGTTTCCCTGAACTCCGGCAGCCCAAATCACCGTTTGTGTCGGAATAACTTCCCCATCTTTCAATTCCAGTTTGTGACCGTCATAACCGGAAACAACTGTTGAAGTACGCACTTCCACACCCATTTTCTCCAAATACCTGCGTGACCACATACGGGATTTTTCGCTCATTGCATTCAGTGTGTTCGGGCTTCCTTCCAGCAAAATAATTTTCAGTTTTGAAAAATCATAATTCGGGTAATCTTTCGGAAGGACTTTGGTTTTCATTTCCACGAATGCACCTGAAAGCTCCACTCCGGTAGGCCCGGCACCAACAATCACCAGGTTCATCAATTCTTCCTCTTCCTGCTTGTTGTCAACGAACATGATCTTTTCGAACTTGGTCAGGATCGTATTCCGGATGTGAATCGTTTGCTGAGTCGATTTCATCGCCATGGTGTGCTTTTCCAGGTCCGGATTTCCGAAGAAGTTTGTTTTGCAGCCCGTTGCAATTACTAATTCGTCGTAACTGATATCTCCCATCGATGTTTCGACCACATTATCAGCTGTCCGGATACGTTCCACGGTTGCATATCTGAATTCGACATTTTTCCTGCGCCTGAAGATTGCACGAAAAGGAAAAGAAATACTTGAAGGCTCCAGGCGGGCACTCGCCACCTGGTAAAACAACGGTTGAAACATGTGGTGATTTTGTTTATCCACCAAGACAATTTCACAATCAGCCTTCGCTAATTTACGAGCGAGATTCAATCCCGCAAAGCCACCACCTATGATGACTATTTTCTTACGTTTCATGCCCATGAATTTAGGCATTTTCCATGGTAATTCATTCAAGAAAATAACAGAAAATGCATAAAAAAATTAAAATTTTAAACACCTGTTTTTTTCATGAATCCGAAACGATCAGAGCTATTTAAACTTGTAGAACTGCATTTCGAAATTTTTAATCTTTGCGGAGTTCGGGTCGAAGTAAAAATCAACATTCACAAAATCCAAGGAATTCCATTTAACCAACGGATCAAAGTCAATTTCAATCGGCTCCCATTGTTTGATTTTATTCAATCTTGCCCCAAGATTTACGATGGTTCGTCCTACCAAACTATCCTTTTTAAAGCAATAGAAAATAACCGTCGGCACAGAGGCCTGATCGTACAAGTACATTTCTCCTGTCAGTTTTGCTCCCATCCGGTAAGTGTTCAACTCCTGATTCACTGCCAATGAATCATGAAAATTCGGTTTCCAGGGCTGATCATTCAAAAAATCAAAGATGACTCCTCTTTTCATGTCTGCACCGCTCAGTTGAACAGGACGAACCGGTCCCACTGGAATAATCTTTTCCGGAAGACTGTCAATCCGGCTGTAGTACATGAAGTTCAAACGTTTATCCGTTTTCAGGAATACATGCTTCCATTTCGGGTAATTCATTTCATCAAAATGAATGATACACTGCTGAAACTGAATTTCGTAAACCTGGTAAATATAACAGGAAGCCACCACGAAAAGACAGATAATTGCCTTATAAAGAGATTTGGAATAATGAAGCAAAAATGCAATCGGAACAGCCAAAACACTGTAAAAATCGACAATGGAGCGATACCCGAGTGAACCGCCATAGCTCCAGAACCACCAGGAAGACAAAATATAAACGGCTACAACGAAAAACAGGAAGAATCCATAGAACAATCGCCGGTTTTTGAAAAAGAGTATGATAAATCCCGGAATGATCAGCAGTAAGAAAGGCGCATAAATAAAAATCCCTTTCCGGAATCCAAATAAGGTCGACCAAAAGTACGGATCGGTGATATTACTGAATCCTTCGTTGCTGTATCCGTTAAACTGGATTTTTCCAAATTGGCGGTAACTCGAATAAACCTGGATGCTGATCGGTACTAAAAATACCACCATTGTGACAAGCAACTGAACTGCTTTATTACTGAAAAGCTGTTTCAACCGTTCCCAAAACGTTTTCGTATCCGGAAACAAAAACGGAACAAGCAGCAAAAACATTCCGTTGGTCGGGCGGATAATCATACTGAGTCCAAACAGGAATGCGAAA
>VFQP010002331.1_pt1 | contig 21564 bp, 13 predicted proteins | sample 3512351 | NCBI WGS metagenome assembly VFQP01 (sample SAMN10412372, study PRJNA504923) | tailings metagenome | isolation source: Relicate 1 Philex TSF1 revegetated site | place: Philippines: Tuba, Benguet | collected 2017-08-29
AAATAGAAGCCTGAAATTACTATGATCGCGAAACTAGCGCTAACAAGAAAAGCGGCCCCGTTTGGAGCCGCTCTCGTATTTAAAATTTCTTGTGTTTATTTCATCCCTTCACGCTTCTTCTGCGCTTCCATGATCTCCGCTGAATGCGGCCCCGTCAATCCTTCCAGCTCCGAAGCTTTTATATCCAACGCATGTGCATTCCCCGTCAAACTCAACCATGGTTTAGGTCCGTCAAATGGATAATCTCCAAATACGATCACCGGTGTTCCTTTCAACACAACACTATCGGTTCCTTTCAATTTCCATTCATCAGCCCATTTATATAAATACTGCGCATCATCTTCAAACAAACGCAAACAGGAATGCGAAGCAGGATAACCCGGCATTGCATATTGATGCCATCCGATCCCTTCTTTATTTTCAATATTGAAATTCCATTTCAGTTCCCACTCATCATTGAATGTACTGGTTGTCTTTTCCGCTTTCCAGTTGGTGAAATACAAGCCTGTTGGAGTAGGATCTTTCTTTCTTCCCATATTGGTAGCACCTGCATACACCAGATGCCCGTATTCATACGCACCAAATGTTTGTGAAGGATAGGAAAAGAAAATGATCTTGCTGATATCCTCCAGTCCTTTTACATCAAGGGGAAATGGTTGGTAATACACGATATCTCCTGACAGATCATTGGGTAATAAAATACTGTCCATCGCGGAGATATTGGCCAGATCGGTACGGTTCACCGTCATCACGATCTTTTGCTGTTGCGCATTCAAACTATCTTTCTGCTTCTTAAACCATTGCTTCGCACCCACCTTCTGATAACTGATCTCCTGCGACGGCTTTTTCCAGCTTGGCGCAGGCGGACGTTGCGGTTTTGTTTCCTCCGGAACACTTCCTTTTTGCTCCGGCTCACGGCATTGCGCGAAAAAAACAACAGTAAACAAAATAGCAACAGAAATACGGATCAACTTCATAATCTACGTTTTAGTCTCTGTAATTGTAATTTTCATGCCAAGCTAAGAGTATAAAAGAGCTTCAGGAGGTTATAGAGGTTTCTGAGATCGAAGCGCTGGAACTTACGTCTCATCATGCTCACCGGCAAAGCGCATTCGCCATGTCATCCCGGCTCCACCTGCACAGAGCTTCAGCGTGCAGGGCCCACCTAAAATTTTTTTCTCCTTTCAGACTGCCAGACCCTGTATCGGCAAAGCGCAACCGCCATGTCATCCCGGGCCGACCTAAAGTTTTTTTCTCCTTTAAGACTGCCAGACCCTGTATCGGCAAAGCGCAACCGCCATGTCATCCCGGGCCGACCTAAAGTTTTTTTCTCCTTTAAGACTGCCAGACCCGGGATGGCATACTTTTTCATTATTATCTCCAAAACATTGTTATGAAAGGTTTCTTTCGCACACTTCTCGCCGGATATGCAGGTTATAAATGGGGAGGCGGATGTCTCGGATTTATTGTGGTATTTGCAATTGTGTACTGGTTGCTGGGACATTGTTGAAATTCTTCCCCGCACCGGGGATTTATTTAGTTCTTCTTTGCGCATAAAACAACTTCTTAACCGATCTTTTACCGTTCTTCACGCCTTACCGGTTATTCTTTTTTTACCGGAAAGACGTGAAGAATGGTAAGAGGTCGGTTATTTTGTAAGTTGCTCCGTTCAAGTCTGGATTTCTGTGTTTTTCACAAAGACGAGAGTATATTGCGAAATAACTCTGAGCTATGACATTAAAAAATGCTGAAGTTCTTGATGGTCTTCTTTCCCTTCATATCGATACTCTCAAAAGTATTTCTCACGATAAACTACTGTACAAATCCTCACCGGCTAAATGGAGTAAGCTCGAGATCATTGGCCACCTGGCAGACTCCGCTCAGAACAATATCCGCCGTTTTATTGCAGCTCAGTACGAAGAGAATCCTGTCATAGTTTATGACCAGGATAAATGGGTGGAAGCTTCGGGCTACCAGGGGCAGGCTCCTGCCGAAGTGATTGAGCTATGGTATCTGCTCAACAAACAGATCGTTTGGATACTCCGCCTGATGACCAGTGAAGCGGCTCAACGCGTATGCACTACCGGTGAACCGCATACGCTTGAATGGATCAGTAGCGATTATATAAAACACCTGAAGTATCACCTTCACCAGGTGCTCGACCTGGAACCTTTTCCATATCCTTGAAATTATTGAAAAGAAAACACGATTTTCGCTTCATGAAAACGATCGGACTTATCGGTGGTATCACCTGGCTTTCTTCTGTTGAATATTATCGCTTGTTGAATACGCTGGTGAATGAAGAACTTGGCGGGGTATCGTCTGCAAAGATCATTCTCCATTCTGTGGATTTTGCGGAGATCAAATCTCTTACAGAAGCAGGCCGTTGGGATAGCATTCTCGATCTTATGTCCGATGCGGCGCAAAAGCTGGAGGCGGCGGGAGCCGGATGCATTTTACTTGGCGCCAATACCATGCATAAGCTTGCCGATGACGTACAGCGATCCATCAATATCCCCTTGCTGCATATTGCCGATGAAACCGGTCAGCAGATCAAAAAAGATGGTCTTCAAACTGTCGCGCTTCTTGGCACCAAATACACCATGCAACTTCCTTTCTATAGCGAAAAACTGGCGGCTCATGGTATCACTACCATTATACCCGACCAGGAAGATATCGACTATATCAATAACGCTATCTATACCGAAATGGGGAAAGGCCTGTTTCTTCCGGAAACAAAAGAGAAGTTTCTCGGCATCATCAACCAACTCGCCGCGCGCGGTGCGCAGGGCGTAATCCTCGGCTGTACCGAGATCCCGTTATTGCTGCAACAAAAAGACGCAGAAGTAAAATTGTATGATACAACACTGATCCATTCCAAAGCAGCCGTCCGCTTTGCTCTCGGGAAAAAATTAAACGGAGAATAGCACGTAGTTACAAAAACAGATCCTTTACCTGCCACCAGAAGTTATCCAGTGCCAGCATACGCGGTTTAAGGAATGAGATCATCGCGGGCCAATCCGCTTTATTAAAAATATTTACGCTGTCGATCGAAGTACTTATCCTGCTGACAGGCCGGCCATCTTCGTCAAAACTATCTTCTTCCCATACCCATTCCTCTCCCATCTCCTCCTCCAGCACCGCCTTCATCTGAAGCAGCCTGCCATAATAATCCTTTCTCAACTCATCATCTGCCTGCTTCAACTCTATCCCGATCGATGCCTTCTTCTTATCCGCATCCATCCTGAAATACATATGCTTTACACCCGTCTTATAATTCAACCAGTTCACCTGCCCGCCATCCGCGCCCATTAATGGCCGCATATATAAACCCAAACTTGTCCAGAATTCTTTTCGTAGCAACGATGCTTCCTGCTTCCCATACATGCTTCAAAAGTAGGCAAAGAGTTTAAAATCCACCTGCGCATAAGCTCCGGCGGAGAGAGAGAGAAGGCAAAAGAGAATAACCAGGATATAGCCCCCTCTTTCTCATTCCTCTTTCTCTCGTTACTCTCCTTACCCTCCTTGCATCTCTTAGCCAAAAAAGCCGCCTCAGATATGAGACGGCTTCAAGATTTTTTATTCCGGGTAATTTTTGAGACTTACAACAGCAACAGGTACAAGGTAAAGGCAGTAGCAAAAAGTACGTAACGGAATACTCTGGTAACTAAACTGGTTTTTGTCATACCATTGGAATTTGTCACAAAGTACATTGCCTGCGGGTTTGCTGCAATAGTAGATTAACATGAAAATATACCGGGGAGAAAATTAGCCTGGTATCAAAAACCGCAGATAACAAGCTGTTCTTCAACTAAAAATAAATAATAACACTTACGGAAAAACACGAAAAACAGGGCGGGTTAATCTATCATACCCAGACATTGATGTTAAAAACATGATGGGGTTAACGACTCCTTTGCGTCCTTCCGGCTTATATAATTACCGGTTAGACGGGAAAGGGGAAAGAAGTCGTTTATAGTTTGAAGTCTTCAAAAGACTGGTACTGAACCATCCTTTAAGGACGGCAGTTCGTCCGGGAAAAATAGCGCTCCTTCACAAGGCCTATTAAAATGAGTGTGTCGGGATTTACATTTGCACTTCATGCTGAAAGCAGCCGCCCTAACATATCGTAACGCGTACAGTGGTTTATCAAGATCAACCTGGCTGCTGTCACTTGTAATGCTGATCAATCGCAGCGGTACGATGGTTGTCCCATTTATGACGCTTTATCTGACAAGTCCGGCAATGGGTTACAGTATCGGGCGGGCCGGTTTTGTATTGGGTTTATTCGGATTGGGTGCATTTACGGGTGCCTGGTGCGGAGGAAGACTGACTGATAAGATCGGGCATTACCCGGTTCAGCTGATCACGCTGACCGGTGGAGGAATACTGTTCATTGTACTTGGGCAATTACGAACGTTCCCATTGATCTGCACGTTTACGTTTTTGGTAAGTTTTGTTGGCGAAGCATTTCGGCCGGCGAATTCAACAGCGATCGCTTTTTACAGTAAGACCGAGAACCGCACGAGATCCTATGCATTGAACAGGCTTGCCATAAATGTTGGATGGGCACTGGGAAGTGCTTTGGGAGGAGTGTTGGCGAAGATCAATTATGAATTACTTTTCTGGGTGGATGGCTTCACTAATATCGGAGCAGCTATTCTTTTATGGTTTGCGTTGAAACCAGCTCCTGTGGCCGCTGAATCCGTAAAAAAAGAAGCGATAAAACCTGCTTTGTCAGCGTATCGCGACAAAACCTATATGCTGTTTATCGTGATCACCATGTTGTTTGCAGTATGTTTCTTCCAGATCTTCACTAACCTGCCCGTATTCTTCAGGAAAGAACTGAATCTATCGGAGCCACAGATCGGTTTCTTAATGGCTTTAAATGGCATCATCATCGCGTTGGTGGAAATGGTGCTGGTATATAAACTGGAGGGAAAACGAAATCTGATGGTGTATATCACCACAGGAGTGGCATTGGTCAGTGCTGCGTTCTGGTTATTGAATATTCCGGGACCAGCCATGTTGGTTGCATTCCTGATGATCATCATCATCACTTTTGGAGAGATCCTGTCCATGCCTTTCATGAACTCGTACTGGATCGCCCGCACTCATTCAACCAACCGTGGTCAATACGCTGCCCTGTATACCATGGCCTGGGCTGCGGCACAAACACTCGGTCCTATGTCCGGCTCACAACTAGCTGAATATGCCGGATTTAGCACATTATGGTGGTGCATTGGCGGCCTCTCCACTATCGCAGCGACTGGTTTTTACCTGATCCGCCACCGCCAATAATGATAAACCATTTAACCAAACTTATCAACCGCTAAAAACTCATCCCCGAAACCTTGAAAATATTAAACCTTAAAACTGTCAAACCTCCCTCCCGGCACATATTACCTTTCCATTACGGCTGTCTAACTACCTCATAATCCCCTACTTTTGTGCAAAACAGTATTACGTATGCACAGGTTAAAGACGCTGATTATTTCTGCTTTTTTACTATCCGCCCACACCATTTCCGCGCAAACCTTACAACGCCCGAAACTGGTGGTAGGTATCGTGGTTGACCAGATGCGCTGGGATTATCTCTACCGTTATTATGACCGCTATTCGGCTGACGGTTTCAAGCGCATGCTAACACAGGGGTTTAGCTGCGAAAACGCTTTTATCCCTTATACACCTACCTATACTGCTGCCGGCCACACATCTGTGTACACAGGATCAGTTCCTGCGATTAACGGCATTATCGGCAATAACTGGTATCGCCGCGATCTTAAAAGAAGCTGGTACTGCGCGGAAGACACGACAGTAAGATCTGTAGGAAGCAACTCTTCTGCAGGCAAAATGTCACCCCGTAATATGTGGACCACTACTATCACTGACGAGCTTCGTCTTGCTACGAACTTTAACAGCAAGAGCATTGGTATCGCACTAAAAGACCGTGGAGCCATTCTTCCTGCCGGTCACTCCGCCAATGGAGCTTACTGGTTTGACAACAGCACCGGTGGATGGATCACGAGCACTTATTACATGAATGAACTGCCTGACTGGGTAAAAAAGGTAAATGATAAAAAACTGCCTGACCAGTATATGGCGCAAAACTGGAATACACTTTACCCGATCGAAACATACAAGCAAAGTACGGAAGACAATAAGCCTTATGAATCAAATCTGACCGGAGAAGACAATACCTTCCCTCACCAGACTTCCACTATTGCCAATAAATATGAAGCCTTCCGCGGCACACCTTATGGCAATACCTTCACTTTTGATCTCGCAAAAGCTGCAATCGATGGAGAAAAACTCGGTCAGCGAGGTGTCACAGATTTTCTTGCAGTAAGCTTTTCTTCTACCGATTATGTCGGTCATGCATTCGGACCAAACTCGATCGAGGTTGAAGATACCTATCTGCGTTTTGATAAAGAGCTTGCCGCTTTTTATACAATGCTTGATGCAAAACTTGGTAAAGGGCAATATCTCGTATTTCTTACCGCAGATCATGGCGCAGCGCATGTACCAAACTTCATGAAGGAGCACAATATTCCTGCAGGAGCATTTGATGATGCTGAGATCCGCAAATGGCTTAATGAAAATGCAGAAAAGAAATTTGGCGTAAAAAATGCTATCGAAACAGTGATGAACTATCAGCTCTACCTTAACTACGCAGCGCTGGAAACAGCAAAAGTGGATCAGGAAGATGTAAAGAAATGGGCGATCAAAGAACTAAGCCAGCATCCGGCTATCATGTCTGCATTCGATCTGCATGAACTGGCAGAAACTACCCTTCCTTCAACGATCAAAGAGAGAGTAATGAACGGATATAACCAGAAACTCTCCGGAGACATTCAGTTTGTATTCATGCCACAATGGTTCGACGGCGGCTACAAAGGCACCACGCACGGTACCTGGAATCCTTACGATGCACACATTCCAATGGTATGGTTTGGCTGGAAAATAAAACCAGGCAAAACCAACCGCGAAACATACATGACAGATTTCGCACCAACCATCGCGGCACTGCTTCATATACAAATGCCAAACGGAACCGTTGGTCATGTTGTGGAAGAGATCATCAAATAACTGCAGACATAAAACAACTTAACTATGGAATTGAAAGAACAATTTGAAAAAGCGGCAGCAGACAGCAAAACGCTTTCTGAAAAGCCTTCCAATGAGATCCTGTTACAACTTTATTCTTTGTACAAACAGGGAACAGAAGGTGATGTAAACACAGATCCTCCTTCCAACCCTTTCGACTTTGTAAACAAAGCAAAACACGAAGCATGGTCTTCCCTCTCCGGCAAAACAAAAGAAGCCGCCATGGAAGAATACATCGCTTTGGTTAACAAACTTCGACACGAATAGAGCACGAATAGCCGCGAAATGCGAATAAGCGCGAATGGCCGCAAATAAACGCGAATAGCAAACTTCACAGCTGCATTGCTGAATTTTGAAACAACTCAAATTCGAAGTACTCTATTCGCGTTTATTTGCGGCCATTCGTGTTCATTCGCATTATCGGGGGAAGATGGACACCGGCATAATAAACTCAAACACGGTCGCGCCAGTTCTACCTGTATAGAAATCCCTGTCCAGCAAATGACTCACCCTGAATCCGAATGTCAACTCATATTGGTTCCACCATTTTGTATCAAGAAACACTTCGCCACCTACGCTCGCCTGGTTTGCTGTTGCTCTTTTATCACGTGAATACACTTTCATGAAATCATAGAATCCATTTCCCCTGATCCGTTTGATGTAAAGAATATTCGCAAAACCCCAATCCGGATAGATCAGTGGTAAATGGTAGTTCACAGATGTCCGCCACATTCTGGCGAAATAGGCTTCATTATATCCGCGCGAATAGGCCACGCGGTTGGAGAACAACGTATTCAGTGTGTCTGTTTCCTGGAAACCACCCGTCAACACAATACTATGGGATGGTAAAAAGCCCGGCAGATATAATCCCGCCCCCGCGAGAAACTGCCAGCTATCCAGCTTGGTTACAGCGTGCCGGTATTCGCCCGATAAACGATATCCCAGTCTTGGATAGATATGCTGCACGGCCGTTTCCACTTGCTGCGACCATTGGAGAGAATGCTGGAGATAACTGAAGTTATTCTGTACGAAGGAGTCCTTGTATACACCACGATTAAAATCATTCCTGTAAAAATAATTGGAGCCTACCGTTAATTGTTTGTAGGTTTTTCCACTCGTCCAGGATAGTGGGATGCTAACTCCAACGCGGGAATCAAGCTGCGCCCACTCTTTTCTCTTATTACCGATCACCGCACTGCGGTTGAACGTATACTGCGTTCCGATGCTGAGATAGGGAAACAATTGTGCAAATGTTGCACTCGCTCCAACGGCACTTGTCTTATCATTTTCATTATACAGGTAATACAATTGCGTTTGCAGCGTATTCAATACATTCTCGCCATATAAAGAGAAACTGAATTCCGGGTCTTCGTAATACGGACGCCAGCTATGAAAATTGATCAGCCTTGTTCCTTTCCGGTATTTGCTCACGGGGAAATAACGGGCGGGTAACTCTCCCGGCACTACTTCAGTAATGGATGCCGCATGCGCTACAGGATAAGCGGGTTTCAGTGTTTCTATAGACGCTTCTGCAATCAGTTCTTTATTCAGCGAACTTTCATCGGCCTCTTGCAATTGAAAACCTTCCGCGGTAAAAGCCGACCAGCTGATCTTACCCGAACCGGCATTCGCGAAGTAGTTTCCCAATGGCCAGTTAGTGATCCTGTATACTTTTTTATCCGGCATATTCAAACAAAACACATGATCTTTTCCGTCAAAGGAGGCGCTGAAATAAACCCTGTCTTCATTTACCCAGGGAAAGCCAACCACATTAAAAGATGGAGGAAGTAAACGTACCGAGTTGCCGGATGAAACGCTTGAAACCGCCAGCGTCATTCTTCCGTCATTCAGGCGTACAGCACTGATCACAGAGTCTTCAGCAATAAACTTTGGATCGGTGAACAGGCTGATATCTGCCGCATTGATCACCGTTTGCTTTTCGCCATTCACCGCATCAAGAATATGCAGTTCGCTGCGGCCATCGATACCAGCGTATACAGCAACTACCCTGTTCCCAGACGGTGAAATATCCGGTGAGAAGTATTTTGTTTTATGGGTGATCGTTTTTTGCGAACGGTTGTTGATATCCATCACTTTGATCACACTATAATCCCGCCAGCGCCAGCGCGGATCATTTTCATATGCCGCATAAACGATCTTTCCGTTTCGATAAGAATATTGATCATTGGCGGAAATATCCCTGACACCAATTGAGTGCGCCCCGTCTTTATCTTTTATAAAAAATGTTGGACGTCTGTTATACGCTTTTTCAAGATATACAACAGAATCGGCTGAAATAACATAGGGATAAAGCTGTTCTTTTACTACACGCTTATTAAGTGGCAAAGCAGCTGATCCGCCATCTTCCGAAGATGCTTTAACGGTTGACGAACTATTCCTGTAATAATCAAATGCTGCGTTTCTGAAGGCTTCATAAGAAAGACCTGTCTGCTTTTTTATTGCTTTTTGAAACGGATAAAAAAGGCCTTTGAAAGCGGAAGCGTCATGCGTTACTTTCTGCCAGAAATCAAGTCCGTATTTTTCGTAACCATAATTCACCAGCAGGTATCCGAGATTATAATGATCAGGAACAAAATCCTTCATTGATCCGTTGCGCAGTTTCATCCACGAATACTTTTTATCTGCATTCCACAATGCAGGATAAGCATTCAGGAATAATGGCAAACGCCCGCGCCCCTGTTTTGACAAAACAGTCTCATTGTACACGGCATCACCTTCAAAGAACCAATCCGGCACTGCCGCATTTACGGCAAGCGCCAGCCCTTCTTCCCCGAACAGACGATAGAATGCTTTGCTCCAGCCATTTCTGAAATTGTTGAATTGTTCTACATGGCGGAATTCATGGATGGCCAATTGATCGGTCCAGGAAAGACTGCCAAGATTAAAATTATTGAGCGACGGCGTCATGTAGAATTCGCTGCGGTACGGTCCCAGTCCCACATATCCGTTTGCGATAGTGGTTTGATTCTGCAGCACCACGTTTATCTTATGTACCTGGTCTCCCAGTGACGCATTTTTTGTCGCCGCCTGATAGTGTGCGAGGGCGGCGACACGTTGTGCCTGGCTATCGAGCCCGGAAGGATAGATCACCCGAACGGTATCCGTATTGATCTGCTTCCAGGAAACACCCGGAGGCGTACCACCAAAACGCTGGGCATTTACCAAACCGGCAACCAGCAAAAATAGCACGCAGAGAAAAAGGCGGTGGAGCATGCGAAGAAAGTTTAAAAGTTTAATGGTTTAAAAGTTTAATAGTTATCGCTTGTTGGCGTTTAGCGACTATAAGATACTAAAGAGAATGATGCTCAACTATTAAACTTTTAAACCATTAAACTTTTAAACTTTAGCACGCCCATTTCAGAACGTGTTCATCATTCTTTGTAGATTTTCACCACTTTCTCGCCACCTTCTTTCACAGATCCGCGATACATACCTTCTGTGCAGAAGGGCATGGCTATGTTTCCATTCTTGTCCACAGCGATCAATCCGCCATCGCCGCCCAATGCGGGTAATTGTTTCATGATCATTTCATCACTGGCCTGTTTCAGTTGTACCTTTCCAAACTCCATCATGTCGCTGATCGACTTTGCCATTACCAGCCGGATAAAATACTCGCCCCAGCCTGTTCCGCTTATGGCAACAGTCTTATTGTTTGCATATGTTCCGGCTCCGATGATCGGAGCATCACCGATACGGCCATATTTTTTATTCGTCATTCCGCCAGTACTTGTGGCGGCGGCGAGATTACCCTGTTTATCCAGCGCTACCGCGCCAACCGTTCCGTATTTGTAGTCGCGGTTTTCCGGTTGCTTCAGCAAAGACGCATCTTTTTTGGAGAGAGAATCGGTTTTCTTCAGTTGCTCCAATGAATCCAATCGTTTAGCCCGTTCCAACCCTTTCCAGCGTTCTTCCGTAAAGAAATAAGACGGGTCAACGATCTCCAGGCCCTGCTGAGCCGCAAATTGTTCCGCGCCCTTACCGGCCATCATCACATGCGGGCTTTTTTCCATTACCGCCCGCGCTGCGGTGATCGGGTTGCGGATCGTCGTCACCCCGGCAACCGAACCTGCTGCCAACGTTTTCCCATCCATGATCGCTGCATCCAGCTCATTCTTTCCTTCATTGGTAAAAACGGCGCCTTTGCCCGAATTGAACAAAGGGTTATCCTCCAGCACACGTACCGACGCCTCCACCGCATCCAATGCCGTACCGCCCTTCTCCAGGATCTCCTGCCCTCTTACAAGCGCAGCATTCAAACCCGCCAGATACGCTTTCTCCTTTTCCGGGGTCATCTGACTCTTCAAAATCGTACCCGCACCACCATGAATGACCAGTACGTACTTTCCTTTCTGACCGGCTACCCGTTCTGCCGCCAGAATTCCCAAAAAGAAAAGTGAAAAAACAAGCAGAAACTTTCTCATGTACAGTTTTTGGAGCAATTTACGAAGTATCGACAAGCGTTGTCCGTTCACCGTTGACCGTTGTCCGAAAAAGATCCGGGGGATATTCTGCCAAGCAAGTTAAACTTGTACGGTTTTACCCGGTCAACGGACAACGGAGAACGGACAACGAACCTTGATTTTCCGGTTCCAAATTTGCCTCTTCCCATCCCGATTGACTATTTTTGCACCCTTTAACGAAAGTACGTCCTGAAGAAATTTAAGAAAATAACAGGCTGGATATTATTGTCACTCCTGCTGCTCCTTATTGCAGTATGGATCTTTATTCAAACTCCATTCGGGCAGAACTGGATCACGGGTATCGTCACCAAACGATTGTCAAAAGATCTGCACACAAAGATCGAGATCCGGAAAGTCGACTTTTCGCTGTTCAACAATATGCACCTCCAGGGCGTGCTGGTGGAAGACCTGAAACAGGATACATTGCTTTACGCCGGCGAAGTAAGGGTCCGTATCACCGACTGGTTTTTCTTCAAAAAAAATATCGAACTTAAATATATCGGCCTGTCTGATGCAACTATCAAGCTTCAACGTAGTGATTCAGTCTGGAATCATCAGTTCCTGATCGATTATTTTACTTCGCCTTCCTCCGGCAACTCAAAAGATGCCACACAGCTCAACCTGAAGGAAGTTGACCTGAAGAATATTTCGTTTGTCAAAAAAGACGGATGGCTTGGGCAGGATATGACCGTTCGCCTGACCTCCTTTGTGCTGAGTGCGGAGAATGTCGACCTCGTGAAAAGAACCATCAAACTCGGTTCCCTCACAGTGGTTGACCCCTATTTCGCCTTGTATAACTATCAGCGCCGCAAACCTGCGGATGTGATCACGGAGGAAGAACCCGTGATACCGGTGTCAACCGACTCCCTGTTGAAATGGAACACTGCCGGATGGATCGTTCAAGCTGAAAAACTTGAGATCAAAAACGGCACGTTCAAAAGCAGCGCTGCATCTGCCGGCCCGCAGGAAGCGGGTGTATTTGACGGAAAGAATATCGAGTTTGCAAAGATCAATACCAGCTTTACCGGGCTGCGATGGGAAAAAGATACGGTTACAGCTCTGCTCAATCTCCAGACAAAGGAACGCAGCGGCCTGGAAGTAAAATCCATGGTAGCAGACGTAAAGATCACTCCACAGGAAATGACTTTTGACCGGCTCAGCCTCAAAACCAATAACAGCATTATCAGGAATCACTTCAGCATGCATTTCTCCGAATTCGGGGATCTTAATGATTTCATTCATGCTGTAAGGATGAACGGGCGCTTTGATGACTCACAAATAGACAGCGATGATATTGCTTTCTTCGCCCCGGAAATGAAAACCTGGAAGAAGAACATCACCCTCAACGGCGTGATACGCGGCGCTGTTGACGACCTGTTTGGAAGCAACCTTGCGATACAGGCAGGTAACAATACATTGCTGAACGGGGATATCAGCATGACCGGTCTTCCGGATATTAACCAGACCTTTATCGACTTTAAAGCAAACGAATTCCGCACTACCTATAATGACGCGGTGGCATTTGTTCCGGCCATCCGCTCCATTACGCAACCCGATCTTAAAAAGATCGGGTACGTTCGTTTCAATGGAAACTTTACAGGTTTTATCCGTGACTTTGTAACATTCGGAACGATCCAAACCAACCTCGGCACCATAACGAGTGACCTGAACATGAAGCTTCCTGCAAACCAGCAACCGGTTTATTCAGGCACAATTGCTTCCGACTATTTCAAACTGGGTGAATTTCTGAATGATGACAAGATCGGTGTAGTAGCTCTTAATGGTTCTGTAAAAGGAAACGGATTTAATATAAAAACATTGAGGACCGACCTCGACGGAAAGATCCGCTTTGCTGATTATAATGGATACCGCTACAACAATATCGTTCTGAAAGGAACACTGGATAAAAAAAGATTTGAAGGGAATGCCTCCATTGACGACCCTGAAGCGCAGCTTACACTGAATGGTATCATTGACTTTAACGACACAACTGAGCCGAGCTTCAACTTCCTGGCAGAAGTAACAAAAGCCAACCTTAAGAACCTGAACCTCACAAAAGACGATATTGCTTTTGCAGGTAAATTCAATCTGAACTTTACCGGCAACAGCATCGATAACTTTTTAGGACATGCCAATATCACCGATGCCGCTCTTTCAAAAGACGGCAACCCTCTCCCATTTGATTCGCTGATCGTTTCTTCAGAATTCGTCAATGGTGTCAAAACCCTGAAAGCTTTGTCCAATGAGTTTGAAGCAAACGTCACCGGCAACTTCAATATCCGCGAACTGCCTGATGCTTTCAAACTATTTCTGAACAGATATTATCCTTCTTATATCCAGCCGCCCAATAAACTGCCGGAAAACGATTCACTGACATTTGACATTACAACCAAGTATGTTGACCAGTATGTCAAACTCATCGATACAAGTTTTTCTGGCTTTGACAATGCGCATATCTATGGCAATCTCAGAACACGCGATAACGAACTTAACCTGAACGTGGAAGTGCCGCAGTTCAAATACCAGAAATATAACTTTGATGATTTCCGGCTGACGGCCAAAGGAACGGAAGACAGCCTGTCTCTATTTGGTTCGGTCACCAATATCAATATAAGCGACAGCCTGAACGTACCACTGGCAATATTCAGGGTCGAGGCGAGGAATGACACCTCACTGGTGAAATTATATACCGGCGCCAACCAGGCGATCAACAGGGCCAACCTGAATGCACGTGTTCTCACTTTTGACAATGGCGTGAAGATTGAAATGCAGCCGTCTTCATTTGTCGTCAACAGCAAAACATGGACAATTGAAGAGAATGGAGAATTGGAATTCCGGAACAATATACCGGCAAAAGGACAATTGGTCTTACAGGAAGGTAACCAGGAGATACGCATGCGGACAAAGCCGTCGGAAACCGGCGACTGGAATGATCTTTTGGTAGAATTGAAAAAGATCAACGTGGGCGACTTTGCTCCTTTCTTTGCACCCCGAAACAGGATCGAAGGGCTTGTATCAGGCAACCTGCTGGTGGAAGATCCGTTCAATAACCTGTATGTTTCTTCAAATGATGTTCTTGTAGAAAGCGCCCGCATGGATGATGATTCTATCGGTAACATCAATGCGTCGCTTTCTTATGAAAACAAAACGAAGAATCTTAAGATAAATGGTAAGACCATTAACCCTGACGGTGATCTTGCTTTTGATCTTGGTCTTTTCTTTGGCACTCCCGAACAACAGCAGAATAACCTGATCGCACTGAAAGCAAATCACTTTCAGTTGAGCGTGCTGGAACGTTTTCTCGGCACATTGTTCACCGATATCTCGGGTTATGTAACGGGTGATTTTGATCTGCGCGGCGAACTAAGCAAGATCAATGTCACCGGTAAAGGAAGATTACAGGATGCAGGAATGAAAGTGATCTTCACCCAGTGTTTTTATAAAATACAGGATACCGATCTGGAGCTAAAAGCAAATGAGATCCCCCTGGATGGTATTGTGCTGAAAGACACCGCAACGGGTAACCCGATATATCTCACCGGAGGAATACAGCATAATGCATTCCGCGATATGTTCTTTGACCTGGCTGTATCTACACGTAAACCCAATACAACCGGACCGGAGAACAACCGCCCCGTCCTGGTATTGAACACCACTGTAAACGATAATCAGCAGTTCTTTGGCCGGGTAAAAGGAACCGGATCATTTTCTTTGTCCGGGCCACAGTCAGACATCTTCATGAAAATAGATGCGATCGCATCCACCACCGACAGCAGTGTGGTCACGATACCATCGTCCAAACTTCGTGAATCAGGTATCGCTGATTTCCTGGTAGAAAGAAAATACGGACGCGAGATGAGTGACAGCAGTCTTTCTGCGGGAGCAGGAAACGTGACATATGATGTGGACGTTACGGCTAACCCTGCCGTAACGGTGAAAGTAATTCTCGACGATCTCACGGGCGATAAGATCGAGGGGCGTGGAAACGGTACGCTCAATATCCATTCGGGTACCACTGAGAAGCTGACCATGCGTGGCAGCTTTGATATCCAGGAAGGAAACTACCTCTTCACCTTCCAGTCATTCTTCAGAAAACCATTTGTGATCAAGCCAGGGTCGGTCAATAATATCTCCTGGAGCGGCGATCCGTATGATGCAAAGATCAGGTTCGAAGCAATGTATACTGCGACGCAGGTGAGTTTTGCACCGCTGGCAAGTGCCCTGAATTTTGATCAGGCTTTTTCCAGGGTAAGGGAAGATGTGCATGTGGTAGCCAACCTTTCAGGGGATCTGTTCAAACCTGACTTTAAGTTTCACCTGGAGTTCCCTGCGAATAGCCGCGTGAGCCAGGACTTCTCTGTTCAATCCAATATTGCCCAGATGGAGAAGAACGAGAATGAGATCAACAGGCAGGTTACCTACCTGATCGTGTTCAACAGCTTTGCTCCTCCTGAAAATACAGTTAATCCAAACGGTCTTGGCTCTGCGATCAATGAGCTTACTTACAGCACCATTTCGAGTTTGTCCGGCTTATTCTTTAATGAGATCAATAAGAAGCTCAACTCGGAATTGTCCAAGATCCTGAAGACGGATAACATCACGATCAACTTCAGCGGCTCTGTGTATAACCGTAACCTGCTGGATCAGCAAAGCACCAATAATTTCAATATCAACCAGAGTACGTTCAATGTGAACGTGCCTATATCATTATTCAAAGACCGCTTCATTGTAACACTTGGCAGTAACCTTGATGTACCGCTGCAGGCGACCATTCAGCAGAATGTTCAGTTCCTGCCGGATGTAACGGCTGAATGGCTGATCAATCAAAGCGGAACGATCCGCGCGAGCTTCTTTTACCGCCAGAACCTGGATTATCTCACCACCAGCAATACCGGTGCTGCCAGAACAAAACGTTCAGGTGCAAACATTGCTTACCGGAAAGAGTTTGATACACTGGCCGATTTCTTTGGGGCTAAGGGGAAAAAGAGGAGAAAGGGTGAGAAGGAGGATAGGGATAGTTTACAACAGGCTCCGGCGATTTTACCGGATTCGACGAAAAAAGTAAAAAGTCAACATTAAAAAGTAAAAAATAGCTTCCTGATAGCAGGAATGGTCCTTCTGTTAGAAGCTATTTTTTACTTTTTAATGTTGACTTTTTACTTCATCCGAGTTGGTTCAACTCATGCCCCAGTTTATCTCTCTTTGTCTGCAGGTATTTTTCGTTGTGTGGATTTGGCTCAATACGGATCGGGATGTTTTCAACGACTTCCAATCCATATCCGATCAGTCCTACCCTTTTGCGGGGGTTGTTGCTCATCAGTTTGAGTTTGGAGATGCCGAGTGAGCGGAGGATCTGCGCACCTACTCCATAGTCGCGCTGATCCATCTGGAAGCCGAGATGGAGGTTAGCTTCCACGGTGTCCATGCCTTCTTCCTGGAGACGGTAAGCTTTGAGTTTATTCAGCAGCCCGATTCCGCGTCCTTCCTGGTTCATATATAATATGATACCCTTCCCTTCATTCTGTACCATTTCCATGGCTTTGTGGAGCTGTTCACCGCAATCGCAGCGGAGCGAGCCGAGAATATCCCCGGTAAAGCAGGATGAGTGAACGCGTACAAGCACGGGCTCGTCTTTTTCCCACTCGCCTTTGATCAGGGCGAGATGCTCGTTGCTGGAGTTTTTCTCTCGGAAAGCCACCAGTTTGAAATCGCCGTATTTGGTCGGCATATTCACCCGAACGATCTCTTCGATGAGTGAGTCGCGTTTGACTCGGTATTCGATCAGATCTTTGATGGATATAATGCGGAAATCGAATTTTTTAGCTACTTCGAGCAGTTCAGGGAGGCGGGCCATTGAGCCATCATCATTCATGATCTCGACCAGAACGCCACCGTAAGGAGCAGGAAATCCGGCAAGGCGGGCCAGGTCAACTGCGGCTTCTGTATGCCCGGCACGTCTCAGCACTCCCCCTTTTTTGGCGCGGAGTGGAAAAATATGTCCCGGACGGCCAAGATCTTTTGGATCAACAAAAGGGTCATTCAGGGCGAGAATTGTTTTAGCACGATCGTGTGCGGAAATGCCGGTCGTACAACCATGGCCAAGCAGGTCAACGGACACGGTGAAGGCCGTTTCATGAAGCGCTGTGTTATTAGAGACCATCAATTCGAGTCCAAGTTCATCGCAGCGGTCTTCCGGCAGAGGAACGCAAATGAGTCCGCGGCCGTTTTTGCTCATGAAATTCACTATTTCGGGGGTAATTGCGCCAGCAGCTGCAATAAAATCGCCTTCGTTCTCACGGTCTTCATCATCCACCACAATGATCATCTTGCCATCACGTATATCTTTTATAGCATCCTCTATCGAATCAAACATAGTCAGAATTTTTGCAAAGGTATATAAACAATAAAAGGCGATGAAAGTTGATTTAATCCTAATAAATAGGCATTATTCTTAATATCAAGAGATCACTCTATTGCCGTGACAGTTCCTGCAGGTATTTTCGATTAACTGGCGAAGACCTGCCAGGTTACAATCGTGCTATACCCGTAAAGTCTTATGCAGCGAAACGCCCTACCAGCCTGTCCTGCGTCTACACGGGTACGTGACAATTTGTTAATATTTTGCCAATGGGTAGAAAGGGAATATTCCCTTTCTTTGCACCACAATCACGAAAATTTAACTAATATGCTTAAGAGACTCGCACAATCCCTTGTGCTCTTGTTAGCTATTCCTTTTGCCATCCTGGCTCAGGAAACTAACAGTAGTATTGGTGGAACAGTAAAAGGAGCTAACAATGAGCCGCTTGTAGGCGCAACGATTACAGCTACCCACGTTCCGACTGGTACTATCTACCGGGTGATCTCCCGTTCAGGAGGCACCTTCAATATCAACAACATGCAGCCGGGTGGCCCTTATTCGATCACCTTTTCTTTTGTTGGTTTTACCAGCGAAACAAGAAATGACGTGTCGTTGACCCTGGGTGACAAAGCCAACTTCAATATCGTGCTGGCCGATGGTTCAGGTACGCTTACAGAAGTAGTGGTAGCTGCAAGAAGAACAGGCAATAACGGCCGTGTTGGTACAGAAACCGCTATCGGCAGAGATAAGATCGCAGGTATGCCCACTGTAAACAGGAACCTGAATGACTATCTCAGATATACGCCTCAGGCGAAAGTTACTTCTGATGGCGCCGGTATCTCTATTGCAGGTCAAAACAACCGTTTCAACGCCTTCTATATTGACGGTGCGATCAATAACGACGTGTTTGGTCTTGCTGCATCCGGAACCAATGGTGGCCAGGCGAATATCAACCCGATCTCAATTGACGCGATCGATCAGTTTCAGGTAGTTATCTCTCCTTACGACGCTTCGATCGGTGGTTTCACCGGTGGTGGCATCAACGCAACAACCCGTTCCGGAACCAATACCCTCACTGGTTCTGTTTGGGGATACTACAGAAACGAAAAGCTGGCTGGTAAAACTCCAGGCGTTCCAAAAGCACAGGCAACCCGCCTCGCTGATTTCCAGAACGAACTGTACGGTTTCAGAGTTGGTGGCCCGATCATCAAAAATAAACTCTTCTTCTTCCTCCTTGGTGAATACCAGAAAGAGGAAAGACCACAGCCATTTGATCTGAGCACTTACCGTGGTAACGGTAATCTCGACTCAATCAACAAGCTGGCAAACTACCTCCGTAACAGCTTCGGCTATGAACCAGGAAGCTTCCTCGACAACCCTGAAAGAGTAAAAGCAAACAGGATCACTGCAAAAGTTGACTGGAATCTGAATGCAGGCAACAAGATCACCTTCAGCTACCGCTATAATGACGGTGAGCGTTATAATACTTCAACCAGCAGCACCACTGCCATCAACTTCTTTAATAACGGATACCTGTTCCCTACTACTTCTCACACAGCAACGGGTGAGTGGAGAACGACCTTTAAAAGAGGAAGCACCAACAGGTTCCTGTTGACATTCACAGATGTTGTTGATGACCGTAATCCTATCGGACAGGCTTTCCCTCGTGTAACTATCACTGACGGATCCGGCCGCTATGTATTTGGTACAGAAAACTTCTCTACCGGTAACCTGCTTACACAGAAGAACTGGACTTTGTATGACGCCTTCAAAGTTAGCGCGGGCAAACACTCACTGACATTCGGTACAGATAACCTGTACAGCAACGCCAAGAACGTGTTCATCCGTGACAACTTCGGTACATACACTTATGCAAGCCTGAACGCATTCATTACCGGTGCAACGCCTACCCGTTACCAGCGCAGCTTCTCTCTGCTGGATAACCTCGACGAAAAGAACACCGCTTCAGCTGCAGCATTCAAATACCTGAACCTCGCATTCTTTGCGAATGATGAGTTCCGTGTAAATGACCGTTTTACCCTGAACTTCGGTATCCGTTTCGACAAAACAGAGTTCCTTACAACTCCAAGAACTGATGCATTCTTCAATGACAGTGCCATTGCAAAGATCTCCCCTTACTATGATCTGCGCGGCGCACGTTCAGGACAGATCGCTAATGTTCCCTGGTCAGTTTCTCCAAGAGTAGGCTTTACCTACCGTCTGCCTGAAGAAAGAATTACCATCCGTGGTGGTGCAGGTCTGTTTACCGGTCGTATGCCGCTTGTATGGCCTGGTGGCGTATACAACAATAACGGTGTAGGTATCGGCGGTATTGATCCTACTGTAGCACAAATGAACGCGCTTCCGGCTCCATTCTTCCGTGCTGATCCATTCAATCAATATTCTGCATCCGACTTTGGAATCAGCCTTGCAAATGCAAAAGGACAGATGGATCTGATGGCTAAAGAATTCAAACTGCCAAAGATCTTCCGTACTTCATTAGCAGTTGACAAACAATTCGGCAAAGGCTGGACTGTTACTGTTGAAGGGTTGTTCACTAAAAACATCAACGAGATCTACTATCAGAACGTAAACATCCTTCCTCCAACACTTAAATCATCAGGACCAGGCGGAAGAAATGTTTACTCCTTCGGCGGTACTCCGACAAACATTCCATTACGTTCTTCCGGAGCTAATCCTTACACCGGCATATATCTCCTGTATAACAACCCTGATAAAAAGGGATACTCGTATAACATCAGTGCTTCTATCGACAAAGCATTCCGCGATGGCTGGGCATTTAATGCCAACTGGGTTTATGGTAACTCTATCGTAAACAATGAAACGACGAGCTCGCAAAACAACTCGCAGTGGAATACGATGGAAACTGTTAACGGAAGAAACTTTGTTGTAAGATCTACCTCAGATTTCGATCTGGGCCACCGTTTCAGCGCTTACGCGTCCAAAAAGTTCAGCTACCTGAAAAACAAAATGGCCACTACGATCAGCCTGGTATATAATGGACAGCAAGGTGCGCCATTCAGTTATATTTACAACCAAAGCATGATCGGTGATAACGGCCGTGGTGCTTTCGGAGACCTGATCTATGTACCAACGGCGACCGAAGTGCAATCAATGGTATTCCTGTCAAATACGGTTAACAACGTAACCTATACGCCAGACCAGCAGCGCCAGATGTTCAACGATTATATCGTTGGTAACAAATACCTGAACTCACGTCGCGGCGATTTCGCTGAGCGTAATGGTAGCAGATTGCCTTTCACCCATATTATAGATCTTCAGATCCAGCAGGACTTCAACATTAAGATCTCTAATAAAACATACACTGTACAGGTTAGCTACAACGTATCAAACTTCACCAATATGCTGAACCGCAACTGGGGTAAGACCTACTTCCTCAACTTCGATCAGTATTCATTGCTGCAGTTTGCAGGATATGTTTCTGCTGCAAACCTGACACCTCAATACCGATTCAATCCGCAAACAGGCACTCCATGGGGCTTGAGCACCAGCTCTGTTCCTGGCTTAAGTGCACGTTATATCAGCCAGCTTGGTTTGAGAATCAGTTTCTAATTTCTTAACTCCAACTTGCAAAAA
>VFQP010002332.1_pt1 | contig 21564 bp, 18 predicted proteins | sample 3512351 | NCBI WGS metagenome assembly VFQP01 (sample SAMN10412372, study PRJNA504923) | tailings metagenome | isolation source: Relicate 1 Philex TSF1 revegetated site | place: Philippines: Tuba, Benguet | collected 2017-08-29
CCGTGGAGGTTCGAGTCCTCTCCCGGGCACCAAGGTCATCACCGCCTTACCAGCGTTGAACATCAAACCCGCCGATGCGGGTTTTTTTGTGCCCGATGTTCGGGTGCGGCGTGCCCAGGACGCCCCGGCACACGGCGGATGACGTGCGCGCAGGCGCCCCCCCGGGGCTCCGGCGGCTCGCACCGTCGGGCGCCGGAGACGCGGCGATGCGCGCGCCGCGACGCGCGCTCAGCGCTCGCGATTGCCGGGATTGCCCGGCGGGCCATCGCCGCTGCGGCGCGTGGCATTGCCCTCGCGCGCACCGGGCATCGATTCGGGATCGTTGCGCTGCGCCTGGTCGCGCTTCTCCGCCGACTCGCCCGGCACCTTGGCCGTGTCGGGTGTCCGCGTTGCTTCGAGCGGGCCGCGCGTGGTGTCGGCGGCGTGCGGGGCGTGATCGTCGCGATGCATGGCGCGGCTCCGTCGGGAGGAGCCCGCAGTGTCACCGGCAGACCGCGGACCCGGCGTGATCGACGCCGGGTCCACGGCCGGGATCGGCGCATCGCTTGCGCAGGGGCGCCGGCGTGTCAGGCCTCGCGGTCGCTCCGGCGCTGTTCGCGCACCTCGAACCACATGCCGTTGAGGATGGCGAAGCTCGCGGCGAGGCCGATGCCGAGAATCCAGGCGAAATACCACATGGTGTCGTCTCCGTGCGCGGGCCGCGCCCGCGCGGTGTCAGTAGGCGTTGGGCGTGTCGGCGACGCTGGCGTCGGTGACCGGGCCGCGCAGCACGCGGTAGACCCAGGCGGTGTAGAGCAGGATCAACGGCAGGAACACCACCGTCGCCAGCAGCATGATCCACAGCGTCAGCCGGCTGCTCGAGGCATCCCACAGGGTCAGGCTGGCGCCCGGCATCGTCGAGGACGGCAGCAGAAACGGAAACAGCGCGAAGCCGACGGTGAGGATCACGCCTGCGATGGCACTGCCGCAGGCCAGCAGTGCCTGGCCGCCGCGGCGCATGCGCAGCAGCGCCGCGGCGGCGAGCGCCCCGACGATGCCCAGCACCGGCGCGGCGATCGTCCACGGCATCGCGCGGTAGTTCGCCATCCACAGGCCCGGCCCGGTGCCGACGGTCTTGTGCAGCGGGTTGGACGCGAACGCGCCGTCGATCACCGACTCGACGCGAAACCCCGTGATCCCGGTCGCGATCCACACCCCCGCCAGCGCGAACAGTGCGGCGCCCAGCAGCGCCGCGACGCTGCCGTAGCGCGCGGCGCGCTCGGCAATCGCACCGCCGGTCTTGAGCACCAGCATCGCTGCGCCATGCGCGACCAGCAGGCTCAGGCTGACCAGCCCGGCCAGGAGGGCGAACGGCGTGAGCAGGCCGAAGAAGCCCCCGGTGTAGACCGGGCGCAGCTCGGGCGTGAAGTGGAACGGCACGCCGAGCAGCACGTTGCCGACCGCAACCCCGAAGATCAGTGCCGGCACCGCGCCGCCGATGAACAGCGCCCAGTCCCAGCTCTGCTTCCAGCGCGTGTGCTCGACCTTGCCGCGGAACTTGAACCCCACTGGGCGCAGGATCAGCGCGAACAGGATCACGAACATCGCCAGGTAGAAGCCCGAGAAACTCACCGCGTACAGAGGCGGAAACGCGGCGAAGATCGCGCCGCCGCCGAGGATCAGCCACACCTGGTTGCCCTCCCACACCGGGCCGATGGTGTTGACGACGATGCGGCGTTCGGCGTCGGTGCGCGCGACGAAGGGCAAGAGTGCGCCGACCCCGAGGTCGAAGCCGTCCATCACCGCGAAGCCGATCAGCAGCACGCCCAGCAGCAGCCACCAGATCAGCCGCAGCGTCGCGTAGTCGAGCGGAATGAAGTCCATTGAAGTCGTCCTCGTGCGTCGTGGGCGTGGGTCAGGCGCGGCCGGCCGGCGCCGGGTCGAGCGCGTCGAGGCCGGAAGGATCGAGATCGGGCGCGGTGTCGTCGATCGCGGCCGGGGCGTCGTCCCGGGCCGGCGGCGCGAGCAGGTCGGGCCCCTTGCGGATCGCGGCGAGCATCAGCTTGATCTCGACGATCGCCAGGCCCGTGTAGATGGCCACGAAGCCCGCCAGCGAGATCAGGATGTCGCGCAGCGCCAGCCCGGACGCGGCGTAGAACGTCGGCAGGACGCCCTCCACCACCCAGGGCTGGCGGCCGTATTCGGCCACGAACCAGCCGCATTCGCTGGCGATCCACGGCAGCGGCAGGCTCAGCACGGCGGCCCACAGGAACCAGCGCGTGCGCTCCAGCCGGCCGGTGGTCACCATCCAGAACGCGAGCGCGAAGAACGCGATGAGATAGAAGCCGATGCCGGCCATCACCCGGAACGTCCAGAACAGCGGCGCCACGCGCGGCACGGTGTCGAGCGCTGCCTGGGAAATCTCGGCCTCGGTGGCGGCCAGGATGTCCTCGCGGTAGCGCTTGAGCAGCAGGCCGTGGCCGAGGTCGGCCCAGTGCCGGTCGAATGCCGCGCGTGCGGCCGCGTCGGTGCGATCCTCGCGCAGCCGCTCCAGCGCCGCGTAGGCGAGCTGGCCGCCGCGGATGCGGTGCTCGGCGCGCTCGACCAGATCGAGGATGCCGGGGATCTCGCCGTCGATCGAGCGCGTGGCGATCAGGCCCATCAGCCACGGGATCTTGACCTCGAAGCGGTTGGACTGCGTGGCCTGGTCCGGCAGGCCGATCACGGTGAACCCGGCCGGCGCCGGCTCGGTATGCCACATCGCCTCGATCGCGGCGAGCTTCATCTTCTGGTGCTCGGTGGCCGCGTAGCCGCTCTCGTCGCCCAGCACCACGACGCTCAGCGCCGACGCCAGACCGAAGCTCGCGGCCACCGCGATCGAGCGCCGCGCGATGTCGCGATGCTTGCCGCGCAGCAGGTACAGCGCGCTGATCGACATCACGAAGATCGCGCCGGTCACGTAGCCCGCCGACACCGTGTGCACGAACTTGGCCTGGGCCACCGGATTGAAGATCACCGCCATGAAATCGACGATCTCCATGCGCATGGTGTCCGGGTTGAACACCGCGCCCACCGGGTTCTGCATCCAGCCGTTGGCGACCAGGATCCACAGCGCCGAGAAGTTCGCACCCAGCGCGACCAGCCAGGTCACCACCAGGTGCTGGATCTTCGACAGCCGCTTCCAGCCGAAGAAGAACAGGCCGATGAAGGTGGCCTCGAGGAAGAACGCCATCAGGCCTTCGATCGCCAGCGGCGCACCGAAGATGTCGCCGACGTAGTGGCTGTAATAGGCCCAGTTCATACCGAACTGGAACTCCATGACGATGCCGGTCGCCACGCCCATGGCGAAGTTGATCCCGAACAGCACGCCCCAGAACAGCGTCATCCGCCGCCACACATCGCGGCCGGTCATGACGTAGACGCTCTCCATGATCGCCATCATCAGCGACAGGCCCAGCGTCAGCGGGACGAACAGGAAGTGGTACATCGCGGTCAGCGCGAACTGCAGGCGGGACAGTTCGACGACGGTCATGTCGATCATGGTCTTCAACCGGAACGGGGCATGCGCAGATGCTCGTCCCGCGGGGCGGCCGCCGCATTGATCAGGATCAATGCACGCCGGCACCGGGCATGACACAAGGGAGACCTGCCGCGCGCGGCGCAGGTCGAACGGTCCATCACGGTCGGCGGCGCGGCGATCCGCCGGAACGGGCCACCGGGCCGACGACACGGGGCGTCGATGGACCGCAGCGCAGGACGCGGACCGGCGCCGCGCGCGGTATCCCGTCAACGCGCCGGGTCGGCGTGCGGCGCCCGGCTCGCGTTACAGCCCGGCGGCGCGGCGCAGGGCCGGCAGGTCGACCAGATCGATCGCGCGCGGATCGGTGAATGCGATCGCGCCGTCCTGGCGCAGCCGGGTGAAGCTGCGGCTGACGGTTTCGATGGTCAGGCCCAGGTGATCGGCGATGTCGGCCCGGGTCATCGGCAGGTCGACGTGCTGCGCCGCCCCGCCGCGCAGGCGCTGGCGCTCGGCCAGGTCCAGCAGGAAGCCGGCCAGGCGCTCGGCCGGCCCCATGCGCGCGAGCAGCATCAGGCTGGCACGGGTGGCGTCGAGCTCGGCGCAGGCCTGGGCCAGCATGCCCGATTCCAGCTCGGGAAAGCGCTCGCACAGCCGACGCATGGCCGGCATCGGAAACACGCAGAGCACGCTGTCGGTGATCGCCTCGATCGTGTGCCGGTACTGGGCCGCGCCACTGAAGCCGATGAAATCGCCCGGCATCAGAAAGCCCGCCACCAGGCGTCGCCCGTCGGCCAGCAGGCGCACGCGGCGCAGCATGCCGCGGGTCACGGTGTAGACGTCGCGGCGAGGCCCGCCCTCGTGGGCCAGCGTGGTGCCGGCCGCCAGTGCCAGCTCGCCCGCGGCCTCTTCCAGCGCGTGGGTCTCGGACGCCGGGAGCGCCGCGCACACCGCGAGGTGCCGCGACAGGCAGCCGTCGCAGCCCGAGTGCGGCAGCCGCCGCGCGCCCGTGGCGCCCGGGCGGGCGACCGGCGCGGACGGCGTGGACCGCAGCGGAGGCTTGGTCTGCATGGCGGCATGATAGCGCCGCCGGCCGTGACTCCTGTCAGGTGCGTCCACGCGCTCGCGCGGGGTGGAATGGGGGTCCCTCGCCCGGAGACCCGCCATGGCCCGCACCCGTCTGCTCACCGCCGCGCTCGTCGCGGCCTGCCTGCTGCCGCCGGGCGCCGCGGCGGAGGACTGGGCGGCGCGCCTGCGCGCGGATGCCGTCGCGTTCCACGGCGCGCTGCAGGCGAGCCACCCCGGCCCGGTGGATCCGGAGAATCCGCAGTTCGCCGCGCAACTCGACGCCGGCCTCGCCCGGGTGCTGGCGCGCGCCGACGAGGTGGACGGGTTCGCCGGGTACTGGTGGGCACTGCGGGAATTCCAGGCGGGCTTCGACGACGGCCACGTGCAGCTGTCGACCGAAGACGCCGCGCCCGACCTGCCGGCGCGGTGGCCCGGCTTCCTCACCCGCTGGTCCGGCTCGGGGCACGTGGTGGCGACACGGCTGGATGCGCCCGGCCTGCCGCCACTCGATGCCCGTCTGGTGGCCTGTGACGGAGTCGACGCCGAGACCCTGGCCGCGCAGCGCGTGGGTCGCGTGCGCGGGCGATGGAGTCTCGATGCGCAGCGGGTCACCCACGCCGGCCGCCTGTTCCTGGACGCGGGCGACCCCTGGGCGCCGCCGCCGATGCGCTGCCGGTTCACCCACGACGGACGCGAGCACGACGTCGCGCTGGACTGGCAGGTGCTCGAGGGCGACGCGCTGGCGCAGCATCTGGCCGCCACGCGCGCGCTGCATGGAACCGCCACCGGCGTGCGCACGCCGCGGCCGGGCCAGCTGTGGATCGCGGCCGGCAGCTTCGATGCGGACGAGGACGCCGACGCGCTGAACGCGCTGCTGGCCGCACTCGACGACCGCGCGCGTATGGGCGCGGCGCGGCACGTGGTGCTCGATCTGCGTGGCAATGGCGGCGGTTCCTCGCACTGGAGCCGCGAGATCGCGCGCCGGCTCTGGGGCGATGCCGCGCTCGCCGCGCTTCCGCCGGCCGACAGCCGGGTCGACTGGCGCGTGGACGCCGCCAACCTCGAGGCGATCCGCGCCTTCGGCGCGATGCTGCGGGCCCAGCCGCAGCCGGATGCCGAGCTGCTGCACTGGGTGGATGTGATCGATGGCGGCATGTCCGAGGCGCTCGCCCGCCGTGACGCGCTGTGGCGGCACCCGGTCGATGCCGACGCACCTGCGCCGCCCGGCGATCCACGCCCGCGTGCCCTCGCCGCCGACGTGCCCGTCCACGTGCTGGCCGATGCCGGCTGCGCCTCGGCCTGCCTGGATGCGCTGGACCTGTGGCTGCCGCTCGGCGCGATCCACGTCGGCGGCGAGACGTCGGCCGACACGGTGTACATGGACATCCGTCAGCAGCCGCTGCCCAGCGGCCTGGCCACCGTGTCGATTCCGATGAAGGTCTATCGCGGCCGCAGCCGCGGCCACAACCAGCCCTACCGGCCGGCGCAGGTCTGGACCGGCGATTTCGCCGACGAGGCGGCGTTGTCGGCCTGGACCGCCGCCCTCGCCGACGCAGCGCGCGAGACCGGCAGCCGCTAAAATTCCGGTTCCGCCGTAGATGCTGTCCCGATGACCGAGTCCGTCCGCACCCCGTTCCATGGTTTCGAGCAATTGCCGCTGCGCGAGTTCACCGAGCGCGCCTACCTCGACTACTCGATGTACGTGGTGCTGGACCGCGCCCTGCCCTTCATCGGCGACGGGCTCAAGCCGGTGCAGCGACGCATCATCTACGCGATGAGCGAACTCGGCCTGGGCGCGAGCGCCAAGCCGAAGAAGTCCGCGCGCACGGTGGGCGACGTGATCGGCAAATACCATCCGCACGGTGACAGCGCCTGCTACGAGGCGCTGGTGCTGATGGCGCAGCCGTTCTCGTACCGGTATCCGCTGATCGACGGCCAGGGCAACTTCGGCTCCAGCGACGACCCGAAATCCTTCGCGGCGATGCGCTACACCGAATCGAAGATGACCCCGCTGGCCGAGGTGCTGCTGTCGGAACTCGGCCACGGCACCGTCGACTGGACCGACAATTTCGACGGCACGCTGGAAGAACCCTCGTGGCTGCCGGCACGCCTGCCGCACCTGCTGCTCAACGGCACCACCGGCATCGCGGTCGGCATGGCCACCGACGTGCCGCCGCACAACGTCGGTGAAATCGTCAGTGCCTGCGTGCGCCTGCTCGACGACCCCGACGCAACCGTGCGCGACCTGTGCGAACACGTGCGCGGCCCCGATTACCCCACCAGCGCCGAGATCATCACGCCGGCCGGCGATCTGCTGCAGATGTACGAGACCGGCCACGGCAGCGTGCGTGCGCGCGCGACGTTCGTGAAGGAGCACGCCAACATCGTGATCACCGCGCTGCCGCACCAGGTCAGCCCGAGCAAGGTGATCGAGCAGATCGCGGCGCAGATGCGCGCCAAGAAGCTGCCCTGGCTGGAGGACATCCGCGACGAGTCCGATCACGCCAATCCGGTGCGCGTGGTGCTGATTCCGCGCTCCAACCGCGTGGACGCCGACCAGCTGATGGGCCACCTGTTCGCGACGACGGATCTGGAGAAGAGCTACCGGGTCAACCTCAACGTCATCGGGCTCGACGGCCGGCCGCAGGTCAAGAACCTCAAGCTGCTGCTGTCGGAATGGCTGCAGTTCCGCACCACCACCGTGACCCGCCGCCTCACCCATCGCCTCGACCGGGTGGAACGCCGGCTGCACCTGCTCGACGGCCTGCTGATCGCCTTCCTCAATCTGGACGAGGTGATCCGCATCATCCGCACCGAGGACGAGCCGCGCGGCGTGCTGCAGGCGCGCTTCGGCCTCAGTGACGAGCAGGTGGACTACATCCTCGAAACGCGCCTGCGCCAGCTCGCGCGTCTGGAGGAAATGAAGATCCGCGGCGAACAGGCGGAACTGGAAAGCGAGCGTGATCGCCTGATCGCCACGCTCGAAAGCAAGAGCAAGCTCAAGAAGCTGATCAAGGACGAGCTGCTGGCGGATGCCAAGAAGTTCGGCGATGCGCGCCGCTCGCCGCTGGTCGCACGCGGCGCCGCCCAGGCCCTGGACGAGAGTGACCTGGTACCGAGCGAGCCGGTGACCATCGTGGTCAGCGAGAAGGGCTGGGTCCGTGCGGCCAAGGGCCACGATGTCGATCCGGCCGGCATGAACTACCGCGAAGGCGATGGCCTGCTCGCGTTCGCGCGCGGCCGCAGCACGCAGCAGGTGGTCTTCCTCGATTCCAACGGCCGCAGCTATTCCACGGTCGCACATTCGCTGCCGTCGGCGCGCGGCAACGGCGAACCGCTGACCGGGCGGTTCTCGCCGGCGGCGGGCGCGTCGTTCCAGGCGGTGGTGGCCGGCGAGTCGGACATGCGCTTCGTCGTCGCGTCCTCGCACGGCTACGGCTTCGTCACCCGGTTCGAGAATCTCACCGGCCGGCAGAAGGCGGGCAAGGCGATGCTGTCGCTGTCGCCGGGGTCGAGCGTGCTGCAGCCGGCGGCGGTGCGCGACGTGGAGACCGACCGTCTGGTCGTGGTCACCAGCGCCGGCCACCTGCTGGCGTTTCCGGTGACCGAACTGCCCGAGCTCGACAAGGGCAAAGGCAACAAGATCATCGAGATTCCGAAGGCCAAGCGCGGCACCGAACAGGTGGTCGCCGTGACCGTCGTACCGCCCGGCGCCTCGCTGCTGGTGCGCTCGGGCGCGCGCACGATGACGCTGGCGTTCAAGGACCTCGAGCCTTACCTGGGTCCGCGCGCCTCGCGGGGTGGGCTGCTGCCGCGCGGCTGGCAGAAGGTCGACGGCCTGGCGATCGAGTGATCCCGCCGGGCGCGCCGCGACGGTCCGTCGTGCGCGCCCCGAGGATCGTGGGCGTGTTTGCGTCGCGCTCGCGTGCGGATGCCCTGCTCAGCGGTCCATCTCGCACGATGCGCCCGACGGCGGCACCGATCGTGCGCACGTTCCCACAGCGCGCCGCATGATCCCGCGAGCGGCGCCCGATCATCGTCTCAGCGACAGGAGTTTTCCATGCAGCCCGAGTTCTGGCACGAGCGCTGGTCGAGCCACCGCATCGGCTTCCACCGCGATGCCCCGCTGCCGCTGCTGGTGAAACACTGGCCGGCGCTCGATCTGGCGCCGGCCACCCGGGTGTTCGTACCGCTCAGCGGCAAGTCGCTCGACATGGTGTGGCTGGCCGAACGGGGGCACCGTGTGCTCGGCGTCGAATTGTCGGAACTGGCGGTGCGCCAGTTCTTCGACGAGCGCGGCCTGGTGCCGGACGTGCACACGACAGCGGCGGGTACGCACCACGCCGCCGGCCCGTACGAACTGATCGTCGGTGATGCGTTCGCACTCCACGCGTCGGTTCTCGCCGACTGCGCGGCCGTCTATGACCGTGCGGCACTGATCGCCCTGCCGCCGGACCTGCGACGCACGTACGCGGCCACGGCCTGGCGTCGCCTGCCGGCGGCGTGCCGCGGGCTGCTGGTGACGCTGGAGTATCCGCAGCCGCAGAAGAACGGTCCGCCGTTCTCGGTCGATGCCGACGAGGTGCATGCACGGCTCGACACGGACTGGCGGATCGACGAGATCGAGCGACGCGACATCCTGGCCGATGAGCCGGGCTTCGTGGCCGAGGGCGTCACCGCACTGTCGACGGTGGTGTACCGGGTCGAGCGGCGGAGCTGAGGACGCGGTGGCCCGCGCCTCCCCCTGCCGGCGGAGCCGGACGAGTGCCCTGTCCCAGGTACGCAACCTCACTTGGCCGCCATCCCCGCGAGAGCGGGGTCCCGCGACTCAGATCATTGAACCGTAGAGGCACTGGATCCCGCCTTCGCGGAATCACGAGTTCAGGCGCCTCGGTTAGACACGGCGCGCATCAGGCTCGCGGGGAAGGCTCGAAGCAGAACGCCCGCGGCACGCGCGGGCGTTCCTGGTCGCGGGGCTCGACAGCATCGGCCGTCACACTCCCGCGTGTGTCCCGTCCGCATCGCCCATCCGGCTCTGCTGGTAGTTTTCCAGACCGACCATCCGGATCAGCCGCAGCTGCTTCTCGAGCCACCGGGTATGGTCTTCCTCGGTGTCGGCCAGCTGGGTCACCAGCACATCGCGGCTGACGTAATCGCCGTGTTCTTCGCACAGCGCGATGCCCTTGGCGAGGTGATCGCGGACCAGGTACTCGAGGTCGAGATCCTTGCGCAGCATCTCCTCGACGGTGCGCCCGGGCTCGAACGCATCCGGGCGCATGTCCGGGTCGCCTTCCAGGAACAGGATGCGCCGCAGCAGCGCATCGGCATGCTGGGTTTCCTCTTCCATCTCGTGATTGATGCGCGCATACAGCTGGTGCAGGCCCAGATCCTCGTAGCGGCGCGAGTGGATGAAATACTGGTCGCGCGCCGCGAGTTCCCCGCGCAGCAGGAACTTCAGATACTCGACGACTTCGGGATGGCCCTTCATGACGGCACTCGTGCAACGTGGACGGGGTGCAGTCTAGCGGGCACCGGGTGAGGATGATCGGATGCGAATAGATGCATTTCGCATTCTCAGCCGCCACGTGCGCGCGGCCGCCGGCCTGCAGCGCGGGCGGCTTCGGCGTAGACTCGCCGGCCTTTACGCCTGTCGCCCTCATGAAGATCGGCATCGATTTCGGCACCAGCTACTCCGCCGCCGCGGCGCGCATCGACGACGACCTGGTGCACATCCGGTTCGACGGACAGCCGCAGTTCCGCACGGCCGTGTTCTTTCCCACCACCCTGCCCGACCTCGACGATTTCACGCTCGACGCGGCCATGGAGGCCGAGGTCGAGGCGCTGGTGCGCAGCCTGCGCAGCGCCGGCGGTGCACCGCGGCCGACCGCGCAGCTGCGCCGCGATGCGATCCGCATCGTGCGCCGGCAGTGGCTGGAAGCCCGGATGCGCGAGGCCGAGACTTCGGCCGCCGACCTGCAGCACGCGGTCTTCGGCGAAGCGGCCATCGAGAGCTATCTGCTCGAAGGCAGCGGCAATCTGGTGCAGTCGCCGAAGTCGATGCTGGGGTTCAACCTGCATCCGCGCGCGAAGGAGACCATCACCGGTATCGCCGCGCACATCCTCGAGCACATCCGTCTCACCGCCAGCCAGCAGCTCGGTGTCACGGTGCGCGCGTCGACGCTGGGGCGACCGGTGCGCTTCCGCAGCTCGATGGGCGAGGCCGGCGGCGAACAGGCGCTGGCCCTGCTGCGCGAGGCGGCGGCGCAGGCCGGCTTCGATTCGATCGAGTTTCTCGAGGAGCCCGCCGCGGCGGCCCTGCACTACCACGCCGAAAGTCCGCAGCGGCACACCACGCTGGTCGTCGACATCGGCGGCGGCACCACCGACATCGCCCTGGCCGACGTCGGCGGTGATGCGGCGCCGCGCGTACGCCGCGCTTGGGGCGTCGCCAATGGCGGCACCGATGTCGACCTCGCGCTGAGCATGGCCCAGGTGATGCCGCTGTTCGGCAAAGGCGCAAGCCGCATCCCCGTGCACCACTTCGTCGAGGCCGCGACCGTGCAGGACATGCCGCGCCAGCGCGACTTCCACAAGCGCGACTTCGGCCACGTCGACGCGCCGTTCGGCCCGCGTCTGCAGGCGCTGCAGCGCGACGGCGGCACGACGCGCCTGTACCGCGGCGTCGAAGGCATGAAGGTGCGGCTGAGCGAAGACGAGACCGCCGGGCATGCGCTCGATTACGTCGAGCCAGGTCTGCGGGTCGACGCCACGCGCGCCGCCCTCGAAGCGGCGAGCGCGCGCTTTCTCGACGCGATCGGCGGCCTGCTCGACGACGTGCGCAACGAGCTCGACGCGCCGCCCGACAGCCTGTTCCTGACCGGCGGCATGTCCGGCGCGCCCTATGTGCAGGCGGCGGCGCAGGCGCGCTTCCCGACGGCGCGCATCGTGCGCGGGGATCCGTCGCTGGGCGTGGTCTCCGGGCTCGCGGAACACGCGCGCAACGCCTGACCCGCGGCGCGCCGGTGACGCGAGGCCGGCGCGATATCCGCCGAACTGCGGGCGATGTGCGCCGCCGGCGCGGCCGTCACACGAGCGCACACCTGCGACGCGTCGAGCTGTCGCCGTGGTCGTGGAATACTCACGCGACGCCGCACGAACGCAGCGGCGCGGGGACCTGTGATGCGCAGATGGACGCCGAGGGTGCTGCTCGCCCTGCTCGTGCTGATCGTTCTCGCCATGCTGACGGCCTGGTGGCTGCTGCGCGGCAGCCTGCCCACGCTCGACGGCGAGGTCGCGTTGCCGGGGCTGTCCGCTCCGGTGACGGTCACACGCGACGCGGCGGGCGTGGTCACCATCGACGCCCGGAGCGAGGCCGATGCCGCCCGTGCGCTCGGGTATGTGCATGCGCAGGAGCGCTACTTCGAAATGGACCTGATGCGCCGCGTGCCGGCCGGTGAACTGTCGGCCCTGTTCGGCGCGCGCGCGCTCGAGGCCGATCGTCGCAACCGGCTCCACCGCATGCGCGCCCGGGTCGACGCGCAGCTGGACACGATGGCCGGCGACCGCATGCCGCAGCTCCAGGCCTACACCGAGGGCGTCAACGCCGGCCTCGCCGCGTTGCGGGTGCGGCCGTGGCCCTATCTGCTCCTGCGCCAGCGTCCAGCGCCGTGGACGACCGCGGATTCGGCGCTGACGGGATTCGCGATGTACTTCGACCTGCAGGATGCCCGCAACCGCACCGAACACGCACTCGACACCGCGCGGGCGCATCTGCCGCCCGCCCTGTTCGCGCTGCTCAGCCACGACGGCAGCGACTGGGACGCGCCCCTGTTCGGAGCGGCGCGCGGCGACGCGATGCTGCCGGGCGCATCGGCGGTGGACCTGCGCGTGCTGCCCACGCCGGACATGGGCAGCGGCCGGACACCGGCCTCGGACATCGCGGCGCGCGCCGCGCCGGGCGTGGTCGACGCGGTCGCGCGCGGCGCGCGCCCGGCATCGCCGTCGATGCACGACGCCACCGATGCCGGGCGGGCCGCACGCGACCTGCGCGCGGGCAGCAACAATTTCGCGGTCTCCGGTGCGCTCACGGCCGACGGCCGCGCCCTCGTCGCCGACGACATGCATCTGGGTCTGCGTGTGCCCAATATCTGGTTCCGCGCGCGTCTGCGCTATCCCGATGCGCGCGCGCCGGACGGACGCGTCGACGTCACCGGCTTCACCCTGCCCGGCCTGCCGGCGGTCATCGTCGGCAGCACCGGCCACGTGGCCTGGGGCTTCACCAACAGTTATGGCGATTACCTCGACTGGCAACGGCTGCGGCCATGCGCGCCGGATGCTCCGGCGGAGCCGGGCTGTACACCGGTGGTGCGCCACGTGGAGCACATCGGCATCGCCGGCGAGGCGCCGGTGGCGCTCGAGGTCGACGAGACCGACTGGGGCCCGGTCGTTCACCGTGAGGACGACGGCGGGGCGCTGGCGCTGCGCTGGGTGGCGCATCTGCCCGGCGCGCTGAACTTCGCACTCGGTGATTTCGTGCACGCACGCGATCTGGACGCCGCGTTGGCAATCGCGGACCGCACCGCCACACCGACGCAGAACCTGGTCATCGGCGACGCCCGGGGGCGCATCGCCTGGCGTCTGCTCGGACCGATACCGCTGCGCGAGCCGGGTTGCGACGGCGCCGCCGTGTCGCAGGCCCCCGGCCCGGACGATCCCGCCGGCACCGCCGACGGCGCCGCGCCGGCCAATGTCTGTGCGCCCTGGTCGATCGCCACGGATGTCTCGCCGCAGCGGGGTTCGCCCGACACCGACCGCCTCTGGACGGCGAACAGCCGGGTCGTGGATGGCGCGGACTTCGCCCGCATCGGCGACGGCGGCGCCGCGCTCGGCGCGCGCGCACGGCAGATCCGCGACGTGCTCGAGGCCGGCGCGCGGTTCACCGAGGCCGACCTGCTCGCACTGCAGCTGGACGACCGCGCCCTGCTGATGACGCGCTGGTGGCAGCTGCTGCGCGAGCGCGCGCCGCCCGGCGGCGACAGCGCCCTGCGCGCCCTCGCGGACGCCGCCGCGGACTGGTCGGGGCGCGCCGACGTCGATTCGGTCAGCTACCGCCTCGTGCGCGCCTGGCGCCTGGCGGTGCACGAACGCATCGCCGACGGCCTGCTGGCACCGGCGCGCGCCGCCGCCGGCGACGGCTTCGACATGCCGGCGCTGCCGCAGCTGGAGGGCGTCGTCTGGCCACTGCTGCAGCAACGGCCCGCGCATCTGCTTCCGCGTCGCTTCGCCTGCCGCGAGGGCGGCGCCTGCGACGCCGGTGTGGCCGGCTGGGAGGCCTTGCTGGAAGACGCGGCCGCTCAGGTCCGCGGCGAGCTCGCCGCCGCCGGTCCACTGGCCGAACGTCGCTGGGGCGAGCGCAACACCGCGGCGATCTGCCACCCGCTGGCCTCGGCACTGCCGGGACTCGTGCGCCGCCGGCTGTGCATGCCGGCCGAGCCGCTGCCCGGCGACAGCATGATGCCGCGGGTGCAGGGGCCGGACTTCGGCGCCTCGCAGCGCATGGTCGTCGCGCCGGGCCACGAGGTCGACGGCATCGCGCACATGCCCGGCGGCCAGAGCGGTCATCCGCTGTCGCCGTACTGGGGCGCGGGCCACGCCGACTGGGCGCAGGGCCGGGCGTCTCCGTTCCTGCCGCAGACGACGGCGCACACGCTGCGGCTGCAGCCGCGCTGAGTCGGGCTCAGGGCGTGTCGGCGCGGTCCTCGTCGACCGCCGTCGGTGCCCGGACACGGAACACCACGCTGATCCGCGACCCGACGGCGCGTGCGGTCTTGGGAATGCCGTGCAGGTGGGTGCGCTGGGAGGCGTGGCTCATCACCAGCAGGCTGCCCGGCGCGAGATCGATCGCGTGCGCCTTGGCGCCCTCGGCCTTTTCGCGCAGCAGCATGCGCCGCGGCGCGCCCAACGACAGCAGGGCGAGCGGCTGACCGGGGGCGAGCGTGCGCAGGGTGTCGCCGTGCATGGCCACACTGTCCTGACCGTCGCGATAGAGATTCAGACCGACGCCCGTATACGCGGCCGGCGCGCGCGTCTGCACCTGCGCGAGCATCGCGGCCAGCGGCAGATGCTCCGGCAGGGCGTCGACACGGTAGGCAGCGAGCAGGCGCGGCACGTCGACGACGCGGTCGTACATCGGACGCTGCTGCGATTGCCAGCGCACGCCGTCGCGCAGCGCACTGAACCAGGCCTCCGCGGTCGGCGGGTCGACCACGGCGGGCCAGTAGCGCACGCCGCCTTCCGCATCGTCGATCAGGCGCTGGGGGATGTTCTCGGGAGGAAACAGATCCATGGGCGGCATCGGGCATCCGGACCTGCGTTCTAGCCCATCGCGGTCGCACGCCACGCGACGACGTCGTGCGCGGCGCGCACGGGCGCCTTCGTCGCCCCGCTATAGTCCCGTCCGACGCCAGACGGGACCGTGCCATGCGCGATACGGATGTGGACCGCTACCTCGAACGGCTGCAGCTGGCAGCCCCGCGCGTTGCCGACGCCGATGCACTCGTCCGCCTGCAGCACGCGCACCTTCTGAACGTGCCGTTCGAGAATCTCTCGATCCACTGGGCCGAGCCGATGGCGCTTTCGGTCGACCGCGGCTTCCGCAAGATCGTCGACGCGCGTCGCGGCGGCTTCTGCTACGAATGCAACGGCCTGTTCGCCGCGCTTCTGCAGGCCCTCGGATTTCCCACCACCCTGCTGTCCGCACGGGTGGTGCGCAGCGACGGCAGCCTGGGCCCGGAGTTCGACCACCTGGTGCTGCTGGTGGCGCTCGAAACGCCGTGGCTGGTGGACGTCGGCTTCGGACACTCGTTCCGCATACCGATGCCGCTGGTCGACGGCCGCGTGCAGCCCGAATCCGGCGGTGATCACCGGCTCGTGCACGCCGATGGCCGCTGGATCCTCGAAGGCGGGACATCCGAAGGCGCCTGGAGCGCCCGCTTCACGTTCGAAACCACGCCCAGACGCCTCGAGGCGTTCCGGGGCATGTTCGAATTCCACCGCGATTCGCCCGACTCGCATTTCCACAGGGCGCCGCTGGCCACGATCGCCACCGCCGGGGGCCGCACCACACTCAGCGGTCGACGCCTGATCCGCACCACCCTGGACGGGCATCGTGCGGAGGAGGATGTGGCAGAGGACGACGTGCCCGCCGTGCTCGCCCGCGAGTTCGGTATCGTGCGCAGCCACCAGCCGTCACCGGCAGGCTGACCGCCGGCGACGGCCGCGGTGTGCTCAGTCGCGAAGTTCGATCACGTCGAATTCCACGACCGGGTCGACATCCGCGTCGTAATCCACGTCATCGCGTTCGAAGCCGAACAGCTTGAGGAACTCGTGCTTGTAGCCGGCGTAGTCGGTCAGCGCGAAGAGGTTCTCGGTGGTGACCTGCGGCCACAGGGCCTTGCACTGCGCCTGCACGTCGTCGCGCAGTTCCCAGTCGTCGAGACGCAGGCGGTGCTCGTCGTCGACCTCGGGCGCGGCGCCGTCGGCGCGGTACATGCGCTCGCGGAACAGCCGGTCGAGCTGGTCGAGCGTGCCCTCGTGCAGACCCGCTTCCTTCATCACCTTGAAGGCGATCGCGATGTACAGCGGCAGCACCGGAATCGCCGCGCTGGCCTGGGTGACGACCGACTTGAGCACGGCCACGTTCGCACTGCCGCCGCTTTCGGCCAGCTGTGCATCGAGCCGGCGCGCGGTCGCGTCGAGGTCGGCCTTGGCCTTGCCCAGCGCACCGTGCCAGTAGATCGGCCAGGTGATCTCGGTGCCGATGTAGCTGAAGGCCACGGTCTTCGCGCCGTCGGCCAGCACGCCGGCCTCGCGCAGCGCATCGATCCACAGCTGCCAGTCCTGGCCGCCCATCACCGTCACGGTGTCGGCGATCTCCTGCTCGGTCGCCGGCTCGATCGTGGCCTCGATGATCTGGTCCTTGTTGGTGTCGATCGCGGTCGAGGTGTAGGCCTCGCCGATCGGCTTGAGCGCCGAGCGCACCACGTCACCCGAACCGGGCAACTTGCGCACGGGCGAGGCCAGGGAATAGACGACGAGATCGACCTGCCCGCCCATCTCGGTCTTGATCAGTTCGATCGCCTGCGCACGCGCTTCATCGGAAAACGCATCGCCGTTGATCGAACGGCTGTAGAGACCGGCCTGCTTGGCGTACTTGTCGAAGGCCGCGGCGTTGTACCAGCCGGCGGTGCCGGGCTTCTTCTCGGTGCCGGGCTTCTCGAAGAACACGCCCAGCGTGTCGGCACCGAAACCGAAGGCCGCACTGATGCGCGCGGCGAGGCCGTAGCCGCTCGAAGCGCCGATCACCAGCACCTTCTTCGGACCGTCGCCACGCACGCCGCGCGCGCGCGTCGCCGCGATCTGGTCGCGCACGTTGTGGTCGCAACCGGTCGGATGCGTGGTGGTGCAGATGAAGCCGCGGACCTTGGGATGGATGATCACTGTGCTGCCCGTGTGTCTGGAAACGTGGCGCCCAGTTTACGGGCTGGTGTCGCCGCGGTCCCGTACGGGGGCCGATGGTCCCGACCGCCACGCGTTTGACAGCGCGCGGACCGCCGGCTGAACTGTGGGCCCTGTTTTAGCCCGGATGTCGCCGATGCCGTCACGCTGGACCGACTCGCCTGCACGCTACGGCCTGGTCACGCGCATGCTGCACTGGGGCATGGCGGCGCTGTTCGCCTGGCAGTTCACCGGCATGGCGGTGAAGCTGACGCTGGGCCGACACCCGCTGACCGCGTTCCTGGTCGGCACGCACAAGCCGGTCGGTACGTTGCTGATGCTGGCGATCCTGCTGCGCGGCGCCTGGGGCCTCTCGCAATGGCGCCATCGTCCGCCGCATCCGCGCGCCGTCGTCGGCCGCCTGGCCGGCCTGGGCCATGCACTGCTCTATGCGCTGATGGCCTACATCCCCACCGTCGCCCTGTTGCGCGAATACGGCAGCGGCCGCGGCTTCGCGCCCTGGGGCGTGCCGTTGTTTCCGCAGACCGGCGAACAGATCGCCTGGATGATGGCGCCTGCCAACCTGTCCCACGGTGTGCTGGCGTGGACCCTGCTCGCCCTGATCGCCGGACACGTCGTGATGGTCGTACTGCATCACGTGGTCTGGCGCGATGCGACGCTCGCGCGGATGGCCGGACGGCTCTGACGACCGGGTGCCCGTGCAGGGGCGCGCGGGCGCGAGAGCTTCAACTGCAGGCCACTTCGCACCGGCGCGCGTACGTCCGGGACATGGCGCTTGGGCGCGCAACCGCGCCACGCACGGGCGCACCGGCGACTGCCGCGCCGCTAGGCCGCGGCGTGATGCACCCCGGCCACCGCGCGTCCCGATGGATCGGCGGCACTGGCGAACGCCGCGTCCCAGGCGATCGCGGCAGGTGACGAACAGGCGATCGACTTGCCGCCCGGCACCGTGGCTGCGGCTGCCGGCGAGGGGAACAACCGCTCGAAGAGGCTGCGGTAGTAGTACGCCTCCTTGGTCTGCGGCGGGTTGTGCGGAAACCGGCTCGCCGCGGCCGCAAGTTCGCGATCGCTGACCTGGCCGTCCGCGTGTGCCTTGAGTCCGTCGATCCAGCCATAGCCGACGCCGTCGCTGAACTGCTCCTTCTGCCGCCACAGGATCTCGTCGGGCAGATGGCCGTCGAACGCGGCGCGCAGCACGCCCTTCTCCATGCGCTGGTAGCCGTCACTGCCGCGATGGACCATCTTGTGCGCGGCGTCGATGCGCATCGCCACGTCGAGAAACTCGCGGTCGAGGAACGGCACCCGTGGTTCGACGCCCCAGGCCATCATCGACTTGTTCGCACGCAGGCAGTCGTAGGTGTGCAGTGCATCGAGCTTGCGCACGAGTTCCTCGTGGAACTGCCGCGCATCCGGCGCCTTGTGGAAGTACAGGTAGCCACCGAAGATCTCGTCGCTGCCCTCGCCCGACAGCACCATCTTCACGCCCATCGCCTTGATCCGGCGCGCGAGCAGGAACATCGGCGTCGACGCGCGGATCGTGGTCACGTCGAAAGTCTCGACGTGGCGGATCACGTCGGGAATCGCATCGAGGCCTTCCTCGAAGGTGTATTCGAAACCGTGATGCACGGTGCCCAGCGATTCGGCGGCGATCGCGGCGGCCGCGAGATCGGGTGAGCCCTTCAGGCCGATCGCGAACGAATGCAGACGCGGCCACCAGGCTTCGGTCCGGTCGCCGTCCTCGACGCGATGCCGTGCGTAACGCGCGGCGACGGCCGCGACCAGCGAGGAATCGAGGCCACCCGACAGCAACACGCCGTAAGGCACGTCGGTCATCAACTGGCGATGCACGGCGGCCTCGAAGGCCTCACGCACGTCGTCGAGCGAGACGTCCACACCATCGACCGCGTCGTAGTCGCGCCACGGCCGACGGTAGTACTGCGTCAGCGTGCCGGTCGCCGTGTCGTACCAGTGACCGGGCGGAAACTGCGCGACATCGGCACACGTGTCGGCCAGCGCCTTCATCTCCGAAGCCACGCGCAGCCGGCCCTCGCGGTCGTGGCCCCAGTAGAGCGGCACCACGCCGATCGGGTCGCGCGCGATGATCGCGCGGCCCGCCGTGCGGTCCCACAGCGCAAACGCGAAGATGCCGTTGAGGCGTTCGAGGAAGGCGGAGGGCCCGCTGCCTTCGGCCTCGTGTTCGCGGTACAGCGCGTTGACGACCTCGCAGTCCGATGCGGTCTGGAACGCGTACGGCATGCGCAGCTCGCCCTTGATCGCCTGGTGGTTGTAGATCTCGCCGTTGACCGCCAGCACCAGCGCGCCGTCCTCGGACAGCAGCGGCTGCGAACCGCCCGCCGGATCGACAATCGCCAGACGCTCGTGCACGAGGATCGCGCGGTCGTCGACGAACACGCCGCTCCAGTCCGGGCCGCGATGGCGCTGGCGCTGCGAGCACTCGAGCGCCTGCCGGCGCAGGGCGATGGCGTCGTCACCGGCTTGCAGGCCGAAGATGCCGAAGATCGAACACATGATGGGGCTCCTGGGTGATGGGATGTCGCGGATGAGGAGCCGGATGCGGGCCACAAAAAAACCCGCATCGCGGCCGATGCGGGTTGTGTGTCGGGTGCCTGCGCCCTGTTGCGTTACTGCTGCGCCCGCTCCAACACCCGCATCGGCCGCGCACGATTATTCGTGCTCAGTGCGTTGCGGTTGCGATTGTTGGCGGTGATGCGGGGCATGGACTGCAACCTAAAGGCTCTGCGGCGACCGTGCAACGGTTGCGTTCGCAACCGCTGCCGCAACAGGTTCAACGGGTGATGCACCGGCAAGCGGCCATCGGCTCACCTGACCGGCAGTGCGTCGACCGGCGGCGCGGCGGCGGCCTCCGCTTCGGCCAGCAGGCGGTCGGGGTCGACGAGCCGCGGATTGTCCAGCACCTCGGCGAGGCGCGCGCGATCCAGCTGCCCCGTCCAGCGGGCGACGACCAGCGTGCCGATGCCGTTGCCGGTGAGATTGGTCAGCGCACGGCCCTCGGACATGAAGCGGTCGATGCCGACGATCAAGGCGATGCCGGCCAGCGGGATCACGCTTTCGAACGCCGCCAGGGACGCTGCCAAGGTCACCAGACCCGCGCCCGAAACGCCGGCCGCGCCGTTCGACGAGATCAGCATGAACACCAGCAGCGCGATCTGCGTGCCGAGCGGCACGTCGATGCCGAAGGCCTGGGCGATGAAGATCGCGCCCATCGTCATGTAGATCGCGGTGCCGTCGAGGTTGAACGAGTACCCGGTGGGAATGGTCAGACCGACGACCGATTTCGGCACACCGGCCGCCTCGAGTTTCGCCAGCATGCGTGGCAACACGGTCTCCGACGACGAAGTGCCCAGCACGATCAACAGCTCGTCGCGGATCATGCGGATGTACTTGAAGATGCTGAAACCCGACCACCAGCAGATCGGCCCGAGCACCAGAAACAGGAACAGCAGGCAGGTCATCCAGAAGCTGAGCATGAAGTAGCCCAGCGAGCCGAGGATCGCGCTGCCGTACTCGCCGATGGTGAAGGCCATGCCGCCCATCGCGCCCAGCGGCGCGAACCACATGACGATCTTGATCACGCCGAACATCACCTGGGCGATCGTGTCGAGCGCGGCGACCGCCGGCTTGCCGCGCTCGCCCAGCATCGTGATCGCGCAGGCGACCAGGATCGCCATCACCAGCACCTGGATCAGCTGGCCTTCCACGAACGCGCCGAAGAACGAACCGGGCACCAGGTGCAGCAGAAATCCCGTGATGCCCTCGCCCGCGGCGGCGCCCGCGCTGCTCAGCGTGCCTTCGGCGGCCGAGGCGTTGAACGTGGCGAGATCCAGCCCGAGCCTGCGCCCGGGCCCCAGCAGGTTGATCACCACCAGACCGATGCCCAGCGCGAACACCGTGGTGATGTTGAAGTAGAGAACGGTCTTGAGTGCCAGGCCGCCGGCCTTGGCCAGATTGCCGAGTCCGGCGATGCCGACCGCGACGGTGGCGAAGATGGTCGGCGCGATGACCACCTTGACCAGCTTGATGAAGAGATCGGCCAGCCATTTCATCTGCGCGCCGACCTCCGGCGCAGCGAGGCCGATCGTGATGCCGACGGCGATGCCGATCAGCACCCAGATGTACAGGTGATGCCAGAGGCGCTTGCGCTCGCGCACGGGCCCGGGGGTCGGGGCTTTGACGGCGTTCGGAGTGGAAGAATCGGTGTGCATGCGGCCACGCTGCCAGAGGAGCGGCGTTTGCAGAATCACACCATGTGACTAGCCCGCCCAGTCAGGTTTGGAGGGCGAATCCCGCTTCGCGCGGTGGCCGAACGAAAACGGGCCGCTTGCGCGGCCCGTTCCGGTGTCACGTGCGACGTCGGCGATCACTCGGCCGGCGTGCCCTCGCCTTCGGCGACGGCCTTCATCGACAGGCGGATGCGGCCCTGCTTGTCGACTTCCAGCACCTTG
>VFQP010002333.1_pt1 | contig 21563 bp, 36 predicted proteins | sample 3512351 | NCBI WGS metagenome assembly VFQP01 (sample SAMN10412372, study PRJNA504923) | tailings metagenome | isolation source: Relicate 1 Philex TSF1 revegetated site | place: Philippines: Tuba, Benguet | collected 2017-08-29
GTGTGTGTGTGTGTGTGTGTGTGTGTGTGTGTGTGTGTGTGTGTGTGTGTGTGTTCAATTTACCCGCCCCCCCTTTTCATACCGCTGGTAGGGAATTGAAAGGCATCAACTGCTGCTGCACCTGATGACCACCATGCCTCACACCATGACGATGACTCCCACACCCATGCTCACCCGGCAGATGGTCATCCCCATCATCATCCCCATCATCATCATCCTCATCGTCCAAGTCGCTGTCGTCGAGGGGCTCAGGATTGGGCACATATCGTGGTCCAAAGGGGCCGTTGTGCAGATTGAGGTCACCCTCTGCATCATCACGTGCCATGATGAGGTGTGCGGGGTTGCTGAGGTGCCGCATGAGTGTGGGGTAATACCACCCCACCCAATCAGACCTGGGTGTGGTTGTTGGTTGGGAATGGGGTGGAGAAACAACGCATAGCTGTGCATACACCAGCAAGCCTTGTGCAACACCACCTGCCACCTTCTCCAAGACATTGCAACCCCATGAACAACAACACCATACAAAACACCCCACCTCCCACCCAACACACCGCAATGTGATGTGCACAGGGACGTGTGCAGCCCCAGTAGGTACATCATTGTTAGCCAGCACTCGAATAGGGGTGCTCACAGTGGTGCCCAACATTGTAGACCCACTCTCATCGTACACACAAAAAATCAAGCGAAAGCGCCCCCCACCAACATGCGTGCCAGCTTCATCAAGTGACAGGTACATGTATTTGTAATTCTTCAGCTGTCCTGCTTGGTTCTTAGGTGCTTCAGGGCCTGATCGCTTACCCACACGACCAAAACGTTGTATGGGGCGTAGGACGGGACCGATGCACCCCTTGCGACATGCTGATCGATCCACACACACCCTATTGTTGTTGTGTTTTTGGGGGGGGGGAGGGTGAGGGTGAGGTGGAAGGGGAGGTGGGAATTGGTTGTAATGGGGTGAAAACGTAGATGGTAGTGATATGTAGATATATCACATCGGTAATGCAAGCATGCTGTACATATACAACCAGCGCAAAAGCAATACAGATACCACCACCATCACCATCAACCATCACCACCATACCATTGCCAAAATGTGTGTTTGACTGCATCTCCCTCTGATATAACCACATCAAGGGCATGTTCATACACCATAAACACATGTGCAATCACTGACAAACCATTCACCAGTCGAATTTTGTAGCTTGCACATGACTCCTGTGTTTTTGTCGTGCGTGTTTTGTGCGTACATAGTCGTGTGTGTATAGTAGTGTGTGTGTAGTCGTGTGTGTATAGTAGTGTGTGTATAGTAGTGTGTAGGTCGTGTGGGTGTAGGGAAGAGCAGGGGTGTATTTGTGGAGGGTCTCTGCATATGGCTGTTGTGTAATGTAATGCAAACCACAACCCCCTTTACTACATACGCTGAGGTGTTGGAGGCTTGCTGGTGTGCTGCTTTGCAATGCTTCCTTGACATCATACACACTGTCACCCAGTTCATTCTGCAAACGTATTTCAAACTGATTATACGACCAGCGCTTTTTACCCAACTTGTATGCCCTGTGTTTGTAGGTGTGTAGGTATGTGATGGTGCTGGACATGCCGACACCCACACCACCCAAAACACATCCACAACACACACACAGACCGAATGTCAGGGACGTCTGTTTTTGTGAGCTCCTCTAGGCTCTTATTGTACACTGTCAGCACAGGACACAGGAGCTGTGTGGCACGCTCTGCTGGTACAGGGATGAGTGTCAGGTTGCGTTTGTAGGAAGGACCCCACTGTTGGCGTAGGGCGGGGATGCCAGTGACTGGACTGCCCGTGGAGATGGGCTCAGACATCCTTGCACTGCCTGTTTGTCGTGATAGAATGAATACGTACAGTGGGGAAAATGTAACGCCGTACATGCTGCTGGCTGCAAACCACATATGTTTTGTGCATGGTAATGTATAGTATGTGCATGATCACTCTATACAATGCGAGGCCCGTGTGTGATTGGTGTCGATGCTTCGATCGTGAATGCAACATATGAATGCGATCATCTGTCTTCGCAAGTGAGTGCCACCACGAGTTCCCATGGAACGATGACCGTGTGGCATGCTGCCCGACCGTGCATAAATACACCCAAACACCCGTGCAACAAGTACCTAATGGATTCTAGTGATGTATAAGCCTCTGCTGCAACGTCAGAACAAGTCCAGCTGCTTTCAACGCGGAACGATGGGTACGATCGCACAGACAAGGTTACGCACACTATCTAACGAGCAAATCAGTTGTCAATGAGATGTAAATCAAGTTGCTGTCGAAATACACATATAAGAAAAGTATCACATCTTTCTTGCAGGGGAACTGTATATGTTCATATACAGCACACCTCACAGAGGACGCACGTGCGCCCTAAGCCAACTCCTGCTTGTGTGTATGCCCTGCTGTGTGTTTCTGCAACCAATGCCAGCATGAAGTGCACTTTCCTGTTATAACTATCACAAGGTTATCAATAATAGATCATGAAAAACACAAAGTACACCACCACCCACACACAAAAGCACAACCACAACCACGCTGTCAACCCAGAGCAGCACTCTGTGTGCGCATTACATCAAGCTGCACGCCCATTCTTCAGAATGGTAATGCATGTCAAAAAGCTCTCCTCAAAGGTGGTGTGCTCCTTCCTTGCTGCTTCCTCCTGAGCTGTCAGCACTGCACTTGGATCCTGTGATAATGATAATAAAAACATGATAATGATAACAACATATATGTGCTGATTATCACATGTAATTATCACATATGTAATATATCATACTATGATAATCAGCAAGCACGCCACACAAATACACCACACAAATACACACCACACACACAACACAACTACACCACACAACTACACCACGCAACTACACCACACACACACACCACACAAATACACCACACAAATACACCACAAATACATCACACAAATACGACACATTCTTCCCTGTGTTCCTGGGACACGCCCACCCATTCATTCACCTGGGGTGACAGCAAAATAAACTGCGTGCTCCTCAATTGATGTGCATGCCGCAGCAACTCTCGTGTTGCAATAACCCTCACATTTTGGTCCATAAACACGTCATATTCATCAAACACGTGAAAGGGGGAGGCGTTTGCCTGACCCAGTGCCAACACAAAGGAGAGGGTGGTGTAGGAACGTTCACCACCAGAGAGGGATTTGAGGTCGGGCACCATGCGACCGTCAGAGGTTGTGACTCTAATATGCAACTCCTCCTTGGTATAGTCAACCTCAATTTCACCAGCCCAGCCACGACGACCCATGATACTGTGGGGGTGTTGTTTTTTGTGTACTATTGTGTATGTACTATTGTGTATGTACTGTTGTCTATGTACTATTGTGTATGTAGTGTACGCTGTGTGTACATACTCTGTGTGTAAATACTCTGTGTGTACTTTGCATGTGCGGCATGATGGGGCGTTTGCATGAGTGAAGGACCCCCTTGTACGTACACAACGTATACACACACACTACACCACACATTGCCGTTGACATCACCACCACACGCATTGCCGTTGACATCACCACCATTGTCACAACAACAACACCATTGTCACAGCAACAGCAGCATACATGCTGAACTTGTGGCTCACATCCTGTGCCATTTCCCTCCGTGTCTGTTCAAATGTGGTCCACCGTGTTGTATAGCCCCTACGCAGGTGTTTAAGTGTTGCAGAGGCAGCAGCTGTTTCCTGCTTCATGGTGGATATTTGCTCCTCGAGCTTTTGCAGTTCAGCCTGTGTATAGGAGCAGTGTGAGGGGGGGGGGGTGCATTGTATGTGTGTGTGGGGGGGGGTATGTATGGGGTGCATTGTATGTGCACATGCATGATGCTGTGCTTGTATATATGCAGTATTATACCACAACCATGCACATACAACCACAATCACGCAACACACATTTCCCATGATTTGCCACACACCAGCATCCACTCGTTCACTCAAACACATCCACAAAAACACACACAAAAACACACCAACACATACACACACATGCACACACACCATCACCCACCAAAACACACCAACACACACACACATGCACACACCAAAAACACGCCAAAACACACACACCTTCATCTGCCGCACAGACATGCCAGCCCTCCTCTGACTTGTTTCCACGCGTTCCTCCAACCCCCTTAACACAGGTGCGGCATCCTCCTCGAGTTGCTCAAGGTCATCCACACACTGCTGCAGCTGGGGAAATGCAGAGAGAATAGGGCTGAGACATGCCTCCCATGCCTCCTCACTGTATTCCTGTGGGGGGGGGGGGGCAGGCGTGTTGGGTGTGGGAGGGGGGATGTTTGCACAATTGTGTTTTTGTACATGTTTGTGCATGTGTCCATACACCATTGTGTGTATAATACACAATTGCACATACGCATGTACAAAACACACACCAACAAGCAATATCCACCACACCCCACACCTCCTCCACAACCCCCCACAACTCCCACACACAAACTCCCCCCCCCACAAACATACCCAGCCAACATGTCTCCCCTCTGCCTCCACCTCCTCCAGCTGCTTGACCGCTTCCCCCCTCATAGTCTCATACGCATTCAACCACTCCTCCAACGGTGGCAAGGAACTACACAACCGCTCAATCTCCTCCATGGTTGCTCCATATGCAGCTTGGGCGTTTTGCAGCTCCTCATCAACCTCATTAACTCGTCCCAAGGTTTCCCGGATGCGATTACATGTGGTATCGTACTCGGCGGTGTGTTGGTTGACCAGCTGTTGCCATTGTTGTAGGTCTGCACGGACGGTTTGGAGGGTGTTGGTGCAGTCACGTAGTTCCTGTTGGAGACGGGTTATCTCCAGCTGTTGGGGGTCATCTTGGGAGGAGGGGTCGGCTTCGGGGGAGAGGATGGTGGTGGTGGTTGCGACGCCTGTTTCGCGCAGTTGTTGTAGTTGTGATTGGCTGGTCATGAATGCTTCACGACGCACCTATATGTATGTTGGGGGGGGGGGGTATGTGTATGTGTGTGTGTGTTTGCTGGCGGGTAGGTATTTGATGCAATACACAACCACAACAACAATCCCAATATTGACGCATCAACTACACCGACCCATTTCCCAAAAACAACATTACCCATTCCCAAAAACCACCACCAGCACCCACCCAACCCATTCCCCCCAAAACACCACCAAAAACACCCACCCGAACATGCTCCTTGGCACTATGCTCTTCCCCCTGCAACTGCTCAGCACTGGCTTTGAGCGCATCCCTCTGCCATTGCAACTCCTTCACCTTGTCATGCACCTCGTTCCGTTGGCACTGCGCATGTTCCAACGCCCTATCAATGTTTTTCACCAGCTGCACGGCATGCCGTCGTCCATTGCTGGGAATGAACGACGTATTTGTTCCACGCAAGGTGCACCGGCCCCCATCCTTGCACTGCACCCAGGCGATCACATGGGCACGGTGGTATGTACGGAGAAGCTGGAGGCCCTCCAGCTCGTCCTCCACCAACACACAGCGCTCGAGCAGGTGGTGGTCCATGAGGGCGTTTTGGAGGGCGTTGGAGTACTTGGTGTTTTTTATGTGCAGCTGGGACAGGAGGGTGGTGAGGCCATGCAATTGCCTGAGGTGAGGGGTTGGGTGGGGAAATGGTGTGTAGATGGTGGGGAAATGGTGTGTACATGATATGGAAATAAGAGTTGCTGCATGTGTGTGTGTGTGTGTGTGTGTGTGTGTGATATGTGATATGTGTGTGTGTGTGTGTGATATGTGTGTGTGTGTGGGTGGGTGTACACCAAGTAATAGTTTACACATACTTGTCTTCTGGGATGGTATGTAATGGTCTATCAAAATTGTATGTAATGATCTTCAAGCGCTGTACACCTGCCTGCTGTGCCAGCCGCTGTGTGTTGTGGTGTTTGTGTGTGGCATGCGTTGTATGTTTGGTATTCATGTCATATGTCTTGCTACTCATTTGTGTGTGTTTCTGTCTTGTGTATATTGCATGCATCCACACCACACTCGTCCAACACACCCCCTTCCCCCATCCCATCCCCTCAGGAAAAAAAAAGCGCACACCACCCACCATACCCGCAGCAGGTGCTGGTCCCGCCAGTCATGCACCACAAACATATTATTCAGCATGTTGCCAATAGCAGCCTGCACAGCAGTGCCCCATGCATCGTCCTGCAGCTCCAAGTGGTACCCCAGGGGCCCAATGGGGGGCCGTGTAAACTCCTTTGCATGATCACGGTGGGTCAGGCGGAGGAGGTGCTCCATGGGGGGGCCACCGAATTCCTGTACACTGTTGTTTCCTGGGTGTGGTGTGGTGTGTGTGTGTGTGTGTGTGTGTGTGTGTGAGAGAGAGAGAGAGAGAGAGAGGGAAAGAGAGAGGGAAAGAGAGAGAGAAAAGGGGATTATATGTGAGAAAAACATGTGTCAACGTAGTACAACATCAACAGCTACGCTCTTGGCATACACAAATACACACTCTCAAACCATTCCCACCCCCACCACCCCACCTCGTTGTCTTCGTTTCAAATTCCCAATATCAGCATCCCATTTCTTCAACTCCTGCTTTTCTTTATCCACTGCGTCCTCCTTTTCATACAACTCATTCTGGGCCTTTCTCAACAATGCAGTACACTCACTGAGTTGATTCTGAGCATCTGTCAGTGCCACATTGGCGGCTTCTTTCTCCTGTGAGAGTGCTTTTTGTTGTGACTCGAAATCGTTGAGGATTGCCTGGGTGGCTTGTATTTCAGCTGCTCGGTCCTCCTCGACGGATTGTTGAAGTTGGTTGAGCGCACGGGTAGCTGTGGTGATTGCAGCTGTGAAAGTGGTAGTGGGGGGCGGGGAGTGTGGGGGGGGGGGGAGTGTGTGTGTGGGTGTTGGAGGGTGGGCGTGTGGATGTGGGCGTGTGTGGGTGGGGGGGAGTGTGTGGGTTTGGGCGTGTGAGTGTGGGCATGTGGATGACACATCAGGAAAAAAAAAACTACAGAACCCCACTGCTACCTCCCCCAATACCATTCAGTTGTGTTTCCTGGCGCTGCAGTGTATACAGTCTCTTCTCAGCATGAATTTTGTCCCGTCCACTTTTTTCCTGCTGTGCTTTGAGCTTTTCCAACTCTGGTTTGACATTGGACACTTGCACAGCACACTGTGTGTGTGTGTGTGTGTGTGTGTGTGTGTGTGTGTGCGTTTAAGTGTGTATGTATACCAGTGTGTATGTATACCAGTGTGTATGTACACAAACCCACCACCAACATACTATGTGTGCTTGTGCCTGTTGTTCTTCAGCGAGGGTCTCCAGTGTGGCTTTTCGTGCCTTGCCCTGTTGCAGCTCATCATACTTGTCCTCCTTGGTGATGTCAGCAGTTTCAATGTCTTGACGCTTTTGCCTCACCTGGAGGTGTTATATTGTGTGTGTGTGTGTGTGTAATGGTTGTTGTTTTTGTTGTTCTTGTTGTGTGTGGTGGTGGGGTGGTGATGCGAATGGTATTGCATAGTCCATGTGCCTTGCGCGTGCATGGTGTGATGTGTGTACATGTGGTTACTTCTGTGATGCTTTGGTGCGTGGACATGTATGCATGACCATAGAATCAAGTGCTATACACCCATGTGCCACACACACACACACACACACACACACACCGTATCACATATCCACACCCATCCCTCCACATACCTCACGTAAAAACATCATATGCTTCAAATAGCTGACTTGCTGACGCCAGTTGTCAATTTCTGTGCACTGCTCTAGCCTTTGAGACACCTCTTGATGCCTGGCGCTCAGGTGCTGTGTGTTAAGAGGAGAGGAGGAGGTAATGTGTATTGGGAGGAGAGGAGGGAGATGATGGGATATGAGACGTGAGAGGACACACACACCTTGAGCTGTTCTTTGGCTTTGACGACATCATCCCTTGCACCCTGTATACTCCCCAGTGCATCCACCAATGCATTTTGTGTTTTATCAAATTCCAAACACTGGTTGTAGAGCTTGAAGAGCTGTCGATTGTCTTTCGCCGTGGCAAATGTGCGTGCTGTATCCTGTGGGTGGTGGTGTGTGGTAGTGTGTGTGATCACCACAATACATAACAACATATCACCCACAATACATAACAACATATCACCCACAATACATGCAACACTACACAGCGTTTCCCTTCCCCCTTTCCCCCCTCCTTGTTCAGTTGTGAGGGGGTCACTTGTGAGGGATTCAGTTGTGAGGGGGTCAGTTACCTGTGTCATCACCACTACTGGTACACCTGCATTGATGTTGAAGTAGTCCAGCATGTCCCTCAGCTCCTGGTTGGGCTTGGGTGCAGGGTCCCTCACAGGCTGTGTGTTTGTGGGAGGGAGGAGGAGGGCGGTGTATTGGGTGGTGTATTGAGTGGTGTGTTGGGTGGTGTATTGGGTGGTGTGTTGGGTGGTGTGTTGGGTGGTGTGTTGGGTGGTGTATTGGGTGGTGTATAGGGTGGTGTATAGGGTGGTGTGTTGGGTGGTGTGTTGGGTGGTGTATTGGGTGGTGTATTGGGTGGTGTATTGGGTGGTGTATTGGTGGTGTATAGGGTGGTGTATTGGGTGGTTGTTGTATGGTGGGTTGGGAAACAATGAACCAGCAATGTGTAGTGGTGCCCACATGAGCACACCTCCACATACGCACCCACCCACCCGCACATACGCACCCACCCACCCGCACATACGCACCCACCCACCCCCACATACGCACCACTTGTCCAAGGCAGTCTAGTATTTTTGTCTCGGTACCCCCATTGGCACGAATAACCCGTTTGACAGTAATAGAGGGGCCAAATGTATCATACCTAAATGCACCATCCCCTGGGTGGTATGTAGAGTGGATGATTGATGAGTATGTAGAGTGATTCACTGTGCATTGTGTTTTCTATGCTTTGCAATGCACTGTGACATACTGTGCATTGTAATGATGATGTATTATGCATGATGCTTGTATTGTGACGTAGTATTGTGTATTGTGTATTGCAAAGTATTCCCAGATTTATTCCCAGAGGTGTGACCCAGTAGTACCCACCCCCCCACACACACACCATCATGCCACATACACCCACACACACACACTCCACACACACGCACGCACCAGGTGGGTTCCACACTGTGACTGACACCACTGCTGAATGACACCCAGTCTTGACAAACCCCTTTATCGTAGACCCACGCCCTGTCTCCCTAGCAGTCACACCTAAACATGCCTGGGTGGCTTGGAGCACTGCTGATTTGCCACTCCCATTCTGCCCAGAGATAAACGTGACATTGGGGCTGTGGATGTGGTGGGTTTGTTAAGGGGTTAAGGGTTTGTTGAGGGGTAGTGTGTAGATATACGAGTGCGTATTGTGTGATGTATGTGGGTGCATGTGTTGAGGGGGGTGGTTAGTGCATATATATGGGGTGTGCATTCATAACCAACATGCAAACAGTATGGCAAACAGCACATCACCTACAGCATTGCACCACACAACACACTTACCCCAGTTTGAATTCAAAATTGTCATGGCACATGAAGTTTTGAACTTTCACCTCTGCAATGTGCCCCGCCCACTCTGATGCTGTTTCTGGACTGACATTGAAAGCACGGCACAAGTGTTGCCATGCCTGGGCAAACTCGCCACTGCGGTCCCGTTGTTGTGGGTTGTACTGACTGGGCTGACGTGATATACTTGGCTGTGACTGTGGCCCTGTTGTGGTGAGGATGAGGAGGGATGTGTGGGATGAGGACAATGAGGAGAATGCGGATGAGGATGGGGGATGACGTGGATGAGGAGGGTGAGGTGGGGATGTGTCAAGGGCGTGCGAGCTGGTGGTTGCATGTGAAGCAATGCATCACATCATACATGAGGAACACACACATGCACACACACACACATGCACACGCATGCATGTGTATGCCAATCTACATGCCTTGTGTGCGGACTCGTTGGCTGGGCGGCAGTGTCTCTCCCCCACCTGGGGTGGACAACAACAAACCTACGAGGTAAAACAGGCACAATGCCAAACATGCAACATACAACATCAAAACAACCACCACAACACACACCATACCTCGTGATCGCTTTACCCCACTGGGTTGTGCATGGTTGGACAATTCCTGCAGTGCCTCTGAATCACGAAGCACCTGCAGGAGCTGTTCATGTGCCTGTGCAATTTCCAGTGTCGGGTGCTTGCTCAATATCGTTTGCCTGTCGTCCGTCCACTTGAGTCGCATTTCCCCCCAAGAAATGTCCTCCCTGACATTGTTTGCATAAGTGAGTTCAACATACAGCTCCCCAGCTGGTGTATCTGCCAAGTCGCCGCTGTCAAACGCTTTGGACATCTGGGGTGATCAGGGATGTGTATTGTTCTTCCAGTGGTTCTGCATACCCCGAATCCGACATACCCAGCCATGGATCCATTTGCCTTGAAAGCAGCCTTTGACCTGCAATAGGGCATCTTGATGAGTGGCGAGCAAGTTTTGCAGACGGGGTAAATGTGGTGCTTTGACAGCTGTTTGTCGAGTGCTAAGCATCTCGCATTATTGCATGGGACTGTGGTCGTTATTATACAAGGGGATGTTGCTTGGGGGTGTGGTGGTGAAGAGATTATTGTGGATGATCACTCAAACGTGTGAGGATGCCATATGTGCGTTGAACCCCTGCACAAACGACTGGTGCAGTATACGACGGGATTGTTGAACATTTGTGTGCTTGACATTTGTGGCTTGATGCCCCCCATTTCAGGTGAAAAAGGACCACTCCTTCATTCTCCAAAAATCAGCAAAACCCCAAGCGTATTGCATCGCATTACTGCACGTCGTTGGACATCGTGTCGGTACAGTGAAAGAGATAGTACGTCTAGCACAAGATGAGCACGCTTGATGAACAAAAGCGCATGCTCCTTCCATTTTTGCAGGTTTGTGAGGGGAGTACGCACCCCCATTACATGCAGGATACACAAATAAACACTCCATCACACAGCGTGCTGATGAGATTGAAAAGCACGACCCCAAAGTGGCCTACTACTGCCGGATGTATGCGGTCGAGCAGGTGCGTTGATCACATCGCTGTGTAGCCCACCACGTTGTCCCACAGTTGGACACACCCACAACACACAGGGTCTTGCAATACCAAAGCATGAGCGCGACCCCAAGATTACAGGTCTACTGGATGCCCTGTTGATCAAGCTCGAGGCAACAAAAGCAGCTGCCAATCTTGCAGGACAGGATGCTGACAAGGTGTACCTCGAAGAGTTTGCACTCAAGGTGTTTAGTAGGGCTGACAGGGTGGACCGTGCTGGGCTTGCTGATAAAAAGACAGCCGTGACGTTTTTGGCCGCGTTTTACTTTTTCGAGGTATTGCGGGGGGATGTGTTGGGGGATGTGTTGGTGTATGACTCGTTGTGTGCATGTATGCACCTGCATAGTATAGGACATGACACACAATGCCAAAAACAACACCAACACACAACAAATACAACACACAGATTCTAGCCCAATTTGGTGAATTGGCTATTGATATCGCAGAAAAACAACGATATGCTGCATGGAAAGCGGCAGACATCAACAAGGCTGTACGAGAAGGGAGGGCCCCAACTCCGGGGGGGCCTGCTGATGTCGACCCCAGTGCTGGTGTTGATGGGGAAGGGGATGTTGGCGCAGTGCATCAGCACTACCCAACAGACACAGTGGTGCCACCACCACCACTACCACCACTACCCCCAGCTGTGGATACGGATGCCACGGAGGATACGACACACTACCATGCACCACCACCGTCATCCTTGCCGACCGCATACGGCAGCACCACACACACCAACCAAGAGAGCAATGATAATAACAATAACAACGATGATGAGGATGAGGATGAGGATGATGATTTTGGGTTGCCAGAGCCCCCCACCTCCCTGCACCAAGCGCCCTCCATCACCGCTACAACCACAACCCAACTCCCACCCATGACACCTGGCACGCGGGTGTTGTTTATGGATGATGTTTACGATGCAACAGGGGAGGGTGGGCGGCCTATGAGGGGTACTGTGGCACGTGTGGATGGCAATGTGCTACACGTGGCACTGGCAGATCGTATTGTACCAGCATTGCGGGAGCAGTTGGTGTATGAGGTGCTGGTGGGGGATGAGGTGCAGTACATCCGGGATGATGCAGCTGGGGAGGAATGTACAGTGGAAGCTGCCGATGTTCAACACTGGTATGGGTGTTCAACACTGGTGTAGCCCAGTGCATTACAGAAGAGATGCACAACACACAGTTACCATGCATAATGCTTACTATTTGTTTATTATACATACTGTTTACTATATGTTTACTATACACCCAGGCCACCATCCTACACGGTGCTGATGCGGAGTGGCAGTGTGCGAGATGTATCAGGGGAGTACCTTGTACCAGCAAGCACCGCGCAACACACATCACCAGCAGCAACAGCAAACACCTACCCAAACATCGACAACACACCACCAGTGCACAAAACCACACCACCACCCGTGCACACACCCGCACCACCACCACCTCAAGCCACACCGACACCACCCGCACCAACCCCTGTGACACCACCACCTCAAACCACCCCACCACCACCCCCACCACCTGTACTCCCACCTGCAGCAGTGCCAGGGTACCAACCAAGCCTTGCTGTGATCACGGAGGCACACAAGCAGGCAAAATATGCAGTGAGCAGCTTATCGTTTGAGGACGTACCAACAGCTATCAAGCACTTGACACAGGCACTGAAATTGCTCACCAACCCACAGCCATGATGATCTGTGTTCCATACTGCATGTGTGCATGATGGTTGGTAACAACAGTATCGTGCTTTGTCCCTTTGTATGCTTTTCCTGTATGCTTTTTATTTCAGAGGAATTGTGGTGGGCTGTAGAGGAATGTACACCCAAGGAATGCACACCCAGTAACACACTGTGTCTGCAGGTGTTGTTGCATCATACGCGATTGAAATATATGCTTTTAAACCAAACAACAGATATACATCACACAGTGTACAACTCTGTTATTTAAAAAATGTATGCATGCCAATGCACTCTCAAGCACCACTGCACAATGCAATCTGTGTGTGTATACCCATGCAAACAAGTGCAGTGGGCTGGTCTCTTATCACTCCATCAACTCATCCTCCAGCATGCCCTCTAAATCCTCCTCATCCTCTTCCACCAGCCGCTTTTTCTTCTCAGCAGCCTGCTGTGCCTGTTCATCCTTCTTCACAGGACGCCATGAGCCCCGCCCATCTGGGCCCACCACATACTCTTCCTCCACATCGATATACTCCACACCCCGTGGCGCCTTGCCCTGGTGGGTTTTAAGGTGGAGTGTGATGTTGTATAGGTAGAGTAGAAGCTGTTGCGTCTTTGTTTCTCAACCACACACAATGGCCTTTGCTTAACAACCACAAACACACATGATTGTGGCCTCACCATAGCCCGACAGCATCCACTACCAATACCCACTACCAATACCTACTACCAATACCAATACCTACATTGAGAATGGCAGTAATGTCCTTTTCCACCTCAGTCACCCGCTCTGGTGCAGCATACAGTGATGGTCGAAACTGGGTGGTGCGTGCACTTTGCATGGGAGGGGTCACACCATCCGCAGCGTCCTCCTCTGCATCATCTGGCAGCTGTGTGCCTGGTGGGTGCACCAAGAGCACCTGGGGTGTGATTGGGTGGTTGTTGTTGTTTTGGGAGGGTGGGATGCACATATCGTCTGCACATTCCTACCTGCCCCACGTCGGTTGTCTTGACGAGGTTGATATCATCATATGTCTTGTAGCTTTCTACAACACTGGGTAGCTGCTGGGCGAGTATAGGGTATGCAGTGTCACCCACAGTGAGCGTGCCTCTTCGGTCATCTAGTGTGTGTGCATTATGATGAAGATGATCATCACACAGTGGTTCTGTACACGCAGCACCACTTCTCCCTCCCCACACATAATGCCTACCAATAAACTGCAAATCTATTTGTGCAGATTTGGCCTTGGCTTCGTTGCCTGCCAGCAGTTGACGAAGCTGTTTTGCCAATTCAGCATCTTTGACTCTCAACAATACTTGCTCCTCCCGCTGATCGTCCTTGCCAACAAACGCACTCATACGTGTACTGTCATATGTATATTATTGTTGTCATACTGTTGTTGCTGCATTTTTGCACTAGCCATGAAAATAACAAGAAAATTTCCCATCACATCCACACCCAACCATCATCACATCCACACCCAACCATCATCATCGTTCTCCACCGACTGGATGCGCGCGAGCAACCGTGTAAACCCATCCACCGTATCAGACAGCTGCTCTGCCAGCTCTTCCAATAGAAACTGAAACGAATACCAACGAACCTGGCTCACATGCCCCTCTGCTGTCTCTGGAAACAGCTCCAACTTGTGTGTAGGCAGTTTTTGCAGTTTCACCACCAAGGATCCCTCATTGGCGTCCATGCGCGAGCTCAGTGACCCCTCTCCTGCATCACGCTGTGTTGGGCTGCTCACCTCTATGGTGACCCCCTGTGGTAGGTCGTCAAAGGCGTCCTCTGGGGAGCCCTGGTAGGCAGAGGATGCACCTGGGGGTATTGGGGGTGTTGGGGAAGAGGGTGTGTGTCAGTTGAGGGTGCATGGGGGTTGAGGACGAGTGGAGAGGGGGGGTTCCAGTGCTGTGGGTGCTGTATGTATAGTATCCACATTACAGCACACCAGGTGTACTACCACACCACAGCACATGTACTACCACATCACAGCATGTGTACTACCCCCCCCCCCCGCCCATACTATACCTCGTCGTCCAGGTATGTCCATGCTCCCAGCAGTTTGCATATCTGCAACATGTTGCACCAAGTCCCCCGCAGAGGGCTCCCTCTCATCTGTGCCCCAAGGGGGGGGCCACATGACTGTTGGGCAACTGCCCTTGGAGAGCAGGTCACTTGTGACACCATCTGTGTTGTACATGTGGAGGGGGGGGCAGATGTGTGGGGGGGGAGATGTTGGGGGGGAGGGAAAAATGGGGGGGAGGGTGCAGCTTGTTCAGGGATACTTGGGTATGCTATGTGGGCACTGTATACATTTACACGTATACGTATATACATACACAGGTACATGCACACAACTTCATGCACAAAAAACCATCAAACAAATCACTACACAAACCCCCAACCCCCCACATACCACCAGAGGGGACATCCTCCTCCCCAATATCACCCATCCCACCCCGCCCACTAGCCACATGTCGCATCATGGCCCCCAGTGATGTCACACTCCTCCTGTATGGCTCCCTCATACCACCACCACCACCACCACCATCACCACGCATGCTGGTGTTGATGGGGGAGCGCGTCCTCCCCACGTATTGATACTTACACATGTGTTGTAGCACACGTCGGCGGTAGTAGTCACTGATGGCAATTAACCCATCAACAACCTGTGTGTAGGTGTGTACTTGCTGTATTGGGGTGTATTTTGTTGAAGGTGTATATTGTTGGGTGCGTATTGGGGTGTATGTAGGGTTTGTACACAGCATGCAGATCATTACTTCCCACCCCAACCCCTACACACGTTTTCCACTCCCACACTACCCACACACTACCCATCCATCGCCCATACACAACCCACACATCACCCCCCCACACACATCACCCATACACTCCCAGTACCCCCCCTCCCCACACACACTCCCCAAACACTCCCCCCCAAACACACACATTGAGAAACATGGCAAGGTTGCTTCGAGGCACTTGGAGTTGGTTGGGCCATGCATTTGCCAGGTCCACCAACACCCCTCTGCATGTATCCATTAGCTGTGGAAACAAATCTGCTGGATATTGCTGTTTAAGTACCGTACGCATGTTTTCATCAAAACCCTGGTGATGGGTGGGGTAAGGGGGTGGGGCAGGGTGGTGGTGGTGTTGGGGTGGTGTTGGGGTGGGGTGTGGGGGTATGTAAGTGGCACAACACATGCCATGATGATGATGTTGGTTATGTACATACACACCCCCTACGCACCCTACTCACACCCGACACACACACACACACACACACACACACACACACACACACACACCACCCCACACACCCCCACCCACACCTCTTCAAAATTCAAGTGCAGCATCCACAGCAGCCTACTCAATTTTCGTATATGTGTGGCTACTGAATCCATATCCTTGGTGAAATCCTTCCATGCTGTGCGTTTTAGACAACTGCTGCCTGGTAGAAAACACCACCGACCACGAAACACACCCACCAGGATCTCATTGTTTGCCTGGGAGGGGGGGAGATGAGGGTGAGTGGTGCGTGTGTAAAAACAGAGTGGTGTGGGTTACAATGGTGGTGGTGGTATGCACACATGTTGTTGTTGTTGTTGTTGTTGTTGTTGTGTCTGTTTGCAATCCCCTGCTATTCTACACATACACAGTACACACACCATATACACCCCACACACCCACCATCCTGCCCTACACCACACTCACCATCCTCATCCCACACCCCACACACCTGTTCGGCCATGTCTTTACACTTGGCAAGGCTGTTGTACAAATCATTCAACCTTGACTCAGCCTCTTCTTGATATCGCTCATGTAAACACCCTGGCTCATTTTCTAATGCTGCTGCTGCTGCTTGCTCGAGATCATGTGCTGGTAGGGGTACATACTGGTTGCTGTGTGGTGTGTGTGTGGAGGGGGGGGGAATAATGATGTGTGTAATGATGTGTAATGATGTGTAATGATGTGTAATGATGTAACTCATGAATTGCACACCACCAACATCACCATCCTTCACTGTAATACGTCATGAAACACCACCACCAATCACCACCACCACCACTCACCACCACCACATACGGTGCATTGGGTTGCAGTGGTGCTGTTGCAATCATGTTGTTCAGGAGTTCTTGTTTGTATATTGCTTGTGTCGTCCAGCAGATGTCATTCAACTTGACCAATGCATCAAGTGCTGATTTTATTTCTGTGAGAGCATTTGAGTGGCGAGTGTGTGATTGGTGAGGATATGATTGGTGAGTGATTGGTGAGGATATGATTGGTGAGTGATTGGTGAGCGTATGGTTGGTGAGTGTGGGGTGCGCGTATGGTTGGTGAGTGTGGGGTGCGCGTATGGTTGGTGAGTGTGGGGTGTGCGTTTGATTGAGAGAGTACAAAGGAGAGGATGTAGGTATTGGAAATACACACAGGGAACACACACATAAATGCACACACACACACATCCCTACCACTACCACCACCACCACCACCACCGCACAATACAACATACCCCATACTGCTTGTACAGATGCACTACGTGGCCAGATGATGATGCTCAACAGCAGGCTTAACAATACACCTGTTACAATGCCACATGTGCGAGCAAGTGCAGTGACAAGAGCACCTGTGTGTGTTTGTGTGGGTGGTGATGGTGTGATGATGGGGGGAGTAATAACATCGGAGTAATCATGTGTGAGTGATGGTGTGGGTGTGGTGGTGTGTGGATAGTGGTGTGATGGTGGTGTGTGGATGGTGGTGTGTGGGTGGTGGTGTGGGTGGTGTGTGTTCAGATTGGGAGATAGATATGGACTTGTATAGGTCGCTATGGAAATGATCAGCACACACACGCACAAAAAAAAAAACTCGTACCATGTTCGCTGTCGTCCCCCCCAAACGTCACAAGCAAAAATGTTATAGTGCTCAACTTTGCTGATACATCAAGCTTAAAGTAGTTGGATGCCATCACACACAGGTAGGCAAATCCAGCTGAGAGCAGGGATAGCACCCACCCATCTGTGGCATTGTTCCACATGCGATTGCCGATTTCATATGTTGTAAAACCCAACACGCCCCCTGTGTTGTTGTGTGATGGGTGGTGTTGTCATGGGTGGTGCAGCGTATGTATAGTAAAACAAACACATGCAGTACGTATGCGTGTGCACAACACCATGATATGTAATGTACAACGACATGATATGTAATGTACAACGACATGAGATGTAATGTACAACGACATGATATGTACAAACCACTGCAAGAGCCTACCAATGATGGTACCCAGTGTACGCTCAAATGACACTTGTGCAACCTTGCCCAATACCTGGTGATGTAAAGTGTGTGTTGTTGTGTGGGTGATGTTGTGTGTGTGCACTTGTGTGCATCCATATGCATGAGGATACACTTGCAACACCCATCTACACACCCAGCATACCGGCACAGTGACAACAACACACGTGATGGCTGCCCACTTGCATGCTTTGGCAACTTCATTTGCATAGGGACCACTCTCTGTGGATATCACAACAGTGTCAATACAGAAGGGTGTGCTGAGAGCGGTGCTCAGTCGGTGTGTGCGTTGTATGCAAGTCATGCATACAAGTCATGCATACAAGTCACCCAGCGCACGTACCAAGGGGCAGCAGTATGCCATAGCCCAACCCACATGCTACAAACACGCCAATGGCAGTACGTGTGGCACGTCGTACATGGGCTGGCACAGGGTTTTTCTTCAGCATTTCGTGTTTGCCTGGACTTGGCTTACAAATGGTACAAATATCGTGGGGGCATGGAGGAAAAACGTGCTAGCTATTGATGGCTTCTGGTGATCATCAACGCGTCAACCACAAGCATTAGCTGTGTTGAGCACATAGGCTATGTGGAACACACGCACCACAGTGGGACTACGTAATATACTCCAAACACACAGTTGCATTATATAGCTATATGAATATAGGTTTTTATGGTACACGCACAAAAAACGAAAAATCAATGACCGTTGACTGTTTGGTATTTGTAACTTTCTACACTAAATCAATAGCCAAACACCATAGCTTGTAGCCCAGCAGCAGTATCAAAGCAGCCATATGGTGGCATCATCATCTGGGCCACCCCTGCCACTATATGCAACGTTTGCAGCAAGTGCAATTGCAGCATGTACTGCAGAGGTATTGCATGTGCAATTGCAGTGTCTGTTGAGCTCAAAAATCGTGCATTGCGATCGGTATTCTCGCGGTCAAACAATTGCATCCCAACCCTCCTCGCACCACCTACTATCGCCACACGCAGACTGCCACCCTGCCATTAGACACGGCCAAGGTTCGACTGCAACTGCAGCCATCGGGTCCAAATCCCAAGTACAAGTATGTGTATCATCTTGGGGTGTATGCATCATGCCATGGTTGGTAGCATGTGCTCTTCCACACAGGGGCATGTGGGGCACAGTGGTCACCATTGCACGAGAAGAAGGTGCAGGGGCATTGTGGAAGGGTCTTGAACCAGGTATGATGAGGTGACAACAAACCCCAGATGGCGTGGTGGAGAGACAGGATGTTGTTGCACGCTCCCCACCATCACATTGGGTCACATAGGGTTGCATCGGCAGTTTCTCTATGGTGGGCTACGTATAGGATTGTATGAACCTGTCAAGCGTGCAATTGCTGGGGATCAGTATCTCGGTGATGTACCATTGCACATCAAGATTGTGTCGGGGTTGGCAACGGGGGCGTTGGCTATCTCAGTGGCAAGTCCCACCGACCTGGTCAAGGTGTGATGTGTGCGTGTGTGTGTGTGTGTGTGAGAGAGAGAGAGTAGTATGTGTGTGAGTTGTGGGTGGGTGGGATTGTGGGTGGGTGCGTTTGCATTATGTATGATGGGGGATGCATGCTGCAACAACAACAGCGTGTGCCCACCTGTACACATGCCCCACCCCCCCCAACCCCCCACACACAGGTTCGTATGCAGGCAGAAGGCAAGCTCCCAGCAGGCACACCCCGTCAATACCCCTCTGCTTTCAAAGCATACAGCATCATCGCACGCAAGGAGGGTATCATGGGCCTATGGACAGGGTTGGGACCCAATGTGGCGAGGAATGCCATTATTAATGCAGCAGAGCTTGCGAGTTATGATCAGGTAGGTGTGGCTGAGGAGTGTATAGGGGTGTTTTGTTATTGTTCTTTTTATGTGCGTGTGTGATAGTTCTTTTGTTGTTGCTATCGTTGTTGTTTTGCATAGCAACTCACACACATTGACATTGGGGTGCATGCATTACACACCTCCATGACACATCAGTACAACATACCTGCAATCACATTATCACATTTACACACATACATTTACACACAATTACAATCACAAACATACAATCACAACACACACAATCACAACACACACAATCACAACACACACAATCACAACACATACATTTACACACAATAACAATCACAACACATAGGTAAAGCAGTCGTTATTGGCCTCTGGGTATTTCCAGGACAATGTCGTGACTCACTTGGTATCAGGCCTTGGTGCTGGTTTCTTTGCAGTGTGTGTAGGAAGCCCGATGGATGTTGTGAAGAGCCGCATGATGGGTACGTGCGTGGGTGTGTGGGTGTATGTGTGTGTACGTGTGTGTGGGTGTATGTGCCCTTGTTTGTCCGTGTGGGGGGTTGTTGTTGAGGGGGTTTCAGCCCACGTGTGTGTATGTGTGTAGGGTAGGTGTACATGGCCACATGCGTGTGTTGGGCAACCCTCCCTGCTTATCATCCACGACAACACTCCCCACCATTTCTCCCACCACTCCCCCCACCACTTGTCATCCACTCCAACACTCCCCACCACCACTTTTCCCACCACTTTTCACCCCCACCACAGGTAATTCTGCGGCATACAACAGCATGCTCGACTGCTTTGTAAAGACGTTTCAAAAGGACGGTCCCTTGGCGTTTTACAATGGGTTTATGCCTAATTTCTATCGGTTGGGGAGTTGGAACGTGGCTATGTTTCTCGTGTATGAACAAGCCAAAAAGTTGTTTGTTCCCAAAGATGCGGCCAAAGAGCAGTGACATATGTAACCAAAGGGTAAACACATATATCTATAATGGGTAAACACATAGTAGCTACTTATAGCTATCAATGTCTATAGAAGCAAGTGTGTTTACAAACAATTACTTTCTTGCAGTGTATCATCAGCAATACGTGGGCCCCTTGAAAGCAGGCCCCTCTCGCAAACATATTTGTGCACGCGCACGTGCACGCACAATATCACTCCATTTCACGCTCGACGGTACACTTTTCTGTCAATTTCATCAAAACAGAAACATCAATTTCAGCAAATACATACCACGTCCAACACATGCATCATATCTCTCATACACCACCACCCATATCATGATGAGATCCCATATAGCTCATACACCATCCCTCACATCCCCCACCCTGACACCCCCCACCCCCACACCCCCGACCCTCACACCGCAAGGGGCAGCCAGTTGATCATGAGTGAAAGATACCCCACCTCATACCCACCCCCTGTGTCTTCCTCCACACTCGTAGAAGCCTCAACACCAGACGTAGCAGCAGCAGCAGCAGATCCCCGCCAATAGCTGTAATAGCTGGCAGAGGGGTCGGATGTGCGCTTGGCCAACAGGCGCCATGTACCACTGAGGTTTTGGAACTGCAACACCTCCTGTATGGTGGTTGAGAGCGCGTGGGTGGGTGGGTGAGTGTAGTGTGTGTGTGTGTGTGTGTGTGTGTGTGTGTGTGTGTGTGTGTGTGTG
>VFQP010002335.1_pt1 | contig 21546 bp, 30 predicted proteins | sample 3512351 | NCBI WGS metagenome assembly VFQP01 (sample SAMN10412372, study PRJNA504923) | tailings metagenome | isolation source: Relicate 1 Philex TSF1 revegetated site | place: Philippines: Tuba, Benguet | collected 2017-08-29
GGTGAGCGCGTCGCTGTCCACCTGGCGGATGAGGCCCGCCTTGTGCGCCGCCTTGCGCATGCACTGCTTGGAGGCCTCGCTCCACATGGCAGGCACCGTCAGGCACCTGAGGTTGCGCGGCGCGGGGACGGCAGGTGTTGAGGGGACTGGCGCGGACACACCCTCCGCGTGTACACGCTCATCCCTCCCGCCTCACCACTGCACGTTGCCCAGCTCGCGCGCCGGCACGCCCTCCTCCTGCAGCTGCTCCTTCACGTGGCGACCAAACGGCGTCAAAAAGTCCGCCATCACCTGCAGGTGCGTGCGCGTTGGGCGGGTGAACGGCTCAGGCGACGGCACACCGCCCCCCACTGACCCCAGCAGGCCGGTGAAGAGTGCAGCGCACCTGCTCAGCGGTGAGGCCCTTGCTCTTGAGGTCCGCTGCCATGCGCGGGTCCTGCAGCGCGAGCTTGAAGCCCTCCACCAGCAGGTGCGACTGGCGCTCGTCCGCGCTCATGGCCGCCAGCTCCTGGTGCGCGCTCCAGCCCCACGCCACCACGTTCCTGCGAGAGGAGAGCGCACCCGTCGCGATTCGGCCACCGCGAGTCCCGCGCGCTGCGGCGATGGGACCAGGGTTGTCGAGTGGGCCGGACGATCATCGCGCGCACCTTCCCCGGTAGAGGACCGCCGATCGCGTCTTGGGGTAGGGGCTGGGCGCGTCGGGCCACTGCTCCAGCTGCACCACCTTGCCCGCGCCGCGCTCAGCGGACGCGAAGCCCGACCCGTGCGTGCCGATGTCAAGCGCCACCACGCGCGTGCGGGGAGCAGCGCGCACCGCGCTGGTGGAAGCCATCCTGGCTGCTGGGGCGTGCGTGCGTGTGTGTGCGGTGGCGCTCAGCGTTTGCTTGTGGGGCCTGTGCGCGGGGTGGGGCTCGAGCGAGCGTTGAAGTCGCATGGCGAGAGAGGTGCACGATCCACAGTCGCAGCGAGCGAACGCACAATCGTGAGTTGTGCACAGGAGCGCGACGCCGAAGACAGCGCCACCAGGCGCATCACTCGGTCAGCGCGCTCCAGGCCTCCTCCCCACCGCCGCTCGTCTCGCGCGATGCACGCATCCCGGTCGTGCTCGCCTTCCTGCTGCAGCTGCCGCACGTAGCGATGCAGGCCCTGTTGAGCTTGCTCAGCTGGATCATGGCGCCCCGGAGCAACAAGAAGAACAAGGACCAAAAGGGGTGCGAGGCCGTGCACGCGGGTGGGCCGTGCATTCCTCAACGTCTCCTCGCACACCAGCAAGAGCACTTGCTGCAACGAGCGATTGCCTGTGCGTGGAGCAGGAAGGGCGCCCAGAGAAGCAACAAGGCCGCGTCCAGTTCCAGCGATGCCGCAGAGGTGAGCAAGCGTCTGCGCGCACCGCCGGCGGACGTGCACCCGCACACCACACGCCTCATCACCAAGCCATCGCCCGACACATGCAGGCTCACTGCTCTGTGGACATTCCCCCCAAGCAGGTCCGGGAGCTGCGCGAGCAGCTCAAGGCCGCTGAGGAGCGCGCGGCGCAGAGCGAGAAGGAGGCCGAAGACGCCTCGTTCAAGGCAGAGCAGCTGCTGAACGAGCTCCGGAGGGCCCAGGTGTGTGTGAGGCCCTTTAGCTGTGGCCATGGCCATGCGGTTCCGGCTCCTAGTCGCGACAAGGTCACGTGGCGTTGGGTCGCCCTGCGCGCGGTGCAGGAGGAGGCGGAGCAGCTCAAGCAGCAGCTGTGCGCCGTCCAGGTGCGGACGCGGCGTTTTCTTGCTATGCCTGCAAACAACCGAAAGGAGACGCCTGAGCGGTGAGCGCGTCCCTGTGCATCGTGCAGGCGACGGCCGAGGCGCGCGAGGCCGAGCTGCAGCACGAGGTGGGCTGGCTGGAGGAGCGCCTGAGCCAGGCCAGGGTGGAGCGCGACGACCTGGCGGCTGAGCACCGGGAGCTGCAGCAACAGGTGCGCCTGGCTTGTTCTGGCCTTGACTCCAAGTCGTGGCCTTGGTCGCCGCGGTGCGGCCTCACACGTCTTGCGCGGGCCTGTGACGCATGCTTCTGCACAGGTGGCCAAGAGCGCCGGCGCCGATGCACCTCCCTCCGCCGCTGGGCCCGGCGCCATGGTGGAGATTGGCTTTGGCTGCCGCGAGCAGGCGGCCCTGCTGGCGGGCATGGAGGTGGCGGCGGAGCTCGTGGTGGGGCAGCTGCTGGGACGAGGGCGGCGCCTCCGGGTCATGGACAGCACGTACTCGCAGTCCGTGCAGCCCACCATGTCCCAGCTGTCCCCACCCGAGCAGCAGATGGCGCTTGGCTTCAAGCTGCAGGAGCGCGTCACGCACGAGGCCGTCTCCGTGGCGCAGCAGCACCTCCGCTGGTTTGCGTGCCGCGACGTGCGCCAGCAAGTGCACGGGTGGCTGCAGCAGCAGCAAGTGGGCGAGCTCGACGCAGCGCCCATCCACGCGGCCCTGGAGCAGCTCGAGGCGCAGGTGAGCCTCACGATTGCGTGCCCATTCAGGCGCCTTCCCTTCTTGGCACGTGGCCGCAGAGTGATGGTGTCGTGTACGTTGGCTGCGGCAGGTGTACCGAGCCACGTACGTGGCGGCCGTCCGCGCGGCCCGCCTGCCAGCCTCACCGCCCGCCAGCGCCATGGAGCGCACCGTCCGCGAGTTTGCCGTCTCCCTGGCCGACGTCGTGTCCTCGAGGCTGGAGCTGGACCCGGCCACCACCTGGGCTGTGCAGGGCGCCCTGCGCACGCTGGCCCACGACACGCTGCAGGTGTGTGGAAGGTCGGGTTGCTGCCGCTCGGCGGTGCCTGACTGCACTCCCCACCTCACTCAGGCTGTGCTGCTCGTCGTTCGCACGCCTGCGCAGCTGGAGCTGCTGCGCCGCGCCCTCGCTCGCGACGTGCCCGGCCTTGTGGTCGTGTGCGCCGAGCACGCCGGGCAGCCGTTCGACCCGGCGCGCATGGAAGCCCCGATCCGGGAGCTGCAGGTGCCGGGCCTGGACAGGTGAGGAGGCAACGAGCGTTGTACGAGCAGTTCGTACGGCCCCTTCGCGCTCGCGAAAGAGGCACGGCGTGGCGCGTGCGACTCTGCACCGCAGGCCGTTCGTCTTCAGCTGCCTGCGGGCAGGTCTCGAGGCCGTCAACGCGTCCGGCCAGCGCGCGGTGCTGGCCAAGGCGGCCGTGGCTTTGGCCGTCCCCGCACCCGCGCCCCCTCCGCCGCCGCAGGCCCCCGCGCACTCGGCGCCACCGTCGCGCCAGGCTCAGGCGGCTCCTCCCGACCAGCAGCAGCAGTCGCGTGTGGCGCAGCCGGCGCCCGCCCAGCAGCAGCAGCAGTCGCGTGGGGCGCAGCCGGCGCCCGCCCAGCAGCAGCAACAGTCGCGCCAGGCGCAGCCGGCGCCTGCCCAGCAGCAGCAGCAGCCGCGTGGGGCGCAGCCGGCGCCTGCCCAGCAGCAGCAGCAGCCGCGTGTGGCGCAGGGCTCGGCCCCACCCGTGTCCACGCGACAGCCGCCCGCATCGTCCACGGCGCCGCCCTTGCCACCCCACAGCGACGCCTCCAGCCACCCTGCCATCGGCACTCGCGCTCCCCTCACCACCACCGCGCCACCACCCTCCGAGCGCGCCCTCCCCTGCAGCGAGCCGGCGGCCCACCCGCCCTGTTCCGCACCTCCGGGCTCACCACCCACAGAGGCGGCGCCCGGCCCTGCCTCTGGCCACGGCAACGCGCCGCACCTCCAGCCCTTCGCCCCAGAGCCAGAGCCAGAGCCGCACCAGTGCACGGCTCCCTCAGGCCCGCCGGCTCTGCCCTTCGAGCGCGCGCTCCCCTCCGGCGAGTCGGCGCCTCACCCGCCTTCCTCTGCACCTCTGTGCACGTGCTCACCACCTCCGGACTGGACGGAGGTGACGTGCAGCCCCACCTCTGGCCACGGCACCGCACCACACCTCCAGCCGTTTGGCCCAGAGCCGGAGCCTCAGCACCACACGGCGCCCTCGGGTCCGCCGGCCCCCACCTCCCGCAGCCACACTGCTGCCCGCCGTCAGCGGCAGCCAGGCGGAGCGCCAGCAGGAGCAGGCGGCCCCAGGCACGCCATGGGCGCTGCCTGACGGTAGCACCGGCAACAGCAGCAGCAGCGGCGTGCCGCCGTTTGACGTGCCACACCCGCTGTCCCCGCCAACCCACCACGCGGACTCCCTCCAGCTCCCCGACTGAGGAGGACCAGCGGCGGCTACGTGGCTTCTTTGCTGCCTCATGAACGCGTCACGACGATTGGCGCCTGCCCTTGTGGTGCTGCCTCGCTCCCGTTGCTGGCCCCACGCGTTGATGGTGTTGCTGCAAGTGTCATGACGTGTTGGGCTCCGCGCAGTCTCGTTGCAGCGCAGCATCAACGCAACCGGGCAACAAGCTGCAGCAGGGGGCCAACTTGAAGGAAGAGCCACGTCAACGCCCATCAACACGTGCCGCGCTGCGCAGTGCTTCACGCCTCCTGCTCGTGCGCAAACACCAGCTTGGCGTCCACCTTGTCGCCACGCCGCTGGTCGAACGCCGTCACCTTGAGCTCGGTGTGGCCAAAGTGGAAGCGCACCGTGATGGGCCGGTCGCTGCCAGGCTCTGACAGCTCCACCTGCAGCACGCCCAGCGCCTGGCAGCGCTCCGACTTGTCGCTCACCCACCTGCCACACGGCACACATGCATCCGTCAACGTGAAGAGGCCACGCACAAGGTACCGACATGCCCAGCGCGCCTGCCGACCTCACCTGAGCGAGTTGTCGTCCGTGGCGTACATCTCAACCGCGCACGACACGCCCAGCGTGCGGTACAACGGGTACACCACGTGCTCAACCACCTCGTCCATACCCACCTGCGCAGCGGTGCAGCGAACCGAGGGAGCTTAGCATCGTGTGCGTGCTCGCACGAGGATCAGCAAGCGGGCTGCTGAGCCGGCAGCGTCAGGGCGCACCAGCTGCTCCTTGCTGACGAAGCGCTGGAACAGCGCGTCCGAGTAGTTGCAGCGCTCCTCCGTGTGCCAGAAGCGGCTCTCGGGCGGCGCGTCGTTGCGCCACTGCACGCAGGTGCGGATGCCATACGCCATGCGGCTGCGGCGCGCGTGCACCAGCGCCGGGTTGAGCGCGTACGCCACGGCACCTGCACAGGGCGCATGTGTGGCTTTGCCACGCCTCACTCTGACGCCCATGATGAGGCCAGTCGGTGCCCTGCCGCGCGCGAGCCGCGCACTGACCGTTGAGCACGGCGGCGTAGGGCTGCGGCGGCACCACCACCTGTTGCGCCAGCCCGGCGCCCACCAGCGCGTCGCGCACGCGCTCCTGCAGGTGCGGGCTGGCCGCAAAGCCGCCCACCAGGATCACCTGCGAGCACCCAACGCCAGCAGCGCACTCGCGTCTCCCTCGCAACCAGGCGGATACGCGGGCAGCTCGTCGCTTCCGCGCGCTCAAGGCGTTCGCGCACCACGGTGCATGGCCCCGCCTTGCGCAGCTGCTGCGTGGCCACGTCCACCACGTCCTGCACGGGCTTGGCGAACAGGCCCAGCATGGCGCGCTCGTCCAGCACCACGTCCTGGGGCAGCGTGGCGGAGGGGGCGCCGCCCTGGCGCTGGTGCACTTGGCGCAGGCCCGGCGGCACAGGCACCCTGCGCCAGCAGCAGCGCAGAGGTAGTTGGTGCTGGGCCCGCGTGCCTCCACGCTGTCCCGTGGTGGGCGCACACCTGGCTGCTGAGTGCGGGCTCACGTGTAGGTGGCGCTTGCGGCGCGGCCGGCGCCGCCCAAGCGGAGCCCTTGCAGGAAGCCCGCGAGGCCCGACGGCGTCGGCGCCTCCACGGCCGGCTGGGAGGACGAGGGCTGGAAGCTCTCCTTGTGCGCCACCCACCTGTGGGCGGCACAAGCGTAGGGCGAGCATTGCCGCGCGCGTCTTCATTCCTCGAGCTCGCAGCAACCCCCCTGCAGACAACGACTCTTTAAGTTGCTGCGCCCGCACCTGGCCATGACCTGCGCCAGCTCGTGCGGGCACTCCTCGGCCCAGGCATCAAACGCCGGCGCGCCCACCTCCCGCCGGTAGTGCTCCCTGCGCGCGCCAATCCACCGCGCCACACCACCGTCAGCAGCCCGCCACGCGCCCGGCACAGCGCTGCGTGCGCCTCGCAGGCGGAAAGGTCTGCACGCGCCTGAAGGCTTGGTCCACGTAGACGCTGCCGCACAGCGCGCCGGTGGCCGACACCTTCTCCGACAGCACCAGCTGCTGCCCGCGGTGCTCCACGTGGTGCACCGTCACGTCGGCCGTGCCGCCGCCCACGTCCAGCACACACACCGTCATGCCTGCGGCAGGCGCGTCGTGGCGTGGCGGCGCGCGTTTGGTGGTGGGCCAGGCTCTGACGCCGAACAGGAATCTCGCTGCTTGAAGGAGTTGGGCGTCAACCGTCATCAACCAATTACCTTCCCGGAGCGGGGGCGCGTTGGTCTGCATGGCGTGCAGCGCGGCCGCCTCTGGCTCGAGGATGATGGTGAGCGCGTCGCTGTCCACCTGGCGGATGAGGCCCGCCTTGTGCGCCGCCTTGCGCATGCACTGCTTGGAGGCCTCGCTCCACATGGCAGGCACCGTCAGGCACCTGAGGTTGCGCGGCGCGGGGACGGCAGGTGTTGAGGGGACTGGCGCGGACACACCCTCCGCGTGTACACGCTCATCCCTCCCGCCTCACCACTGCACGTTGCCCAGCTCGCGCGCCGGCACGCCCTCCTCCTGCAGCTGCTCCTTCACGTGGCGACCAAACGGCGTCAAAAAGTCCGCCATCACCTGCAGGTGCGTGCGCGTTGGGCGGGTGAACGGCTCAGGCGACGGCACACCGCCCCCCACTGACCCCAGCAGGCCGGTGAAGAGTGCAGCGCACCTGCTCAGCGGTGAGGCCCTTGCTCTTGAGGTCCGCTGCCATGCGCGGGTCCTGCAGCGCGAGCTTGAAGCCCTCCACCAGCAGGTGCGACTGGCGCTCGTCCGCGCTCATGGCCGCCAGCTCCTGGTGCGCGCTCCAGCCCCACGCCACCACGTTCCTGCGAGAGGAGAGCGCACCCGTCGCGATTCGGCCACCGCGAGTCCCGCGCGCTGCGGCGATGGGACCAGGGTTGTCGAGTGGGCCGGACGATCATCGCGCGCACCTTCCCCGGTAGAGGACCGCCGATCGCGTCTTGGGGTAGGGGCTGGGCGCGTCGGGCCACTGCTCCAGCTGCACCACCTTGCCCGCGCCGCGCTCAGCGGACGCGAAGCCCGACCCGTGCGTGCCGATGTCAAGCGCCACCACGCGCGTGCGGGGAGCAGCGCGCACCGCGCTGGTGGAAGCCATCCTGGCTGCTGGGGCGTGCGTGCGTGTGTGTGCGGTGGCGCTCAGCGTTTGCTTGTGGGGCCTGTGCGCGGGGTGGGGCTCGAGCGAGCGTTGAAGTCGCATGGCGAGAGAGGTGCACGATCCACAAGCTGCAGCGAGCGATCGCACAATCGCGTGCGGTGCGGAGGAGAGCGACGCCGAAGAAGATCGCTCGGCGCCACCGCGCGCAAGGCGCATCGCTCGGCCAGCGCGCTCGGCCTCCCTCCTCATCGCCGCTAGCCGTCCGGCGCGCCCGCTCACCACCGAGCGCGCAGCAGGTCCCTTGCACCGCAAAGCACCGCACAAGACATGCAAAAAAGCGTGCTCTCCACTCACAGCAGCCCCTCCCCTCACAAGCAAGCGCACGCGCCCCGCACACCGCCCGACCGCCTCCTCTCCGTCCGCCCCTCCTCTGCTCAGCGGTAGCCCCCGTAGTTCTGCCGCTGCTGCAGCGCAGCATAAGGGTTGTTGCCCATGTACGGCGCCTGAGGCCGGGGGCCCCCCTGCCCCGGGCCCCCCTGCGGCCGCGCAGGAGGCGCGCCCCCACCGCCGTACGACCCGCCTCCCTGCGGCGGAGGCGACCCATACCCCGTCCGCCCCGCTCCCCCGCCGTAGCTGCCCCCACCTCCGCCATAGCTCCCGCCTCCACCGCCGCCGCCGCCGTAGCCTCCCTGCGGCGGCCCGTAGGTCGGCGGGGGCGGCCGCATCGACGAGAAGAACGACCCGCCGCCGCCGCCGCCCTGCGGCGGCCCCACCGGCCGCATGGCGCCGGCGCCGCTGTACCCCGGCTGAGGGTACGACCCCCCAGACCCCGACCGGGGGTCCCGGTACATGGACGGCGGCGCGCCGCCGCCGTAGCCCGTGCCGCCCCCGCCGCCGTACGACCCGCCGGCCCCGCCGTACGCCGGCTGCTGCGACGGGTACGGCGAGGGGCCTCGGCTCCCGTAGCCGCCAGCCGCCGCCGGTGACGCCCCCGCGCCCGCGTAGCCGCCCCCGTAGCCACCGCCGTTGTACGCCTGCTGCGGCGGCGGTTGCTGCTGCTGGTGGTACGGCGCGTACGGCGCGGGACGCCGGTCGTACTGGTGGTGCGGTTGGTCGTAGTACTGCTGCTGCTGCTGCCGCTGGTTCCCGCCGCCGTAGTAGCCTCCGCCGCCGCCGTCGTAGGGGCTCGAGCGCCCCGAACCGGGGTTGCCCATGGAGTGCATGAGGGTTCGGCGCGCCTCGTCGCCCATGCGCAGCTCGCCCATGCGCGGCGCGCGGCCCTCGTGGCGCGGCGGCCCGCGCCCGCCGTGCATCTCGTGCCACAGCGGCTCCTCCTGCGGCAGGGCAACACGCAAGAACACGCACAAACAGTTCACGGCCGCGGTGCCACAGCATCCCCGCCCAACCTCTCCTTGTCTCGAGGACGCGGCGGGAAAGAGAGAGGAGGGAGCGAGAACGAGAGCGGGGCTCAGGCGGAAGGAGACGCACAACAGTGTGTGTGCGGGGCTCACGTGCGGCCTGTCGAGCTCGGTGAGGATGGGCGCGTCGGGCTCGGTGCCGGGCAGGATGGCCGAGCGGTGCATGATCTCTGGAGGCAGCTTGTAGTTGACGCACAGCACCTGCGACATGCGTGTGCGGGCACAACGCGGTGCAACCCGTCTCCCTCCCACCTCCGCCCGTCAGCGCACGAAGCGAGGCCAAACAACGCGCCGCCTGTGTGCGCAGGCTGAAGGCTGGCGGGCATGAGTGGCCGCAGGCGTCGCGGGCGCAAAGGGGAGTGCAGTGCAGTGAGGCGCGGCGAGGCGGCCCGCGCACCTGGTTGCCAGTGATGTCCTGCCCCAGGCCAAAGGGCGCCGGCAGCGAGGGCGGGCACACCTCGCCCGTGCCCAGCACCATGAAGCCGTACATGCCATTGCCGTTGGACGTGGTGATCTCGGCCACCGCCTGCGCCGCGGTAAAGGGCATGAGAAAGGAGAGCCTCGTCATTGCGACTCCCACCGCTGCGGTTGCTTCCGAGTGCTGTTGCCGAGGTCATTCCCGGCGGCACAACACCCGCCAGCGCCGCTCCCTCCCCACCCCACTGAGGACCTCCCTCCTCACCTTGGTGGCGCGCTCCTGCTCCGTCTTGAGGTGCCCGTACGTGGCCTCCAGCTCGTACATGGCCGGCGCCAGCGGGTGGCTGCTGTTGACGTACAAGAGCTCCATACGCCGCGAGTTCCTGCGCCCACAAACAACCACGCAGCACCCAGCACACCCCCGTCATTTCCCATTCGCACGGCGCCTGCCCACCAGCTGCACCGGCGCTGCAACCGGCGGGAGCATCGTCGCGGGAGCTGCGGAGTGGGGCGCAAAGGACACGGGCGGTGCGCGGGCGTGGCAGGCACACGCACCTGCGCCTCTCCTCTGGCGTGAGCTGGTCGAGGCACTGCGAGGTGGCGGCCAGCAGGCGCTCCTGGTCGATGAAGGGCAGCAGCGCCACGCCCTGCCAGGCAAAGCGCTTGCCGTTCATGTCCACCGCAAAGTCCTGCGGCCGCCATGGGACACACACCACCAACGCGCGCGTCGTGAGCAGCGACGGCACACATCGTTTCCGCCCGCGTGCCAGCCGCCACGCAGCAAGCTCCCCTGGCTGCCGTGCTGCCTCAGGCCGGCGCCCTGCCCATACAGAGTACGCGCCCCACGCCCTCTCCACGACGCCGGCCCGCATGCATGCATGCATGCATACACAAAGCCCTACCTTGGGGTAAAAGTCGAGGATGGGCGACTCCTTGTCGGTGAAGAGCCAGCGCATGCACTGGGGCAGCGCGTGCGCCGAGGCGGCCGGCAGCACGCCCATGAGCTGGTTGAAGGGCGTGAAGGGCTCGCCCGACTCGAACGACACCTCCATGTACGCCAGGTCCTAAACGGCGGTTCAGTGCACAAGCGAGGCGAGGCGGCAGCAACAGCAGGTCTGGTGCGGGGGCCAGGCGCTGTGCAAACGGTGCACGGAGCGCGCGTGGGCAGCGGCCGCTCCGTGCGCGAGGGAGGTGAGGGTGAGCAGGAGAGGGCTGCTGTGCGTGGCCTCGGCTCGTGCTGCTGCTCACCTTGAGGTCCGAGGCGAAGGGTGCGTAGTGGTAGGGGAAGTACCAGTCCCACGACACGCAGCCGCGGTAGTAGTAGGCCATCACCCACGCCAGCCCGCGAATGTACTCCTGCGCACACGCACACACACGCAGCACAGCAGCACACCCACCGCCGTCGGATGTATGCAGGCGCGGCGCTGCTGTTGCGAGGCGGTGCGGCCTGAGTGTGGCGCTGCGAGCTTGGTGTGTGTGACGCGCACCTTGACGATGTTCTTGACGGCCGAGGCCTGCTCGCTCTCCGGCACGCCCAGCTTCTCGTGGTAGTACCTGCGCAGGTCAGGGGTTAGGGTTTGGCGTCAGGGTTGGGGTGGCGACAGGCGGCGACGGCTTGTGGGGGAAAGGTGCGTGGCGGCGCAAGTCAGGGCCGTGCTGCACGCCCAGCTTCTCGTGGTGGTGGTGCGTGCGAGTGTGACGTGCACACGCCGCGCGGGGGCTCCCAGCCCCTCCTGACACCGTCCTAGCCTCCATCAGGGCCGCAGCCGACTGCCCCGGCCCAAGGAGGTGTGCCGCGCCCCCCCCCCCCCCCCCCCGCCTTGCCGTGCGGGTGGGCAGGCACAACCGGGACGCGGGCGGCGGCGCACCTGGCCTTCCAGCCGGCCTCGTCGAGCCGGATCTTCTCGCTCTCCTCCTGGAACATGCTGTCGAACTTGTCCGATCTGTCCTTCATCATGGCCTCCAGCTGCTCCTTGACCTTGGCCGCCGCCTGCGCATCACCACGCCCAACAATCACGCACTTGCTCACGGCCTCTTCTGCACGCGCCAGCCGACCCGCAACGCGTGGCCCATCCGCAGATCTCGCCGGCAGGGCCCATGGTGCTTGCACCTAGCAGGGAAGCCCGGGTTCCCGAGATGTGCTATCCCACGCGCTCCACTTTGCCCACACCCAGCTTCCCCGCACCTGCTTGTTCTTCTCCACCTCCTCGGCGCTCAGCACCTGCAGCAGCGGCTCAATCGCCACCTCGGCCACCTCCTCCTCCTCCTCCTCGTCGCCCTCCTCCTCCTCGTCCTCGTCGCCCGCCGCCGGCGTGGCGCCGCCCGCCTCGGCGCCGTCCACGTTCTCGCCGTCGTCGGCCCCGGGCGTCTCCACCACGGGAACGGGCTCCCCGCTCTCGCCCTTGAGCCGCTTCGCCGGAGACTCCTCCACCACGGCGCCGGCCGCCGCCGCCTTTGCGCCCTCCTCCTCCTCCTCCTGCTTCACCTCTGGCTTGACCGCTGCGGGCTCCGACCCCGCCGCGCTGCCGTTGTCGCCGGCGGCGCCGGCGGCGGCAGAGGAGGGGAGGTCGGCGTCGGAGCGCGTGCGCTTGGCGGCGATGCGGGCGCGGAGCTGCGCGGCCGCTGACTTGTTGTCTGGCACCGGCTTGGCTGCGGGCAGAGAGGACGGCGGACAGCTCAGGAGGAGCGGCGGTGATCACAGGGCTGCGTGAGGGTGCCATGCGAAGCAATCGGTGCAAGAGACGAGGGCGTGGGGCGTGGGGGCGGTGGCGCACCAAGCGGCATCTCCTCGTCCTTGGGCGGCCGTGGCAGCGGCCCCGCCTGCTGCGCGCGCTGCGCCTCGTCGCGCTCCATCTGCGCCAGCTCCTCCGTCATGCCCGCCGCCGTGTGCTTGCTGCTGGCCGCCGCCGACGTGCCCGACCTGCACACACGCGCAGGAACGTCACGCACCGCCCACTGGGCCACAGCTGTTCAAGAGAGAATCAGGGACAGACAAGGAGGACAGGAGGAGAGCGTGCCGGCGCGCTCACTTGAAGTCGAGCGACCCCTTGCCCATGCTGCGCACGGCGCGGATCTCTCCCGTGGCGTTGGCGCGCTCAAAGTAGGCGGCAGAGGGAGCCGCCTCGTCCACGCGCGTCGAGTGGCCCGCCGCGCGCCGCCGCTTGTCCTGCGAGCAAAAGCAAAGCAAGTCGCGCCCGCAAGTGACAAGGAACAAGGTGCTGTGCGGTGCGGGGTCAGTGGGGGCGGGGCAGACGAGAGGGCCGGGCAGGTGGGCGGGGCGGGCGCTCACGTGGTCGCGCTGCTGCTTCTGCCGCTGCAGCTTGTCGCGCTGCCGCCGCAGCTCGCGCATGCGCTTCTGGAAGATGGCGTCCTCGTACTGCCCCACCGTCTGCAAGCAAGCAACAGGGGTACCACGAGCAGCAGCAGCGGCGCAACACACGCAGCGCACTGGCACCACGTCTGTGGATGAACACGTCACGGTGGCGAGGTGCCGGGTCCTGATGCGCACGCGGCTCCTCACCTGGATGAACATCTCGGCGCGCGTCCAGTTGATGTGCTCGCCGTCGCACAGGTAGCCGCCCAGCCGCGGCAGCATGTTCTGCACGCCACCACCGCCCAGGACATCAAACACCACTGCTCACAGGCCACCAGCCAAGCGCGGCGTGTGCGTGCCGCTCGGAGCGACTGGGGAACAGGCAGGGGAGAGAGGCATTGTGGCGCAGCAGGCGCACCTTGTAGACCCTCATCATGAGCTCGATGGCGCCCTCGCGGATGTCCAGCGTTGGCATGTGCGGCAGGAAGTCGTTGCCTGCGGACGTACGCCCAGCCCACGGGCAGCAACACAACGCACACGACGTGATCACGCCTCACCAATGCCCCCTTCCCAGCACCCGTTCACCCGGCCGTGTGCGCGCGCGCGTGCGGGGCACGGGCGCGTGCGCACCGACGAAAAAGCACATGAAGACAAAGTCGTCGTAGATGCGCTCGGGGTCGTAGGTGAAGCCCAGGTTGTCCACCTTCATCTCCAAGGCCAGGTACTCGCGCAGGATGCTCACCTGCCACGCACACACACACGCGCAGACACCAGCCTCCGCTACCACGACCCCCCAGCCAACCGGCGATCCGCTGCGGAGCAGACGTGCTGCGGGAGTGCTGCGCGACGACGGCAAACGACGACAGCACACGGTCGCTCGCACCATGAGCAGCTGGTAGGGCTTCTTGGCCACCTCGGGCTTGCTGTTGCGCGCCTGCTCGCGCTTGAGCTCTGCCACCGACAGCTCGCCGCCGTCGTTCTGATGCGCCGGGTTGCGCGACGTCATGTAGGCCGACGCGTCCGGCTTCTGCAACATCAACAGCCGCACGCGCGCTAGTAAGCCCCGCTCTTCCCCAAGGCTTGCGCAAGCCACGCAGTGTCACTTGCTGCGCTGCGCTCGCCCCCTGGGCTGGCATACGGGGACCCAGTGATGACCTCCAAGGGCGCAGCAGCACGGACTGACCTGCGGCGCCTCCTTTTGGAAGATGACCTCGCGGAGGATGCAAAAGTGCGGCTCGTGCGTGGCCAGCGCCAGCATGATGAGGTCGGCGTCCAGGCCGTACACGCAGTGCCGCGTGTTGGCGTTCCACCCGGGCCGCCCGCGCATCTGCCGCACGTACTGCATGGCCTTGTGCTCACCCTCGCCAGGCGTGTTGGAGTCAGACAGGATCACCTGCCACGGCGGCGACAAGGACAGGGGAGGCCCTTTTGTGGACGCCTGCTGCGGTTCGTGTGAGCTGTGCCCCGTGCACCCCACCTGGGCGGTGAGCGCTGCTGCGGCCTGAGCAGAGGCGCCCTCCTCCTCGTCCCCTTCCCACTGCTGCTCACCTCAACGCCCCTCCAGCCCTTATCGCCGTTGAGCCGCTGGTGCACAAAGTACTGCAGCGCCGTGGCCAGCCGGTCCATGAAGGGCGTGCCGGGCGTGATGGTGTTGCTGTCGAACGTCTCGCTCTTCTCCGGCTTGGGCAGCTGCGCAGCACGCGCCCCGCCCGACGTCGCAACATGACGCTCAGAGCATTGCGGGTCGACAACGCTGCGCGCTGCAGCTGCCCCCTGCGCAAAGTTCGCCGCGCTCCTGCCTCCTGCAGGCCCACCCGCCCACACGCAAGACAGCAAGCCCGCGTCCGTCAGCTGCTGCTCCTCACCTTGATGCCCTGTGCCTCGAGCTCCTGCCGCAGCTTGGCCTCCTCGCGCGCGCGCTCCTCGGCGTCCTGGGCCGCGCGGAAGCGGCGCGAGCGCTGCTGGTTCATCTTGGCGCGCGGCGCCACGCCGTCTGCACGCACGCACAAGCACACGTGCACGCACGCCATGGCCTGTCGTTTCCCCCCGCTGCTGGCCTGCAGATCTCCTGCCACACGCTTGCCCACTTGGCTGCTGCAGCCCCTTGCCGGCTGGCCTAGTCCTTGGCGGCACGCGCCCACCACCGCCGGCAACCCACCGATGGCCATGTAGAGCAGCCTGCGCGGGCGGATGATGCTGAACAGGCGGTCGATGTAGTCGAAGATGTTCTCAAACACCTCGGCCTCGGTGGTGGGGGCCGGCTGCGCACGCACAGGGAACCCCCGCAAACGGCGGTCAGCCCACAGCCCAGCACCGAGTACGTGCACCGCGCGCTGCGTCGAGCGCACTCACGCGGTCCTCAGGGTGGAAGCAGGGATGAATGATGCCGTTCATGTCCTGCGCAGCGCGGGGTGGCACAGGCGGCTCCGCTTCAGCCCACGGCACCACACATCGCCGATCACGGTGCTGGTGGTGAGCCGCGGCGCCTCAGCGTGGCGCTGGCGCTTCACGGGCCTGGGCCAGCAGCGTGCGGCGCTGGCGATCGCTGCATGGCGTGTGTGCGTCCCTCGGCCCCCGAACGCGGCGCCGGCGCGCACCAGGTACAGGTTGTCGAACTCTATGCCGTTGGGGTTGGGCGTAGACGTGTCCACCGGGATCTCCACGCCGTTCAGCCACTCGGGGTGCTCCTCAATGACGTCCTTGACGATTTTGGGGTACCTGCGCGCCCAGCAGCGCGTCGCCGTGCGTGAAACCACCGCGGCGTCGTAGCGCGGGACGTCCTCAAAGCGATGGCACGCGAGCTCCGCGTTCCCGGGCCCGCCGCGCTCTGCTCGTTGACGCGCCGGCACGGCGCCCCTTTTCCGCCCGCAGCGCGCACGCACTTCTGGCTGAGCCAGCGGTAAAATGCGGGGACTCCCATCGCGGCCGGCGCGCCTGATGAGCGCTGCCAAGGAGCGCCTCACGCTCTGCTGTGCGCCAAGCGCTGCTGGACGACGGCTGGGGGCACTTCGCAGCTGCAGTGCTCCTCGGTGCAGCGGGAGGCTCTCTGTGCCTCACTGCTGCTGTATGAGGGCCATCTTGTGCACGGCAGCAAGCTCCTGCACACCACCGCTTTGCATGGCGGGGCGCCCCGGCAGCGCGCACAGCAGCAAGCATCGATCGTCCGAAAGTGAAGGTGGTGGTCAGGTCTTCCCTTCCCCGCCCTTTCGTGCCAGCTGAGCGTCCACCTGGTCCGCCAGCTGCTGCAGCGGCTTGAGGAAGGGCCCCACGCCGGGCGCCGCGAGCGCTGCCGTGATGGCGTCCTTGGCCTCCTGCAGCCTGCGGCGTTTTGGAGATGCAGGCGCGCACAGTGGTCAGCACACAGCCTGTGGCATGATGGCAGGTCGCGCGTTGCGCCTGCCGCACCTGCCCAGCTGGATGAGGGCGTTGGACAGCGAGAACGCGATGACGGGCTGCGGCCACAGTTCCGCCGCTTCCCGGTACAGCGGCACGGCCGCGTCGGGCCTCCCCTGCAGTCAGCACAGCATGCCAGCATTTCTCTCCTTGGCGTGCCCCCTGCCCGCTGGATGGCGCAGGACTTAAGGACCCGTGGCGGACTTCAGGACCCATGGCGCGCACCTGTGTGTGGACGGCGGTGGCCACGCAGTACAGCGCCTGCCCCTTCTCTGGCGGGCTGGAGGCCAGTTCCGCCGCGCGGCGGAAGCATGCCTCCGCGTCCGGCCAGCGGTTGTTGAGCGAGAACACCTGCAGAGGGGCGGCAAGCGATGCGCCCCTATGCCAAGTGCCCACCGCATCCATGCAGCCGCCACTGGCAAAAGACTCTGCAGAAGCGCACCTGTCCGCGCGAGTAGTGCGCCCGCACGTGCGCGGGGTCCAGCTGCAGCGCGCGGTCCAGGCAGTACAGCGCCTCGCGGTACCGCTTTTGCGCGCTGTTCTGCGCGCCCAGGATGACCAGCACGTCCGCGCTGCGCTCGCCCGCCACCTGCGCCCAACGCGTGTGCGATTGGCCTCACGTGTCGCCCACAAGCCGCGCAAGCTCTGGGCCCGCAGCCCGCGGCGAGTCAAGGAGCAAACGATGCGCAGCGCCCACCTGCTTGAGCAGCGCGTCTGGCAGGGAGGACACGGCGTAGCCCCGGCCTGGCCCCAGCGCCCCGCCCTGCTCGCTCAGCTGCAGCAGGCGCTGATTCACCGCCCGCGTCAGCGCCGCCTGTAGTTGATCACGCACGAATCGCACAGGGACGGACACGCGCTTCGGGCACGCAGTGCCAGGGCAGCCCCGGCAAACACAGCAGCCTCTCGCACCTGGAGTTCGGCAGGCGAGGGGAGGTTGAACGCCGCCCGGAAGGCGGGCTGCTGGAGCGACAGCTGCACAGGCGGCGTGTGGTGCGGCAACATCGGGCACACGCGCGTCAATGCACCCATCAGGCTCCGTGAGGCACTGTGCTCGCGCACCCTCCACAGCACGCCCAGAGCACACTCGCCTGGAGCCCGAGCGTGAAGCTGGATGAGGCAAGCCAGTGCAGCAGCGCGGCGTGCGGCAGCTGCATGGCCACGCCCGCGTTGACCACCGCCAGGGTGTAGAGCACGTACGGCAGCGCGCGCATGAAGCGCCCTGCACGACAGGGACACACGCACGCACACCGCCTCGCACCCCCACACCAACTTGGTCTCAACGCAGACGAAACGTCAGAGGGAGTAGAAAGGTGCGTGCAGGGGGTCAGGCGGGGAGCACAGGCGCTCACCAAACGCGTCGTCCGCCGGCGCTTGCCCCGCCGCGCCAAAGCCGATGCGCAGCGAGGTGAGCATCATGCCCAGCAGCGCGAGCGGCAGCACGGCGCCCAGCGGCCCCAGCGGCATGACCCAGGGCGTGGGGTCCACGCCAGGGGGGAGGGCCCACCACAGCGACCCGGGCACCAACGCCACCTGCGCCATCACACACGCCACAAGCGCCCTTGAGGCCACACTCCCTTTATGCCAAACGCTGCTGTGGCGCGCTCCATTGAGGCAAGCATGCCTCCCCGCCCAGACCCTGCCCCTGCCCTTGCCATCAACGAGGTGGGTGAGTGAGGCACAGAAGCGCACCTGCGTGAGGTCTGGGAACCAGAGCGCGCCGCCCGTGCTGAGCCCTGGCCAGCTCCGCGCCGCCATGAGCCGCAGGCCCCCTCCGAGCGCCATGAACACCGGCAGCTGCACCAGCGGGTTGACCAGCACCCAGGCGGGGTGAGGCGCGCCCAGCTTGCCACGCAGCAGGGCAAAGTTGGAGAGCAGCACGCGCGTGCGCCGCGCCCGCTGCCGCGCGTCCGCCTCGCTCTCCGGCGCGCCGCCGCCCTGCAGACACACGCAGTCACACACAGTCACGCTTCTACGCTGGTGACTGAGCCGTGGACGGCATGTCAGGTGTTGCCGTTGCCGTCCTTTGCTCTCCAGTCCCCCCCGGCCCCCTTCCTCACACCTGGGACTGCGGCGATGGCGGCGAGGCCTCTCCTAGCTGCTTGTCCGTGAGCCCCTTTGCCTCCTTGTACACCATGTACGTGCTGCGCACCTGCTGGCGCCGACATCCAGTGCATCCCCGACGCGCCCAAGCAGGTGACCTCGCAGCATGCCACCACGTCTGTCCTGGCCTGCCACGCTCGCAGCGGCCAATCAGCGTGCAGTCCCTGTGCTGAGCCTTGCGGGCGAATGTGAGGGTGCGCTGCCACCAATGCGGCCTCGTCCGCACCGTGCGGGCCTGCCACATGGAGAAGGGCAGCAGCGCCAGCCGGACGCCCAGCGTGGTCAGCGGGATGGACGCCCACCAGGGCAGGCCCGAAGCGTCGTGCACCCACTGCACGCCCGCCGCAGCCGCCTGCATCGCCGGCAGCCAGCTGAGCCGGTACGTGCCGCCGCCGCCGCTGCCGCCGCCTGCTGCCGCTTCTGGCACGGACAGCGCCGCCGAAAGCAGTGCCTCGGCAGCTGCTGTCGGCGCGGTGACGTCCGACACGAGTAGCGCTTCTGACAGGCCGCCGCCATCGCCCGCCAGCGCTCCAGCTGGCAATGCTGCTTGGCCGTGGGTGGCTGCACGGTGGGCTGCGTGGGAGAGTGCCGCGGTGTGCAGGTGGCGGGCTGACATGCCGGGCGCGAAGGGGCTGCAGCTGCTTCTGAGGCGAGGGGGGCGCGACCACGGGCAGCGCTGCTCGTGGGGCAGAAGCGGCAGGTGCCATGGTGTGGAGCCCGCGTCTTGCTGCCGGTGCTGCTCCGATGGCTGCAGAGGCTCTGTGGTTGCTGTGGATGCCAGGTGTGCGCACGAGCTGCTGCACTGCTGCTCAAGCGCTGCACCTGACGCCGCCCTGCGCGTGATGGTCAACGCCGGCGGCACCGGGAGCGCATCATGACCCACAAGCTGCTAGCTCTGATGCGCATAACGCCGCACCACTGATGCACGCCACGCGCTCACCGCGCATTCAGCTGGCCCACCAGCGCGAGTGCGCGGCGCCGCATTCAACGCGCGCGATGGGGGCGACCGCGCGGAGTGGCGCGGCTGCGGATGGGGCGATGTCGCTGCAGGTTTTCACGCTCGCGGTGTCCTCAGCTTCGCGCGCGCATTAGCACTTCTCGCCCTGTGATCAACCCCAAAACGGCGGGGCCTGCCCGCAGGAAGAGCGGCGGTAGGAGGCCTGGGAGTGCCGCAGCGCGTTAGCTGCATTGCTTCAGGAGGGGTCTGTGCTCCCCTCCCTGCGCACAGCCGCCCATTGGCTCGGCGGCGGACGCGCGGGCGCGCCATGGCACAGCTGGAAATGCTCCGCAGCGCCATCGAGAAGGGGGAGGCGGAGATCACGCAGGCGCTGCTGGAAGGCAACATGGCGCCCCTGCAGGAGGCCAAGCTCAAGCAGCGCGTCGCCAAGCTCAAACTGCGCCTGGTGCGCGTAGACCAGCGCCGCGCCCGCGGAAAGCCGCTGACAGCTCCAGGGACCGAGCTCGTAAGGCCTTCGCACTTGCAGGACGTGCACGTGACAGCTGCCTGTGTTGCCTTGCCGCTTGCGTTTGGCTTTCGCAGCTGGACGTGCAGGGCAGCACCGACGCAAAGGCCGAAGCCAAGGCCAGCGTGGAGCTGGCCGCCTCAGACTATGACGTGGCGCGCCTGGAGCTGGCCGAGGTGCGAGGGACAGCCCCCTGCCGCTCACGCGCAGCCTTTGCAGGGGAGGGGCGCACGCACGCGGCATTACGTGCACCATCAATCCCCACCCCGCCCCGCCTGCCTTCGCGGCACGTGTGCATGCGCGCCCTCAGGCCAACCTGCAGCGGGCGGCGCAGCCCGAGGTCAGCGATGCGGTGCTGGAGGGCCGCATCGCGCAGCTGCAGGAGCACGTCAAGGTGGCCATGGAGCACAAGCTGCGCCTCGAAGGTATAGAAGGGAAAGGAAAGCAAAGGGAAGGCAGGGGAGCCCGGAGGCCTGTTACCAGCAAAACGCTTGCTCACAGGATCCTGTCACAGAGTGCCTGCGTCGCTCCCTCCCCCTTGGCTCGCTTCGCAGCCGTGTCGTTCGGCACCTACAGCGACGGTGAGTGCAGGACGCCTGCCGTGGGGACGGACAGCCCAGGCCCAGGCGTCTCCGCCGTTCCCCAATTCACACGTCCATGCCCTGCTGCGTTGCTTGTGCGAGCAGCAGCCGCCGCACCCATCGCAAGCGCCGTGCGCGGCGGCGCCCCGCTCCTCACGCCGCACGGCCCCAACCTGCCCCACGCCGCGCCCGCGGCCGGCCCCACCGCCGGCGCCGCTGCCGCCGGCGCCGGCGCCGTCAGCAGCCCTGGCCCCGCCGCAAAGCCCGCGCCCGCGCCCTCGCCCCACCCCGCCCCCACACACGCCAGCGGGATGGGCGAGGCGGGCGCCACGCCCGCGGCCCCGCCCACCGCCGCCAGCGACGGCCCCCCGGCAGCGGCGGCTGCTGCTGCGGCGGGGCGTGCCGACGCCGCTGCGGCACCTATCGGAGGAAAGCTGGGGTCCTCGCGCCAGCAGCAGCAGCAGCAGCAGCAGCAGCGGCGCACGGTGCCGGCGCACTTGGGCCAGAGCCGATCTGGCTCTCCGCTGCCCGCTGGGCTGCACGCGGGCGCCGCCCCGGTCGGCGCAGAGGGCGGCGAAGGCGACGGCGAGGCCGCGGCGGCGGGCGGCGAGGGCGCCGGCCTGGCCGTGGACGCCGCCGAGGAGGGGGCGGAGCCGGCGGCGGCGGCGGCGGCAGAGGAGCAGCGGGAGGGCGCAGAGCCGCCCGCCGCCGCGGTCGCCGCCAAGCGCGCGTTGCCTGCTGGGGCCGCGGGCCGCGAGGTGTCACCCATTGTCATCGACGACGACGACGACGACGACGACGCTGGCGGCGCGCCAGCCGCGGCGCCCGACGCCCACGCACCCACGGTTGCCACCGCCGCCGACCTGCTGCTGAACCTGGCGCCGAAGCCCTTCCCCATGCCCCGCCGCACGCTGGGCTCCCGGCAGCCCATCGTCACCGCCGCCGCCGCCGCCCGCACGGGCCGCCGCCCTCTGGGCTGGAGCGTGCAGGCAGACATCGACGTGCCCGCTGCCTCTGACCACCACCAGGGGGCCGCCGCCGCCCTCGCCGCCGCCCTGGGCAAGCAGGACGCCGGCGCGCCGCCGCCCGCCGCCGCCGCCGGCAAGCGCAAGGCCGACGGCGCCGCCCTCACCGCGCACCTCGCCCGCAAGCAAGCCGGGCCTGCCGCCGGGGCCGACGCCGCGCCCTCGCCCTCGCCCTCCAAGCGCGGCGGCGGCGCGCGCGGCGGCGGCGCGCACCCGGCCTCGCCGCCGCCGCCAGGCAGCGCGGCCCGCAAGCCCGCCGCCGCCGGCACGCCAGCCACGCCGGCGGCCGCCGCAGCCGCCGCGCAGGACAGCGGCGCCGACGCCGTGGCCACCATCAGCGGCGCCATCAAGTCTGTCAGCAAGGATGTGCCCGGCAGCCGCAGCACCGTCACGCGCTCGGCGTCGCAAAAGCACGGCGCACGCGGCGACGCCGGCGAGGGGCTGCAGCAGCAGCAGCAGCAGCAGCAGCAGCAGCAGCAGCAGCAGCAGCAGCAGCAG
>VFQP010002336.1_pt1 | contig 21540 bp, 28 predicted proteins | sample 3512351 | NCBI WGS metagenome assembly VFQP01 (sample SAMN10412372, study PRJNA504923) | tailings metagenome | isolation source: Relicate 1 Philex TSF1 revegetated site | place: Philippines: Tuba, Benguet | collected 2017-08-29
GGCTCGCCTTCCTGATGGCACGCGTTGACTTTGACGCGGGCAGCATCACAGGCGCGCGCAAGAAGAGAGCTCTCGCAGCCTTTGTTTTCAGCGTGTGATCACACGCTCGCGACCACCCTCCTCCCCGTGGCCGCACGCAGGGCACGCCAGCAAGGGACGGGACCGTGTGCGCGTGCCACCCGTGCGCACGCACCTCGGCCGCCACCCACACCATCACAGCCTGAGCTCGACAGCATGGCTGTGGTGAGCCGTGCGAAAGAGCGCCTGGGTGTTCTTACAGGGGCCAGCGCGGCGTGCCAGCGTGCTCCACCCGGGTCACTCACACAACACCATGTGCACGCTGCAGGAGGACGAGATCCTGCACCAGCAGGCGGGCGGGGCCTCGTCCATAGCGCACGACACCACCACGCTGGACGCCGCCTGGCCCATCCCCGACCACGCGTCGCTCAGCGCGGGCGCCGCCAGCATCCGCAACGGCAGCACCAAGCTGCAGCAGCTAGTGGCCATGAAGCTCTCCAACCGGCCCGAGGTCATGTACCCAGCGCACGGCTTTGGCCGCGGCGGCATCGGCGTTTTCCTGGCCACGGGCGCCTCTCGCGCGGGCACCGCCAAGCTGCCGCAGGCCCGCAAGGCCGGCGCGGGCACCATCACGGCGCGCACGCTGTCGGCGGGCTCGGCCACGAACACCTCCATCAGCCAGCGCCCCTGGACCACCAGCACGACCACGTTCAGCGACGCCGCCTCACGCCAGCAGCAGCAGCGCGCGTCGACGGCGGCGACGACGACGCTGTCGCGGGGCAGCACACGGGGCAGCGGGCAGAGCGCCGCCACCAGCGGCATGGGCAAGCCCTGGGAGCAGGTGGTGCCTCACCCGCACAACTTCATGCCGGCGGCGCGGTCGGCGCGCACGCACGACGTGCCGCCGGGGCACCGGTGGGCGGCCATGTCGTTTTACGAGAACGACCCGGCAGAGATCAAGCGGCACCTGGACATCACCGGGCAGCTGGACCAGCTGCACGCCTCGGGCAAGCTGGAGGAGCACGCGCAGGACCAGCGGCGGCGCAACGCCTGGGCCGCCGCGCAGCGCAGCATGTTCCGGCGGCAGCGGCAGGAGGTGGCCATGCGGTACCAGTCGCTCAACCTGCCGCTGCGGCCCACGCACCAGTGGGTGCTCAGCGAGGAGCAGCAGCAGCCCGCGGCCGAGCAGCAGCAGGGTGGGGATGCTGCCGAGGAGCTGGGCGGCCACGTCGCCGCGCCGCCGCCCAGCGTGCCGCTGCCCAAGCCCACGTACGTCAAGGTGTACGACCGCATGGCGCACGAGATTGAAGAGTCGCCGCGGCTCAAGGAGGAGCAGTGGGCCCGGGCCAGGCAGTCGGCGCGCCTCAGCAAGCAAAAGGCCGAGCTGGACGCCGAGGTGGCCGCGCTGGACGGCTTTGAGGACTTTCTGCAGGCGGTGCAGCGCCAGCGCGCGCGGTCGCAGTATGCGCCCGACGAGTGAACGTTCCGCGCGCAGAGGACTGCCTTGCTGCACTGCCAGTGGCACTCTGCGCTGAGACCCTCAGGCCTGACCCCTCCTTCATACACGTTTACGCAATGCACGCATGTACCGGCAAGCTCTTGCTCACTGTTCCGAGGATCCCACACTGCAAACGTCACGTCAAGGAGAGCACGTGCGCGCAGCAGCATGCTTGAACGCCACGGTCCGGCCAGCCTCGGGCGTGCGCGTCAGTCCTTGTAGTCCTCCACGCCGCCGGGCCCCACCTGGAACGACGCTTCCGCCTCGGCTGCGGCGAGCACGGGACAACGCGCAGCGTCACGCAAGGGGGGCGAGACGGGCCTGCTCTCTGCACCTCTGTCCCGAGTGTGTGCGCTGCTGCCGCCGCCGCTCACCCAGGTAGGGGCTCTCGACCACCTTGATGAGGCGCTGCTCCGCCTTGCCCTTGCGCAGCGACAGCCGCGTCGTCATGGCGTGGGCCACCTGCACGCACGCGCGCACGGCAGTGGACACAAAGGGCCGTCGCGCCCCACCCACGCCTCGGGGCTGCAAGGCGCACGCCCTGGGCCACGCAGCGCAATCCTTGGGGTGCCCCGCCCTGCGGGTGAGCCGCCCCGTTGCGCGCAGGAGGCGCGCACCACGTGGCCTCCGACGGGCTTCTTGGGGTCGGCCACGAACATGGCGGCGGCGCCCGGGTCCGACACGACCTGGTTGGTCAGCACAACGGCCACGCCGAACTCGTCCGCCAACTGCGCGCAGCGCAAGCACGGCGAGGGGCCGTGCCGTTGGCCTCGGCGAAGCAGGGGCGAGTCGCGCAGAGCCCGCACGCACGCAGGCAGCGGGCGGGTGGGGCGCACCTTTTTCAGTCGGGAGAGCAGCTGGCCCAGCTTCTGCTGCCGCTCGGCCAGCTCGCCGCGCCCCACAAAGTCGGTGCGGAAGTGCGCCGTCAGCGAGTCCACGATCTGCGCGCGCGCGCGGGCAGGGCGCAGGTCGAGCGGGCGTGTGCGAGATCGGTTCGCGGCCGTCGCTTCACCCTCGGAAGCCCAAGCGCCCGATCGGGCGCGCACCAGCAGCTTGAAGGGCTCCTGCGCAGCCAGGGCAGCAGAAAGGGAGCGTGCGGGGTGAGGCACGCTTGCTGCACCAAAACCACCTGGGTGCCTGAGGGGCGAGCGCGCTCACCTGGACCATGAGCGCGGCGATGGAGAGCAGCAGGTCTGCGGCGGAGCAGGCGCGCAGACAGGGACACGCGGCGTCAGCGAGGCGCGCGCAGCGAGCGACAGAATCTGCAGCGCCCGTGCGCTAGCGCTCGCCACGCACCCATCTGGTGCTCGTGGTTGAAGGCGCGCGCCACCACAATCTGCGCAGCGTGGCGCAATGGACGAGGCGCACACACACGCCTGCGGCGGCACGAGCTGGTGGGCCCTGGATGTCGCACACGGCGCGTCCCCGCCCTCTCCCATCCCCTCCCTCCCTCTCCCTCCCTCTCACGTTGTCGAGCACCGAGTCCGGCTCCAGGTTGTAGCGCTCGGCGATGGCCCGCACGCGCTCGGGGCGGAAGGTGCCCTCCGTGTCGACGAACGCCACCTGCGCACACAGCACAGCGCAGCACGGCGTGGACCGTCAGCCACTGGCGTGGACAGCCAGCACGCTCGCACAGCTACAGCATCCCGTCCCAATCAGTCACTCACCTTGCCAGCGCCCCCGCCCTCCTCCTGGTCCAGCTGGCACGTGACGCACATGGTCATGCAGATCTGCGTCTTGCCGCACCTGCGCGGGGGGGGGGGGGGGGGCAAACGATGCCGCCGTTGAAGAAGGGCACAGCGTCAGTGCGTGCGTGCCGCACCAGGCCTGCCCCACGCTCACGGTGGGAGAGGCCGCACCTGAACTCGCCATACAGCTCGGTGAGGGAGCGCGTCTCCACGCCGCCGCCCAGGATGGCGTCCACGGCCTTGCTGCCCGTGGTGATCTTGACCACCCCGCGCTGCCTCTGCGCACAGGCATGCAAGTGCGCTGCCAGCGTGGCAAAGGACATGCTGCATCATGAAGGAGCGGCGTGGTGGCGCTGGTGCACTGAGGGACGTCTGCCTCCCGCCACGCGCCTCGGCGGCGATCTCTGTGCCGGTGCGCCAGGACGCCCCGGCGTACAGCTTCCTGGCCGCCTCCACCATCTTGTCCACCTTGGCCTCACTCAGGCCCTTGATGTTGACAAGCACCTGCAGGCACGATGCTGCCAGTGGGATGCACAGCGTGCGCACATAAGGGCCGTGCCAGATGCACGCACACGGCACCAAGCGCAGCGCAGTGCCAGAGCTCGCCTTCTTGGGGTGCATGATGAAGGACTGGATGGTGAAGAAGCCGGCCTCCTTGGCCTTCTTGATGTCGCCTGCGCGCAGGCTTGGCGAGCAGCGAGCAGCGGTGCCTACGATGGACCCCGCAAGGTCGCCGTGCCGCCGCTGCTCCTCTCGCAGCGCAGGCACCGTGGCCTGACGCGGCGCCGGCGCGCTCACCCATGGCGATGCCGAGCTGCTGCATCTGCTCGAGCGTCTGGAAGTCGGAAGCGTCCTCCTCTTGCTGCGCGGCACCTCTGCGCGTGCAGGCGAGCGCAAGCGCGCCCCGACACCAGGAGGCGCCACGCGCTAGCTGGCTCGCACGACGTCGTCGAGCGCGGCTCGCAGCGCGTGCATCGCCGCAGCGCGCAGGCGTCCGCGCGGCGCATTCCTGCTTGGCCATCGCTCGCGGACCGCGCGGCGGTGCGCTCACCCCTCCACGGCCAGCATAGCCTCCTGCATCGCCGCCATGGTTGCGCTGTGCTGCTGCCTGTACGCGCCGGCGCTGCTGCGCTCCCGCTGGGCGCTGGGCGCTCCCGCTGGGCGCTTCTCCTTGCTGAGCTCGCCGCTTCGCAGGCGCAAGGGCACGCTCCTCTTGGCAAGTTCTACTCGAAAGCAGGACCCGCGTGTGCGTGCTGCAGTGAATTCGCTGCTGACTGTGTGCGCATTCCAAGGGAGCGAGGCCTCCTTGAAGGGCGCGTCGGGGAGGCGACAGCCACGCGTTCAAAGCTTCAAAGCGCGTGCTGTGCGTGCTCCCTCCCCTGACAGGCGCGTCACCGTCCCGCCGCTCGCCCGTAGCCTCCACCCGACACGGGCGCGTTGCTCGCCTGCGCCCGCACCTGCGTGGGCCGCACGCCCCCTGGCGGCGGCGACGCGCTGGCCCACTGCCCAGGCCCCGCACGCGACCCGTACTGCTGCTGCTGCTGCGTCGGTGAGCCGTCCGTCATCCTGTACACCAGGCCCTGCTTGTCCAGCGCCTCCAGAGGCTGCCTGCCGTAGAAATGGTCCGGCGGTCTGCTCTCCGGCACGATGCGCCACTGGAAAATGCACCTGCGCGCGCGGGCCAGCGCACCCCAGCACGCTGCGGCTTGGAGCACAGCCCTGCTCTGCACCGAGAGGGAGAGCGCTGTCGCTGTCGCCCCACCTGTCTCTGCCGCCCACGCTGATGGCGAACTTCTCGTCCGCCGACCACCGCACGTTCATCACGTGCGACGAGTGCCCGCCGTAGCGCAGCGCCGGCGCGTGCTTGATCACCACCGGGTAGTTGAACAGCGACACCTGAGCACAAGCAGCCAGGGTGTCAGCAAGCTTTGAGCAGCCGTCGACCATGGACCGCTGCCGCTCCCTGAAGCCTGCCGCCACGCACCTTGCCGTGGTCGTCGGCGGTCAGGAGGTAGCGGCCAGAGGGCGAGCGCGACACGCTGTTGATCTCTGTGCCGTCAGAGTCGGGCGGCCAGATGCCCATTACGGGGAAGCCCAGCGTGCACGTCCACGTGTGCCACCTGCAAAGTGCGTCCCGCAGCGCACAACGCCACCCTCGGCTCGCCTCTCCCCCACGGTACGGAGGGCCAAGGCGACGGTGGCTTCGTGTGCATGACGCAGGCGCTGGCGTTCAGGCAGCATCGGGTAGACAGGCTCGCACGCACTTGGTGTCCCTCTGGTTCTCCTTGATCTGCTTGCCCGTCTTGGGGTCAAAGTACAGGATCTGCGCGCACGGGGCACCGGCGTGAGGAGCATGTGAGGCGCGGCAGCTCGCGTCACCATGGCAGATCCTCCTCAGGGGGACGAGGATGACGCGTGAGGCAGCACCGGCAGCGGCGCACCTCGTAGGCCTGGTCGTTGCTCTGGATGACTGAGCCGTCCACCGACCAGTCCAGGTGCAGGATGGTGGACGAGTGGCCCACGCACCGCGCCACGCGCCGGTAGCCCGCCTGGGCGCAGCGCCACCGCGCATCAAGTTGCCGTTTGCCCCCATGGGCATCGCTTGCACCGCTGGCAGCAACGAGGTGAGCCCCACCCCGAGAGCTGTCCCAACGCGAGCACACGCGCAAACACACCTGCACGTCGTAGACGTCCAGGTTCTGGTCGTGCGACCCCGCCGCCAGGAACCGTCCGCAAGGCGAGTACTTCATATCGTCCACAGAGTCAGTCAGCAGGCGGCCCCAGTACACCTGCGCACGCGCGCCGGCACCACGCCTGGCCCTTGGTCACTCCGTCCCGCTCTCAACTGCTGCCGTCTGAGGCAAGCAACGGCCACACGAGGCTCACGCGGACGAAACAGGAGAGCCAGGAGGAGCAAAGGGCTGCACTCACCTGCGCCAGCGCCGGGTGGAACTCCATGACCTTGACGCCGCCGCTCGTCATGCCCACGGCCAGGTGCTCGCCGTTGGGGGAAAAGGCGCAGCTGCGCGCCATGTCGCCGTTGGCCGCCATCTGCACGATGCGCAGCGGCTGCGAGGGGGCGGGACGCACCGCGCCGACCACACACACGCCGCACAAGGACAAGTGAGCAGGCGCTGCCAGGGCGTGTGCAGCGCTCGAAGAAAAGCTGTCCACCAGCAGCAGCAGCGCGCGCGTCTCCCCGCACGTGCCTTGCGCGTGGCTGCGCTCCACACGACGATGGTGTCGCTCTCGCAGGCCGTGGCAAAAACGTGAGGGTAGGCGGGGTTCATGGCCAGGCCGTACAGGTCGCCCTGCTGCCCGGGGATGAGCACCTCGGGCGTCTCGTCCACCTCCCACACGTCGCACGACGCCGTGCCTGTGCGCGGCATCACACGCGCCCAGCAGAGACGCGTTGCAGCCGCTCTGGGGGCACACACTCGCACGCATGCAGGGCAGTGGCTGTCCTCACCTGCGATGAACACCTCGGAGTTGGGCAGGCAGTCCAGGCCCCGTAGCGCCGGCGGCTTGACCACGCCCATCTGCATGCAGCGACGCCGACGCGGGCGCTCGTCGTGACGCGGCGGCCCTCTCGGCGGCGATGTTCCGCAGCGGCTGAGGGCGAGCGCGAGCGGCACACACCTGGTCGGGCCTCAGCATGGGGATGCGCTGCAGCGGGGCGCCCAGCTCGCCCTTGGACACGTCCCACTTGATCACGTACCTGTGGGTACCAGGGCACCGCTCATCTCTGAGCACCAGCTCTTCGCACACCGCAGCTCGGCCCGGGGCCAGTGTGCAATCAAGCAGCGCTGCAGAAGGAAGGAAGAGCCAGGCCAGGGCTGGCGCACCCGTCGGCGCCGCCGCTGAGCAGCACGGCGTTGGACTGCAGCACCAGGCAGCGCAGGCCGCCTGGGCTGGCCACGCCGTCTGGGCGCGCCTCCAGCGGCCCCTGCGCATGCGCCGGCGTCTCGGCCACCAGGCGGTGCCCCTTCCACGTGCCAATGGCGCCGGCGCCGTTGCCTGCAGTCGGGTTACCATCGCGTGGACCCAAGGTTAGGCCTGGAGCAGCGCTGCCGGCAGCTGCAGGCAGACCCCGAGGCGGGGGTGCGTCAGGTGGGTAGGCGCGAAGGCTCCACACCTGTGAGCACGACGCCGCTGGGCAGGAAGACGGCGCTGAAGATGGTGTGCGTCTTGGCGATGCTGAACCTGCACAGGTGGTCCAGCAAGCAGCGCAGTGGAGGTGAGGGCGCTCCAGTCATTGAGTGGCACGAGGTGTGACGCACGACTCGCCAGCCGAAAGCGCCAGCGTGGCGCGCACTCACACGCCGGCGTTCTGCGCGCAGTCCCAGCCCGCGGCGCCGGCGCCGCCCTTGGCTTGCTGCTGCTGCACCTCTGGCCGGATGAGGTCGTAGAACTTGATGAAGTTCTTGCCGTACGCCACCAGCCTGCACGTGGGCGGACCAAGAGGAGGAACCCATGCGCACGCACGCAGGCTCACGCTGTTCCCACTGTTGGGGTGCAAGCAGCACCTACGGCAAGGGGCCTCACCTGTCGTACTCAAAGGGGCTCCACACCACGCCGTAGGTGGAGGGCGGCGCGCCGGGCATGGTCTTGCGCTCCATGAGGCATTGCTTGCGCGGCCAGTCCCACACGTACCTGTGCAACACGTGCCACACGCACAGCTCTGGGAGCACTCTGCTTCAGGGCACGCTCCAGGCTCCTGCCAGGTTGCTGGACACGACCGCCTGTGAGAGGGCCCTTCGCTGACGCAAGGCACAGGGCGGGCACGGGGCGGGCGCTGCCGCAGCGCAACAACAACTCACAGCGTGTGCGAGTTGTCCAGGCACACCACGGCCAGCTTGGTGCCGCTGCTGGAGAAGCACGCCGCCTGCACGCCGCGGTTGCCGTACCTGCCACAGCACACAAACACACGCACGCACGCACGTACGCACAGCAGCAGCACCTCCACCTCTGCTGATCCAGGGCGCTTGTCCTGCGCTGCAGCCGCACCCGGCGACTGTGAAGCTGCTGCTGCTGCTGCTGCTGCTGCGCCCGGGTGGCATAGGCGACGTCAAGGTAGCAGCTCCCAAGCGAGGAGGCGCACCCACCCCTGCTGCAGCTTGACCAGCGGCTTGAGCGTGCCCGTGTCCCACACGATAACCGCCGGGTCCTTGCCCACCTGCGCGTGTGGGGCCGCTCCCGGGCGCACACACCGTGGTGACATGCGGCCGGCCAGACACACCCCGGCCCTTGGCCCGGCCACGCGCTCTCAAGGCATCTCCCATCGCATCGCATCGCTGAGCAGGGGCGGCAAGGTGAGCATGACCCTGCTGATTCCACGGTGTGCGCAGGAAGAGGCTGGCGCGTGGCCGCGCACCTGGCCCGTGGCGACGGTGGCCTTGTCGGGGTGCACCGCCAGGCACAGGATGTCGTCGTCGTGCTCCAGGAACAGCCTCTGCACGCGCGCAGCACACGCAGCAGGGCAAGCTCAAGACCTCTCTTTTCCAGCCTCCAAGCCTGCCTGCATGCCCTGCCGGCGCCACCTCGTGCCGATGCGCGCTGCCAAGCGCGGCCCCCACCCAGGGCATGCAGGATGGCGGCAGGTTATGCGCACCTGCGTGTGCGTGCCCTTGTTGTACACGATGCCGACCGCCGCGGCAAAGTAAACCACCTCGCCGGTGGCCAGGTAGAATATGTTGGGCGACGTCGCCTGGAACCTGCGCATGCACGTGCACGCGTGCCAGCGGCGCACCCACGAGTGCACAAGCAGCACCCAGACCACCAAGGCAGCCCCTGTCCTTCAGCGTTGCTCACGTCCCAGCCTGCCGGGCTGCGCCCGCGCCTGCTCAACCGTCACGTCAGGTCATGCCTGCCCGCCTCGTCACGGAGCCGTGTTCCCCTCAACGCCCCAGAGCGGGCGCTCACCCGTCGTAGCCGTAGACAAACTCTAGCTGCAGGCGTGCGGCGGGCAGCTGGGCGCTCCGCTCGGCCAGCCGCGGGTCCCAGTCGCTGGGCGGCCACACGCCCTTCTTGCACTCGGGGTACTGGATCTTGCCTGCATGTGGGCACATGCACCACGCCACGGAGCACGCCACAACACATCCATGGTTCTGCACCGGAGTTGGCTGCTGCGTGCGGGGAGAGAGGGGAGGCGAGCGTGTGTGTGGAGCGTGCCTGTGTGCGTGGCGGCGGCGGGCGACGTGTAGGCGCCCCTCTGCACCCAGTCGTTCTCCAGCATGATTTGCCGCGGCGCGCCGTACAACAGCGCGTCCACAAACACCTGCAGCAAGCATGACCCCCACATCAAACATTAGCCACGCGGCATCACCAGGCGGCTACGCCAGGTCGCAGCGACAGCCTGGCGTCCCTCACACAGACAGGCACCGTAGGAGGTTGCGCCTGCGGGCGCGGCTACTCACGTTGACGGGCATGAGCCCCTGCGCCGTGTGGCCGTACTTGTTGAACAGCGCGTCCACCAGCGCCGGCTCCACGTCCACGCCCAGCGTCGCCCACACCGAGGAGAACTGCCGCCGCGTCATGGCGTCGCGCACGCCAATCTCCACGTCGCGCTTGCCAATGGCCTGCGCAAGGCGGGGAGGAGCGCACGCACACCCTTGCCGCCCTGTTGCCCCGGGGCACAGGTGCATGTGGTCGGCGCGCACCCGTCCAGCGCTTTGCAGGCCCCGGCGCGGGGCCGGCGCACCTTGCCCACCGCCCGCATGAGCGTGACCCGCTCCTTGACGTGCAGCGGCGTGGCCGCTCGCACCGCCGCGCGCATGCGCTCCTGCAGCCGCGCCAGCGCCGGCGCCAGCAGCAGCGTGTCCACCTCGCAGGGCAGCGCCGGCCGCGCCGACGTGCCGGGGCTGCCTCCCGCGCCCTTGGCCGCCGCCGCCGCGCCGGGGCGCGCGGCGGACGGGCGGGCGGAGGGAACGCGCGGCGCGCCCGCCGCCGCCCTGGCCGCCGCCCCCGCGGCCCCTGCGGCGCGCGCATTCCTCGGCACCTCCCAGTGAGCTGGAGGGCGGCGAGCAGCCTGCAGCGTGCAAGGCGTAGAGTCGCTACGCGCTGCTCACCGGGGCGCGCGTGCGGCGCGCTGAGAGGCCGCCCGGGCGCCGCGCCCCGCTGCGGCTGCCCTGCGGCCCCGGCACCCGGGTTTGGCATGGCCGTCTCCACCGTGTGGTACACGCCGGGGCGGATCTCCACCTGCCCCGAGTCAATCATCATCGCAAAGAGGCCCGCGCCCCGTGACCACCGTCGTCCACGAGGGAGGGGGGATGCAACTGCAAGCTGCCTGCCCCTCGCTGAGCATCAAGTGTGCTTCCTGTGTGCCCGCACCTTGGTCACTTTGGTCTGCTGCACGGGCGCCGCTGCGTGCCCCCCGTACGCCGGCCCTGCGCGGTGGGTGGGCGGTGAGGAGAGGGACGTGAGAGTGCCGGCCTCAGCGCCTCGCCTGGCTGAGCTTTGCCCACACAGTGTTGGGGCAGGCACGCCGCACTGCTGTCGCTAGGCGTGAGCGCACCGTGGAACTTGTTGTCCCAGAAGGGCACCGGCGAGCTGCTCCGTGGTGGCGTGGGCAGCTGCGCTCAGGGCACAGGCACCACTCTGCAGGTGCTCCACCACCTCTTGGGTGCGTGCTGGCCCCAGGGCGAGCACCTCGTTGCGCACCTCACGGGGCCCCATGGACGCGCGGCGCGCCTTGAAGTTGGCCTCAATCTGCTGCGCCCGGGCCCTGTCCGCGGGCTTGAGGTTGGCCTCGCGCTGGTTGCGGTCGCCATAGTCGGCCTTGAGGATGCCGTCCATCGCCGGCGGTGTCCTTCAGCGAGCGCGCGCGCTGCGCCCCCTCACGTGCTCAGCGCTCCACCTCGTCCCTCAGGCTGCAGGACGGCAACGCCTAAGCTTGTAAGCATGGTGCTGAGCAAAACCTTGTCCCGGCTGCGGCTCGCTTTGCTGGGCGGACACACGAGGCTGTGTGCGAAGCGCGTGACGACCGAATTGATGCGAGCAGCGGTGAGCTCGCACGTCGAGGTGATTATTCGCGGTCTTTGCAGGCGCGCACTCGCTGAGACGAGCAAGCGCAAAGCCCTCAAAGTCTCTCTCGCATTGCCATCAGCAGAGCGGCCACGCAGCAGCTGCTCTCCACCCCCTCCTCCCCTACTCCCGCGCCGTGAGCCCCACCGCCGCCGCCTGCATGGACGCCTCGAGCGCCGCAATCTCCTCGTCCAGGCCCCTCATGTCCCGCAGCAGCTGATCTACCGGCCCACCCACCCCGCCCTCCTCGCCCAGCACAGTCGCCGCCGCCGCCGCGGCCCCCAGGCTCGTAGGGTGCCCAAACGCGGCGCCGCCCAGCGACGACGACCCAAGTGCCGACGTGGAGGCGGCCACAGAGGAAGACGCCGACGACGCGTCGGCGGACGATGACGATGAGGACGTGGTGGCGGTGGAGGGCAGGCTATCATGCGCCGCCGCCGCGTCCGCCAGCGCCGCCATGCGCTGCTGCGACGCCCGGAGCTCCGCCCCCAGCTTGGCCAGCGCCTGGTGCTGGGGCTGCGGCGGCGGCGGCAACTCGTCGTGTTGCCGTGCGCCTTCGCCAAAGGCTGCGAGCGGCGCCGCGTCGCCTGCGAGGCGCGCAGCAACGCGGTCCTTTGCTCGTGAATGCTTTGTGCAGCAGCTCAAGCACGCGCTGCGTCTCTGCACCCGAGCACAGCGCACACACCTGGCGGTGGCGCCGGCTGCCGGGCGGCGGCGGCCGCCGCCGCCCGCTGCGACTTGACCCGCGCGGCGATGGCCGCCGCCGCCGCCGCCGCCGCCGCCTCGCCGGCGGCGGCACCGCCCGCCGCCCGGTGCTGCTGCTCTTGCGCGGCGGCGGGGCGCGGCGGCGCGACGAGGCTGGTGGGGATGGACAGAGGGGCAGCGCCGGCCCCTGGGAGCCCCCACGACCCCTGCTGCGGCGCCCACGCCGGCGGTGCACCAGCAGCAGCAGCTGCAGAGGCGGCGGAAGGTGGGTTGAGGACAAAGTGGGCGTGCGCGCGCGGCGCGGCGGCCCCGCCAGGCAAGCCCTCTTCCAGGGCTCCCAGAAGCTGCGCGTGGGCGCCCTCGAGCTCCGAGCGCAGCAGGTGGTGCGACGCAGCGGCGACGGCGGCGGCGTCCGGCGCCGGGGCGGGTGAGGGCCTTGCATGCGTGCCGACCGCCAGCGTGCCTGCGCCATTCGCGCGCATGGCGTGGCAGGGCGTGACCCTGGCCCCGCCCACATCGACAGGAAAGTGAGCGCACCCGCGCGACGCAACACGCACCTGCGGCGGCCCTCATGCCTCCCGCCGCGCCGCTGTGAGCCAGCAGGCTGGGGAGGGCGCCGCCCGGGTGTGCGGCCACCCGAGGCGGCGGCGGCGCGGCGAGCGGGTGGCCCGTTGCTGCTCCGCTCACGCCGGGGTGGGGCGCTGCGGGGCAGGGCAGCACAGGCGGAGGGCAACATGTGGGGCGGCGCGCGCGGCAGCAGCGGTGCGCTAAATGTAGCGTGGCTGCGCTGTCTCGCCGCTACGGCGTCCGCACCTGCCAACCTGTCCAGCGTAAACGTGAGCGGCGCCGCCGCCCTCGCCGCCCCTCCCACCAGGGCCGCCGCCGGCCACGCCCCCACGGCGCCGCCCCTTGCCGTCCCACCGAGCCCGGGAGGGCGTGGGCGCGCACTGGCGGCGGCGGGCGTGGCGGGCGCGCCGCCGGCGCCGGCGGGCCGCGCCACCAGGTGCATGGCCGCCGCCACGTCGGCCTGTTGCTCAGACAGCTGCGCCTGCAGCGCCCGCAGCTGCGCCCGCGCGTCGTGCAGCTGCCGCGACAGCTCCTGCTCCCGCGCCTGCGCGCATTCGTCCGTTGCGCACACAAGACAGGGGGCGTGGCAAGCCCCTGTTCGCTCCCAGCGCGACGGCGACGGCTGCGGCCCTTCCCTGGCACGCCCAAGAACAGACGCAAAGCAGCGCAGCGCGAGGTCGCCTGGAGGGCAGCCGCTTTCCTGCGTGGCGCGGGCGGCGGCGGGCCGTCCCGTCGATGCAAGGCGCGCGCGCGAGAGAGAGAGGGGGGCTGGCCGCACCTGCAGCGCCCTGTTGTCCTCGAGCGCCGCCGCGTGCGCCGCCTGCAGGCGCTCGGTGGCCTGCTGCAGCGCGCCCGCGTGCGACTCGGACGCCGCGCGCAGCGCCGACAGCTCGCCGGCCGCCGCCGTGGCGTAGTGCTCGGCCGCCCGCTGCTGCGCCAGCCTGCGCCGACGCGCGCACAGAAGCGCCACCGAAGCACAGCCGCTCAACAGCTGCGGCGCATTCGACGGTCAGGCTCCCTCCTGCTGCCTGCGTGCTCTGGTCCGTGGGCAACCGTTCAGCTGCTGCCGTGCGTGGCGCAACGTGCGGGCGCAAGCTGCGTTCGTTGGCTGCGAGCTCGCCCGCGCGGCGCACAGTGCCGAGAAAAGATGCAGGCGCAGGCCGGCACATCGGCGCTTCAGGCCAGGGGGCCGAGGCCGAGCTGCCGGCGACAGCAGGGGGGGCGTGGCGCAGGCCACTCACTCGTTGGTGAGCAGCGCGACTTGCGACCTGAGCGCGTCGGCGTCCTGCTGGGAGTGCTGCGGGCGCCGCGGTGTGGGCAGGACGGCAGGGGCTGAAGCAGGCACTCAAGGGCAGGTGGGCAGGCAGTCACGGCCTGCTGCGGCAGTCGCCCCTCACCTGCAGCTGTGCCCCCCCTGACCGCAGCCACCATCATCCGCCCTTCCAACCTCCACATCCCAAAGGCCCTCCCCGCCCCGCACCTGCAGCCGCCCCCCCAGCGCCAGCACCTCCCCCCGGAGCCCCTCCGCCTCGGCCTGGCTGTCCCGCAGCAGGGCCTGCAGCTCGACCGACGCCGCGCCCGCCGCCCCCGCCGCCTTGTCCACCAGCGCCCGCAGCTGGCTCCGCAGACGCGACACCTGCGCGGCAGCGGGCGGCAGCACCGACCACCTCCCCGCGTCACGGCCTCACGGACTCCCTCGCTGCTGACCGTCCTTGGCGGCTTGCCAGGGAGCGGGTGGCTTGCCCCATCACGCACCACAGCGGCCCTTGCGTTTGAGCCCTGCCTGGCCCGGCTCCCGGCGACGCAGCTGCAGGCTCCCGCCACAGAGGGCCCCCTTCTCGCCCTGCTGCTCCAGCCTCACCCCGCGCCCCGCGCCCCCTCGCCATCGCAGAGCCACACACCCCTCCACACACCCAAACACCCCGCGGCGCAGCTGCAGGCTCCCTCCCTGCACGCCCTCCGCCCCGCCGCACCTCGTCGCGGAGCTGCTCCTTCTCGGCGTCGCGCTGCCGGTGCGCCTGCGCCACCAGCGCCGACACCAGCACCCCGCCGCCCTCTTGCCCCGCCGCGCTTGCGCCACCGCCCTGCCCCATCACGCCGCCGGCGCCGCCGCCTCCCGCCTCCACGTGGCTGCCCCCAGCCAGCAGGCCCACCAGCGTGGACAGAGCCAGGTGCACCTCACCCATGGCCGCTGTGACCTGTGCTTGTGGGAGGGACGGGCACGACACGGGCAAAGCTCACAGCACTTGCGCGCGGCCCACTGCCCACAGCAGACCATGGGATGTGTGGGGCTGGAGCAGCAGCAGTAGGGCCCGCTTGGAACATGGCCTGGACAGGGAATGCGGAGCAGCAGTGCCTCACATGCTGCGAGGTGGCGGGCGCCAGCGCCGCCGCGCCGAGGTGCACGTGCAGGGCCTGCAGCCGCTGCCGCGCCGCGTCCACCAGCTGCATGCCCTGCTCGCCGCGCGCCCGCACCTCCTGCTCCACCTGCGAGGCCCGCGTCGTTGCAGCATCGCCACCACCGCGCTGGCTCGAGAAGCGGCAGGTTGGGTTCTCGCTGCGCAAGGACCTCGTTCCTGGCGTGCGCGCACACCTGTGCGAGGCCCTCTCTGAGGTGCCGCAGCGAGCGGCGGTCGCGGTCCGCCGCGGCCCGGGCGGCGTCGTGCGCGGCGTCCAGCTCCGCGGCCAGCTTGCGGTTGGCGTAGTTTACCTCCTGCAGCTGCTTCTGGGCGGACGTGGCTGCCTCCTCGTGCTGCTGCGCCTGCAGTTGTTGGCAACGGCGACGCGTGTGCGCCCCACGCCTGATGCTCCATTGGCCCCACTAAGGCGCCCACTGCACGCAGCTCAGCACCTCAATCACGTCACACGCTGCGCCGCACCTGCGCCATGGCGCGCTCGCGGCGCTTGACCTCTCTCCGCAGGTCCTCGCGCAGCGCCCCCACCTCGCGCGTGAGAGCGCGCACGCGCGAAGCCTCCGAGTCCTTGCTCATTTGCAAGGCGCCGCCGTGGTCGTGCTGCACCGCCATCGCTGCGCCTGGGTGTGGGCGCCACAGGTGGGCGGTCGCGCAAAAAGCGAGGAAACCTGGTGAACTTCAACGAGGCTTCCACAAGCTCGGAGCTTGGGCCATTGCGGGTGCCGAAATACCGCTTGGGGCACGGCGCGCGCGGTGGCGCGTGCATGGCGCGGTGGCGCAGCGGTGGCGCAGAAATGGCGTCCGCGATCGGTAGCGCAAGAAGCCAGCTCCGCGCTTTTCTTTGGCAGCAGCAGCACAGCGTCGCATCCTTCACTCAGCAGATCCGTTCCATGGCTGCTTCCACCCCGCCCGGTGTTCCTCCAGAGTTCGCGCACCTCTCCTTCGTCGCCCCAGCCCAGGCGGTGGCGGACCACAAGGCTGGCAGCACCACCATCATCGACGTCCGCAGGGACGACGTGAGTTTGGTTTGAGGAGGGGGAGGGCGGGGCCACCGCAGATCATCAGCCGCGTGCGTGGGAAGCTGCCGGCAGCTGCGGTGCCGCGGCCGCCTCACGGCCTCTTTGCGCCATCGCCGCAGCGGAAGCAGCTCTACTACGTGCCGCAGCACCAGCGCTTGGTGGCTCAGGGAGAAGCGAATGGCTGAGCGTCACCACTTGGCGAAAGGGTGGTGCATCGCTGCTGCCGCCGCCGCCACCGTGTGTGCATCTGCGGCACGCAGGAGTGGGAGGGCACGCACCTCAAGGACACCACGCACATCGTGCTGGACAAGTTCAAGGACCCGGCCACCCTCGACACCATCATCGAGGTAAGGCCCGGCCGCGCGCACCGGCTTAGCGTGTGGCGAGGCCTGGCCAGCACCTAGGGGCTGGGCTTGCCCCACCGCCAGGGCCCACGGCGGGCACGAGCGGTGCCTCTGTTCACACGCATCGCATAACTGGCTTGGCGGGACATGCCACCCACAGCGCGGGCGAACCGCACCTCCTGTGCTGCCTGTGGTTGCGCGCGTGCGTTCACCCCAATCTCTGGGCAACTGCGTGTGCGTGCAGAGCACCATCTCCAAGCTGGAGACGCCCACCGTGACCTTCACGTGCTTCCAGTCGCAGCGCCGCGGGCCCTCGGCGGCCGCCGCCGTGGTGGCGCGCCTGCAGGAGCTGGGCAAGGACGTCTCGCACATCCGCGTGCTGGAGGTGCGGCGCGGTGCCAGCGTTTCCAGGGCTGGCTGGAGGTGCACCCCGGGCGCGCAGAGAGGAGTGCGGGAGTGCACTGTGTTGGTGCGTGAAGCGTGACCAGAGCGTGGGGGTTCAGCGCGCATCCGCAGAGGCGGTGCGTGGCTGATGACCTGTGCAGGGCGGCATTGAGGCCGTGTCCAAGGACCCTGAGCTGAGCAAGAACCTGGAGGGCACGGGTGCCGCCCCTGGCGCCCACTGAGCGGTGGAGGGTTGGCGTCGCCGCCCCGGGTGCCCAAAGTCCGGGGGAACACGAAACTGCCACAGAGCCTGTTGACACCTCCGGGGTGTTGTTCGATGGGAGCTTGTTCACTTTTTCGCCTGTTCATGGCAGCCGTGGCCACCCGCGTGCACTTGTGAACTTGCCGCCGCGCTGTGAACGAGCCGTGACACTCACTCGAGGCACAAGGGAAGCTTGCCTTGCAGCGTCGAGACAAGCCGGAGGAAGAGCAGCAGGACGCAGCCGCATCCCATAGAGGTGGGTCATTGCAAACACGGCGTCCGGAAGAGGGGCACCCGGGGCGCCCGGGCGGTCCGAAGTGCTCCAGCCCTGCTCATGCGGTGGCGCCCTGGCTGATGGCCCACTCTGCCAGCAGCGCCGCGCCGTAGCCCGTCGGCAGCCCCTGCTTCTCGTCCCACACGGGCCCTGCGGGGCGGTAGCGCACGGGACCGGCGGGAGCACGACGCCAGGGGCGCACGCACAGCGAGGAGCACGGGCGTCAGACGTATGCTCTGCTGCTGGGCAATGCATGCTCTGCCCGCCCCTGCTCCTGCATCGCCGAGGGCCGCGGGGGGCCAGCCAAGCACCTGCAATGTCGAGGTGCGCCCACTCGACGCCCTCGTTGATGAACTGCTTGAGGAAGAGCCCCGCCGTGATGGTGCCGCCGGCGCGCCCGCCCGTGTTCTTCATGTCGGCGCAGCTGCTCTTGAGCTGGTCAAAGTAGCTCTGCTCCAGGGGCAGGCGCCACACCTTCTCGCCTGCGTGTAGCAGCGCGCGCCGCAGCCCCTCGCGCAGGCTTCGGACGCCGGCCCCGCACGCAGCGGTGACGCCCCAGCGACGAGGCACAGCGGCGGAGAAGGACTCAGGCCCCCAGGTGACGCCAAAAGAAGCGCCACCTGCCGCCGAGGCCGCCGCCTGCGCCTGACGCGCCCAGCGTGGCAATGCCCAGCCCTGGCGCGCCCCGGCGGCGCGAGCGCCGCACCTGCTGCCTTGGCCGCCGCCTGCAGCGAGGCCGCCAGCTGGTCCGAGGGCGTGAGCAGCGCGGCAATCTCGCCGCCCAGAGCAATGATGGCGGCGCCCGTCAGCGTGGCGCTGTCCACGATGCTCGTGGCGCCAGCCTTCTCCTGCGATGGACAACGGAGGGAGCCACACGACAGGTGCCCGCGCTCGAGGCCGTCAATCCGTGTGGCCCACTCTCTCTGCGGCTGCACCCCTGGTACGGCGGTCGCGCGCAACGGCTGCTTGGCGAGCAAAGACTCTCGGCCACCACAGCGTGCCAGAGCTGAGCAGTGGACGCCCACTTGCCCGCCTCGCTGCCAGTGGGCCAGCCTCACCTGGGCGTACCACAGCGCGTCTCCCAGCGTGAGGCGCCCCTCGGCGTCCGTGTTGTTCACCTCGACCGTCTTGCCTGCGCACAACAACGCGCAGCCGCCCGCACCATCATCACTCATGCATCGGAACGCCGCGCGACTGCCCCGTTGCCACCCCAAGCGACGGCCTGCGCTCGTCCGCAGCCTGCCCGCCACCAGTCACGCAGACCCCACAGCGGCTGCGACGACGGCCGCGACTGCGCAGCGCTGCTCGCCAGGCACAGCTGCACCCCCAGGCCCCGGCATCAGTGTGAGAAAGAGGCACGGAGAGGCGCGGCACGAGGCGCCACGCACCGCTGGCGCTGGTGAGCACGTCTCCCGGCCGCAGGCCCTTGCCATCAATCATGTTCTCGCAGGCGGCCACAATGAAGTGCAGCTCCAGCCCGGGCGGCTGCAGCGCGCCCACCACGCGCGCCGCGCCCAGCGTCGCGCCGGCGCCGCCCTGCACACGCACACACGTGATGCGCGCACGAGCGCACGCACAGGCACGAATGAGCACGTCTCTGACTCGCGATGCGACGCCATCGGTGCCATCGCCGCCCACTCTGGGCCCACGACATGGCGCGCGCGGCAATGCGAAAAACGAGGGCGTGGAGGTGGGCAGGCTCACCATGTCGAACTTCATGAGCTCAATCATGGAGCCGGCGCCCGCCTTGATGTTGTAGCCGCCAGAGTCAAACGTGAGGCCCTTGCCCACCAGAGCCACCTTTTTCTTGGGCCCGTCGCCTGCGCCGCGCCACACACCACGCCGCGCCGCGCTTTTCTCCCCTCCCGCACGGCACGCCAGCCCCGTTACACAGGAGGGGAGTCGCCGCTGCGCCCGCGCGCGTGGGCGCGGCAGGCGTGCTGGGTGTGCATGAAGGCCAAGGGGGCCGCACCTGGCGAGGTGTAGGTGAGGTGGATGAACTTGGGCGGGTGGTCCGAGCACTCGGCCACGCCCAGGTACATGCCCATGCCCAGCGCCTCGCACTCGGCCTTTTCAAGCACCGTCAGCTGCGTCACGTCACGTCACGTCACGTCACGCCACGTCAAAGTGCGATGGAACCCTTTGTTAGGCCCGCGCGCGCACACAGGCAGCTCTCAAGGCTGGAACAGCGACAGCTCCTTGCCCCGAGTCGATCTGCCCAGCCCGCAGCGAGGCGGGTGCGTTTCCGCTGGCGTGTGGGTCGGCTGCATGGCGGGGAGCCGCGCTGGTGGGCGGGGGCGCGCACCTTGAAGGTGCTGGGCGAGAGCGCGGCCACGTGCGCGGCGGCCTCGGCCAGGTGCGTGGGCGTGCACACGTTGGGAGGAGCCTCCACCAGGAACCTGGCACGCATTCATTTCAAGGAGGAGTAGCAGGATGAGCATCCACCGCGGGAGCCCGCCACGCCGTCTCCACTGCGCCCTGCCGGCGGCATCATCGCGCGTGACCCCGCCCTCGCCAGTCGCGCCCCGTATTTGCTGCTGCTGGGCACGAGAGAGGGACGCGCGTCCCTCACCTGGTGAGCCAGGTGCCGGCGGCCACGGCCCTGGCCTTGGCCAGCGCCTTGTCCACCGCGGCGGCGGCCGCCGCAGCCACGGGCGCGCCCACCAGGTGCACCTCGCCCAGCTTGGAGGCGGTGGGCGAGGGCTTGCTCTTGAAGCGGGAGCTCTCGTACCCGCCCAGCAGCACGCCTGCGGGCGGGCAAGGCAGGCGCGGGGGACAGGACGGCACGCGGGCTTTGGCTCGCACGGCTCAGCGTCAGCAGGAGCAGCAGCAGCAGCACCAGCAGCACCAGCAGCAACTAAGCGAGGCAGTGGTGGTTCAAGGCAGCGCGTTCAAGGCCTGAGTCGCATGAATTGCCTCACCAGAGGTGATTTGCGCCAGCGCCGTGGGCGTGTCGGCCGCGCCGGCGGCCGGCGCGTCAAGCAGCAGCACGCCGGCCGTGGCCACGCGCGCGCCCTTGGCCAGCACAGCCACCGCCGAGCCCACCGACTGCGCACAGTGTCAAGGGAGGCGCAAAGCGACGCGCCACACCTCAGCGCGAGGACGGCGGCGTGGCGGTGCGGCGCAGCGATTCTGCCACCTGAGCACGCGCCCAGCGCTGTTGAGCGAGGGACAGGTGCCCCGTCCTGTCCCGCCCGCACACTGCGCACTACCCAGGGCTGCCACGCACCTGGAAGGGGCTGGCTCCCCACTCGGCCGTGACGGCGAGCTTTTCCGCCTTGCCCACGCCCACCAGCGCCAGGTGCTTGGCCTTGAGGCCGGGCGCGGCGCCCAGGCGCAGCACGCTCGACTTTTGGCCCTGGGCAACGCAGGATGGCGGTGGTGTGCAGCAAGCGTCGCCTCCCAAACGGCGGCGAGGTGGCAGCGCTCTGCGTGGGCGCCCTCGGCCCGATTCGACCTCTCACCGCCTTGCCGTCAAAGCCCCCCGCCGCCAGCACGTCGCTGATGGCGCCGCCCGACGCCGCGTCCAGCTGCTTGAGCCGGTCGCTCTTGATGGTGACGGGGTCTGCGACATGGCCGGCAAGGGAGCGAGTGCGCACGCAGCGCACAACCTTGCTCGCCCGTAAGCAGCCGCAGCTCCACAGGCGTGGCCTTGCCCGACGTGGAAAGCGATGCTCGATCAAGGTGAGGGCTCCACGGACCTGAGGCCTTGGCCTTGTCCTTGGGGTCGGGCGCGTTGAAGTCCTCCTCCGTCACCACCACCACCAGCAGGTCGCCCGCCCACGCAGACGGCACGGCGGCGCCGTCGGCCTTGACGGTGGCCAGCGTCGCCGGCTCGAAGAGCACCTGGCATTTGCGCGAGCACGCGCATCCCGGGACAAGGCGTGAGCGTTTGCTGCGGCGGGCCCGACAGCTGCGTCAGCGGGGGCATGTGCGGCAGGCCTACAACGACGCCTGCAACAGTGCAGTGGGTGCTGTGAGGGCCCCACCACGTTGCGGCACAACGCAGGAGGCACCACCGACGCTGACCTTGCCGCTGGCGCTCGAAGCGGCGGTCGCCATGGCCACCACGCTGCGCGGCTGGTGAGCTCCTGGCAGCCGCAGGGGAGAGCGGATCGAGGACGGCAGCAGCCGGCTGCCTGCACAGCAGAGAGGCGCGCCTGGGTGGAGGACACTGCGCTGCCGGCCGTGTGCCACCGCACAGTCGCCGCCGCCGCCACCACACGCACCTGGCGCAGCAGCAAGCGCGGTGAGGCTCCTGTGCTGCTGATGGAGCACGCCAGCAAGAGCTGCGGCCGCTGCAGTTGGCCTGCACGCGCGCGGGCAGCAATTGGTGTGCTTGTGG
>VFQP010002337.1_pt1 | contig 21531 bp, 22 predicted proteins | sample 3512351 | NCBI WGS metagenome assembly VFQP01 (sample SAMN10412372, study PRJNA504923) | tailings metagenome | isolation source: Relicate 1 Philex TSF1 revegetated site | place: Philippines: Tuba, Benguet | collected 2017-08-29
GCACTGCCTGCACGCTGCTGCGCTAAACGTGCGCCAACATGTGCTGCAGCTCACATCCCACACCCGCTGTCGCGTGCGCTTGTCTTTTGGCCGGTCATCTCTTCCTCGCGCGCGTTGCTACGGTCATGCTTGCATGAGCGCTCACCTCAAGCGCGAGCCAATTCACCTCTGGCGCGGCAATCGTCTCCCTCCAACGACGTTGCCTCTTGCATGAAGAAGCTGCAGCAAAGAGCGGGCAAGCAGCCGTTCCCGGGCTGCGCAGGCCACGTGGTTCTCGCCAGCAGGGCAGATGACAGATGACGCAACCAAGCCAATCTCTCAAAGCCACACTGGTCTCTCAGCAAAGGGTCTCAGTCACGCCTCGAGACTTGTGATTCAACTGGCAGGGCGCCCAGCAGGCGACAGGAGGGCCAGGCATGAGGTTCGCAGCCTGTGCACTCCTGTGCTGGTCACCAGGGTCCCCTGGGCCCTGGTGCGCCTCTTGGCAGACCCCGGCACCGAGCGCGTCAGACCCTGAGGAGCAGGGTGGGATGCAGTAGAGTCCGAGCGGCCTGGGAGCATGGCTCCGCAAACGACAAACCACGTAAAGTTCGCACGACGGGCAGCAGCATGAACAAGTTCTGAGCGGCACTGCGGCAGCAGGGGCGCATATGCAGGCCCGTGCGCCCTGAATGGTGGGGCGACCGATGCGGACAGATCTGGGGTGCGCATGCTGCGCGAGCAGCGCGCGCAGGGTGCATCAAACTCGCGGCAGAGGTGGAGGAGGCAGACTGCAGACTGGGCCACGCCGGCAGCGGCGTGCGCCAGCATAGAGATGCGCGCAGAGAGCAAACAAGGACAGATGAAGCAAAAGGGGCAGCAGAAAGGCTCCTCCAGGGGCGCTCGTATGGCCATTCCTGCCTGGAGGGCAGGGACGTTGCTGCCCGCCCCAGTGCGCTGCCGGCATGACGCCTTCCTTGCTGAGGCGTCTCCAGCCACACATGCCACGGCCACCGGCTCGCGGCGACAGCCCCCCCCCGGCGGGCGTGCGGCGCGCCGGCCTGCACAACTCCACGCCACCGGCGCGCCACGCGCTGCAGCTCTGGTGCGCCGTGAACAGACGCACACGCTCCCTCGCCCGCGCCCCCAGCACGGCGCTCCGCGAGCCAAGGCGAGCGGCGTGCGCAGGAGGGGCGCGCATGGGGCGGGGCGCCCGCGCCCGCGCCGCCGCCGCCGCACCCAGCAGCGCCCGCGCGTCACGACGGCACGTTGTCAAAGTCCTCCACGTCCAGCACGTGCACGTCGCACGCCGCGCCCACCCACTCTAGCGCGCAGCGGCACGCGCCGCTGGCCAGGCAGTCGCCGTGGACGCACCCGCCCGCGCACGCCGCGTCGGCGCCGCCCTCCCCCAGCGAGGCGCACAGCGCGGCGCCGTCCGCCGGGCACTGCAGCAGCGCGCCGGGGATCTGCTGCCGCAGCGCCGCGGTGGCGTTGACCGTGCCGCCGCCGCCGGGCGGGCACGCCTCCAGCTGCGACGCGTCTGGGCTCGAAGACACCTGCGCACACGCGCACACGCACACGCACGCCGCCTGACCCCGCGCCACCACATTTCACCCCCGGCACCGCCCCAGGCACCGCGTGCAAGTGCGTGCGAGTGCGGCCCACTTGGGGAGTGCGCCGAGAGACCCTCCACCAGCGCACCACCACAGCGCACCTGCAGCTGCGCCCCGCCGTCGCACGCCGCCAGGAAGCAGCCCCCGCGGCGCGAGAACCGGTCGGCCGACCAGGGCATGCAGCGCGAGCCGGGCCCAAACAGCCCGGCAAAGCCCAGGTAGCGGTACGAGTCGGGCAGCGCCGAGTCGCCCGTGGCGGCGCCCGAGGCGGCGGCGCCGGCGGCGTCGGTGCACGAGAGCTGCGCCGGGCGCTGCACGCGGCAGCCGTCGCTGAAGGCGTTGGAGGCTCCGCACGAGAGAGGCACGGTCGGCGTGAGGCACGTGCGGTTGTCCGGCACGCCGGCCTGCGCACGGCGTGGGCGCAAGAGGGGGCGGGGCCGCGGTGGGGACGCGCGGCGCGCGCACTGGCTGACGTGAGCGCCGGGCTGCGGGCGCCTCACCAAGGCACCGCGGGCGCGCGTACCACATTTCTACGTGCCGGCGTCCCCAACGTTTCCAGGCTGTCTCTCACCCGGCAATGGCACCGCCCTGGGTCCCGCGCCACCGCTCCCAAACCTTCAGCCAGCCACCAGCCTGTCCTCTCACCTGGCAATAGTACTGCCCTGGGTTGCGCGCCTGGAAGTTGGCGCAGGCGGCGGTGGGCAGGTCGCAGCCACTGGGCGGCCGCCCGGCAAAGGGCTGCGCAAAGGCCCAGCGGGGCAGGTACCACCCCGTGTCCTCCAGCAGGCCCAGCGTGAGGCCCGTCATGCGCGCGCGCAGGCCCTGGAGCAGCAGCGGAGTCATGAGGTCCTGCGCGGCGCCACGGCCACCGCGGCACAGCACGGCCGCGCCAGGCACCGCGTGACAATGGGCTGTTGGCCCCGCCAACCGGCCACGAGGAAAGCCGGAGGGAGGGCGGCGGGCGGCGCGCGCGGCGCGCACCTGGAAGAAGAGGCGGAACTCCCAGTGCTGCAGCGCCTGCGCGGCGCTGCCCTCGTTCTCCAGCTGCGCTCCAGGCAGCTCGTCGCAGCCCAGGTAGCGCTTGGCCTCCTCCGCCACGCGCTGCGTCGCCATGAAGGACACCTGCGCGCGCCGCCAAAGCCCCGCCGCGCCACGCGCGGTCAGGGTGTGACCGGACGTGCACGCGCGTCGCCGTACAGCCAGCGGCACCTGATCAACAAGGCGGGGCCCAGTCGCCACGCAAAGCCATTCATCGCCGGCGCACTGCGCAGGTCTGCCAGGCCCCCCACCCCCGGTGCTCCTCAGCTGCTTGGCGGGCTTAGCCGGGTCCGTCAAGCATCCCTCCTCCTCCTCCTCCTCCTCACCTGCTTGGCGGGGTTGGCCGGGTCCGTCTGGTTCACGAGCACGGCGTCCAGGCCCAGCGCCGTGCCGTCCTCGGCCAGGAACTGCCCGTACAGCGTGGAGAGGAACCCCAGCGCGTGCACCATCTCGTGCACCACGGCGTCCAGCACGGCGCCCCCCAGCGTGCGCGCGGTGGACGTGACGGGAGGCGGAGGCGGCGCGGCGGGCGCGCGCGCGCGCGCCGGCGGCGGCCGCTTGGCGGGCGGCGGCGGCCGGCGCGGGCGCGGCGGCGGCGGCCGCTTGGCGGCCGGCGGCGGCCGGCGGGCCGGGGAGGACTGCTGCAGCGAACGCCGCGCCGCCGCGGCGTCGCCGCCGGCACGTGGGGCGCCCGGCTCCGCTTCAGGCCGGCGGGCGGTGCTGCCGGCGGCGCCGGCGAACGGGCCAGGCAGCTGCGCCGTGCGCGTGCGTTCCGCCGGCACGAGGCGGGAGGGCGGCGCGCCGTCTGCCTCAGCGTCCGAGTCAGGCCCCAGCAGCCGCCTGGAGCGCGGCGGCGCAGCAGGTGCTTGGGGCCGCGCGGGCGGGGCGCGCGGCGGCTGCACCGAGCGCGCCTCCACCACGTCCCGCACGGCAGTGGTGGTGGAGCCGGCGGCGTTGGCGGCGCGCCGCCCGGCGTTGCTGGCGCTGGCAGCAGAGGCGTTGGCCCTGGGCGCGCTGTTGGAAGAGGTGGAGGAGGAGGAGGAGGAGGAGGCCCAGGCGGCGAGGCTTCCTCCAAAGGCGCCCATGCACAGGTTGATGTTGGCCATGGTGGGCCGCCCGTTGGAGATTGAAAAGTCGCAGGCGAGGGACACGGCCACCACGCCCGCTGCGCGCACAAGTGAGTGAGGGCACCCAGCAGCGCCGGTGCCGTCAGTCAGGCCACCGCGGGCGCGCGGCTCGGAAGGCATCGCCCTGCTGTCGCCGCGCTGCGAGGCGGCGGCGTGCTGAGCGAGACGCCCAAGGGGAGCAGGAGCTGGAGGTTTGCTGCTGCTGCTGCTGCTTCGCTGAGACACACGCAGGCTGCCACAGCGAGGGCACGTGGCCCAAACAGGCAGCAGAGCCCTGTCCAGCATTGCAGAGCCCTGGCCGCGAGCGACAGACGCCAGGACCTGGCCCGCACAACCGCAAGGTCAGGTGGAAGGCGCTCTCACCTGCGCAGGCCGGGCCGTTGAGGTCCGACGTCACCAGGATGACCAGGTCTGTGTTGGCGGCGCCAGAGCCCGCGCCCGCCGCCATCCACAGCGGCACGGTGGCGCTGCCGCACGCAGTGAGGCTGGAGCGCGCCAGGATGGGGCCCGGCGACGGCTCCAGCACCTGCGCCCGCGCCGCACCCACCAGCGTGTCCTCCTTGACACGTGGGCTGCGAGGCTTGTTGGTCAGGGGGGGCGCGGCAGGGCTGACTAGACAGGGGGCGCGGCAGGCCGGCCAGGCATGCTGCGTGCGCAACCGCGCGCCGCACCTGGACGAACTTGCGGACCACGCGCGACGCCACCTCCATGGTGGCCATGGCGGCGCTGGCGGCGGCAGCGGGCAGCGTGCGGCTGAGCTGGTTGATGAGGGAGATGCGCAGCGTGGGGTAGGGGCTGGACTGGGCCCGCCGCCGCTGCTGCCGCTGCTGCCGGGGCGCTGCTCCTCCACTGAACGCTGCGTTGGATGAAGGCGCGCTGGTGGTGGCGGTGCTGCTTCTTGGGACGTCACGGGGTTGCTGGCGGCGGTGGGCCTGGAACTCGCGCAGCAAGGCCTGCTGCTGCTCGAGCACGTGGCTGTGCCCGCAAGCGATGCCGTGGTGGCTGGCAGCGGACAGTGCTGCGGCAGCTCCGTGGCCGTGCTCGTGGTGCAGGGACGGTGCCTCACACGCCGCGGCGCTGGGCAAGCGCCCCGCCGGCGCTGCGCAACGGCAGTGTGCACGGTGGCGACGGGCAGCGCAGGCGTGTCAGTGCGTGCCAGCACTCTTGCTGGCAAACGCCCGTTGCCCGTGTGCCTCCTCCGCGGGCCCTGCGCGTTGCTTCACACTCTTGCTGCCCCCGCGCTGTTGTGCCAGCAAAGTGGTCCCAACTCCCTCCACTCGTGAGCTGCTGCCGAATTGCCGACGCGGCGAGCACTGGCGCCCCTCGTGCGGCTCGCGTCGTCTGTCGCCGCTCCTCCTCCCGCGCCCACACGCGCGTCGTTTGAGAGCGGCACCAAGCGGTTGTCCTCACCGTGGAGGGCGGCGAGGAGCAGCAGCACCGGCAGCACCGTCGCGCTCGATGAGCCGCGCAATTGCCCTCTGCTCCTGCGCGGAGCCCTTGCGCCGCGCCAAGGAGGCTCCGCTTTCATCTGGCCTCCGCTCTCATCGCCACGCAGATGCAGGGCTGCAGGCTGATGGGCACTTGCTCAGCGCATTGCACCGAATGCCGCGTGTGCAGCGCTCTGTCACAGCTCTGGTTCTGCTGGGTCGGGGGCACCACCATGCGATCGAGCGCGCGGGCCACGATCGATTGCACAAGGTAAGTCCAGCAGAAGAACGTCAGCGCGCGCGCGCGTGCCCCATGGCTCCCAAGGTGTGGAAATGAATGCAGCGTCCTCTGTGCTACGACTTGCCCGCCCCCCCCCGCAGGTGCTGCATCGCCATGAGCGCGTAGAGCATGACGAGCGTGTTGAGCAGCAGCACCATGCCACCCGCCAGCATGAGCGCCACCTCGAGCGGGCCGTACCGCGACCCAAACAGCGCCAGCATCGACCCCCCCGGCCGCGCCGCCCGCTCGGGCCCCTCGCCCACCGCCGCCAGCGCCACGCCGCCCGCCGCCGCCGCCCACGATGGCCCCGCACGCGACGCGCCCGCGCCCCCGGCCACGCTGCCGCGCGCGCCCGCCGACGCCCCGCCAGCCGCGCTCTCCCTCACGGAAGAGGAGATACGGTGCCGCGCCTGCGGCTGCTGCGGGTGCTGCTGCTGCTGCAGCACGTGGAACTGCTGCACGTCCACCGATTCTGCGCCCGACGCCCGCCCCGTGTGCGACGGCCGCTGGCTCACCGCCGCAGACGCGCGCAGCTGACCCGACGGCGCCGTCGCCAGCCCCGCCCCGCCCGCCGCAAACGCGCCGCTGCCCTCCTCGCCCAGCCCGCCGCTGCGCCCCGCACCCGGGCTGCCCGGCGTCGTGGCCCACCCGCCGCCACCAGCATGCACGCTGCCCCGCAGCATCCCCTGCTGCTGCATCAGCAGCGAGCCCAGCGTGGTCGGCGACATGGAGCCCAGCGCCACGCTTGCGCCGCCGCCGCCGGGCTGCCCGTGCATCGACTGCGACACGGCGCTCGCCAGGCTGTGCCGCGGCACCCGCACCAGCTGCCCCGTCTCGTCCATCACCACCTCGGGGATGAGCGTGCCGTCCGGCTCGGTCAGCGCCTCGCCGGCCCCGGCGGGCGGCGGCGCCGCGCGGCCGTTGGCCGCCGCCCACAGCGCCGCCGCCGCCGCCGCCGCCGCCTGCTGCTGCTGCTGAGCAGCCAGCGTGGCGCCGCGGCCGCCGCGCTGGCCGTCCGCCGCCGCCGCCGGCGGCCCGTGCGGCGGCGCGTCGGCGGCGCCGTGCAGCGGCAGAGGCGCCGAGGCAGCCGGCGAGAACCACAGCCCCCCTGGCAGCTCGGCGCTGGGCGCCTTGGAGGCACGGCTGGCGCCCTGCTGCTGCTGCTGTTGGGGCTGCTGCGTGCGGCGCGGCATGCGGTGCAGCGCCTCGCTCGCTGAGGGCCCTGGGTCGGTCCCCGTGCTGAGCACGCTGTGCGCGACGTCGCCGCCGCCGCCGCCCGTCGACGCGGGCCATCCGCCCTGCTGCAGCGCCATCAGGCGGCCGTGCAGCAGCGCCGGCGCCGGCGGCGCCGCGTCGGCGCCCGGCAGGCGCGGCAGCTCGGACAGGATGGCGCTCACGCGCTGCATGCCCGCCGGGCTGCTCACGTCAAACCCTAGCGCCGTCAGCGCCGAAATCAGCTGCTGCTGCTGCTGGTCGCCGCCGCGCGCGCCCGTGGTTGCCGCCGCCGACGAACCGTCAGACACCAGGGATGACACCGAGGCGGCGTGGCGCAGCCCGGGCGAGACGCGCTGCGGCTGGTGCGACTGCTGCGGCTGCAGCGGGGGCAAGGCCGCCGCGTCCGGCGGCGCCGCCGGCGCCTTGCCGGCTGCGGCGGCGCCGACGACGCTGCTGGTGCTGGACGCGCGGCGCGGGTGCGGGTGGGCGGGCGGCGCGCCTGCTGCTGCCGGGCCCACGGCGACCGCTTGGCTAGCGGCGGGCGCGCCTGCCGCGGCCGCCGTCCCTGACCCTCCCAAGAGGCGTGAGGAGCTGAGCGGCGGCGAGGTCTGCCCGTCGCCGCGCGGAGGCTGCTGGCCACCCACCGCCGGCACGCTGCTGACGCTGGAGCGGCGCAGCGCCGAGCGCAGCGGCGCGGCGGGCGAGCCGTGGTGGTAAACGTGCGGCGGCGCCGCCGCGAGGTGGTGGTGCGCGCCGCGCGGCGCGTGCGCGAGCGAGGGCGGCCCCTGCGACGAGTCAGAGTCGGACCAGTGCGGCGGCTGCACGTGCGCGCCAAAGCTCTTGGCTCGCAGCCGCAGGTGCACCTGCCGCACCAGCCACACGACAACAGGCAGCACAGGAATCCCGTTGACGGTCCCCTCGCGAGGACTTCCTCTCCATCCCTCTCTGCGCGAGCGCTAAGAGAGCTGGCTCAGCCGTTCCCTCGGCAGCCGCCATCCACGCCGGCACACGCGCGCGGCAGCTCCGCCGCCCATGCCCACCAAGGCGGCGCCCGTGACAACAGGCGAGGTGCCACGGCGCCGGCAGGTCGCTGCTGCTCACCTGATTGATGCCCTTGCCGCCGCGCGCCGCCACCATGGCCTGCACCTCGCCAAAGTGCGCCACCGACGCGCGCCTCGCCCGCCCCTGCCCGCCCTCCAGGCCGGCCTCCGCGCCGACGGCGCCGTCCAGCCCGCCGCCGCCCGCCGCCGCGCCGGCGCTGCTCCGCCCCTCCTCCAGCAGCGCCACCATGGACGCGCGGCGCCGCACCGCAGCCGGCCGCCCCGCCGCGCCGCCAGCCACCGCCGCCGCGAACGCGGCCCGCACGGAAGGCCCGCCGCCGCCGCCGTTGGCCGCCGCCGCCGCTGCCGCCGCCAGCGCCGCCGCGCCCCGGCCGGCCATAGTGCCCAGCGTCTGCGCCTGCTGCGACGGCCGCGTGGACCGCGTCGTGTAGAGCTCCCGGAACAGCACGCTGGTCGACTGCTCCGCAGTGCTGCCCATGTACAGCCCCTGGCCGCCGCCCGCCGCCGCCGCGCCGCGCGCCGCCGCGCCGCCCAGCGCCGCCGCCGCGTCCGCCGGCGCCGCCGAGCCGCGCGCCGCCGCCGTCGCCGCGCTGCCGTTGCTGCCCGTCTCGAGCACGGTGGCCAGGCCCGGCGCCGCCGAGGAGAGCACGCCGGCGCCGGCGCTGCCGGTGCGGTGCAGCAGCAGCGCGTGGCCCGAGCTGAGCTCGTGCGCCGTGGTGGCGGCCGACCCCGCCTGGCTGGTGGGCGCGCGCTGCGCCAGCAGCACCGCCGGCGAGGAGGGCAGCAGCGGCAGGCTGCCGGGCGGGTGCGGCACCGACGCGTTGCTCGCCGTGCTCAGCGACTGCAGAAACAGGATGCCCGAGCCCATCCCGGCAAAGCCAGTGTCGAGCACCGTGCTGGCGGCCGCCAACGCCTTGGACGCAAACGGCGCGCGCGGGTGCGCCGGCGGACCCGCCGCCGCGGGGGCGGCGGCGGCGGCGCTGCCGTTGGGCGTGGCGTGATGGGCGGAGGAGGAGTGGTTGGTGGCGGTGCTCATGCCGGCAGAGGTGACGCTGGGCGGCGTGGGCGGCGCGCCCGCAGAGGCGGCGGTCGACAGCGAAAGCACCGGGTCCACGGCGCTGCTGCCGCCGCCGCCGCCGCCGCCAGCAGCAGCGCCGGCGGCAGCGCCCGCCGACTGCTGCCGCCGGCCGGCGGCGGCGGGCTGGCTGCCGCGCTCGCTGCCGCCCGCCGCCTCGCGCGCGCCGGCGCTGCCGCCGCTGCCGGGGCTGCCGCCGCCCAGCACCAGCTCGCGCGCCATGGCCGGCGGCACGCCCGGCGCCACCACCTTTGGAGGCGTCGGCCAGCTCATGCCGCCCACGCCGCCCGAGCCCCGGGCCGACACGCCGCCCCCCTCGCCCGCGACGCTGCCGCCGCCCGCCACGCTGCCGTCCGCCGCGCCGCCGCCGCCGCCGCCCAGCGCCGCACCCGTGCTGCCGCGCTCCAGCGCCGCCAGCGGCGAGCTGCTCGACCCCTCACCCGCCGCCAGCCCGCTCGGCGCGTGCTGCAGCTGCTGCGTGGTGAAGCGGCTCAGCGCCGCCGTGATGCTGAACTTGCCGGCAGCGCCGCCGCCGCCGCCGCCGCCGCCGCCGCCCCCGACCGTGCTGCTGGACCGAGCCAGCCCGCCGCTTGCCGCCGCCGCCGCCGTCGTGGTGGGACTGTGCCCGCTCGACCCACCGGCGGCACGCACAGAGCTGATGAAGGCACCGGCGGCATTGAGCGGCAGCGTCGACAGGCCACCCGACCCCTGCGTGCTGGCGTGCGACGGCAAGTCCTGCGACCCGCCGCCGCCGCCGCCGCCGCCGGGGGACGGCCCGGCTTGCTGCCCGGCAGACAGCGTGGTGTGGGTGGTGGCCTGGTGTTGGTAGAGGCTGCCGTTCGGCGCCGCCGTGGTGGCACTGGGTGGTGCCGCCGCCGCCGACGGCGGGAGGACTGGGGCGCGGGAGGTGCTGCTGGGTGGCGCGGCGGCGGCGCGGTCCGCGTTGCCGCTGCCGCTGGGCGCCAGGCGGCCCGAGCCCTCGGGCGACGCCGCCGCGCTGCCGGCGCCTTGGGCGGCGGCGGCGGCGGCGGCGGCGCTCGCAGCGGCGGGCGTCGACTGGCGGTCCCGCGAGTCGAGGATGTTGAAGGCCTGCAGGCGCTGGTGCTGCGGCTGCTGCTGCTGCTGCTGCAGTTGCTGCTGGTGCTGCTGCAGCAGCGGCCGCAAGTGGTGGTGCGCCGTGCCGGCCACCGAGGCCGTCCAGCCGTCCGTCTGGTGCGGGGGCTGCCCGGCCGGCGCCAGCGGCGGGAACGGCGAGCTCGCCTGCAGAGCACGGGGGGCAGAGGCGCGCCGCAAAAGTGCACAAACAGGTGAACACGGCGGTGCTTTCCCCCCACTGTGCATGCGCAGGGAGCAGGCGCAACACGACACAACAAAGGGAAAGAGCCTCCTTGACTTCTCAATAAGGCTGCAAAATCGCGCCGCACCTGCTGCAGCGTCGACGAGCCGGCCGACAGCAGAAACATGTGCGGCGGCATGCTGCCCTGGCTGGCCAGCAGCGCCGACCCACCCGCCTGTTGCAACGCCGCCACCGCCGCCGCCGCCGCCGCCGCCGCCGCGCCTGCACCCGCACCGCCCGCGTCCGCCCCACCCAAGTGCGGCACCTCCCCACTGCTCAGCAGCGCGCCGGCGCCGTACCCCTGGCTCCCCGGCCCGCCCGGCGCAGGCGGCAGCCCGGCCAGCTGCACCACGCCGTTGTGCGGCCCCGCGGCGCCGCCCCCCGGCGGGCCCGCCCGGCCGCCCGTGTAGCTCTGCTGCGGCTGCAGCAGCCCCGCGCCGCCGGGCGCCTCGCCCGCCGGGAACGCCGCCGCGCCGCCGTGCGCCAGCGCCCGCGCCGCCGCGCCCCGCTGCTGCTGCCCCGCCGCCGCCGGGCCTCCCGCCGACGCCAGCCGCCCCAGCATGGCGCCGCTGCCGACGCTGCCCATGGGCGGCCCGCCCGCCGCCCCCATTGAGTCGTGCAGCTCGGCAATGTGCTGCATGAAGCCGCCGGCGCCGCTGCCGCCCGCGCTGCTGAGCAGGTGCGGAGGGATGCCGCCCGGGCCCGCCACGCCGCCGCCGCCGCCCACCGTGCCGGTGCTGAGCGACCCGCCGACGCCCACGCTGGAGCGCACGTCGCTCATGCCAGAGGAGGGCGCCGGCGGCACGCCGCCAACGCCGCCCAGCAGCCCGGCGTAGTGCTGCTGCTGGTGCGGCGCCATGGCCGACAGCTGCTGCAGCAGCGCCGCGCTGCCCACGCGCGGCACGCCCTGCGCCGCCGCCGCCGCCGCGCCCCACTGCTGCTGCTGATCCGCAGCCAGGTACGCCAGCTGCGGGTGCGGCACCGCCGCGCCCCGCCGCTGCTGCGGCTGCTGCGGCGGCGCGCCCGCCAGGCGGCCCTGCTGCAGCGCGCCCAAAAAGCCTCCCATCGACGGCGCGTCGCCCGGCGGCGGCGGCGGCGCGGCGGCGGGCCCGGCGCCGCTGCCGTAGCTCTGCGCGGGCGACCCGGAGGCGATGCCGTTGGGCGCGACGACGCTGCCGCCGCCGTGGAAGGGCGGCAGCAGCGCCGATAGCCCTCCCAGCGTGGAGGCGCTGCCCGTCGTGTACTGCCAGGTGGGCAGCGCCTGCCCGGCGGCGTGCGGCGCCGGCGGCGCGCCGTGCGGGTCGCTGTCCCACGAGCCGAGGCGGCCGGGCGGGCCGCCGGGCGCCGCCGCGTGCGGGGAGGGCCGCTCGGCCGGCCAGTGCTGCGGTTGGTGCGGCGCGCCGCCGCCGCCGTGCTGCGCGTCGTGGGGGTGCACGGCGTGGTGGTGCGGGGGCGTGGTCTGCTGCAGCAGGTAGGGGTCGGGGGCGGCGCGGCCCAGCGCCTCGTCGAGCAGCAGGCCCTGGGGAGGAGGGTGTGGCGCCGCGCCGCCGTACTGGGGGGGGGGCGCCCCCAGCGTGGGCATGGTGCCCGTGGTGTTGGTGTGCGGCGTGGCGGAAAAGGGCCCGCCCACCACGCTGCCCTGGCCGCCCTGCGGGGCACACGAGGCACACGAGGTGGGCGGCACCGGCGTCGCACAGCGTCAGCAAGGCGCGGCCCAAGGCGCTGCTGCGACGCGCCTGGCACGCGCCCCAGAGCGAGGCCCCTGCGCGTGCGCGGTGAGTGCGCGGGGGCATGCGCGCGCGCGCGCGCGCGCGCGCACCTGCGACGAGGTGGTCATGGCGTCGAGCGGCGCGTTGTTGGGCACCGACGAGGCGTGCGTGCTGATGAGGTGCAGCCGCTTGGCGCTGCGGGGGTCCAGCAGCTCCTCGTCCGTCAGCGCGTTCACCTGCTCCTGGATCGCGGCAATCTGCGGCCAACATGAGGGGTGCCGGCAGAGGAGGGCGGCGATCGTACGGGGGCCCGTCACCCCACCGCCTCCGCCGCACGCCGCGCGCGTGCGTGCGTGCATGCGTGTCGCGTCTCGTTAGGACTGCCAGCCCAGGCGTGGCGCAGCGCACTCACCCTGCGCGCGAGGTCGTCGCCGGCGGGCTGGTTGTACGACTTGCGGTTGAGCGCCGGCTCGGACAGCGACCCCCGCCCCGTCTGCGCGCGCCCGCCGCCGCCCAGCACCGCGCCGCCGCCCTCCTCCTCCGCCTCCTCCTCCTCCCCAGCGGCGCCGCCCCGCCGGGGCCCCACGCTGCGCCAGTCCGCGCCGCCGCCGCCGCCGTCGGGCGACGCCGTGCCCGCGCCGCCGCTCTGGTTGCCCGCGCCGTGCGGGGCGCCGCCGCGCAGCGGCGACGCGCCCGGGGAGGACTGCGTGCTGGAGGCGGCCGAGGGGCGCTGGGCGGCGGCGGCGCGGCCCAGCTGCGAGCGTCCGTCGGCCTTGCCCGTGGCGCCGCCCTGCTGCAGGCTGGGCGCCCATGAGAGGCTGCTGGCCTTGCGCGGCGCCGCGTGCAGCTGCTGCAGCGGCCCGCCCTTGGCCGCGCCGCCTCCCTCGCTGCCCGCGTCCCGCTCCACGGTGCTAGAGGCCGAGCGAGAGGGCGCCACCTTGTTGTTGCCCACGGCGACGGCCGCCACGGCCGCCACCAGCGCCGAGGGGCCGCTGGGCTGCAGGACGAGCCCCTTGCTGCCGCCGCCGCCGCCGGTAGTGGGCGCCGCGCCCCAGAACGGCAGCTTGCCCGCCGAGCCCTTGTTCCCCGGCTCTCCAGCGGCGCCGGCGGCAAAGGCGCCGGACGCGCCCCCCTGCTGCTGCGCCTGCAGGCGCGAGCGCTGCTGCGGGTGGTGCAGCGAGGCGGCGCTGCCGCGCGGCGAGCCGGGCGCCGGCGGCACTGCCGCCGGCGCCGCCGGCTGCAGCGTGGGCGTGGCCCACGACTGCGGCGCCGCCTTTTCGGCGTGCCGCTGCAGCCGCTCGAGCGCGGCGGCGTCCACGTGCGCCTGCGCGTCGGTGGTGACGATGCCGGCGGCGGTGAGCGAGTTGCCCTGCATGCCCTCGGACGAGGGCTGCGCGCCCATGACGTCCCAGTCCGACTCGAACGACTCGTGCGCGCCGCCCTCGCCGCCCGAGCCCGGCTGTTGCTGCAGCACGTGCTGCGCGGCGACGGTGGACGAGGTGTGCACGTGCGAGTCGGTGCTGGCGCGGCCCAGCGCCGCGGCGTGCCCGGCGGGGCCGTGCGCGGCGGCGGCGCCGGCCGAGGGCGACGCAAAGAGCGGGCGGATGGTGAGCGCGTGCTGATGCTGCGAGCCCGACGTCTCGGTGGGGTGCGAGTGGCCGCTGGTGTGCTCGCCGCTGCCCCTGCACGCACGATGCACCAAGCCAGCAGGGAGTGCAGCAGGGAACACCTCTATTCAGGCAGCGGCGCTGCGGGGGTCGGCGACCACTGGTTGTTGCGAGCGTTTCCCCCCCGCGCTGGCTGCGCAGCGCGCTGAGCAGGCCATGCAGGCTGCGGGAGCCTCTCCTGCAGCGCAGTCGCCCTGCAGTGATTGGACCCGGTCGATGCACAGGTGCGTGTCGGCACGCACCGGGCGCTGCGCGGCGTGGGGTCAGCGCCCCGGCTGCTCCCCCCGGCCTTGTCCGCGGACGCCCTGGCCAGCGGCACGCCTGCGCCACTGCCTCTGGAGGCCTGCTTCTTGATCTTGAGCTTGTTCATCAGCGAGGCCATGACACCGCCCAGCTTGCTGCTGCTCGAGTCGCTGCCCGTTCGACCAGACGCTGGCGGTGCTGCAAGCGACTCCTCGGCAGCCACGCGCGCAACGCCCTGCTGCTGCTGCTGGAGCGAGGCGCTGCTCCCTGCGTGGGGACGCAGGGGACGCAGCAAGTGGCCACACACGGTCGAGACCAGGTCCTGCCCATCGGCAGGCTGCTGCGCACGCGCACGACGCTCTCTGGACACGCGTTGCGGTCCTTTCGCTGAAGCGAGCGCGGTCGCCGCACCTGCGTTGCTCTGGCGTCCACCTGGCTGAGAGGCTCCTCCGGAGGCCGCCAGGTCCATCACGCCCGCAGACGAGTTCATCGCCAGGGAGGCCGCATCGCGGTGGCCTCCAGCGAGCGTCGTGGCGGAGACGCTCACGCCTTCGGCGCTGTGGAGGAGGTGCTGCATCTCGGATGGCGCGCTCAACGACCCGCCACGGCGCTACTCTTCCACGCGTAGCGCGGCGCGCGGGGCCGCCACGCGATGCCGCACGGCCATCCTGCCGCGCTCTGCGTGCCTCCTCCTCCGAGCCGTCAGTCTGATTTGGGCCCACGAAGGTCCCCACCCCGCCGTATCGGTTTGACTGCGGACAGCTCGTGGACAGAAAGAGAACACACGAGACACAAACGGAGCAGCCACGAATCATCAGAGCTGCGCGGGCGAGGGCGCCGCTGGCGCCGGCCCCCCGACCATCTGCGTGGCGGCTGGCGCCGCCGCCCCGGGCGGCTGCCCCCCCTGCGGCGCTTGCTGCTGCTGCTGCTGCTGCGCGCCGCTGGACGACTCGGCCGCAAAGTCCGGGTGCATGGCCTCCACGTCCTTGATGATGAGCTCTCGCACCTGCGACCACAATTGTCGCACCCGACCCCAGCGCCCGTCGGTGCACGAGCCGCGGCCACCATCCAGTCCTGACGACGCCCCCCCCCCCCCCCCCCCCCCCCCCCCCCCCCCCCCCCACCCCCCACCTCCCACCCGCCAGCGTGCTCACCAGGTCGGGCGTGATGGCCTCGCTGTCGAGGTCCCAGGCCCAGGGGTGCTGGCACGCCGGCTCGTCGCTGATGTCGTGCAGCGTGGCCAGGTACGGGTGCGCCAGCGCCTCCTCAATGGTCAGGCGCTTGCCAGGGTCAAACACCAGCATGCGCTCCAGCAGGTCAATCGCCTGTGCGCATCCACGCCAACGTCAAGCCCGCACCGCTGGCAAGAGGGGCGCGCCCGCGCGTCGCCGTGCAACTCCCGGTTGAGAGCACACCCACCTTGGGCTGGGCGTGCGGCCAGAGTGTCCGGAAGTTGGTCTTTTGCGCGGGCGGCAGCGAGCGCACGTAGCGCCGCGCCTTTTCGCTCTGGATGAAGGCCAGGTCCGCGTCGCTGGGGGAGCCCAGCACCTGCGCGACCCCGGGCGCCGCGCCGCAGGGGACGCACGTGTGCGCCCCGTGCCATACCATGGAGAGCAGGCTGGGCGCGAGCCACGCCAAGGGCACGTGTTGCCTCTGCCCCCTCCCACGCACCTGCGTGATGAGGTTGAGCTGGTGCACGTAGTCCTTGCCCGGGAAGAGCGGCTTGCGCCCCAGCAGCTCGGCAAAGATGCACCCCACCGACCTGCGTTCCATCACGCGCACGCACACACAGAGTGCGCTCAACAGAGGCGCAGCGCTGCTGAGACTCACATGCTCGTGGCGCGCGCACCTCCACAACGCGCCGCATGCTTTCCCGTGCCGCCCCTGGGCTGCCTCGCACCACGGCCAGGGCCTGGGAGCGTTGGGCGCGCCGCGCCATGGCCCCTGGCCGCCCCTCCTCCCCCCAAGCTCAGCGCCGCGCTCACCACACGTCAATGGCGGCCGAGTAGTCGGAGCTGGAGAGCAGCAGCTCGGGCGCGCGGTACCAGCGCGTCACCACGTACTCGGTGAGGAACTCCTGGTGCTGCGTCGAGGTGGACGTGCTGCGCGCCAGCCCAAAGTCGCAGATCTTGAGGTCGCAGTTGGCGTTGACCAGCAGGTTGGACGGCTTCTGCGCGCACCCGGGGGAGCGGGCGAGGGACACCCACGCCGTGCACGCGTGAGGGGGCTGAACGCTGCTCCTGCCGTCCTGAGCCCGCGCCACGCTTTGCATGCGCGCGTGCCTCGCCTCACTGACCAGGTCGCGGTGGAGGATGTGCGCCGTGTGGATGTACTTGAGCCCCCGCAGCACCTGCAGGGCAGCGTGTCCGCGCGGGGCCACCCAGCGTCGTCAGGTGCGCCTCCCTCCCTCCCAGAGGCTTCCGCCCCCATCCCTGCCCCATCGCCGTCCTCGCCGCAGCGTCCCTCACTGCACACACAACACAGCGTGCGCGCGCGCCTGGTAGAGAAAGTACTGGCAGTGGTCGTCCGAGAGCGGCTGCGGCGAGCGGATGATTTGGTGCAGGTCCGTGTCCATGAGCTCGTAGACGACGTACACGTCCTTGAACTGCGTCCGCACGAGCGGCGGGATGATGTCCTTGATCTGCACCACGTTCTCGTGCGTCAGGTGCCGCAGCAGCTTGATCTCGCGCAGCGTCCGCTTGGCGTCTACGGCGTTCTCAAAGGCGTTGCTGATCTTCTTGATGGCCACCTTTTCGTTCGTCTGCAGGTCCCTGGCCGAGCTGCAGGCGCGAGAGCGGCGTGGCGCATCAGCGCACGGCAACATCAAGCACGACGTGTGCGGCACACCGCGCGGGCGAGGAGAAGCCCGCTGGCGAACACCAATCCGCGACTGCTCTCTGCTGCCCCGTTGCAGCGTCGCTGCTTGAAGAGTCGCTGCTTGAGAGCCTCGCCGCGCTGGGCTGTGGGGCCAGCCTGCCGTTCGACGCCCAGCGGGATTCCTCACCAGACGACGCCATAGGCGCCCTTGCCGATGGGTTTGAGCGGCAGGTAGCGCGCCGGGCACTCGAACACGCTCCCGCACACCTGCTTTCGTCGCGTGGGCGAGCAACACAAAGCAGTTGCCGCACGACAGCCCGAAATCGAGCAGTGCAGCGCGCCGAACGCGCCTGCACGCGGCGCGTCGGCCATACAGCGGCGCACACTGCTGGCCGCGCTGCGTGTGCGCGCGCACCAGGAACGAGTTGTACTCCTTGGTGGGGAGTCGATTGAGCGTGAACTGCACGCCGTCGTCGCCAGCCACCTGCTGCTCCTGCTGCTGCTGAGGTGCCTGCTGCGCTTGCTGCTGCTGCTGCTGCGCTGCCGCTGCTGCGTTGCTGGCGTCGGACATCTCGCCGACTCGAGCGCTCGGTGCGCGCTCGCAATCGGCTCTCGTTCTCGCGCGTCCGGCCCGGCCGCAGTGCTACATTGGCGTCACACAGTCATGTGTGCTGTGTCCAGAGGTCGCGTGTGTGCGTTGTGTGGGGCACCAGCCCGTCCAGGGTTGCGCCCCATGCCACTTTTTGCAGCGCAGGGATTCCCTGGCAACGCGTCAGGCGCCATACTTGGGCGCTCGGCCCAGCTTGTAGGCGATCTCCGGCAGCACGTGGTCCACCAGCGTGGCGCCCAGCCCGCCGCGCAGCAGCACCTCGTCGAACGAGAGCGCCTCCGCCCGGTCCCTGCGAGGCGTAGTGGGAGCGGGCAAGGCACACTTTGCCTGTCCATCAGGTCCACGCGCCGCGGCAGCGACCAGGGGACCAGGGGATTGCCGGCGTGAACCTGCCCACCTGCGCATGACGCCTGGCAGGCGGCGCGCGCAGAGGCCCGGCGCGCCAACGTCCACCTCGACGTGCTGCAGCCCGCGCCGCTGCCAGCTCTGCAGGGGGCGCGGCACCACCGTGAGCGCCTGCGGCGCGGTGGCCCGCTCGTCGCTGACGGTCAGCAGCCCCAGCCCGTGCAGCGCGTCATCACCTGAGCAACGCACACCGCATCAGCGCAGGTGCATCCGTGAGCGGCCGCCGATATGGGACCTTGCGGCGACCTTGCCTTCCGTGTCCCGCTCTGTGAACAAGGCAGGGCGCACGCACCTTCGGGCCCCGAGAGCTGCAGCGCGTACGCGTCCCTGGGCGTGGCCACGCGCGCCGCCGGGTCCAGCGGCACGCCCGGCCGCTGCAGCAGCGCCGGCGCTTGCAGCTGGACAGCGGGCGACAGGCCCTGCAGCGCGCCCCGGCTGCGCACAGGCGCGGGGTCGCCTGCAGCGCAGGGGGAGAGAGCGGCGGCAGCAGCAAGGTCGTCGGCAGGCGCGTCATCACGCGATGCGGACTCTGAGGTGGCGGGCCAGCGAGCAGCACCCGCTTGCCTTGCGACGTGAGCAGCACGCAGAGCAGCACTTGCTCGCGCACATGCTGCCGCTGCAGCAGGGCGCCTGCCACGGCGTCCAGCCAGCGCAGGCCGCTGCACGCCGCCTGGTGGGGTGCTGCTGAGCCTGACTGCTCCACGCCTGCGCTTGCTTGCTGCTGCTGCTGCTGCTCCCCTCCTTCCCGGTCCTGATATTGAGGCTGCTGCAGGGCCCGGCGGTCCAGGTGCACCACCAGCATGTCGGGCCCGCTGGCCGCCTCGTCAGCGCCTGCGGGTGGCCGAATGCAAAATCACGCCGTGGCATCACGCAGTGTGCGCCGCTGCTACTGCCAGCAAGCAAGGCTCGCTTTGCCCCAGCGGTCCGAAAAAAGGACGGCGCTCACCCAGGCAGGCGAGCATGTGCTGGACGTATGCCTGGGGTTCGGGTAGCGGAGGCGGCGCAGAGAGGTCCCCGCCTTGGTCTGGCTGACGCTGCGGCTCCGTGGTGTTCCCAGCGCTGCTGCCCGGCTGCCGCAGCTGCAGCGGCTCGGGGAGGGCGGCGCCCAGCGACGTGAGCATTGCCTGGGCGGCCGGTGCGTTGCTGGCAGCCACCACCTGCATGCCTTGGAACCTGCGCACCGACAATATTGAGCGATGCTCTTGCGTGGGTGCGGGGGCTGGCGGACGGTATGCACCACCACGTGATGCTGCGCACATTGCGGCGAAGGTGCCCGCAGCAAGGTTGTCCGTCTTGGCCTGCATGGGCTGAGCGGCAGCGTCGTCAACGGGCTGTACGCGTACACGGGGGCAAAGGGTGGCACAGCAGCAGCTGTAGAGCCTGCTCCACGCTGCGCGGCTGCGCCCGCGAGTGTGGGATTGATGGCCCACCTGTGGCGGTGCGCCTTGCCCTGGAGGCGAGGCCAGGTTGCACCACTGGTGCAGCTCGTGGGTGCCGTGAGGGAGGCCTGCTGGCACAGGTGCGGCGGCCCCTGACGGTCAGGTCCTGGCCCGTGATCATCGCTGGGCGGGATCGATCGGCGGCGGCGGCAACGCCACGCACCGTCTTCCGCTGCAGGCCTCAGAGCCACCACGCCCAGGCAGCCTTCCTTGGTGAGCTGGTCCAGGTGCGGCACGTCAGTGTCGGCGAGCGAGTGGCGGCCCTCCCAGCTGCGCGCCCGGGTTCCCGGAATGGCAAGGGCAGGATGAGGCTCACCAACCCCCCACACAGCGCAGCGTCATCGCCTATTGAGGAGGCGCTGTGCTTGCCCACCTGTGCAGGAGGCCCGAGCCGAAGAGCACGACGGCCTTTGGTGGCGGGCGTTGCTGCGCCACGCGCTCGCACGCCGCCAGCCCCTCATCCGTGACGACGGTCGGCTCGATGGCCTTGTCAGAGCAGTCGAAGCAGTCGCAAAAGACGATCCGCTGGCGCGCGGCTGCCGTGCGCGGCATGACGGCGATCCGAGGAAGGAGCTGCTGCAGCTGCTGCTGTGGAGGTGCTTGCGCACACAGCTGCTGTAGAGCTGCAACTGCTCTTGAGCTGCTCTGCTCTGGAGTGCCGGGCACGCGCGCACAACCGTTCAAAGGTCATCAACAGCTGCTCCGGGTCACACGAACCCGCTCCTGCTCACTACGGCACAGCATCACGCGGCGCAAACTGGCTATCACTCGTCGTCGTCGTCGTCGCTGCCGTCAAAGTCGTCGCCGCTGTCCTCCTCCGCGTCCTCGTCCTCCTCGTCGCTGTCCTTGATCTGCACGTACGACACGTTCTTGACCGCCCGCCGCGCCCGCTGCGGCCGGTCCGACGGCCCCGCCTCCTCCTCCTCCTCCTCCTCCTCCTTGGCCGGCGCCGGCGCGGGCGCCGCCGGCTTGACGGCCGCCGCCGCCTTGCCCGCTGGAGCGGCCGCCTTGCTGCCGCCGCCTGCCGCTGCCTTGCTGCCGCCGCCCGCCGCCGTCTTGGACTGCGTCTTGAAGGCCACCGGCGAGGGGCCCACCTTGCTCTTCTTGCCCTGCACAGCGCCGCGCGCCACCGCCAGCCTTCAAGCAGCGGGTCAACGGCCACCAACCTGCAGCGCTACTCATCCCACACCGCGTGCACCTCCGCCACTCAGGCCAGGCTCAACCGCACTTGCCTTGGGCGCCACGGCGGGCGAGGGCGCCTCGAGCACAAACACGTCGTCGTCGTCGCTCGTGTCGCGGATGGAGATGGCGTCGCTGCCCTCCTCCTCGTCCTCAGAGTCAAAGTCCTCCTCGCTCTCGCTCGTCACCGCGCGCTTCTTCTTGGCGCCGCCCTTGGCGGCCGCGCCCGCGGCGGTAGTGGTGCCGCCACCCGCCTTGGCCCCCGCTGCCTTCTGCGGCTTGGCGGCAGCGGCGGCGGCGGGCTTGAAGGTGCCGACGGCGGCGGCGGCGGCCGGTGCGGGCGGGGCCGCCGGCTTGCGCTTGGCGGCGGCAGGCACAGGCTCGCCCTGCGGAGCCCGCGCGCATCAGCACGCGCCGCAGCTGCTCAGTGCAGAGCTGCACGTCACCCAGAGCAACGCAAGCCCTGGCGCGTGGCAGCGCAGCGGAAAGGGCCCCAGCTCACCTTGGCGGCGCGTGCGGCCTTCTTCTGCGCCAGCGCGGCGGGCGCCGGCGACTGCGCCATGCGCACGTCGTCCTCGTCCTCGTCCTCCTCCTCCTCCACGACGGCCACCTTGGCTGAGGGGCGCGAGCCCTTGCTGCCCGCCTGCGCGCCCGACGCGCGGCTGCTGCCGGCCGCCGCCCCGCTGGCACTCGTGGTGGTGCTCGCCGGCGGCACCATGGTCAGCTTCTGGAACCGACCTGCAGGAATCAACACAAGCATTCAGCAGCACGGTCAGCGCCGGCAAACAGACTCCTGTGCGCAGGGTTGTGTTGAGGTGGGAGGGGGCAGCAGCAGCGCGCGTGTGGGAAAGGAGGGTAGAGGGTTGCGCACGCTCACCTGCAAGGCGTGCCTCGAGGGAGGGCCCGTCACTGCTGGAGGGGCCGGCGGCGGCCGGCGCGGGCGCCGCCGCCGTGGCGGCGGCCGCCGTGGCGCGCGCGAACGCCGCCGCGGCCGACGAGGGCGCCGCGGCGGGCGGCTTGGACGGGCCGGCGGCGGCGGGCTTGCTGGGGCCGGCGGCGGCAGCGGCGGCGGGCGCGGGCGCCGCGCGCGGCTTGCTGGCGCCGGCGGCGGGCTTCTTCGTCTTCTGCACGCAGCACGGGTCCGGAGAGCAGGCCGGCGGCAGAGGGTCAACCGAGTCAAGTCACAGCTGGGGAAACCAAAGAGAGCTGAACGCTCACGAGGACCCCACGCTATACGGGGGGCACACCTTTTGGTCCTGCACGTCGTCGTCGTCGTCTCCCTCTGACATGAAGTCGTCCTCGTCGTCCTCC
>VFQP010002338.1_pt1 | contig 21526 bp, 21 predicted proteins | sample 3512351 | NCBI WGS metagenome assembly VFQP01 (sample SAMN10412372, study PRJNA504923) | tailings metagenome | isolation source: Relicate 1 Philex TSF1 revegetated site | place: Philippines: Tuba, Benguet | collected 2017-08-29
ACAGGCCCTCGGGGTCGGCGCCCGAGAGCGTGTAGTAGTCGGTGTGGCAGATGCCCGTGGCCTTGATCTCCACCAGCACCTCGCCCGCGCGCGGGCCTTCGAGGTCGAGTTCTTCAATGGTGAGGGGAGCGCCTGCTTTCCAGGCGACGGCGGCACGCGTTTTCATGGGAATGTTCCTCGGGCAATGGATCGAAAAGAGCCGCCGATCCTAAGGGAACCCCCTGGCGCATTCAGGGCGCGGGACATTCGCCGCCTTGGGCGCCGCGCCCACCGCCTGCCCCAATCACTCGGGCCGGATGCCGGCCTTCTGGACGATGTCCTTGTAGCGCGCCGCGTCGCTGCGGATGCGCTGCGCGAAGTCGGCCGATGACATGCCTCCCAGTTCGGCGCCGGCTTCGGCAAAGCGCTTCTTCACGTCGGGCTGCTCCAGCGTCTTCACCACCTCGGCGTGCAGCCGCGCCAGGACGTCGGCCGGCACGCCCTTGGGCGCGAACAGGCCCACCCAGTTGGAGGCGTCCACGTTCTTCACGCCCGCTTCGGCCGCGGGCACCCAGTCCTTGTTGAAGCCTGAGCGGCGCGCGGTCGTCAGGCCCAGCACCTTCACGCGGCCGGCCTGCAGGTGTGGCAGCACCGCGGGGATCGCGACCACACCGAGCGCCACCTCGCCCGAGGCCACGGCCGCCATGGCAGGCGCGCCGCCGCGATAGGGCACATGCAGCAGCTTGGCGCCCGCTTCCACCGCGAACCATTCACCCGCCAGGTGGTTGATGCTGCCGTTGCCCGGCGAAGAAAAGGTGATGCTGCCCGGCGCCTTGCGCGCCGCGGCCACCAGTTCCGCCACCGTGTTGAACGGCTGCTGCGCGTTGGCCACCAGCAGCATCGGGGTGTCGCTGATCATGGTGATGGGCGCGAAGTCGCGGTCGAGTTCGTAGGGCACGTTGGGGAAGAGGCCCGGGTTCACCGCGAACTCGCCGGTGTGCGCGGCCAGCAGGGTGTAGCCATCCGGTGCGGCCTTGGCCGCGGCCGAAACGGCGATGAAGCCGTTGCCGCCCGGCCGGTTGTCGACCACGAAGTTCCAGCCCAGGCGTTCGGTCAGCTTCTGGGTGAGCAGGCGTGCCGTGATGTCGACCACTCCACCCGGTGCGAAGGGCACGATCACACGGATCGGTCGGCTCGGGTAGTCCTGCGCCAGCAGAGTGCCGGGCATGAAGGCGGGCGCAGCCAGCAGCGTTGCCATCCGCAGGGCGCGGCGTCGGTCGGGTTGGAAGGGGTGCATCCTTGTCTCCTCGTTGTTGGTTTCAGGGGCGCGATGCTTTGGGAGACGCGCGCGACGCGCAAACGATTTATCTCGGGCATCACCATGAAGAAGATTCATGCGCCCTCGGGCCGGGGCCGCAGGCCTGTGACGCTCGCGGCTCAGGCATGAAAGACTTTCATTCGCTCCACCGATATTTCTCGTTTGTCAGCCCAGGGGGCGCTGGCCAGAATCCGCGCCCTATGAAGAACGAAGTTCCCGGCGCACTGCTGAACGCCAGCGATGGTGTCCCCATCGCCTACCAAGCCCGCATGGCTCCGGCCGGTGCGCCCGTGATGGCACTGGTGCACTCGCTGGGCATGGACCACAGCTTCTGGAACGCGGTGGCGCAGCGCCTGGGCGATCGCGCCTCGCTGGTGGCGATCGACGCCCGCGGCCACGGCCGATCGGGCACGGCCCGCACACCGGCGAGCACCGCGCGCATGTCGCAAGACCTGCGCGAGGTGCTCGCGCAACTCGGCCTGAACCGCGTGGTGGTCGGCGGCGCGTCCATGGGCGGCTGCGTGGCGCTGCAGTTCGCCATCGACCACCCGCAACACACCGCCGGCCTGGCCCTGATCGACACCACCGCATGGTACGGCCCCACGGCACCGGCCGATTGGGAGGCCCGTGCGCAAAAGGCGCTCGCGCAGGGCCTGGCGTCGCTCACCGACTTCCAGGTCACGCGCTGGTTCAGCGACGGTTTTCGCGAACGCGAACCGGCCCAGGTGCAGCACTGGGTCGACGTGTTCCTGCGCAACGATCTCGAAGGCTACGTGCAGGCCTGCCGCATGCTCGGCGGCTTCGATGCCAGGGCCTCGCTCGCGGGGATCCGCGTGCCCACGCTGATCCAGGTCGGCGAAGAAGACTACGCCGCGCCGGTCGCCATGTCGCGCGCGATGCACGAGGCGATCCCCGGGGCGACGCTCGACGTGATCGAAGGCGCGCGCCACCTCACACCGCTTGAGGTGCCCGACCGGGTCGCCCAGGCACTCCTCGACCTCTGCGCCCAGGTGTCGCCATGACCCCGTTCGAATTCCTGCTCCCGTACTCGCTCGACGAAGCGCTGTCCCTGCTCGACCCCGAAGACCCCAACGTGCGCCCGGTGGGCGGCGGCACGGCGGTGATGCTGATGATGAAAGCGGGCGTGCTGCGGCCCACGCGGCTGGTCAGCCTGCAGCGCATCGGCGACCAGCACGCCCGCATCGCGCGCCAGGCCGATGGCAGCCTGCGCATCGGCGGCATGGCGCGACTGGCGGACATCGAAGCCCACCCCGCCGTGCGCGAGGGCTGGCCGATGCTGGCGCACGCCTTGCGTGGCGTGGCCAATACCCGGGTGCGCGCCGTGGCCACCATCGGCGGCAATCTCAGCCACGCCGATCCGCACATGGACATGCCGCCCGTGATGGCGGCGCTCGACGCCACGGTCGTCATCAGCGGGCCGCAAGGGGTGCGCGAGGTTCCTGCCGCGGCCCTGTGCACCGGCTACTACGAGACCGTGGTGCGGCGCGACGAACTGATCACCGAATTGCGCGTGCCGCCGCAGGCCGGACCCGGGGCCTACCTCAAGCTCACGACGCGCGCGGCCCACGACTGGCCTGCACTGGGTCTGGCCGTGGTGCTGGGCCTGCAAGGCGAGCGCGTCACGCACGCACGCATCTTCACCGGGGCCGCCACCGACTGCCCGACGCCGCTGCGCAACGCACAGACCATCCTGGAGCAGCGCGGCCTGAGCGCGCCGGTGCTGCGCGAGGCGGCCGAGGCCGCGGTGGCCGAGGCGCCGCTGGTGGCCGACTCACACGGCAGCGCGGCCTACAAGCGCCAGCTGTTGCGCGTGGCCTTGCCCCGCGCCGTGCAGAACGCCCTGAACCGCAACCGGAGCCACGCATGAGCGACATTCGCACGCCAGACCCCCAGGTGGGCCGGCGCATGGACCGCCTCGAATCGGTGGCCAAAGTCACCGGCACCGCCGACTACACGCACAACGTCGAGCTGCCACGCATGCTGCACGCCAAGGTGGTGCGCAGTCCGCACGCGCACGCGCGCATCCTCGGTATCGACACCCGGGCCGCCCAGGACATGCCTGGCGTAACGCATGTGATCACGGCGCAGGACGTGATCCGACGGATCCCCGATCCGCACTACGGCCCGGCGTTCCATGACCAACCCATCCTCGCCATCGAGAAGGTGCGTCACGTGGGTGAACCCGTCGCCGTGGTGCTGGCGGGTGATCCGCACGCCGCCGAAGCCGCGGCCGGGCTGGTGGTGGTGGACTACGAGGTGCTGCCCGCGGTATTCGACGAGGTCGAGGCGGCCACGTCGACGGTGCTGGTGCACGACGCGCTCAAGCCCGCCGGCACCTTTCCCGATCTCAAGCACCTGGCCGGCCGCAAGGGCACCAACGTCGCCCTCGACTACCGGCTGCGTCACGGCGACGTGGCCAAGGCCTTTGCCGAAGCGGCGCAGGTGTTCGACCACACCTTCAAGACCCAGCAGGTCATGCACGTGCCCATGGAGCCCATGGTGACGGTGGCTGAGCCCCAGGGCGAAGGCATCGTGATCCACACCGCTTCGCAGAGCCCGTCGTTCGTTCGCATCGAGATCGCGCGCCTGCTGGGCTGGCGCGAGAACCAGGTGCAGGTGAAGACGCGCCTGCTCGGCGGCGGCTTCGGCGCCAAGCTCTACATCAAGCTCGAGGCGCTGACCGTGGCGCTGGCGCTCATCGCGCGGCGCCCGGTGCGTCTGGCGCTGACGATGGAAGAGCAGTTCTACACCATCACCAAGCACGCCACCACCTTCCGCATCCGCAGCGCGGTGGATGCCGAGGGCCGCATCACAGGTCGCCACTGCGAGGTGTACTGGAACGGTGGGGCCTACGCCGACATCGGCCCGCGCGTGACGCAGAAGTCGGGCTTCACCGCCGGCGGTCCGTACGACATTGCCAACCTCGACATCGACTCCTACCAGGTCTATACGCACCTGCCGCCCGCCGGTGCGTTCCGCGGCTTCGGCATCACGCAGGTGGTGTGGGGCTACGAATGCCAGGCCGACCTGATCGCGCGGGCGCTGGGCATGGACCCCCTGGCATTCCGGCGCTTGAACCTGTTGGAAAACGGACGACCGCACGCCACGGGCACGGTCATGAAAGACGCCGCACTGCGCCAGGTGCTCGACGCGGTGGCGCGCCGCATGCAATGGGAGCAGCCGATCGACCGGGGCACGGGCACCGTGCGGCGCGGCCGCGGCATCGGCCTGGGCTTCAAGGCCCTGGTGGCCCCCACCACATCGGTGGCCACCATCACCCTGGGGGGCGACGGCAGCTGTGTGCTCCTGATCAGCACCGTGGACATGGGACAGGGCTCGGACACCGCCATGGCGCTGGTGGCCGCCGACGCCCTGGGCCTCAAGGCCGAGCAGATCCGTGTGGTGCACCCGGACACCGACGTGACGCCTTACGACATGGCCACCCTGGGCTCGCGCTCGACCTTCCACATGGGTCACGCCGTGCGCCTGGCCGCGCAGGACCTGCTGGACCAGCTGGCGGCGCTCGCGCAGCAGCTCGGCCTTCCGTTCCAGGGCATCGCCGATGCGGGCCTGCTGCTGCGCAAGAAGTACGGCATGCCCGCGGGCACGCTGGTGGGCACGGGCACCTTCATGCCGCCATACCAGTCGCCCGATGCGCAAGGCCGATCGCCCGACATCACGCCCAACTGGATGATCGGAGGCACGGGCGTCGAGGTCGAGGTGGACACCGAGACGGGCCACTTCCGCCTGCTGCGCATCGAGAACGTGGTCGATTGCGGCACGCCACTCAATCCCAAGGTGGTCGAGTCGCAGATCTCCGGCGCGGCGATCATGCAGCTCGGCATGACCCACCTGGAGAAGATGGAGTTCGATGCCGAGGGCCGGCTGCGCAACGCCTCGTTCTCCGAGTACAAGATCCCGGGCATCCACGACATCCCCGAGGCCTTCGGCTGCGAGGCGGTGGACGCACAACAGGCATCGGGCCCCTATGGCGCCAAAGGCCTGGGCGAAAGCGGCTGCTTCGGCGTCGCTTCGGCCGTGGCGGAGGCCATCCACGACGCCGTGGGCGTTCGCATCTTTTCGCTGCCCATCACGCCCGAATCGGTGATGCGCGCGCTGGCCGCGCAGCGCGGCGAAACCCTGGCCGATTGAGGCACGACCCCATGAGCACCACCAGCACCCTGATCCAGTTCCATCTCAACGGTGAGCCTGTGGCACGCCAGGTCGAGGCTTACCACTCGCTGGTCGAGGTGGTGCGCGACTGCGGCCTGCACGGCGCGCGCGAAAGCTGCGGCCAGGGCCTTTGCGGCTGCTGCACCGTGGTCGTCAACGGCCAGGCCGTCACCGGCTGCATCTACCCCGCCATGCACGCCGACGGCGCCCAGGTGGCGACCATCGAAGGCCTGGCACGCGACGGCCAGCTCGACCCGGTGCAGCAGGCCTTCATCGACGCTGGCGCGTTCCAGTGCGGCTTCTGCACGCCCGGCTTCATCCTGATGGCGAAGCAATTGCTCGCGCACAACCCCGAACCCCAGGACCACGAGATCCGCAACCACCTGGCCGGCAACCTCTGTCGCTGTGGCGCGTATCCCGAGATCGTGAAAGCCGTGAAGCTCGCGGCCGAGCGCTTGCGCGCGCCCACCCACGCGGCGCCGTGACCCGCACAACGAAGAACACCATGGACATCCAAGGCGAAAAAATCCTCCAGGCCGACCGCGACACCGTGTGGCGGGCCCTCAACGACCCGCGCGTGTTGCAACGCTGTCTGGCGGGTTGCGACACCTTCGAAGCCGACGGCGACAACCGCTACCGCGTGGCCATGGCGGCCACGGTGGGGCCGGTGCGCGCGCGCTTCGCGGGCAAGCTCGAGCTGCGCGACGTGCAGCCCCCCACCTCCTACGCCCTGAACTTCGAGGGCTCGGGCGGCGTCGCGGGCTTCGGCAAGGGGAGTGCCTCGGTGGCGCTGGATGACGTGGCCGAGGGCACCCGCCTGCGCTATCGCGCCAACGCCCAGGTGGGCGGACGGCTGGCCCAGGTCGGCGCGCGCCTGATCGACGGCGTGACCCGGCGCATGGCGGACGATTTCTTCACCCGCTTCGTGCGCGAGCTGTCGGCGCCTGCGGACGGCGCCGGCGACACCGCGGCGCAGCCGATGCGCCCGGCGGCAGCGCCCGCCACCGCACCCCAGGCGGCACCGGCCCTGGTCCCGACGGCCCAGGTACCGGCCACCGCCGGCACCAGCGCAAACACCATCGCGGTGATCGCGGCCGCCGTTTCGGCCACGGCCGCCTCGGTGGCCGTGCTGGCCGCGGTGCTCGCCCTGCGGGCGGGCTGAGCACCCCCAAAGACAACCGGCCCTCGAGGGGCCGGTGTCAGGAAGTGGGCCGGGGCCACGCCCCGGCGGCGCCCCTCAGCGGCGCGCGTCCTCGCGAATCATGTCCGCCCCCTTCTCCCCGATCATGATCGCCGTGGCATTGGTGTTGCCCGAAATGATGCGCGGCATGATGGACGCGTCGACGACGCGAAGCCCCTGCACCCCGTGCACCCGCAGCCGCTCGTCCACCACGGCCTGATCGTCCTGCCCCATGCGGCAGGTGCCCACAGGATGAAAGATGGTGCCCGCCATCTTGCGGATGCCATCGAGCAGTTCGTCGTCGCCCTGCACCTGGTGGCCGGGCAGAAACTCCTCGGGGGCGAAGCGTTGCATGGCCGGCGCCTGGCACACCTCGCGCAGCATCCGCAGCCCCTTCACCACCGTTCGGCAATCGCGCTCGGTGTCGAGGAAGTTCAGCTGGATGGCCGGCGCGGCCAGCGGGTCCGGGCTCTTGAGGCGCACGCTGCCCCGGCTCTCCGGGTGCAGCATGCAGACACCCGCGGTGAACCCCGGGAACGCGTGCGGCGGGTCGCCGAGCTTGTCGTAGGTGATGGGGTAACAGACGAACTGCAGGTCGGGCGTGGGCTGCGACGGATCACTGCGCACGAAGGCATTCACCAGGGCGGGCGGGATCGTCAACGGGCCACGGCGGCGCAGCGCATAGTCCAGGCCCATCAGCGCCTTGCCCCACAGGCTCGAGGCCTGCTGGTTGAGGGTGACGGTGTCCTTCACGCGCAGCATGGTGCGCGCGGCGATGTGGTCCTGCAGGTTGGCGCCGACGCCGGGCAGGTGTTGCACGCTCGGGATGCCCAGGCGCTGCAGGGCCTGGGCATCGCCCACGCCCGACAACTGCAGCACCTGGGCCGAGCCGATGGTGCCGCCCGAGAGGATGACCTCGCGCGCCGCCTCGATCCGCAGGTCCTGCCCGCCGCGCCGCACCACCAGACCGGTGGCACGGCGGCCCTCGAACGCCACGCGCAGCACCTGGGTGCGGGTGAACACCGTGAGGTTCGGACGCTGGCGCGCGGGCTTGAGGAAGGCGCGCGCGGTGCTCATGCGAACCCCGCGCTTTTGCGTCACCTCGAAATAGCCCACGCCCTCGTTGTCGCCGGTGTTGAAGTCGTCGCTGCGGGGAATGCCGCACTGCACGGCCGCGTCGCAGAAGGCGTCGAGCACCTCCCACCCGGCGCGCAACCCCTCCACGCGCAGCTCGCCCCCGCTGCCGTGCGCGGCGCTGGCGCCGCGGTGGTGGTCCTCGGAGCGCTTGAAGTAGGGCAGCACCTCGGACCACGACCACCCGCGGTTGCCCATCGCGGCCCAGCCGTCGAAATCGGCGGCCTGGCCGCGGATGTAGACCATGGCGTTGATGGACGATGAGCCCCCCAGCACGCGGCCGCGGGGGTACTTGATGCCGCGGCCCGCGAGGTTGGCGTCGGGCTCGGCCGTGTAGCACCAGTCGGTGCGCGGGTTGTTGATGGTGTAGAAGTAGCCGATCGGGATGTGGATCCACGGGTACCAATCGGTCTCGCCCGCTTCGATCAGCGCCACGCGCACAGCGGGATCGGCGGACAGCCGGTTGGCCAGCACGCAGCCGGCCGAACCGGCGCCCACGATCACATGGTCGAAACGACCCAGCGATTCCATGCTCATCGCGGCGTCAACCCAGCTTGAACGGATCGCGCAGGTTGCCGCTCAGCTCCACCCACACGGTCTTGGTTTCGAGGAAGGCGTCGAGCCCGTCCTGCCCGTTCTCGCGGCCGATGCCGCTGTGCTTGAAGCCGCCAAAGGGCGCGAACGGTGCGGTGACGCGGTAGGCATTGACCCAGACGCTGCCGGCGCGCAGCTGCGTGGCCACGCGGTGCGCGCGCTGCACGTTCTGCGTCCATATGCCGGCGGCCAGGCCGTAGCGCGTGTCGTTGGCGATGCGGATCGCTTCCTCTTCGGTGTCGAAGGTGATCACCGACAGCACCGGCCCGAACACCTCCTCGCGCGCGATGTCCATGCCGTTGTGCACCTGGGTGAGGATCGTGGGCTGCACGAAGTAGCCGCCCAGCGCGTCCTGGCGGCCGCCGTAGGCCAGGCAGGCCCCTTCGGCCTCGGCCGCCTTCACCATCGACAGGATCTTGTTGAACTGCTGGCCGGTGGCGGCCGGTCCCATTTCGCTGGCCAGGTCCAGCGGGTCGCCGAGCTTGATGCTGCGCGCGCGGGCCACCAGCCGCTCGACCACCTGGTCGTGGATGGATCGGTGCACCACGAGACGCGAGCCCGCCATGCAGGTCTGGCCAGTGGCCGCGTACACGCCGGAGATGACGCCGTTGACCGCCGCCTCGATGTCACAGTCCTCGAACACCACCTGCGGCGACTTGCCGCCGAGCTCGAGCGACACGCGCGTGAGGTTCTCGGCGCCGGCCCGTGCGATGGCCTTGCCCACGCCGTCCGAGCCAGTGAAGCTGATCTTGTCGATGTCGGGGCTGGACACCAGCCAGCGCCCCGCGTCGGCCCCACCCGTGACGACGTTGAAGACGCCTGGCGGAAACCCCGCCTCCTCCACCAGCTCGGCGAAGCGCAGCGTGGACACCGGGGTGTGCTCCGAGGGCTTCACCACGAAGGTGCAGCCGGCAGCGAGCGCCGGTGCGAGCTTGAACATCATGAGCAGGCAGGGCGAGTTCCACGGCGTGATGGCCGCGACGACCCCGATGGGTTCCTTGCGCGTGAAGGCGATGAAGTTGGGTCGGTCGCTGGGCAACACGTCGCCCTGGCTCTGCGTGGCCATGCCGGCGTAGTGGTACATCCACTGGGGCAGGTAATTCCACTGGCCGAGCATCTCGCGCAGCAGCTTGCCGTTGTCCATCGACTCGATGCGCGCCATGCGCTCGGCGTCGCGCGCGATCAGGTCACCGAGCTTGCGCATCAGCGCGGCCCGCTGTTGCGGCGTGGTGCGGCGCCACGGCCCGTTGTCGAAGGCGTCACGGGCAGCCGCGATGGCGGCTTTCACGTCGGCTTCGCCGGCATCGGGAACGGTGGCCCAGACCTGCTGGGTGTAGGGGTTGAGGCTGTCGAGCGTGCGGCCGCTGCTGCCATCGACCCATTGCCCACCGATGTACATCTGCAGGCGTTCGGTGCGGGCGTCGGAAGGGGAGGTTCGGGTGTCCATCGTGGTTCGCGAATTGAATGGCCAGGAAGTGGCTGCGTGCAGTCTAGGAGGGCGGCCTCGACGCGGCGAGCGATTGTTTTTCATCGCCGCATGAGGGGGTCTCATTCGGCGGTGGTCACGGCAACCAGCTGCAGCTCGATCAGGCAGCCATGGTGCAGCTCGGGCACCGGCACCACGGCCCGCGCCGGGCGATGCGGGCCCAGCACCTGCGCATAGACCGCATTGAATGCTGGCCAGTGGCCAACGCCCGCGAGGTAGGCGGTGCACTGCACCACCTGGGGCCAGTCGCATCCCGCGGCCTGCAACACCTGATGGCAGCGCTGCAACACGTCGCGCACCTGCGAATCGAAGTCCGGCAGGGCGGGGTCGGGCAGCATGCCCGACACGAACACGAAACCGTTGGCCCGCACGGCCTGCGCGTAGTGGCCTGCGGGCGCGGGCAGGCCGGGCGCCTGGATGAATTGCATGGGATGCTCCTGAACGAAAACGCCGACCCCACCCGCGGCGGAGGTCGGCGTGCAAGGGACCGGGGATCAGTGCGCCGCGATCACTTCCACAGCGCGCACTTCGATTCGGCCTTGGTGTTGAAGGCGTCTTCGCCCTTCACCGTGGCCACCAGGTTGTAGTAATCCCAGGGGTACTTGGATTCGGATGGCTTCTTCACCTGCATCAGGTAGTAGTCGTGCACCATGCGGCCGTCGGGGCGGATGTAGCCGTTCTTGGCGAAGAAGTCGTTGATCTTCGCGGTCTTGAGCTGCGCCATGACCTTGTCGGCGTTGTCGGTGCCCACCGCCTTCACCGCGTTGAGGTAGGTGGTGGTGGCCGAGTAGGCCCCGGCCTGCAGCACCGAGGGCATGCGCTTGGTCTTCTCGAAGAAGCGGCGCGACCAGGCGCGGGTTTCCTCGTTCAGGTCCCAGTACCAGGCCTCGGACAGGTACATGCCCTGGGTGGCCTGCAGGCCCATGGTGTGGGTGTCCGAGATGAACTGCATCATGGCGGTCATGCGCATGTTGCGGTTGACGCCGAACTCGGCGGCGGCCTTGACTGAGTTGTGCAGATCGCTGCCCGCATTGGCCAGGCCCAGCACCTGCGCCCGCGACGCCTGCGCCTGCATCAGGAACGAGGAAAAGTCCGACGCCGACACCGGGTGGCGCACCGAGCCCTGCACCTGCCCCCCGGCGGACTTCACCACCTCGGAGGTGTCCTTCTCCAGCGAATGGCCGAAGGCGTAGTCGGCCACCAGGAAGTACCAGGACTTGCCGCCCGCATCCGTCACCGCCCGGCCGGCCACACGCGCCTGCGCGATGGTGTCGAGCGCGTAGTTCACGGTGTAGGGCGTGCACTCCTCGTTGGTGAGGCGGGCGGTACCGGCGCCCACCGAGATGTAGACCGTCTTCTTCTCGGCCGACACCTTGGACATGGCCAGGCCGACGGCGGAGTTCACCCCGCCCAGCAACAGATCGACCTGGTTCACGTCGATCCACTCCCGCGCTTTGGTGGACGCGATGTCGGGCTTGTTCTGGTGGTCCACGAACATCAGCTCGATCTTCTTGCCATTCACCTGACCGCCGAAGTCGGCAATCGCCATGCGCACGGCCTCCACGCCACCCGCGCCGTCGATGTCGGAGAACAGGCCGGACATGTCGGTGGCGAAACCGATCTTGACCACGTCTTGCGTGTACTGCGCATGCACCGGTGCGGCCAGGCACAGGGCGGCGCCCAGGAAGAGCGCGGACTTGGCGCCGGGGAAGGATTTCATGTTCATCTCCTGCTGCGTGTTCGTGAATGGAGCCCGGGGGGCGCACGCAGGCCTGCGTGGGCTTGGTCGGGTGCGGCGGAGAGTACTGGTGGGGTCCGGGGCGTGCGAGCGATAGTTTTTCATCCGGCCATGAGAGCCCCTCATTCGCGCACACGGCGGGTGAGAACGCCTCATGACGCCATGAATGGGTTTCAGTGGTGAAGCGCCGGCGCTGTGCCTAAGCTTTTCTCATGCAAGCACCGCGATCCCCCCACGCCGGCTCAGCCCACCACGACGCGCCCGAGTCGGTGGTCGACAACCCGTTCCTCGAACTGATCGGCGTGCGGCAGACGCAATGGTGCGAAGGCTATGCCGAGTTCGAGTTGCCGGTTCAGCCCTGCCTGCTCAACCGGCAGGGCGTGCTGCAGGGCGGCGTGCTGTCCACCCTGCTGGATGTGGCCTGCGGCTACGCGGGTCTCTACAGCCCGCCGGGGCACGAACCCCTGCACGGCCACACCGTCTCGCTCACGGTGAACTTCATCAACAAGGGCGCCAGCGGCGTGGTGGTGGCCAAGGGCTTTCTGGTGCAGCGCGCGCGCACGCTGTTCTTTGCGCGCGGCGAGGCCTGGCTCGACGGCACCCTGCTGCTGGCGAGCGCACAAGGCAGCTTCAAACTCACGGGACGCGCGCGATGACCGCTCACCACGCCGCGCCGGGCCCAGCCTGCCGCTACCATTGCGCCGCTGGGTCAATAGGGAATGCAGGGTTGGAAGAGCGCAGGGATCATCCCGCGCCGACACATCGACGCCGGACGGAAGAAGCCGGGCCGCAGCACTTGAGAGCCCCCGCATGAGACCCTTCATTCCTTCCTTGCAGAGCCTGCTGGCATTCGAGTCCGCAGCGCGTCACCTGAGCTTCACGCGCGCCGCGCAAGAGCTGTCGGTCACGCAGACCGCCATCAGCCACCAGATCAAGGCTCTCGAGGACCGGCTGGAGATCAAGCTGTTCACCCGCAAGCGCAACACCCTGGCGCTCACCCCCGCGGCCACGGAGTACCTGCGCTCGGTGAGTGAAGCCATCAGCATGCTGGCCATCGCCAGCGACAACACGCGCAAGAAGGTGGTGAACACGGTGCTGGTCATCGCCTGCCTGCCGGCCTATGCGGTGCACTGCCTGATCCCGCGCCTGCCCGATTTCCAGCGCCGCCACCCGGACATCACGGTGCACCTGTCCACCAGCGCCAACTTCGACGAGTTCGACAACAACACGCACGACGTGTCGATCCGCTACGGCTCGGGCCGCTGGAGCGGCATGCGTGCGGACCTGCTGCACGGCGAGACCTTCTTCCCGGTCTGCTCCCCGCAGTTGCTGGAAAGCCTGGGCAGCGAGGGCAGCGAGGCGGAGCGGCTGGCCCGCTTCGTGCGGATCCGCACCTACTTCTACTCGCTTTACCAGGACGACTGGCCCGCCTGGCTCGATGCCGCGGGGCACAGCCATGTGCGTTTCGCGGGCGAGTCCGTGTTCCAGTTGCAGCTCACCTCGCAAGCTGCGGCCGTGGAAGGTATGGGCCTGGCCATCGGACGCACGCCGCTGATCGACCGCGACCTGGCCCGGGGCACCCTGGTGGCCCCCTTCGGCACACGCGTGGCGTCCAGTTCCAGCTACTTCCTCGCCTCGACCGCGGCCAAGTCCAAGCTGCGGCGCGTGGAGCTGTTCCGTGAGTGGGCCCTGGCCAATCTGAGCCTGCCGAAGGCAGACGGCGCCAGCGCCTGATGCCGCCGTCCATGGAGCGCTGCGACGCCCTGGTCGACTGGCAGCCGGTGGAGTGCCTGCTGGCCGCCCACGCGGCCAGCAGCCCACGGCGCCCGGCCCTAGTCGACGTGGATCGGGACCAGTCGCTGGACTTCGGCGAGCTGGCGCGCCTGGTGGACGGCGTGGCGCTGCAGCTGCGGGACCTCGGCGTGCACCGCGGCACGCGCGTGGTCCTGATCGCCGACGGCCCGATCGAGACGCTGGTTGTCTGGCTCGCGCTGTGGCGCCTGGCCGCCGTGGTCTGCCCGTTCGACATTTCGCAGATCGGCGCGGCCAGCACGCAAGCCGCATTCAACACGCTGCAGCCGGCGCTGGTGCTGCACGGCCAGCGCATCGGGGTGGTCGACATCCCGTCCAGCGCCGTGCCCTGCGCGCGCTTCAGCCAATGGCCACCGGTGCCGGGCCAGGCCACGGCGATCACGCTCACCGCGGCCGACCCTGGAGCCGCCGCCCGGCTGCGGGGTCTGGGCCCGGCACCCGGGGATGTCGCCGCAGCCTGCTGCACCTCGGGCAGCAGCGGTCGCATGAAGATCGTGATGCATGACCACGCCTCGTACTGGCTCAACGGCCTGGTCAGCAGCGCACTGCTCGACCTGCGTGGCGACGACCGTCTGCTGGACTACCGCTCGCTGAGCTGGTATTCGCCGCAGATCCTCACGCTCATGCCGTTTCTCCAGACCGGGCTCTCGTTGTGCCTGGCGCGGCAGTTCTCGGCGTCGCGCTTCGCCGACTGGATTGCGCAGCACCGCATCACCGTGGCGGCCGGGGTACCCACCGTGCTGAATATCCTGCTGAGCCAGCCGCTCGAGCGCCTGCGGGCCAGCGCGCAAGGCCTGCGCGTGATGTCGTCGAGTTCGGCGCCGCTGGCCCAACGCACCTGGGAACGCTTCGAGCGCGAGACCGGCATCACCGTGCTCAACCTGTACGGTTCGTCCGAAGGCGGCTGGATCTGCGGCAATCGGCTGGGTGACCGGCGGGTGGGCACTGCCGGCAAACCGGTGCCCGGCATCGCCTTGCGCGTCGTGGACGCGACCGGTCGCACGTGCGCGGCGGGCGAGCCGGGCGAGGTGGTGATCGAAGGTGCCAAGCTGGCCCTGGGCACGCTGCAGGCCGATGGTGCGCTGCAGCCGATTCGCGGTGGTCGCTTCGCCACCCGCGATCTGGCGCTGCGCGACCGCGATGGCTTCGTGCGCCTGCTGGGTCGCATGGACGATCTCGTGATCCGCGGCGGCGTCAAGCTCTCGCCCGGCGAGATCGAGGACGCCTTGCTGCAACACCCGGCGGTGGCCGAGGCCGCGGCCGTGGGCGTGAGCGATCCTATCTACGGCCAAGAGGCGGTGTGCTTCGTGGTGCTGCGAGAGGGCAGCCACACCGACACCGCCGCACTGCTCGCGCACGCGGCGGCGCTGCTGCCGCGCGAGAAGCGGCCCAAGGCGGTTTGCGCGATCGACACCCTGCCGCGCAACGCGCGCGGCAAGTTGCGGCGCGACGCGCTGCGCGCGCGCTGGCACGACATGGAAGGCGGCGCGCCCGAGGCGCCGGGCGCCTGATCGGCTCAGGCGGTCTCGACCAGCGTCAGCAGGCGCATCACCATGTTCGCTACGGCGTCGGGGCGCTCGATCTGCACCAGGTGACGGGCCGAGGGGACCACGGTGAGCCGTGCGTCGAGGATGCCGCGCTGCAGCGCCTGCGACATTGCCACCGGCGTGGCGTAGTCCTCCTCACCCACGAGGATGGCCGTGGGCACGGCGATGCGCGGCAGCAGGTTGCGTCCGTCGAAGCGGCCCAGCATTTCCGACATCGCTGCGAAAGCGGGCACATCGTTGCCCAGAAAAGTGTGCACGCAGCGCTCCACCGCATCGGGTCGCGCGACGCGGAAGGCGTCGGTGAACCACCGCGTTTCCTGGAACGGGATCATGGCCGCCAGCCCCTCTTCCCGGGCCCGGCGCGCGCGCGCGTTCCACGTCATCGGAGCATCCGGGCCGTACCAGGCCGTGGTGTCCACCAGGCCCAGCGCACACAGCCGGTCGGCGTGGTCGGCGGCGAACTGCAGCGACACACAGCCCCCGAGCGACGCCCCGACGAGCACGGTGCGCTCCCACCCCAGGTGATCCAGCACGCCACGCAGGTCGCGGGCCAGGCGCTCGGTGCCATACGGCGGCGGCGGCTTGTCGGAGCGGCCGTGCCCACGCAGGTCCAGGCAGAGCAGGCTGGCGCTGTCGCCCAGGCGTTCGGCCACCGGTGTCCACAGCGCGTGGTCCATGCCCAGCGAATGCAGGAAGGCCACGCGGGGCCGCGCGGCCGAGACCTCGCGCAGCCGGAAGGCGATGCGCGTGCCGTCGTCGGCACGGGCAAACTGCAGGGCAGCTTCGCTCATGCGCCGTCCTGTCCGGCCGCCGGCCGGCGCTTGCCGGCACGCAGGCCCATGATGCCGCGGCGGAAGGCCAGCACGCAGAAAATGAACATCACGCCCATGGCCGTGGTGACCGACTGGCCCAGGGCCGTGAACCCCTCCCACCCGCTGAGCTGGGTGAGCAGGCTGCCGAACTGCCCGAGCTTGCCTTCGAGCAGCAGCACCAGCGTGGAGCCGACCACAGGACCGAACAGCGTGCCCACGCCGCCGATCATGGTCATGAGGATCACCTGCCCCGAGGTGAGCCAGTGCACATCGGTCAGCGTGGCAAAACCGAGCACCAGCGTCTTCAAAGAACCGGCCAGCCCCGACAAGGCCGCCGACAGCACGAACGCGGTGAGCTTGACGCGGTTGGCGTCGTAGCCGAGCGAGGTGGCGCGCGCCTCGTTCTCGCGCACCCCCTTGAGCACCTGGCCGAAGGGCGAGGTCGTGGTGCGCATGATCAGCAGGTAGGCAGCCACCACGATCGCCACGGTCACGTAGTACATGTTGAGGTCGTTGCGCAGGTCGATGAGTCCGAACAGCGTGCCGCGCGGCACGCCCTGCAGGCCGTCCTCACCACCGGTGGCGGGTGTCTGCACCGCGATGAAGTACACCAACTGGGCCAGCGCGAGCGTGATCATCGAGAAGTAGATGCCCTGACGCCGGATGGCGATGGCACCGAACACCCATCCCAGCAGCGCGCCGGCTGCGGTGCCGGCGATCAGGCCGACCTCGGGCGGCCAGCCCCAGGCCTTCATGGCGTGGCCGGCGAGGTAGGCCGATCCCCCCAGGAAGGCCGCGTGTCCGAACGACAGCAGCCCCGCGTACCCGAGCAGCAGGTTGAAGGCCGAGGCAAACAGCGCGAAGCACAGCACCTTCATGACGAAGACCGGGTACGCGCCGAGCAGCGGGGCCACCAGCAGCCCGACGAGGACGAGGCCGTAGCCCCAGCGATGCAGGCGCTTCATCTCAGCGCTCCTTTCCGAACAGGCCGGCAGGCCGCAGCAGCAGCACCACCACCATGACCACGAAGACCACGGTGGCGGACGCTTCGGGATAAACCACCTTGGTCAGACCTTCGAGCACACCCAGCCCCAGGCCGGTGAGGATGGAGCCCATGATCGAGCCCATGCCGCCGATCACCACCACCGCGAAGACCACGATGATCAGGTTCTGCCCCATGAGCGGCGACACCTGCATCACCGGTGCGGCGAGCACCCCCGCAAAGCCCGCCAGGGCCACGCCGAAGGCGTAGGTGAGCATCACCATCAGCGGCACGTTGACGCCGAAGGCCTCGACCAGGCGCGGGTTCTCGGTGCCGGCGCGCAGGTAGGCGCCGAGGCGCGTCCGCTCGATGAGGAACCAGGTGCCGAAGCACACGGCCAGCGAAGCGACCACCACCCAGATGCGGTAGTTGGGCAGGAACATGAAGCCCAGTTGCGTGGCCCCCTGCAAGGCGGGCGGCGGGCTGTAGGGCAAGCCCGAAGCGCCGTAGATGGCGCGCAGCACACCTTCGAGCACGAGCGTGACGCCCAGGGTGAGCAGCATGCCGTAGAGGTGGTCGAGCTTGTAGATCCAGCGCAGCAGCAGCCGCTCGATCGCGACACCAAACACGCCCACGAGCAAGGGTGCGATCACCAGCATGGCCCAGTAATTGATGCCGAACTGGTTGAGGCCGACCCAGGTGAGCACCGCGCCGAGCATGAACAAGGCGCCGTGCGCGAAGTTGATGACGTGCAGCAGGCCGAAGATGACGGCGAGGCCCAGGCTGAGGATGGCGTAGAACGAGCCATTGACCAGGCCAAGCAACAGTTGGCTGAGCAGAACGGAGGCGGGGATATCGAACAATTGCATGGCTTTGCTCACACGCCCAGCAGCTCTTGCAGCTGAGGCATCCTGGCATTCAGTTCTGGCGCGGCAAAGGCTTCCACCACGCGGCCGTGCTCCATCACGTAGAAGCGATCGGCCAGCGGCGCGGCAAAGCGGAAGTTCTGCTCCACCATGAGCACGGTGTAGCCCTTGGCACGCAGCGTGCGGATCATGGCGGCCAGTGCCTGCACGATCACCGGCGCCAACCCTTCGGAGATTTCGTCGAGCAGCAGCAAGCGCGCACCGGTGCGCAGGATGCGACCGACAGCCAGCATCTGCTGCTCACCGCCCGACAGGCGTGTGCCCGGGCTCTGGCGCCGCTCGGCGAGGTTGGGGAACAGCTCGTGGATTTCCTCCACGCTCATGCCCCCGGCGGCATTGCGCAGCCGCGGCGGCAGCAGCAGGTTCTCCTCCACCGACAGGCTGGCGAAAATGCCGCGCTCCTCGGGGCAGTAGCCGATGCCCAGCGGGGCGATCCGGTGGGTCGGCAGGCCAATGGTCTCGCGGCCAAACACCTCGATGCTCCCGCGGCGCGAACCCGTGAGTCCGAGAATGGCGCGCAAGGTGCTGGTGCGCCCCGCGCCGTTGCGCCCCAGCAGGGTGACCACCTCGCCCTCGCGAACCTCAAGGTCCACGCCGTGCAGCACATGGGATTCGCCGTACCAGGCGTGCAGCCCGGTGATGCGCAATGCGGTGCCCATCTCAGTGCACCCCCTGCAGGCTGGTGGCTTCGGACCCCATGTAGGCCTCGAGCACGGCCGGATTGGTCGACACGTCGGCGTAATTGCCTTCGGCCAGCACGGCGCCGCGCTGCAACACCGTGATGGTGTCGGCGATCGTCGAGACGACGTTCATGTTGTGCTCCACCATGAGCACCGTCCGGCCCACGGCCACGCGCCGGATCAGTTCGGTGACGCGGTGCACGTCCTCGTGGCCCATGCCCTGGGTGGGCTCGTCCAGCAGCATGAGCACCGGGTCCATCGCCAACGTGGTGGCGATCTCGAGCGCCCGCTTGCGGCCGTAGGACAGGTTGACACAGGTTTCATTCGCGAACGGCGCCAGCCCCACCTCGTCCAGCAGCTCGAGGGCCCGCGCGTGCAGCGGACGCAGCGACGCCTCGCTGCGCCAGAAGTGGTACGTGGTTCCGAGCTGGCGCTGAAGGCCCAGGCGCACGTTTTCGAGCACTGTGAGGTGCGGAAACACCGCCGAGATCTGGAACGAGCGGATCACGCCGCGGCGGGCGATGTCGGCGGGTGCTTCTCGGGTGATGTCATGGCCATCGAACAGGATGCGGCCATCGCTGGGCTCGAGGAACTTGGTCAGCAGGTTGAAGCAGGTGGTCTTGCCCGCGCCGTTGGGTCCGATCAGGGCATGGATCGTCCCCCGGCGCACGGTGAGGTTCACGCCGTTCACGGCGGTGAAGCCCTTGAACGCTTTCGTGAGGTGTTGGGTTTGCAGCAGGATCGGGCTCATCGGCGGTGTCTCGAATGGGCGCGGATACTAGCCACGGGGTTCGGGAGGCGCCAACGAGAGTTCTTCATGCGTGCATGAGCGAACCTGTGGCGCTGCCGCCGAGCCAACAGTCCACCTCATGACCGCATGAAGAACTCTCGCTTGCGACGCGTTCGGGCGCTGGGCTAGCCTATCGGCATCCCGGTTTTCCGCCGGGCGGGCCCGCCCCCGCTCCGCCCTCCCCCCAGAAGAGACAAGGACCTTCCATGAACCAGGCCACCACCGCTCCCGCCACCGAACAACCCCTGGTCCGTGCCGCCATGCCGGCCAAGGCCGCCGACCGCTTCATCCGCAACACGTGGTACGTGGCCATGTGGTCGGCCGACCTCGAGCCCGGCAAGATGGTGGCGCGCACCCTGCTCAACGAGCCCATCGTGTTCTTCCGCAAGGAGGACGGCGGCATCGCGGCCATGACCGACCGCTGTTCGCACCGATTCGCGCCGCTGTCCATGGGCAAGCTGATGGCGGGCGACCGGGTGCAATGCATCTACCACGGCCTGGAGTTCGGCGCCGATGGCAAGTGCGTGAAGAATCCGCACGGCAACTGCACCATCCCGGCCGCGGCCCACCTCAAGGCCTACACGGTGGTGGAACGCCACACGCTGTTGTGGATCTGGATGGGCGACAAGACACCCGACCCGTCGAAGATTCCGGACTACAGCTGCCTGGACGACCGGCCGGACCTGCACATTACCCGCCCCGGCTACCTGTCGGTGAAAGCCAACTACGAGCTGGTGGTGGACAACCTGCTCGACCTCAGCCACACGTCGTACGTGCACGCGGGCATCCTGGGCAATGCCGATACCGTCGAAGCCGACATCAAGGTGGAGCAAACGGGCGATGTGGTGGCGGTGAGCCGCCCCTCGAAGAACGCCGACACCCCGGGCATTCTCAAGATGATGAGCCCGCCCGGCTTCGAGCGCGGCGACCAGTGGAGCACGATCAGCTGGTATGCGCCCTGCTACATGATCCTGGAGTTCGGCGTGAGCAAGCCGGGCGAGCCCAAGGAAAAAGGCACGGGCTACTTCGCCCTGCACCTGCTCACGCCGGAGACCGAGCGCACCACGCACTACCACTACTCCGCCGCGCGCTGGAACGTGCTCACCGAGGGCGACGAAAAGAACAGCGCGATCCGCGACAAGATCTTCGAGATGCGCACCTTCGCCTTTGCCGAACAGGACGTGCCCGTGATCGAGGCCCAGCAGCGCCTGATGGACCAGTCGCGCACGCCGCTCTCGCCCGTGCTGCTCGCCATCGACGCAGGCCCGACGCGCTACCGCCGCGTGCTCGACCGCCTGCTCAGCGAAGACGCACGGCCGCAATGAGCGCCCCCCGTGACGGCGAACGCATGAGCGTTCGCATCGCGCGGCGCGAAGCCGCCGCCACCGACATCGTCGCGCTCGAGCTGGTGCCTGCCGACGGTGGCGAGCTGCCGCCTTTTGATGCGGGCGCACACCTGGACGTGGAGGTGGCCCCGGGGCTGGTGCGCCAGTACTCGCTTTGCAACCCGCCGGGCGAGCGCCACCGCTACCGGCTCGGGGTATTGCGCGATCCGGCCTCGCGGGGCGGCTCGCTCGCGGTGCACCGCGACCTGATCGAGGGCCGGCTGCTGCAGGTCGGCCGCCCCCGCAACCAGTTTGCACTCGCCAGCGACGACCGCCCGGTGGTGCTGGCGGCCGGGGGCATCGGGATCACGCCGCTGCTGGCCATGGCGCACGCACTGCACGCGCGGGGCACGCCGTTCACGCTGCACTACTGTGCGCGCAGCCGCGACCGTGCGGCCTTCGTGGCCGAGATCGAGGGCAGCGGCTTCGGCGCTGCGCTGCGGCTGCACCTCGACGACGGCCCCGACGCCCAGCGCCTGTCGCTGGACGCCCTGTTCGCCGACCGCCAGGCGCACGTGTACTGCTGCGGACCGGAAGGCTTCATCGCCCACGTCAGCGCTGGCGCGGCCGCCCGCGACTGGCCGGCGGACCAGATGCATGTCGAGCATTTCAAGGCCGAGGTGGAACAGTCAGGCGGCGCCTTCACCCTGGAGGCCCGCCGCAGCGGCGTGACCGTGCTCGTGCCCGAAGGACGCAGCGCCGCGCAGGTGCTGATGGAGGCGGGGGTGGCGGTGCCGCTGTCGTGCGAGCAGGGCATTTGCGGTACCTGCCTGGTGGCGGTGATCGAGGGCGTGCCGGAGCATCGCGACGAATACCAAACCGACGAAGAGAAAGCGGCCAACACGCACATGACGCCATGCTGTTCACGGGCGCGCTCGGCGCGCCTGGTGCTCGACCTCTGAAACCGGGGGCCAGCGCTCAGCGCGTGTGCGTGTTCTTGCGGTGCGCCGGCTTGGTCACCGCGGCGGC
>VFQP010002339.1_pt1 | contig 21524 bp, 28 predicted proteins | sample 3512351 | NCBI WGS metagenome assembly VFQP01 (sample SAMN10412372, study PRJNA504923) | tailings metagenome | isolation source: Relicate 1 Philex TSF1 revegetated site | place: Philippines: Tuba, Benguet | collected 2017-08-29
TCTCGCTGCCCTTCTACACGGGCATCCCCGCCACCTTTGCTGTGTGCTGCCTGCTCTCGGCGCTGGTCGGCCTCGAGTACCTGGTGGCCGTGCTGCAGGTGCGGTGCGCTCTGCTGCTGCGTGTGGGGGATTGGGGGACGGGGGCGCTGCGGCAGGCGCGGTGCAGTTGGGGTGCTGCACTGCTTGGGGTCAGCGGGGCCGGGCCGCTGGACGACCAGGGCGGGAGAGCGCCAGAGGTCCAAACCTCAAGTGCGCCACCACACGCCACACCGTTTCCCTTGCGTGCGCAGTCGGGCGTGTTCTCCATCCTGTCGAGCGTGTACGTGGCCGAGTTCAACACCAACAAGGTGGCGCCGCCCCTGGCCAGGCTCGTCAAGCACTGAGAGGAGCGCCCCGGGCCAGAGAGCTTCGTCCTGCTCCTGCGTTTGGAGTGCCTGCCTGATGGTGGCTGATCGAGTGTGGTGCAAGCCCACGCCGCTCGTGCTGAGCCCTCGGGGCATGCGGCTCCTGCGGCAGTCGGGAGCACACTGCGGCAGCGGCAGTGAGCGAGTGCAGAAACGACGCAGAGGAGTGGGCTGAGAGATGCCCAGGAAAGGCAGATGGACCCGCGCGTGCGCAGCCTGCTCAAGCGGCTCCTCCACGCCATGCGCGACAACGCCATGGTCGTAAACAGACACGCGGCGTGGGCCAAGGTCAAGAACGCGACGCACCACACGCAGGACGTTGAGAAGGGCCTATCCAAAGGTTGGCGAATGGCGGGGGTTGCGGGGCCGCACGTGTCCCTGCCGCAAGGTGCCCCAGCGCCCACGGCCCTCACCAGCTGCTCTGGGGTACGGCGCAGGGGAGTACGTGCTGCGAGAGTTGGAGGCTGGGCGCGTGCTGCACAAGTATCGGACGCTGAAGCGGCGCTACGCTGACGCTGACGACGCCCTCGAGCAAGGCACAGCCACGGGCGCAGCAGCAGACGCCGCTGAGCGCAAGCCATGATGTTCAAGGCGCGAGTGCCAGCAGCAGCAGCTGCCAAGCGCAGCGGTGCGGCTGTGGGCGCGGCGCCCCGCCAGTGCAACAGCGGGCGCTGGCGTGCAGATCGGCGGCGGCTTCAGGCCTCAGAGTCCCCACTCTCAGTGTGCAGCAAGGACGCCGTCAGCTCGGCGCTGCAGCGCGTGGTGCTGGACGGCGGCAGCGTGACCAACACCGACGGCATCGCGCCGCTGCTCGCCTACTTCAAGTGAGCAGGCCGCGGGGGCAATGCGGGGGTCACCTTGCTTGATTGAACCAGGCTGGGACGCCCTGTGGGTGGTGCACTTGACGCCCGCAGGCGCCTGGGCTGCACGGACGACGAGCTCAACGCGGCGGTGGAGGCCACGTACGGCCAGCTGCTGAGCAAAGGTGCGCCGCTGGCCCCATCACACCCCCCCAAGCAGTTGACGTGGTGCACGCACGGCGCCTCCACGAGTGGCGGCAACCTGGGCGTGCGCAGGTGGCGAGGCGCAGGCCTGGGTGGAGGGCCTCGCCGCGTCGCTGGCAGGGGCGGGCGGCGGGGTGCCTGTGTGGGCGGGGTGGACGGCCGAGGCAGCGCTCGGTGCGCTGCTGCTTCAGTGCTGGCAGGTGAGCGGCGAGGGCGCACACGCCTCGCCTGCGGTGGGGTGGTTCCGCAGGCGTCGGCCGCGCCTCAACGAGTGCCACACGGCGAGCGCCACATGAGTGCGCGCTGTGCAGGACCGTCCGGTCGGCTGGGTGGACGAGAGCTTGGTGGAGGCCAGGCCGTCGACCGTGGCAGGCATGGGCCTCTTTGCCAAGTGAGGTCGCGGCCTGCGAGTGGCCTGGGCACTTGAAAAGTTCAGCGTCCGCGACGCCCCCACCACGCTCCTCCTGCCGCGTGCCACCCTCGGCAGGGCGCCCATCCCGCGGGGCACGGCGCTGGGCGCCTACCCCGGCCGCGTGCGCACATCGGACGAGATGCAGCGCAAGGCGCTGGCGGCGCCGCTGGCCAAGCAGTACGCCTTTCGCACCAGCGACGGGCGGTACCTGGACCCTACCGACGCGCAGGGGCAGCCCTCGGCGCGCCCGGCGCCCGGCTGGCCCTGGCTGCTGGCCACGCCGCCCCTGCTGGCGTACGCCAACGAGCCGCCGAGGGGCGCGGGGGGCACCAACGTGTTTGTGGAGGACGGCGCCACGCCCGAGCTGCTGCTGTTTGTGGCCAACCGGGACATCGGGGCGGGCGAGGAGGTGTTCATCGACTACGGGCTCACGTATGACCGCAGCGACTATGGCGCCTGAGAGCCACGCAGAGAGTTGAACCTGAGAAGAGCGGCATTGCATGGCGTCGACGCGTCGTCAAGCAGGTCGTGTCAAGCGTCCCCAGTCACTCCGCGCGTGGCAATCACGTGGTGGCCGTCAGGGTGGTGTTGGGACAAGTCAGGAAACAGGTCGCACAACGAACGAAAACAGGACGGGAGGTCAACAAAATGCGCAGCGGGTGGGTCGGCTGCGGCGTCGGCGTGCGTCAGGTGTCCCTCCCTCGTCAGGCCTTGCCGTTGCTCTTGTGCGCCAGGCCCTCCTCGCCGTCGGCCTTGCGCAGCGTGCCCAGGTCGGTGGGCGCCATGGTGCTCACCACCATGGAGTGCGCGTACTTGGAGGCGTCCACGCCCTTGGCCGCCTCCTTCTCCAGCTGGCCCTTGATCCAAAAGTACGTCACCCTGCGCCGGCACACCACAGCGAACCGCTGCGTCGGCACAAGCTGCCCGGCGCGCACGCCGCCCGTGGCCAAAGAGCGCGCGCAGAGAGAGAGAGAGCAAGGGAGAGCGCACCTGAGGCCGTCCTTGAGCTTGATGGTGGGCTCCCAGCCGAGCTTCTCGAGGATGAGCGAGTTCTCGCTGTTGCGCCCGCGCACACCCTCGGGGCCGGGGATGTGCTTGATGGGCATCTCCTTGTTGTCGAACGTCATGATGATCTCGGCCATCTCGTTCATGGACACCATCTCGGTGCTGCCCAGGTTGAGCGGCTCGCGGCAGTCGCTCTTGGTGATGCGCAGGATGCCCTCCACGCAGTCGTCGATGAAGGTGAAGCTGCGCGTCTGCTTGCCGTCGCCCCACATCTCCAGCTCGTTGGTCGAGGTCAAGATCTGCGTGCTTCATCATGGCCAACGGGATGGGTGACCGGGGGGCGAGTGTGGCGCACCATCCCTGTCGCGCCACCAGTCCGCACGGGAGGGCGCCGTGCGGGCATGCGTGCCCGCTGCTGCTGCTGCTCATCGCCAACAGCAGCGTCCAACGACCGTGTGGACCTGCGCACCTTGCGGCAGAAGGCGGCGGGCGCCTTCTCGCGGCCGCCCTTCCACGTGCCGTGCGGGCCGTAGATGTTGTGGAAGCGCGCGATGCGACACTCAATGCCAAAGTCCAGGCAGTAGTGCTTGGCAATCTCCTCAGAGGCCAGCTTCTCCAGGCCGTAGGCGTCTTGCGGCTGCAGAGGGGCGTGGGCGGGGCACATCACGTGAGCCATCCCTGCGCTGCCTCGCCCGTCCTTCAGCCCCAGGACCCCACGCCAGGTGATGGCGTCCACCCCACCCCACCCAGCGCCCCACGCCCGCACCTGGGCGGGCCAGGCGTCGGCCTCCTTGAGGCCGCCGCCCTCCACCGTCGTGTCGAGCTGCTTGAACTCGGGGTAGATGCACGCCGACGAGGCGTAAAAGTACCTGAGCGGGCACGTGGCAGCACAGGGAGCCACCACCAGAGCTCTGCCTCGCTGAGAGCACGAGTGCCCTGCTTGGCTGCACGGCGTGTCCCAGGGCCACCCGCCTCCCGCCTGGCGCACCTCTGGATCTTGGTCTGGCGGGCGGCCTCCATCATGTTGAAGGAGATCATGGTGTTGTTGTAGAAGATGACGGAGTGGTTGGACTGGATGAAGCCCATGCCGCCCATGTCGGCCGCCAGGTTGAAGACGTGGTCGCATCCCTCGCTGACCTTCTTGCAGTTGTCAAACACGCGCAGGTCCACCAGGTGGAACTCGTTGCAGAACTCCGACTCCTGCGTATGTGGTGTGGCAAGCGAGCACACATGTGGCCGGGGGGGAATGGCTCTCTCACCTCGGCCTTGCGATCTGGTGGCTCGAAGGCCCAGCCACGTCCGCCACGCGCGAGCTGCTCGAGACGAGGGAGCGGCAGCGAATTGAGGGCTCGCTCGAGGCACGTCCGGCCCAGCGGCCAGGGTCTGCACGCTCGCTGAGCTGGTGCCCTGTGCGCCTCGAGATGTGGTGCTGTCTCGGCCGCTCACCTCGAGGTACTCGTTGCGCTTCCAGTCGCAGGCGACGATGTAGTGGCCCTCCGACTTGAGGCGCTTGCCCAGGTGCGAGGCGATGAAGCCGCCAGCGCCCGTGATGCAGATCTTGAGCTTGGCGGACGGCCTGCGCCCACACACCCCGAGGCACCCGTCACAAGGTCCCCGCCCCGCCCCCCAGCGCGCGCTCCGACCGGCGACGCGGCTGCCCCACCACCCGCAGCAACGCAATTGCCAGGCCGCGCGCGGAGAGCGCGGCCCGCTGCGCGCCGAGGTGGGGTGCAGCTGTCGCCCACACACGACACGACCCAGAGTCGAGCGAGCGAGCCTCAAGCGCGCGCACCAGTAGGGCTCAAAGGGGTACTGCGCCAAGGCAGACGACGCTGCGTAGTCCGCGTGCACGCGCGCGTTCTCGGCGGCCATCCTGTTCCTGCTGCTCGACTCTCGTGAGCTGCTCTGGTGCTCTCTGGAGCGACCACTGCTGGTTGTTGGTGGTGCTGCGTGCGCCGAGGCTGCTCTGCTGCGTCGTCCAGGCTCGTGCTCACGCGTTCACGCTTCGGGTTGCCGCGCAAGCCCCATGCAAGGGCGCGCCAAAAAAAGTGGGAAGGCAGGCCAGACGCTCGCTGGCGATGAGCTCAGACGCCGACCAGGACCTTGCTGCTCTTGAACGTGCCGCTGGCCACCTGCAGCGCACACGAGGCACAAACGGGGGTGGGGCGTTAGGCGTGGTACGGCCCGTGCTCACCAGCCTTCTTTGCGTGGTCCCCGTCAAGCAGCCCACAAAGAAGCTTCTCACCTTTTCGGCAACCCACCGGCGCGCCCACTGGTCGTAGTGCACGATTTGCTCCAGGTCGGGCGTGCCGACCCACTCGGCCTTGTGCGCCTCGCAGCACGCCTCGTTGAGCTTCATAATGTCCAGGTAGTGGATCTTCTCCTCGAGGAACTCGGCCACGGCCTGCTCGTTGGCCGCGCTCAGCACGCCCGTCATGGTGCCGCCGGCGCGCCCCGCCGCGTACGCCAAATCCATGGCCGGGTACTTGGCCCTGCGCAGCACCAGGAGCAGCACGCCCGCACGCACGTGGTGGTTCACGCTTGCCGTGTTTGTGGACGCGCCCAAGCTTCTTCTCTGCCCCCGCACCTGTCGGGCGCGCGGAAGGTGAGCGAGCTGGCCTTGGTGAAGTCCAGGCGGGGCCACGTGGCGTCCTGGACCGGCACGCGCTCGGGCCACGACATGGTGTACATGATGGGCAGGCGCATGTCCGGCCAGCCCAGCTGCGAACGACGACGCAGAGCAATTGCGGCAGGCACTGGGTCAGCGTCGCCGTCGGGCACACAAGAGACGCCCAGGTGCTGCAGCGGCAGGCGCCAGCAAGCTGACCTGCGCCAGCACGGACGAGTCCTGCGTCTCGACCATGGAGTGGATGATGGACTGGGGGTGGATCACGATGTCAATGTTGTCGTAGTCGCACCCAAACAGGTAGTGCGCCTCAATCACCTCGAGGCCTGCGGGCACGCGTGGGGGTCGCGGTGCCTTTCCCGCCGCCACCCCACCCCGCCCTCATCGCAGCAGTGTCGCGCAGCGCTGCGCTCACCCTTGTTCATGAGCGTGGCCGAGTCAATGGTGATCTTCTTGCCCATGCTCCAGTTGGGGTGCGTGATGGCCTGCTGCACCGTCACCTGCGCACCCAGTGCACACGCGCCACTCTTCCCCACGCGTCAGCTGGCGCTGTGCCTGCCTCGCCCTGCGCGCCCCGCCCCGCTTGGCGGCTTCCCTCAGCAGGGGCCTCACTCAGGGCCCCCAGGATCCCGCTGCAGGCGCGCACCTCCTTGAGCTTCTCCACGGGCCAGTCGCGGAAGGCGCCGCCCGACGCCGTGAGGATGATGCGGCGCAGGCCGTTCTCAGGCAGCCCCTGCGCGCACACCACGTACATGAAGCCCCCACGGTCGCACCCAACTCCCGTCCCCATCGGTGCTTGCGCGCACGCATCCAGACACCCACCTGGATGCACTGGAAGATGGCCGAGTGCTCAGAGTCAGCCGGCAGGATGTTGACCTGCGCGGCGCCAAAACGCGCACAAACCGGCACACACACGATGGAGGCCACCCGTCGCGCGACTTGGCGGCCTGAAAGCGTTGCGCCAGCGATAAGGAGCACTCACGCCGTACTGGCGCGCCAGCGGCAGCACGAAGGGCCCTCCCGCGATGAGCGTCTCCTTGTTGGCCAGGCAAATGTCCTTCTTGGCCTTGATGGCCGCCACGGTGGGCAGCAGCCCGGCGCACCCCACAATGCCCGTCACCACCGACTCGGCGTCGGGGTGGCGCGCCACCTCCACGGCGCCCTCGTCGCCCACCAGGATCTCGGGCTGCTGAGGCACGTCCTTGATGAGCGCCTTGAACTCGGCCACCTTGCTGGCGTCCTTGAGCGCCACCATCTTGGGCTGGAACTCGCGCACCTGCTTGTGCCGTGCATGGCGACATGGCATGCCTCTCGCGCCTGCTTGCTCCAAGGCACCATGCGTTCTCTTCTGGCCACCCCGCATCAGCTGGGCGCGTGCGCGGCAAGCGCACCTGCTTGGCCAGCAGGTCGATGTTGGAGCCGGCCGCCAGCGCCACGAGCTGGAACTTGTCGGGGAACTCCTTGATGATGTCCAGCGTCTGTGTCCCGATGGAGCCCGTCGAGCCCAGCAGGGAGAACCTCTGCGGCGGCATGGATTCATGGCGCCCCGCGTCGTGTGAGCGCGCCCACGGCATCCCCGCGTGCTTCTGACGCTGTGATGCTCTGCTGGTGGCACAATGGCGGCCAGCTGATATGCGTGCACGCGCCCTTGCGGCGCCCGATGGATGCTCCCGCCCTGGGTGCTGCGTGCCTGCCAAAGCAGCTCGTGGCGGCGAGTGCACCGCGTGCTTCGAGGCTGGATCCGCGGGGGCGGACAGGCGCGATCCAGAGCGTGGCGTCACATTCAGACCGTCGCGCAGCGCTGCTGCTGCTCCCGCCCAAGCTGTGCGGCGCGCGGGATGCTCCACCCTGGCCGCGCAAGAGCGAGTCGGAACGCCAACATCGCTCGCCAGAGAGGCAGCGAAGGACAATCACCTTGGGCTCCGACCTGTGCTTGACCTCGGGCGGCACGCAGCGCCCCGGCCAGGCAGGCGGGGGCGGAGGCGCGCTCAGCTGCTGAGCGTGGCACTGCAGAGCCGCCCGCCTGGACGACGAGGCGGCTCTCCTCGAGCCGCCATTCACGCTGCGCTGCTGCATCTGCATCTTCGTGACGGGTGGGGCTGACGACGCTGCAGCGTCGTAGGAGCGCACGGCGAATCGCAAAGTCACCGGGGCTTGCGCGATCCGCTGTCAAGCGGCCAGAGCGGTGCAGCGGCTGCAATGGCGCAACTGTCACCTCTGCTGCTGCTTCAGCCCCTGCGCGCCAGGCTTCTGGCCACGGCTCTGCTGCCGCTCAGAGGGCCACCGCCCGGGGGCGCGCCGGCCAAAAAGGCCGGCGGGAGCAGGGACAAAGGTGCGCAGATGCGGGCCATGGGGACAGGTGCAGGAGCTCCTCCAGCCGCTGGGCTCTCGCCGGAAGCAGCCACGCGCGCGCCGCGGCTCCTCCACGCCGTGCCGCAGGCCCGCGGCGCACCGGCACGCTGTCCAAGACGCACGCCACGGGCTGCGGGCTGATGAAGGGCGAGCAGGACCCCGCACTGAAGCCAGACTCAGAGTACCCGGCGTGGCTGTGGGCGCTGGCGGACGTGCAGCCCACCGCCAAGGACCTCGAGGCGCGCTACCAGGGGCAGGGACTCACCATCAACCAGGTGACTGCATGGATGGGGTGGTGCCCACCCTGTGGCGAGCGCACACAGGCTCTCCCTTCGCCCGTGCTGAGCATCATCAGACGGGTGCATCGCCGGGCACCCGCTGGCGTGCACGCAGTTGCAACGGCTATGGCGCCTCAAGAACAAGGAGCGCATCAAGGAAGACAACTTCATGCGGGCCAAGTAGGATGGCCCGGTGCGTGTGTGCGCGTGTTCCGCGGGCGGCATCGCGTGATCACGGCTTTCCCAGGAGGACCACGCCTCTGCGTGAAGGCCAGATTGCGGCTGCGCGTGCGTGTGTCAGCCTGCCTCCCACCGTGTTGCTGCTGCTGGTGCGTGCAGGGATGTTCCCCTCATTCTTTTTGCGCCGCTGGCACCGCGCGGGCGCCGGCGGCCTCGCCCACCGTGGCGCTCGCACCCGCGTGGGGGCCATGGCAAATGCACACATGCATGCACTGTGAATCTGCGCTCCCTCGCTGCAACAGCTCCATATCCCTGTTTGACGGTCAACGCCCTGGCAGAAGGAGAGCACACCCCAGCCACGCGCAACGAGCAAGCACAGCGAGCACACGACACAATCGCACACCACCACCTCTCGATCTCGATCATGGCCACCCCCCAGAAGCAGGACCAGGACTATCTCGCGCCGGGAACCACTACCCCCGAGCTCTGTGAGTCCCTGCGGCGCGGGCCTCTTGAGCCTGTGCGAGTCCCCACGGCGCATGTCTCGCGGCCAGCTCACGCTCCTGCGGCGTCTCCGCGACGAGGGAGCTCCTTTCGGAGATGTGGGGATCCTCAGGCTTGCTTTCTGCGCGTGCTTCTCGCCCCTCCGCTGTGCGCGCAGCTGGACGCCACCCGGCGCCGTATGAGCTCGTCGAGAAGGCGGGCTCTCACGAGCTGACTGGGGACTTCGGTGAGGGCGCGCCTGGCGGGCTGGGTGGCGTGCTGATGCGTTCTGACGCAGCAAATCTCCGCGTGGGGTGCGCGCAGCCAGAGAGAGTCAGAGCGCCCCTGGTTGGCGTGCGCGTGTGTGTGCCTGCAGCGGGCGAGAAAGTGGAGCACGTGGCCGCCGTGGACAAGCCGGCGCCCGCCGGCGCCGACAAGCTGCAGGGCGGCGCCACCCCGGCTGGCGGCAGCAAGGAGCAGCAGCAGTCCTGACCGAGCTCTCTCACACTGAGGAGGAGGAGGAGGCATCCATGCATGCGATGAGCCGCTTTTGCATTTACGTTGAGGCAGGCAACACTGAGTCGTCCCCAACGAGCGCACAGGCACCCCACAAAGGATCAGGTGATGATCTTCTTGGCGAGGATGGACGCCGCCTTGGCCGCCGTGCCCAGCACGTCCGCCATGGCCTGGCTGTCGTCCTTGGCCTTGAGCGCGCGCTGCTTGTCAGCCTCCTGCACCTCGCACAGCAGCAGCAGCAGCAGCTCGCCAAGCACCTCGCGCCCGCACCGCTCGCACGGCTGCGGCCACAGCAGCGCGACAACACCAGGAAGGCAGCGCACACCTCCTGCTCCTTGGCTTGGCGCTGCTCCTCCAGCACCTGCCGCGCCAGGTCCACCAGAAAGAGCAGCGCCGCCGCGACGCTGGCGCCCAGCGCCGCACCCACCACCGGCACCAGGTGCCCCACAGGCGTCCCGCCAGACGCCAGCAAGGGCTGCAGGGACGCGTACCTGGTCGGGTGCGCGCACAAGCAGCGCAGTCTCTCAGGTGCCACAGGTGCCAGTCGACGACGCACGCGCACGCACGCACGCTGCGCAGCGATTGGCCCTCACGCACGCGCACCTGGCGCACGTGGCGGACACCACAAAGGGCGCCAGCGCCAGCACCTCGAGCGGCTTGCGCCACGCGCGCGGCCACGCCAGGCCCGCCACAAAGAGCCCCCAGGCGCCGGCCGACGCCGCCGACACGGCCACGCTGGCCGCGCCCTTGCCCTGGGACGGGACCAGCCACAGCACCAGGGCGTTGGCGCCTGCGGTGACGCACGCCGCAACCAGTCGCGCACACGCGCCTGCCTCACAAGCCTGGGCGCCGTGCGCACATGATCACACGCCCTGCGTCGGCGCACGCCAGCGCTCACTGAGCACGGACACGACGTAGGTGCCCCACAGTGCCCAGGCGCCGTGCGCGCGCTCCAGCAGCCGCCCAAAGGTGTAGACGAGGAAGCTGGTCTCGGCCAGGTGCGCCCAGTCCGTGTGCACGAAGCCGCTGGCCAGCAGCCCAGCCGCAGCAGCAGTGCGCCGCCGGCGTGCGGCAGCAGCAGCACCGCCGCGTTGAGCAGCAGCAGCGCGTACACGGGGCTGCGCCAGTCCGCCAGGCTGCCACCGCTGCTGCCGCCGCTACTGCTGCTGGTGCTGCTGCTGGTGCTGGCCGGGCGGTCTGCTCTGCTGCTCCTGGTGGCGCTGCTCCCCGGGGGCGCGTCGACGTCGAGGGAGGTCTGCACGCTGGCAGTGATGGCGGCGACCGAGGGCGCCAGAAAGGTGGCGAGCTCCTTGAGGCCCTCCATCACCACGTCCTTGCCCTTGCCCTTGCCGCCGCCTGCTGAGCTGCTCTTGCTGGCTTGGCACGCAGCGCGGCGCGCCCGCCCTTGGAGCCGCGCTCTGTCTTGCTGATCCCCTGAGCAGCGCGCCGCGGCGCCGTCACGTCCACGCGATGACGGAGCGCATCTTGGAGATGACGCCGCGTGCGGACATGCTGCTGCTGCTTGCGGGAGCCCTTGCGCTGAGCAGAGCCGCGGCGCAGCTACCGCGGTCCAGGCACGGCGGGAGCTCCAGCACCGAGTGAGAGGCTGCTGCGCCCGTACCTGTGCTGCCATTGCCGATCTTCACTGGCGCAAAGGACCGCAGCACCGCAGCACGATCGCGTCGGCGGTTTCTGGGCGTGATGCATGCGCGGAGAGCAGCAGGACCGCTGCTCGCAAGCAGACCAGGAATGCGCCGGCGCGCGGGCCTGGAGCTGCAGGTCGTGCTGTGCCGCTGGCTGGCTGAGCACGCCGCCCTCACCGCCTGCCGCCGCCCCGCGAGCGGCGGTGCGGCGACGTGGCAGGGCCTGAACGCCGCAGGCCTCGTGCGTGAGGCGACGACATGGGCGCTGATCCAGGCGGCGCAGTGAGTCGGGTTGCAAACAGGCTGCAGCTGCCGCTTTGTGCGTCGGGCCCACACGGCTGCGCGCCCCTGCACCTGTGCAGGCGAGGCGACGCACCTCCATCACCGTCAGCAGCAGCTTCTGCTCCACCAAGCAGAGGAGGAGCAGGCCCTGGGCCTGGGAGCAGCCCCGCACCATCGCCGCCCTCCGGCAGTCCCCGCCCGCGCCTGTGGCCGTCAGGCGGCGCAGAGGCGGCCAGGGCCGCCTCCTCCGCCCCTCCTCCCCCGTCCTACGTTCCCCGGCAGCGGCTGGTGGACGTGCGCGCCTGGAAGCAGCAGCAGCAGGAGCAGCAGGAGCAGCGCGCGGCGCGGCAGCAGCAGCGGCGCGGCGGCAAGGCGCCGCAGGCGCCCACCTCCCCGGCGGTGCTGCTCAACGTGCTGCAGGTGTATGCGCGCGCCGGCTACAAGCACAGCCAGCTGGCCGCGCAGGCGGTGAGGCACCTGACGCCCGCCGCGCTGCAGGCGCTCACGCCGGCCCAGGTGGCGGCGCTGGTGCGCGCCGTCATGGCCCTAGAGGTGAGGCGCGTCGCGTCGCGATGCCTGCTCAGCAGGTCGGCGCAGCTGTGGGCGCACGTACAGGACGTGCTAGGGGTGGGGCGACGGCACTGGGCGGCCTGGGCGGGGCGATGGGGCACGAGGCATGCTGCTGGCGGGGCAGTGGCGGTCGGGGCGGGGGTAGGGGGGCGGTGCTTTGGGGGACAGGTCATGCCTGGCGTGCTGGTGGGCGCCGCGGCCCTCGCTCAGGAAGTGAGCGCAGCTGTGGGCAGGTGCGGCACGCCTGGGGCAGGCTGGGCGGGTGTGGTGTGCAGGCGCGGCAGTAAGGTCCCAAGGTCTCCACACCCGAGCACCGAGCTTGCGCGCGAACGCGCATACACACGCACTGCCCACTGTGCTGGCGCACCGCAGGCGCTGGACCAGGTGATGGCCGGCAGCCTGGCGCGGTGGCTGCAGCAGCAGCGCAGCGCGCTCAGCAGCTGGCCCTGCGAGGTGGCCGCCGTCGCCTGGGCCATCAGCCACGTGAGCGCTCGTGTGTGCGCCGGCAAGGGGGGTTGGGGTGAACGGCGCCGCGCGTGATGGCTTGACAGCGCAGGGCGTGTGCGTGCCGAGCACGCCCCGTCACCCTCACAAGCCGCGGTGCTCGTTTCCTGCACGGCGCAGATGCCGCTGCCGCCCCGGTCACTGGGCGGCATGCAGCGGTGGCTGCAGCACAGCGCCGCCTGGCTGCAGCAGGCCTTGCAGCAGGAGCAGCAGGGCGGCAACGCGGGCGGCGGCGGCGGTGAGGTCGGCCGAGCGCCGCCCGGCGGCGGCGCGTGGGGCGCGGCGCAGCAGCAGCGGCTGGTGCACTCGGTGGGCGCCGGCGCGCAGCTGCTGCACGCGCACAGCCGGCAGCTGGTGCGCCTGGACGCGGAACTCGTCATGGACACGGCGCAGGTAGGTAGGACCCCTTTGGCATGCTGCGCCGGTGATGCCCCACGCCTGCTGTTGCGTGTGACCTGCTCTGCTCTGTGTGCGGGGTGGGGCTTGCGCGCAAAGACGACAACCACGCAGAACGTGGTTGTGGGCACGCGCAGAGCTGATTCCTGCAGAACGGGCTCGAGGGGAGGGGGACGTGACACGCCAGCCCCCCGTCAGATTTTTACGCTCGCCGCTCCGCCGTGGTGCACGCGCCCTGCCGTGCCGTGCCATGCGCAGCTGCTGAGCCTGGCCATGAAGCTGCTGGAGCAGCGCCCCGAGTGCGTGGACGCGGAGCACCGGGCCGCGCTGCAGCCGTACCTGGACCTGGTGCTGGCCTCCACGCAGCTGCGCCTGCTCTTTGACGGCCGCGTGGTGGGGCGGCCTCAGACTGGCGCCACCGCCGCCGCCGCCGCCGGACACGACCGGTTTCTCGGTGCTGCAGCAGCACGGGAGGACGGCGAGGACGGGGAGGAGCAGGAGGAGGAGGACGGCGGTGCTGACGGAGAGGCGGACGACGCAGGGGGGCTCGACGAGCTGGAGACGAACGACGCACGCGCAACTGCACATGCATCGCCCGCAGACTCCCACCAACGCGCTGCTTGACGATGCAGACGGCGTTGCAATGATGTGGCGGCAGGTGCGGATGAATAGAAGGCATGGAAAAGCTCAGCGTGCACAGCGCTCGGGGTCCAGCTGCCCGCCTGGGCCTCACAGCTCGGCGGGCAGCCAGCGCTCGTCGCCGGGCCCCACCAGCAGCTTGAGCACCGCCACGTTGGCGTGCAGCTCGCCCGTGTGCCGCACGCCCGCCAGCGGCCGCCCCGCCGTCGCGCCGCCCGGCAGCGCCGTCTGCGCCGTCGAGGCGGGCGCCAGCCACAGCTCCTCCTTGGCGGCGCCCGCCGACAGGCCCTGCTGCACCTGGAACTCGAGCGCCTGCACGCACGCGACGGCGGCGGGAGGGAGCGACGGCGGCGGGGGTGGGGCAGGGAGAAGGCGCAACGCCCACTCAGCAGCTGGGCCTCGCGTGCAGCCTGGGCGCGCTTGCCCCGCAACCCAGTGCGGATCTGGGGGCTGCAGTCAGCGCGGCAACAGTCAGGCCGCTGGCTGGCCTGACGTGCCATGCCGCGAGTCGCGCGTCGCGTGGGAGGCGTGGGCGCACCAGGTCCGTGTCGATGCGCTCAATGTGCCGCCGCAGCCGGTCCGCCAGGTCGGCCTCGGACACCACCTTGGCCTCCACCTGCGTCAACAGGTCTGCTCGGCCCGCGCCCAGCGCACGCACGCACACGCACACAAGCACACACAGGCTTGTTGCGACGCCCGTCCTGCGCCGCCAGGTCCCCGCAGCGCGTGATGCAGCGATGCGACGCGCTGAGCGCTGCAGGCGGGGCAGCGCCGCCCCTCCCGTAGGGGTCGCGTGCGCCGCAGCAGCCAAGCCGAGCGGCGCGCACCAGTGTCCTCCTCAAGCCGTTGCCGCTTGGCGCCGGCGGGGCGCTTGGCCATGACCTGCAGCACCTCCCAGAGCGCCGAGCTCACGTTGGGCACGTACCTGCGGCCCACGCAGAACCACGAGGGTCAGGTGTTGCCACACAAGGGCAACACACGTCGTGGCACGCACGCGTGCACAGATGAGGGCCGTGCAGTGACCCACGCCACCTCTGCACCCCACCCTCCCTACGTCGGTGTCCCAGCGACCCCCCACCCCACAGAACCGCACTTGGTGAGGTTGCGCTTGCGCTCCTTTTGCTCGCGGGCGGCCAGCGCGCGCGCGATCTTGGCCTTGAGCTGCAGGCAGCAGGCCTGAAGCGCGCTCTTGACCGCCGCCACCATCTCGTCAATGTCGTCGCCGACGTACTCCTTGCCGGCGCCCTTGAACGGGATCTTGGTGCTCACGAGGCTCACAAACACGCCCACCTGCGGCAGCACGCGACAGCGGCGGCGGCAGCAGCGGCATCCGCTCATCCGCTGCGCACCGCACGGCCTAGCGGGGCTCCTTGCCGTCAGCAAGGCAGCGTGCCAGGCGCAGCTGTTTGCACGCCAAAGCGCAGGGCAGAGGAGCGCCAGGGAGCACGCCGTGCGGCGCGTACTCGAGGTCCCCAAGGGGCCAGTGCGCGCACCTTGTCGCTGGATTGGTTGATCTTGTAGGCGGTCCAGTTGATGCGGTTGAGCGCCGTGCGCGTCACCACGTCCGACCCGCCCTGCACGGCCCAGCACGCACAGCACGCGCGCACGCAAAAGAGAGGCGTGTGAGCTGACACGACGGGCTGGCGACACGCAGGAGGAGGAGCAGCAAGCGGCAGCGGCGCACGGGGCAAGCCAGCAGCTCATGGTGCCACGGTCAGCAGGCCCCCTCGCGCGCCTCAAAGAGCAGCGGGATGCGGTTGGCAAAGCGGAACACGTTGATGCCCGGCTTGACGTCCCGCCCGCCGATGCTCACGGCCGCCTCCACGATGAAGGCGTGGCCCTCAAACACGCGCACGTCGCCTGCGCGCGCGCCGCACACACACCCACCACCACTGCCACCATCATCCACACCCGCGGTGACAAGCAGCGACACAGCAGCGGCCACACGCCGCACACCGCGCAAGCGCACGCATCCGGAAGCACATGCCCTGGCCCAACACCCTGGCCCCTTGGCCTCCACCCCCTGAGAGCCTGGGCCCCGCAGCAGCGTGCCTTGGTGCGTGGCGATGAGGTCGGGGCGCAGCTCCTTCATGACGCCCAGCCTCAGGTTGTACTCACCCGCCGGGCTCAGGTGCGTGCCCTGCAGCGTGGAGGAGCAACGCAAGGGTGCGCGCACACACACTTGCCCGTCACCGCCGCCTTCCAGCAGCACGGAGCAAGCACAACAGCCCATGTCCAGACAGCAGCGCCGGCTGGCAGCGGCCAGTGGCAGCGTCAGCGCGCCGCAAGCCGCGTGCAAGCGCGCCAGGGTGTGTGTTGAGCTTTACATCTGGTGGAGCCACCTCTGGCAAGCAGATGAGGTGTGTAGGCCGCTCACCTTTGGGTCGGAGAAGCGTGCGGCCTTGAGCAGCTCGTGCAGGCGCACCAGCTGCTGCGCCGTGAGGGACGCCGGGTCCGTGTCGGGGCGCAGCCCACACCGCGCCTCGTCCACCAGCCGCTCTGCGAAGCCAGGGAGGGCGTCCAGTGCAGGGAGGCCAGGGGCCCACAGCAAAGCAGCAGCAGCGTTCAGTGCTTGCCGGTTTGAGTCCCCGTTCCAGTACCGAGGTATGCAGAGCGGCCCGCTCTCCACGCGGTTTCCACTCACCCGCCAAGTCCCTCGAGATGCAGTCAAACTCCTTGGTCAGGAACTTGACCATGGTGTCGCTCTGCGCAGGCGCAGCAACGCTAGCACCAGCGTGGCACACTTGGCCACGCACGTGAGGTGCGACGCTCCGACGCACCCCCTCTCCGCCCCCCTTGGCGTTGCCCTTGCTCTCCTTCAAGCGACCGCCCCCCGTCGTCCTACCCCAGCAGCCCGAGCCCTGCCCCATGCATGCGCTGAGCCCTCACCTTGGTGCTGGCCGCCAGCCTCTTGACCAGCTCCAGGTCGACCGACGACGGGTGGTGCTTGATCACCTGGGGCGCGGGGGGCATCACGTCTGTGCGCCGCCTGCGCACACACGCGCACCACGCACCACACGCACAGCGCTTGCACGCAGCACCAACCGCACAGAGGGGCCCTGCTGCACCTACCCAAGGGGGACACACAGGCGCGTACATGAGGGCAGGAGCAGCGGGGCCCGCGTGCCAAGGCCGGTGGCGCCTGGCAACGGTCGCAGCGCAGTTACCTGAAGATGAGGCGCGTGTTGTTCTTCTCGTCGGGCCCGTCGGCGCGGTAGAAGAACTGGAACTCGGCGTAGGGCGTGATGACGGCAATCTGCCTCAGGTACCTGTGCACCAGGGGAGGGAGCAGAGCACGCGCAATGCGTCGCGCACACACTCACACATATGCAAACTGCGGCAGGCGGCATGCAAAGCCAGGCGAGCACGTGCAGTCCTCTGGTGCCTGGGCTGCATCACTGGGCGGCAGAGATCTATTGTCCTCCACCCAGAGGGGAAGGTGTAGCGCGTGCGGTGGCTCCCGCACGTGGAGCTGGACGCGGCGCCCGCTCACTTGATGATCTTGGCGCGGTACGTGGTCCAGTTGCCCTCAATGGTGAGCATGAGCGAAGCGCCGTGCCACCCCTCGGGGTTGGGCAGCAGCTCCACCTTGTGCACGTTGGGCGCGTTCCTGCACGCACGGTTTGTTCCCCAGGGCGCGCCCCGGGTCGCTGGCACAAACGGACGCGTCTGCCTCCCTGCCCCTTGCCCTCAAAGAGCAGTGTCTGCCGTCGAGCCTGCCAATCTTCAGAGACACGCCCCCCCCCCCCCCCCCCCCCCTCGACTTGAGCAGCAAACCAGGCTTTGACTGTGTGCTGTGCGGCTCAGCATCTGCTGCAGCACACAAGTAAGAGTGCGCTGCCCCGCACTCACTTGTGGATGTCAATGTCGAGCACGTAGTGGGAGACAGAGGCGGAGCGCGGCCGCGCGGCGCGGATGTCGAACGGCAGGCCCGTGGTCATCTTGGACCAGATGAGCGCCATCTTGGCGCCCAGGCCAAACTTGCCGCGCGTCTGCGGACGGGGATGTGTGCGTCGCCCCGGCACGTGCACACACGTCCACCCATCTCCAGGGAGGCCCAACGCATCACATCAAACGACTGGCAGAGCTTTGACACACGACACAAGAGAAGGCAGCAGCTGCGCGCGCGCACGCACCTGCTTGACCCCGTACTTGGTACCCGACAGCACGCGGCCGAGCATGTCGGGGATCTCGCTGTGCGGCATGCCGGCGCCATTGTCCTTGACCGTCACGCGGTAGTACTGGCTGCCCTTGGAGCGGCCGGGTCCGCTTGCCGTCGCCGGCTTGTCGCCGCCGCCCTTGGGCGGGGCCTTGCCCTCGGCCTGCGAGCCCGCCGCCTGCGGGGCACGTGTGGGGGCATCGGGCGCCGACGCGTGCGATGGCGGGGGCTTCGCTCCGAGGGCGGGCGGCGAGGGACCGCACGTCGCTGGTACCGTGCGAGGTGTGGCCGGCTTGGCAGGGCGCCTGCAGAGGGCGGCAGGTGCGTGTGCTCACCTGCTTGGCCGCCTTCTCCGCCTCCTTGGACTGCTTGGCCAGGCGCTTCTGCGGCGTGCAGGAGCAAGAGCGGGCTGCCGCGGGTGGGGTGTGCGGTTGCTGCGGGTGGGGTCCCCTGCGCTCTGAGCAGCTAGCGCACCTTGCGCTGCTCCTGCGTCTCAAAGTCCTGGTAGAGCTCCTCGTCCAGGCGCTCCTGGTGCTCCAGCCCGCGGATGCGGTCCAGGCGCGCCTTGCTCACCTCCTCGCTGCAGGCAGGCGGCACATCGCAGGGCAGGGCAGCGCACCCGTGCACGCCCGCGCGCCTGCTCCCCGCGCCTCTCCCTGCCCATGCAGCCCGCACGTGAGGCTGCTGCTGCTGCGCTCACATGGTGATGTCGATGACGGGCAGCACGCTGATGCTCTCGGCCGAGTCCAGCGCGTTCTCCACCAGCTCGCGGATGGTCGTGTACAGGCACTTGCCCGCCTGCGCCCGCGCACGCAACACGGTGCTCATCAGGCGCGATCTGATGGCTCCCCTGAACGCTGGTGGCTCCTGGAAGCCCCCCCCCGTGCTCACATTGTCAAAGCCGGCGATGTTCTTGTTGTCTGCACGTGCGCGGTGCGCAGGCGTGGAGGCACACGGCACGCAAGCAGCCCAGCGTGAGAGCCATGCAGACGATGCTGCCCACGCATGGAAGCTTCCCCCCGGGGCTCCATCCCTCCCGCGCTCGCTGCTGGCCGACCTGCGAAGAACTCGGCGGGCGACTTTTGCTGGAGCTCGGACTTCTTGCCGCCGCCTCCCTTCTTCGCGTCCGCCATCGCGCCCGCGCGCTCACTCTCTGCTGGCGACTGGCGTGCGCTTCTCCACGCCAGGCCGTGCTCTCCGTGCTTCGCGCTTTTCGCTTTTTGAATCAAGTTGACAGCCCGCTCTCGACGCTAGGCGCTCAGGCGACGCTCCTGGACGTGTGGGGTCCATCTAGAAGCCAAACACGAACTCGGCGAGCTTGGCCGCAAAGGACCGCGCTGGCTGGGGCACTTGCTGGGTCACGCTCGACTGCTGGAGGCGGTAGGGCCGCTCGGTGTGCACGGTTGGCCGCTGGATCTGCGCGCAGCATTCAGTGAGCAAGAAAGCCCCACGCACAGGCTCGGCGTCAATCACGCGGTGTGGGCCAAACACAGCACCCCGCGGGATTGTGCGCCATCACGCCATCACGACAGCGTGCAGCACCGCACCTTGAGCGCGTCCGTGTCGTTGCTGCTGTCATACTGCTCGATGGCCGCTCTGTGCCGTGCGTCCACGGGCTTGACGCCCACCACCAGGCCGGGCGTGAGCTGCTCGCCGTCTCGCAACAAGGCCCGCTGCGCTGCGTACTTGTTCTGGAACTGCGCGTAGGCAGGCGGAGCGCGCAGGCGAGCGAGCACAACGTCACGGTTGCGTGCGCACGCAGTCCCCCCACACACCTGATGTGCGGACCGCCCCTGATGCTGCGGCAGACCCACTATCACTGTGAGCCGCCAAGGACGATACGACTCATGCGCTGCCGCTGCCGCACCTGTACATGAATGAAGTTGGACTGCGGCGCGCCGTACGTGCCCCACTGCAGCACGTCGCCGCACCGCGCAAACTCCTTGAGGATCAGCGGCACGTCCTGCTGCGCGAAGCCAAAGATGGTGACCCACACGTCGTCGTAGAGCGGGACGGTCGACGCCGCGAGAGCACCCACGCCCGCCTGCTGCGCCGGCTGCTGCGCTGCCCCTGGCGCGTCGCCCCAGGTGGCCAGGCTGAAGACGGGCGGCGGGGGCTGCGCTCTCTGCCGCCCTGACGCGCTGGCATCCTCTGCACGCCACGGCAGCACACGTTGCGAGAAGAGCAATGAGCCCAAGGCATCAGCGCTTGCTGCACTGCTGCCCTGGGCGGCCGCTTGAAGAAGATCTTTCGTTCAAGGGCCCCCAGAGCGCGCGTGCGCGCACCCATCGTGACGTCGTCCACGAGCCGTGACACTGGCGGCGGCGGCGCTTGCGGCGTGGCCTCGGTGTGCACGGAGCCCGACGTGTTGAGCAGGCTGCGCCTCTGCGCGCTGGACTCGGCGCCAGCCCGATGGGGCGTCACTGAGCGCGGCGTGGTCATGTTCACGTCCGCTGGCGTGAGGCTGAAGAGCAGCGGGGCGAACTCCTGCTCCCGGGCAGGCGCCTGGGGCCCGCCGGGGGAGAACATGGCGCGCCGGCTGTCGCTGGAGGCGTGGCGTGGGGGGTGGCTGGGAAGGGGCAGAGACCCTCGTGGGGCTCCTGTTGTGCAGCTGCCCTGATGCACGCTCGGCACTTCTCCCTCAACTCCAAGCTCTGCCGTGCACCACGATGGCCGCCCCCGCGATCGCGCCATGCGGCCAGGGCGCACGCGTGCACCGTGTCTCCCAGCTCCAGTGACGGTCAGTGAGAGATGGCGTCCAGCGAGTTCTCGGCCAAGAGCAAGTTCCGCGTGGACTTGGTGCACTCGGATGGCAGCAGCGACCGGGTCTCGGTGCAGATCGGTCTGGATGGCCTGGTGGTGAGCGACGCCAACTCTGGGCGGTCGCTCAAGTCCTACGAGCTGGGCCACATCACGCGCTGGCAGTCCAAGGGCCTGGACAGCGCGCGGGGGCGCAGCAGCCTCGTGCTCTACACCAGGACGCCCAGCGACGTCGAGGAGCGGCAGCTCACGCTGCAGGGCGACGAGTACACGATACGCAGCGCGCTCGACACGCTCACCTGCTCCTGCATGCAGTGAGTGCGGGGATGTGGGCGCGCAGAAGAGGCGCAGAAGGGCCCCTCGAGATGCACCAGAACAACCCCAAAGTGGCGCCGCTCCGCGTCTCCGCTGCGGCGCAGGCTGGCGGAGCTGCTGCAGAGCAAGCAGACCACCGACGCGCAGGAGACGGCCAACAGCCTGCACGCGCTGGTGGCGGGAGACGGCAAGAAGAAGAGCAGCACAAAGGTGCGACAACGTCAAGCAGCCCCCTGAACGCGGCAGCAGCGCCCTGTGAAGCGTGCGGCAGCAGCAGCAGCGTGCGCACTCAGCGTCCACGGCAGCACTGCTGCGCGAGCAGGGGGAGGAGGAGGAATCGGGCTCCTCTCCAGCTTCCTCCCGGCTCGACGACGCCACACGCACTCCCTGTGTGTTGGTGCGCGATGCGCAGCTGCCGTCGGCGGACGACGTCGAGTACTGGACCGCGCCGGCCATGGAGGGATGGCTGCAGTCGCAGGGCGACCACATCAAGTCGTGGCGCAAGCGCTGGTTCGTGCTCAAGCAGGGCTACCTCTTCAGGTGAGGAGGAGGACTTGACGCTGGTGATGCTTGAGCAGCAGCTCGTGGTGTGCGGGCAGGGCGGCAGCAGAGGGTGGGGGGCGACGGCACACGCCCGCCCGCGTGGGCCCCCGCCGCACGCAGGTTCATGAACGCCAGCGTGTCCGAGTCGACCAAGCCGCGCGGCGTGGTGGACCTGAGCAAGATCCAGGACGTGTCGCAGGCCACCAAGACCACGGGCCGCGCCTTTTCCTTCCAGCTCAAGACGGCCAGCGGCGGCAGCGTGTGCTACCTGTGCGAGAGCGAGACGGAGCTCGTCATGTGGATGTCGGCCATCAACCGCGAGGTGGAGCGCATCGTTAAGAAGCTGGCGGGCGTGGAGGAGGAGCCGGCGCCCACCAGCAGCGCCGCGCCCGCCAAGGGCAGCAGCAAGAGCAGCAGCAAGGCCGCTGGGGGCGGGGGCGGCGGCGGCGGCTG
>VFQP010002340.1_pt1 | contig 21521 bp, 19 predicted proteins | sample 3512351 | NCBI WGS metagenome assembly VFQP01 (sample SAMN10412372, study PRJNA504923) | tailings metagenome | isolation source: Relicate 1 Philex TSF1 revegetated site | place: Philippines: Tuba, Benguet | collected 2017-08-29
AATTCCCGCTCACCCATCGAGTGTTAATGTATTAGCGTCCTTTGCCATGCGCATCCTAGTAGTCGAAGACGAAAAGCGAATTGCCGATTTCCTCGGTCGCGGCCTTGAAAGCGCCGGATTTACAGTCGACATCGCGCCCGACGGACAGTCGGCCATCGAAAAAGTCCACGCCACGGATTATGACCTGATCACCTTGGACCTCATGCTCCCCGATATGGACGGCATCAAGGTTCTGGAGAAAATCCGTAACCGCAAGACGAACCCGCCGGTCCTGATCCTGAGCGCCCGCGGAGCCGTGGAAGACCGCGTGAAAGGCCTCGAACTCGGTGCCGACGATTACCTCATCAAGCCCTTCGCCTTTGTCGAGCTACTCGCGCGCGTCCGCGTCCTATTGCGTCGTGGTCAACCTACTCCCGAAAAGCTCACCGTCGGCGAACTCAGTCTAGACTGCATCCGCCGCAAGGTCGTTCGCTCGGGCGACAACATCGAGCTCGCGCCTAAGGAATTCTCTATCCTCGAATATTTGATGCGCAACAAGGGCCGCCCCCTGAGCCGCACCATGATCGTCGAGCACGTTTGGGATATGGACTACGACGGCCTTACCAATATCGTCGACGTCTACATCCGCCACCTGCGCTCGAAAATCGACGACCGCTACCCCACCAAGCTCATCCACACCGTCCGCGGCGTCGGCTATATGCTCGACCTCCCCGACGCCAAACAAGCCACGGCCTAGCCAGCCCCGCGCACTGCCCTATATCCTATGGGCATGGCTCAAGTGCGCCAAGAGCGCAACCCGCGCGGCATCAGGCTCATCAAGAGCCTACGCTTTCGCCTCGCCATTAGTTACGCGATCTTTTGCGCCATTCTCCTGACTGGGCTAGGTGTTGTCCTTCGGGGCGTTCTCACCAACGTGATTGAGAACACCGTACACCGCCTCCTCGACGAGGAATGGGCCGCCCTCAAAGGCTTCATCGACATCGACAAGCGAGGCCAACTCGTCTGGACCCACGACCCCGCCGACACCGAGGAAGCCATTATCGTCGAGCGCCTCCGCCTCGTCTACATGATCGCCAACAGCAGCGGCGAGGTCATTGAAACCTCGGAACTTTACCGGGAACTCGGCTTCGAAAGCCCAGCGACTATTGGCACCGTACTCACCAGCGGCCACCCCATCTACGTCAAGCGCCTCCGCAATAACCATCCCTATCTCGTCCGTCAGGCCTCCCTGACTGAAGGCAAGTCGCAATACTTCGTCGCCCTCGGCCGCGACTTCGGCCCCAGCCAAGGCGTCATCAATCAATTCACGCTAATCTACTTCTCCAGCCTCCCGCTCTTCGTCCTCAGCGCCGCAGCACTCGGCTGGTTCCTCGCCCGCCGTGCCATGCAACCCGTCACCGACGTCGCCGCCTTGGCCGAGAAGATCTCCGGCCGAAATCTGCGCGTCAAGCTACCCCTACGAAATTCCGACGACGAACTCGATCACCTGATCGCCTCATTCAACCAGATGGTCGAACGCCTCGACGTCAGCTTTTCCCAAATTGCGCAGTTCTCCACTGACGTCAGCCATGAGCTCCGCACTCCCGTCACCATTGTCCGTGGCCAGCTTGAAGTCGCCTTGATGACCGCCGCCAATGAAGAAGAACTTCGCGCCGCCATCGAATCCGCCCTCGGCGACATCGACCGCCTCTCCCAAATCATCCGCGCCTTGCTCCAACTAGCGAAAGCCGAAAGCGGCCAAATCTCACTCCAGCTCAATCGGGAAGATCTCTCGCCGCTCACCGCGCAAGTGGTGGAGGAACTGGAAATCGCCGCCACCGACAAGAACGTCACTCTGACCTCGAAACTCTCGCGCCATGTTTGGGTTCAATGCGACCATCTCCAAATAGAGCGCGTTTTGTACAACCTCATCGACAACGCCATAAAGTACACGCCGCCCGGTGGCAAGGTCCATGTCACGCTGGACGAATCGCCCGAGGACGGCATCGCCCTGCTCGAAGTCCAGGACAACGGCATTGGCATCCCCACCGAGCACATTCCCCACCTCTTCGACCGCTTTTATCGTGTGCCCAGCCGGACCGGGGAAGAAAAAGGTCTGGGCCTGGGGCTTAGTTTTGTCGCGTGGATAGTAAAGGCGCACAATGGAAGTATCCAAGTCGATAGCAGCGAGAGTTCTGGGACCAAGTTCACGGTCTCACTTCCGCTGGCGGCAAATTCACTTCAATCAGAAACGGAACATGGAAATCTCACTCCGGCGGCTGGAAGAAATTCCCATCCTTGAACTGCGTGGTTCCCTCATCGCGGGCGAACCCTGCCACATGCTACGCGAGCGCTTCACGGAACTAAAGCAAGTAGACCCGCGCGTCATCGTCGACTTGAGCCAAGTCGAGTACATCGACTCCAGCGGCCTCGGCACGCTGGTCAATGGCTTCACGATGTTGGACCGCGCCGGTGGCGGTCTGCGCATCTTGAGCCCTTCCGAACGCGACATGGAGTTGATGGTCCTCACCAAACTCGCCAGCGTCTTTCAGGTCTTCGACGACGAAAAAGAAGCGGTCAACAGCTTTTTCGCCGACCGGGAAACCAAGAAGTTCGACATCCTCAACTTTGTTCAAGAGCAGCGCCGCAATAAGGAGAGCAAGGAGCAGTGATCGCCATCGGCGAACGCCTGCCCCACATTGCCGTCCTGGACTCCACGGGCCAACCTGTTTCACCCACCCCGGGCCCCTGCACTCTCGTATTCTTCAAAGTTGCTTGCCCCACCTGCCAGCTAGCGCTCCCCTTCCTCCCACGTGCCGCCGCCGGCGAGCGTGTTATCGTCGTCTCGCAGGACACTCCGCAACTCACCGCGCAATTCGCCTCCAAATTCAACGCCCCGCTCGAATACCTCTTCGATCGCAAAGAAGACAACTATCCCGCTAGCAACGCCCTTAGTCTGAACTATGTCCCCTCAATGATCCGGGTGGACGCCGATGGCCGCGTCATCGACGCCGTCGAAGGCTTCGATAAAGTCTTCCTCGAAGACCTCGGCATTGAGTTCCTTCCCTCCGAGAAGATTCCGAACTTCAAGCCCGGCTGAGGCAGCAAGAACTGAGATCCGGTCCGGATCTCCGGCTTGAATCTGCGAAACTAGAATTTAGCGCAAGTTTCTGCCATGGCCTTGATTACCCAAATCCTCTCCAACGCCGCCGCCGTCGCCAAGGGCATGAGCGTCACTTTTAAAGAGATGCTCCAACCTTCGGTCACTGAGGACTACCCCGACGCCCCTCCAGTCTTTCAGGAGCGTTATCGCGGCGTTCACGTTCTCCAACGCGACGAGAATGGCCTGGAGAAATGCGTCGGCTGCTTCCTCTGCGCCGCCGCCTGTCCGTCTAACTGTATCTACATCGAAGCCGCCGAAAACACTGAAGAAGGCCGCATCTCCGGCGGGGAACGCTACGCCAGCGTCTACAACATCGACTACTCTCGCTGCATCTTCTGCGGCTACTGCGTCGAGGCCTGCCCGACCGACGCCATCACGCACGGCCACGATTTCGAAATCGCCAGCTACAACACCTCCACTCTCGTCTACCGCAAGGAGCAGATGCTCACGCCGCTCCCCGCGGACTTCAAACCGCTCGTCGTAGCGGAACAAGAAGCCTCGCACGGCCACTAAAGGCTAGCCTGCATGGCCTTCCCGCGAGCCAGCAGTCTCATCGATCGCAGCCGCTGCCAGAATCTATCTCATTCGGAATCCCTCGAGTGGATCGACACCAATAGCGCCGGCTTCTACGCCATGGGAACGGTTGCCGGCGTTCGTTCGCGCCGCTACCACGGCCTCTTGAACGGCCCGGCCCATCCCGGCGGCCCCACCCACGTCTGGGTCAATTCCCTCGAGGAGACCCTCCACCTCGACAACCAGCGCTACCTGCTGCACGCGCATCAATACCAGGGCATCGTTACTCCCAAAGGCTACGAACACCTCGAAGAGTTCGAATATTACCCCGCGCCGCGTTGGCTCTATCGCATCGGCGAGACCTCCTTTACTCGCGAGATCTTCCTCATCGAATCCAAGCCTGCGTTGCTGGTGCGCTACTGCTCCTCGGACGACGCCACCATTGAAGTCCGGCCCCTCGTCTCCGGCCGTCACCACCATAGTCTGCTTGCCGAAAGCGCCACCGCGCCATTCCGCACCGCTCACGCCGCCGATCTGGTCACGCTCGAGAAATCTGAAGCCACGCTCTACTTTCGCAGCGACACACGCGACTTCCGCGTGGCGCCCGATTGGTATTACCGCTTCGAATACGGCATCGAAAAGGCCCGCGGCCTCGACTTCCATGAGGACCTCTGGTCTCCCGGCTACTTCCGCTTCGCCCTGCCCGCCGATACCTGGGCTTATCTGGTCGTCTCGCTCCAAGATCCTGGCCCCCTCGATCCCATGCAATTGATCGCTTGGCGCGACGAGAAGGAACACCGCTTCCCGCCTGTCAAGGACGCGCTTTCGCATCTGGCCAATGGTGCCAAACACTTCCTCTTCCAACGCGGCCAAGCGCAAAGCGTCATTGCAGGCTACCCCTGGTTTACCGACTGGGGCCGCGACACTTTCATCTCGCTGCCCGGCCTCGTGCTCGTCCAGCAGGACACCAAGGCGGCCGAGGAAACCATCGAAACCTTCCTTTCCCACCGAAGCCACGGCCTCATTCCGAACCGCATCACTGACGACGGCTCGACGGCCGAGTACAACAGCATCGACGCCACGCTCTGGCTCTTCATCGCCGTCTTCCACTGGCTCGAAGCCGGTGGCGACCGCCAGCGCTTCCGCGAGGAATTCTTTCCCCTCCTGCGGGACATGCTTTTCACCCTCGAACGCGGTACCTTGCACGCTATCCACTGCGACCCCGCCGATGGTCTCTTGAGCGCCGGCACCATGGAAACGCAGCTCACATGGATGGACGCCCGCGTCTATGGCGTGCCCGTCACGCCGCGCTTCGGCAAGGCTGTCGAGATCAACGCCCTCTGGTACAACGCCCTACGCCTCATGACGGACTGGTCGCGCGAAGCCAACGCCTTCGATACCGAGCGCTACTTCGGCGCCTTGGCCAACCGCACCATTAGCGGCTTTACGACCTACTTCTGGAACGAAGAGCGTGGCTCCCTCTACGACACCATCCGCCCCGGCATCCGTGATGGCCGCATACGTCCCAACCAACTCTTCGCCCTTAGCTTGCCCTATCCGCTGGTCGTCCGCAGCAAAGCGGAACGAATCCTCTCGCTGGTTGAGGAGCACCTGCTCACGCCCTATGGCTTGCGCACACTCTCTCCGCAAGACTTGCAATACCGTGGCCGCTTCGAAGGCGGCCCCGAACAGCGTGACTCGGCCTACCACCAGGGCACCGTCTGGCCTTGGCTCTTCGGTCCCTACGTCCGCGCCTGTTTGCGCGCCCGGGGCCGCAGCGTGGAAGAGATCGTCCGTTGCCGCCAACTGCTGGAACCAATCCTCGACTCACTCAACAATGGCTGCCTAGGCCAGATCCCCGAGGTCTACGATGGCGACGCCCCCCAACGTCCCGGCGGCACGCCCGCCCAAGCCTGGAGCTTGGCGGAAATTCGCTGGCTGCTTGCGAAAGAACTGGCATCCTAATAGAACGTGCCCGGTAACCGAGCTCTAGTCATCGTTTTTGCCACCATCTTCCTCGACGTTCTCGGGCTAGGTGTGCTCATACCCGTGCTGCCGTACTATGCGCGGCAGTTCAACACGGATGCCGCAACCGTCGGCTGGCTGAGCGTCTCCTTCTCGCTCGCCATGTTCTGCACTAGCCCCTTTCTGGGCGCGCTCGGCGACCGCATTGGCCGCCGCCCGGTCATCCTATTCAACATCCTCGGCTCCTCCTTCGCCTACTTCCTCTTCGGCTGGGCGGACACGCTTTGGCTGCTGATGCTCGCCCGCGTTCTCGAAGGCGTCACCGGCGGCAGCATCTCCACCTCGCAGGCCTACATCGCGGACATCACACCTCCCGAAGAGCGCATGAAGCGCTTCGGCTTGATTGGCGCCGTTTTCGGACTCGGCTTCATCCTGGGGCCCGCCTTCGGCGGCCTGCTAAGTAAGATCAGCCTCGCTGCTCCTGCCTACGCCGCCGGCACGCTCTGCCTGCTGGCCGCCATCTTCGGCTTCTTCTTCCTGCCCGAGAGCTTGCCGCCGGAGAAGCGCCGCGTCGAATCCATTGGCCTTGGCGACCTGAACCCGCTGACGAAGATCCTCGACGCTCTATCCCGTGCCCCCATCCGCTCCATCCTAATCGCCATCTTCGTGGTGAACGTCGGCTTCAGCGGCTTGCAATCGAACTTCGCGGTCTTCACCCTGCACCGCTTCAACATGGGCCCCGTCGAGAACAGCTACATCTTCATCTACATCGGCTTGCTCAGCATCTTCATGCAAGGCGTCGTGGTGCGTCGCTTGCCGAAGCACTGGAATCCGCTCGCCATCATCGAAGTCGGCCTGACTATGTCGGCCATCGGCTTTCTCGGCATCGCCTGGTCGCGCGAAGTCTGGCATCTCTTTCCGGCCATCGCCGTCATGGCATTTGGCAACGGAGTTGCCGCGCCAAGCATGACCGCCCTAGTCTCCAAACGCGTTGATGCCAGGGAACAAGGAACCATCTTGGGCAGCACCCAAGGCATCTTGAGCGCCACCCGCATCTTCGGCCCCCTCTACGCCGGTTACGTCTTCGACTGGCTTGGCAGCGGGTCGCCTTATTGGATTGGTGCATTTCTCACCATTTCCGGAGCGCTGATCGTGCTGCAACGCAGACGTAACGAAGTCTAGAGATAATGGCGGACATGATCCGCCGCCAGTTCCTCGCCGCGCTTGCCGCCGCGCGTCTCAGCCCCGTCCTCGCCGCGCCCAAGTTCACTTCCGATCCCTTTTCGCTTGGCGTTGGCTCCGGCGACCCGCTGCCCGACGGTGTGGTCCTTTGGACTCGCCTCATCGGCGAGCAACTCGGCAACGCGAATCACGAGGTGGACTATGTCGTCGCCGAGGATGAAGGTCTCAAGAAGGTTGTCAAGAGCGGGAAGGCCATCGCCTCGCCGCAGTTCGCCCACTCAGTCCATGCCGACGTCCGTGGACTCAAGCCTGGCCGCTGGTACTTCTACCAGTTCCGTAGCGGTGGATTTGAGACCGCAGTCGCTCGCACGCGCACCGCGCCCGCCCCCGGCTCCAATGAGGCATTGCGCTTCGCCTTCGCCAGTTGCCAGCACTACGAGACCGGCTACTACACGGCCTACAAGCACATGGCCGAAGAGGACCTGCAATTGGTTGTCCACTTGGGCGACTACATCTACGAAGGTGGCATTTCAGAAAACCGCCCTCGCAAGCATACCGGCCCCGAGATCAAGTCCTTATCCGACTATCGCAACCGCCATGCTCTCTACAAGTCTGACGAGCACCTGAAGCTCGCCCACGCGCGCTTTCCGTGGATCATTACTTGGGACGATCACGAAGTCGACAACAATTATGCCGACGACAAGGAAGAGAATGGCGCGCCGCGCGATGGCTTCCTCGAACGCCGCGCTAACGCGTACCAAGCCTACTACGAGCACATGCCGCTGCGTGAAACTTCCTTGCCGCATGGTTCGCACCTGCAGTTGTTCCGCCGCTTCGACTTCGGAAACCTGGCTCGTTTCCACGTCCTCGACACGCGCCAGTACCGCACGGACCAACCCTGTGGCGACGGCCGGAAACCCGTCTGCGAAGCCACCCTCTCCGAGTCGGCGACCATCCTCGGCGCCGAGCAATACCGGTGGCTCACCGAAGGCATGAAGAGCGGCAAGCAAGCCTGGAACATCCTCGCCAATCAGGTGCTCTTCTCCAAGATCGACGCCAAGCCCGGCGAAGGCCAAGAGTACTCGATGGATCAGTGGAGCGGCTACGAAATGGAGCGCCGCAAGCTGCTGCGCTTTATGCAAGAATCCAAGGCTGCGCATCCCGTGGTTATCACCGGGGACATCCACTCCAACTGGGCCTCGGACCTCAAGGCCAACTTCGACGACCCGAAGAGCGCCACCATTGGTAGCGAGTTCGTTGGCACCTCGATCACCAGCGCCGGCGACGGACTCGAACTCCCAGCGGCCGAAGAGGCTTTCAAGCGCGATAACCCGCATCTGCACTTCTTCCTCGCCAAGCGCGGCTACGTCTCATGCACGGTGAATGACAAGCAGTGGCGTACGGATTACCGCATGGTGCCTTATGTCACCCGGCCCGGCGCCCCGCTGGAAACCAAAGCTAGTTTCATCGTCGACGCGAAGAAGCCAGGAATGCAGCGAGCTTGATAGTCTAGCGTCCATGAAGCGACGCGAATTCCTAGCCGCACCGATGATCCTGTCGGCGCAGACAGCGCCGAAGCCCAATATCCTCTGGGTCACCTGCGAGGACATGGGGCCCCATCTGGGCTGCTACAACGACAAGTTTGCACAAAGTCCCACGATCGATGCCTTCGCGCAAAAGAGCCTTCGTTATAAGAACGCATGGAGTAACGCGCCTGTCTGCGCGCCCGCGCGCACCACGATCATCAGCGGCATGTACCCGCCCAGCACGGGTTCCGAGCACATGCGCAGCGAAGTGAAGCTTGCGCCCGACCAGAAGATGTTCCCTCGCATCCTGCGCGAGGCCGGCTACTACACTTCCAACAACTCGAAGGAAGACTACAACCTTCCTCATACGGGCACCGTGTGGGACGAGAGTACCGCCAAAGCCCACTTTCGTAACCGGGCGAAGGGCCAACCCTTCTTCAGTGTCTTCAACTACATCATTACCCACGAGAGCCAGATCCGCCGCAGGCCGCATACGCTGCGGCACGATCCCCGCGAGGTTCGCGTGCCGGCTTACCAGCCCGATACCCCAGAGGTGCGCCACGACTGGGCGCAGTATTACGACAACATCCTCACCATGGATGGCATGGTGAAGAAGACTCTGGGCGAACTCGAAGCCGATGGGCTCGCCGACGACACGATCGTTTTCTTCTACTCGGACCACGGCGCGGGCATGCCTCGCGCCAAACGCTGGCCGTACAACTCGGGCTGCCATGTGCCGATGGCCGTGCACTTCCCGGAGAAGTACAAGGCGCTCGCGCCGAAGGATTACAAGGCCGGCGGCTGGACGGACCGCTTAGTGAGCTTCGTGGACTTGGCTCCGACGGTCCTCAGTCTTGCGGGTATTCCCAAGCCCACCTATCATCAGGGCCATGCCTTTCTGGGACAGAACATTGAGCCAGAGCAACCGCATGTCTTCGGCTTCCGCGGACGCATGGACGAGCGCATCGACATGGTGCGTAGTGTGCGTTCTAAGCGCTACAGCTACCTGCGCCAGTACATGCCCCACCGCATCTACGGCCAGCACGTCAACTACATGTTCGAGATGCCGACCGTCCAAGTCTGGAAGAAGCAATACGACGAGGGCGAGCTCAAGCCGGAGCAGAAGGCCTTTTGGGAAACAAAGCCTGCGGAAGAGCTTTATGATCTGGAGGCGGATCCGGACGAAGTTAAGAACCTCGCCTTGAATCCGACGCCGGAACAGAAGAAGGCGCTCACGGAGATGCGCGAGGCGCAACGGTATTTGGCGAACCGCGTTCGCGACATCGGCTTCCTGCCCGAGCATGAGATCCATGCCAGGGCGGGCGCGGACGCGCCGTACACCATGGGTCACGACCCGAAGCGCTTCAATCATGGGAAGATCCAAGCGGCCGCCGAGCGGGCTACCGGCCCGGAACCCGCGAGCTTGAAGGACTTGATCCAAGGGCTATCGGATCCAGATAGCGCGGCACAGTATTGGTACGCGACAGGCATCCTGCGGATGGGCGCCAAAGCCTTTCCGCAAGCCTTGGAGCCGCTCAAGAAGGTCAGCGCTCCGGCGGCGTCTATCGTAGCCGCCGAGGCGATCGTGCGCTATGGCCCGAGGGCGGAGCTGAGCAAAGCCATGGAGACCTTGCTGGGCTACGCCGATGCCGAGAAGCATGGCCCTTACCTGGCCATTGCCGCCATGAACAGCTTGACCGAAGCGGGCGGGGCCAAGCTGAAGCCGTACCGCGACCGCATCGCGGCGCTGCCCAAGGAAGGCAAGGGCGCAGTGAAGCGCTCGGAAGGCTACGTGCCCAGGTTGCTCGAGTACTTGCTTGAGATCTCAAACATGGCTTGAGGCCAGGGGCGCGAAGCGACGATGGCGTCTTCCGCGAGCACCTCGTCAGGCACGCTGATCTCGTAGCCGATAGGCGTCGGTGCGCCGGAGAGTAGAAGCTGGCCCCACTCTTCCATGCGAGGCCCGACGGCGACCAGTTGGAGGTTCTCGGTGGATAGGTATTTGCGAGCCGCTGCGTTCACTTGATCGAGGGTCAGTTCTTGTAGCGACTGGTCGATGTACTCGGTGTACTCTGGCGTGCCGTAGAAGGCGCTATCGATGGCATAGCGTTCGCGGAGCGAGTTGGTCTTGACCAACAGCTTCGAGTACTTGCGGAGGAAGAGGCGGGTGCGTTCGAAGTCCTCGATGCTCAGGCCCTTTGCCTGAAGGCTCGCGATCTCATGCAGCGCGAGGCGGACGGCGAAGTGGGACTTCTCCCACACCACCGGACGGATCCAGACTTGGAAGATCTGCTGTTGGCGCGCGAGACAAGGGTCTGGCTCGAACTGATACATGCCGCGCGGGAAGTACTCGAGGTAGGCGTAGTCGCCATAGTTGAGCCCGCGAACTTCGCGGATCTGATCGAAGAGGCGGCCGCCGTTTCGATGCTGGCCGAGCCAAGCCTGTGCGACGAGCAATGCCGGGTAATCGGCATGGCCGCGCGTAAGCGGGATGGGATGACCGAAGCTGATCGCGACGCTACGCGCCTCTGGCTTGTCCAGCAGCGTGGCGCGTAGGCCTTGGGTGGACTTGGGCGGCGGGACGTGCTTCTTGGCGCCCGGCGCCTGGAAGTGGGCGGCGTGGAAGGCGCGGACATCCTCGATCGTAATGGCTTCCAGTCCTTGGACCGTTCCCACGCAGTGATGGCCGTAGGGGTGAGCAGCGAAGATGCAGTCGTAGAGGACTTCTTTGGCTAGCTCTTCGTCGTTGTTGCCGCCCAGTTCCACGCGCAAGAAGTTGAGGTGCTCGTCCTTCATGCGGGCGAAGTCTTCCTCGGTGAAGGCGGGCTCTTCGATGCAGTCCCGGAAGATAGCGCCGAAGCGTTCCTCATGGTCCGGGTGGGCGGAGCCATAGAAGACGGTGAGTTCCTTATCAGTCTGCTGCTCGACGGCGGTGGCCATCTCGAAGCAGTCCTCGAGGATCTGCTTGTAGCCGCGGCGCTTGGTGGCGCCGCCAGCCATGAGGGCTGCGGTGAGGCTGGCAAGTCCTTCTTTGCCGGGCGGGTCGTCGATGCTGCCGGTGTGGAAGACGCGCACAAAGTCCTTCATGCGAGCACCGCCGTAATGCGATTGGCTTCCGTAAAGTATGCGCGGGCAATGTCGCGCACGTCCTCCGGCGTGAGCGCTTCATACTGCTCGTAGAGGCGGTTCATGGTCTCGGGGCTGCGCCGGAGCGCGACGTAGCGGGCGAGCAGCGAAGCCGTGGCTTCGGTCTCATTCATGCCCATGGCGACGCCATAACGGAGGTGCTTCTTGACGCGTTCCAGCTTGACGGGGTCGATGAGCTTGTCCTGCATAAGGGAGACGATGGCCGCGATGTCGCTTTGAACGGAAGGGATGGCCGCGGGGTCCTTGACGCGAGCCGTCACGACATAGAGGTAAGGGTCGATGTGATCCGAGTTGAAGCCAGAGAAGATGTCGCAGCTCTGGTCTTTCAAGACGAGCTTCTCGTAGAGTTCGGAGGTCTCCGAGAAGTAGAGGTAGGAGATCAGGTCCATGGCGGCGCAGTCTTTGCGGTCGTCGGCGTAGGCGGGGCCGCGGTAGGCGACGTTGAGCAAAGGCAGCGTGGGAGAAGGCCAGTCGACGCGGATGTCCTTAGGCCCGGCGAAGGCGGGCTCGGCGGGGATCTGGTCGGTGAAGCCCCCGCGTTGCCATCCACCCCAAAGGTCCTCGACGAGGCGGCGCGTGCCGGCTGGGTCCACGTCGCCGGCGAGGATGATCGTGGTGTACTCGGGCCGGTAGTAGCGCTGGTGGAAGAGGCGGCTGTACTCAAAGAGTTCCGGCATGCGTTCGATGTCCTCGAGGAAGCCCATCGTGGTGTGCTTGTAAGGGTGGGTGGCGAAGGCGGCGGCACGGAGCTTCTCGTGCAGTAGGTTGAAGGGCTCGGCGCTGTCCTTGTTGTACTCGGCGAGGACGGCGCGGCTTTCGGTGCGGAAGACGTCCTCTGGGTAGTCGAGATGCTGGAAGCGGTCGGCCTCGATGTCGAGGATGGCGGGCAGGTCTTCCTTAGTGAAGGTGGTGTGGTAGCAGGTCAGATCGTCGTCGGTGTAGGCGTTCTGAGCGGCACCGGCGCTCTTCAGGACCGCGTCATAAGCTTCGGGCGAGAAGCGCATTGTGCCCCGAAACATCATGTGCTCGAAGAGGTGGGCGAAGCCGCTCTTGCCGGGCTCGGTCTCGTTGCGGCTGCCCACCTGGACGACGATCTGCAGGCTGACGATGTGCGGGATGCCGATGGGCACCGTCAGCAGCCGCAGCCCGTTGGGCAAGTCGTGTTGATCGTAGGAGAAAGGGAATATCTTGGACGAAAACATTCTTGTCTGTTACTGTTTTTAGAGTCGCACCGTTTTCAACTCAAATTTCAATGCCATGAGCGTGCTGGTCCGAGTAGGTCGAAAGAAAGCCTTCCTTTGCGAAGCTGTTTGGCGTTGTTCGGACATCGAATTGGAGCGGCGGCTGCAGGAGGCGCTCGAGATCTGGATCCATAAGACAGGCGGGCCGCCGATGAGCAACAAGGATCCGGACGGCTATGCGGCGGCTGCGCTGGCGGATGAGTTGGGCTATGAGATTACCCATGTTACGCCGCCCAAGGGCCGCAAGGCGCGGAACGCTTACTTAGAGCACCGGCAGATAAGGTTGCCTTTCTTCTAATGCCCGCGGCCATCTTCACCGGTTTACCTGGAACGGGAAAGAGCACCTTAGCGCGGGAGCTTGCTTCGCGCCTCGATGGTCATGTGCTGAGTAAAGACGAGATTCGCGCGGCGGTATTTGGACCGCGATTTACCGCTTACACATTAGAGCAGGACGACTTGGTGCAGACCTGGATGGAAGCGGCGGCATTGGAGTTGTGGGCGCGGCATCCCCATCTCTGGGTCTTCTTCGACGGACGGACCTTTTCGCGGCAATACCAGCGAACCCGCTTGCGCGACCTATGCATGGCCAGCAAACAGCGCTTTGCGTTCTTCCATTGCACGGCATCGGAATCGACCGTAAGAGAGCGCCTACAGGAACCCCACCCGGCGGCCAATCGTGACTTCGCCCTCTACAAAGAGGTAGAGGCTAAGTTTGAAGACGTCTTGGAGCGACCATGCCTGGAACTCTCCACGGATCAACCGTTGGAGAAGACGCTTACTTGGGCGCTGGCTTTTCTAAGATCGGCTGCAGGAACTTAAAGATGTTCCGGGCCATCAAGTCGGCCCCGGGGGCCGTGGGGTGGATGCCGTCTTCCTGCATCATGCCTTTCTTGTTCCAGACCCCATCGAGGACAAAGGGCATGAAGCTATCGGCCGATCCCTTCGCAACTGACGTGTACATCTGCTCAAAGCCGCGAATGTAGTCGCGGCCGTAGTTCGGCGGCAGCGTTATGCCGGCGAGCAGAACTTTGGAGCCAGTCGACTTGAGGCGGACGACGATCTGTTGGAGGTTGTCGCGCGAGCGGCTTAGCGGGATGCCGCGCAGGCCGTCGTTACCTCCGAGTTCCACGATGGCGATCTTCGGTTGGAGCTCGACGGCGCTATTCACGCGGTCGAGAGCGGCCTGGGTGGTGTCGCCGCTCACGCCGAGATTCACGACGCGGTACTGGTATCCACCGCCGTCGATCAAGCTCTGCAGGACATCGGGGTAGGTCTTGCCCGCTTCGAGACCGTAGCCGGCGGTGATGCTATCGCCGAAGCAGACAATGACGGGCCGCGGGTCGGCGGGAGGCTCGGGTACTTTGGCCACTTCGACCTTGGGCGGAAGGGCTTCGGGCGCCTTACCGGCACAGCCAAATAAGGCGGCGATACAAAAAGTTACAAACGCGAAAAAAGAAAGTCGGCGCGGCATTGTCAGAATAAGAATTATAGACCCGCATGACGAACTCTAGTCCACAGCATCCCGCGATACGTGTCGATTCGCTCACTCGCGATATCGCCACGGGCGAGCATTTGGTGAAGATCCTGAAGGGCGTAAGTTTCACGGTGCCGCATGGGCAGTTCGTCGCCATCATGGGTGCTTCGGGGTCCGGCAAGAGCACGCTGTTGGGTCTGCTTGCGGGACTGGATGCGCCGACAGCGGGGTCGATCCATCTGGATGGCGTGGATATCACGCACTTGCCAGAAGACGATATGGCGAAGGTGCGCGGAGAAAAGATCGGCTTCGTCTTCCAGAGCTATCAGCTCATTCCGACTTTGACGGCCGAGGAGAACGTGATGCTGCCGCATGAGCTTTCCGGGAAGAGCGGCGATGGCACGCCGCGGGCGAGGAAGCTGCTGGAGCAGGTGGGCTTGCTGGAGCGGCGCACGCACTACCCGGTGCAGCTCTCTGGTGGCGAGCAGCAGCGAGTGGCGCTAGCGCGCGCCTTTATGACCGAGCCGCCGATCTTGCTGGCCGATGAGCCGACAGGGAACCTGGATTCAGCGAATGGGAAGCTGGTGCTCGATCTGCTGGTCGAGATGAACCGGCAAAGGGGCGCGACGCTGGTGATGGTGACACACGATCAGGACCTGGCGAACAAGGCGGATCGGGTGATCTCCATGAAAGACGGCGTGATCGTGAGCGATGCGCTGACGGAAGTGTTGGCGTGAACAATACCTTTACGTTGCAAGCGGCACGAAAAATCGCCTGGCGCGAGGCGCGGGCTTCGAGCTTCAAGTTCCTTTTCGTCATTCTCGCGGTGGCGGTGGGCGTGGGTGCGCTGACCGGCGTGCGGGGTTTTTCCACGGCATTCCGCCGAATGTTGAATAGCGAGGCCAGAACATTAATGGCAGGGGATGTTTCGGCGCGCGTATTCGTGCGGCCGGACCGGAATCAGCAGGCGGTACTGGATGGCTTGGAAGGGCGAGGGGTACGGCTGACGCAAATCACGGAAACGGTAACGATGGCGGCCAGCCCGGCCAGCGCGAACCCCGTGCTGGTGAGCTTGAAGGGCGTCGACCCGAGCGAGTATCCGTTCTATGGCGAAGTCGTTTTGAATCCGGCGCAGCCTTTGGGGCAGGCCTTGTGCGCGACTTGCGCGGCGTTGTCGCAAGAGTTGGCGTTGCGTTTGAACCTAAAGGTAGGCAGCACGATTCGATTGGGCGGGCAGGACTTCCGGGTGTCGGCCATCGTGGAGAAAGAACCGGACCGGATGACCGGCAGCATGAACGTCGGGCCTCGCATGATGATGTCGCGAGCGGCGCTGGAACGGACTGGGTTGATCAGTGTGGGGAGCAGGGCGGCGCAACGCTTCTTGCTCAAGTTGCCGGTGGGCAATCCGAACGCTCCCGATGTGGCGGCGGCGCGGGACTTGTTGAAGAAGACCTTTCCCGATGCGCTGGTAACGGACTATCGGGAGACGCATCCGTTGATCACGCGCGGGCTGGACCGGGCAACGAGCTTCTTGAGCCTCGTAAGCCTGGTGGCATTGATCATCGGCGCTTTGGGCGTGGCCATGGCAATGAACAGCCACTTGCAGCAACGCTTGGATTCGATTGCGGTGATGAAGTGTCTTGGCGCGAGGTCGAGCCAGATCATTCGCATTTACCTGATGCAGACGTTGGCGCTGGGCTTGAGCGGCGGCGTTGTCGGGATCGGCTTTGGGGCGCTGGTGCAAGTGTTCTTTCCGACCTTGATCGAGCGCTACTTCCAAATGCGGCCAGACTTCTACTTCGACTGGCCCAGCATGTTGCAGGGTTTGTTCGCGGGCGTCTTAAGCACGTTGTTGTTCACATTGCCGCCACTACTTAGCATTCGCGAAATCAAACCGAATGCGATCTTCCGGCGTGACATGAGCGGGCAGAAGGAAGGCTGGCGCGAGCGATTCCGGAAGGGGCGTGTGGCCTTGGGCACCGGCTTGGTGATTCTAGTCGGCTTGGGCGCATTGGCGGGGTGGCTGGCGGGCTCAAAGCTCGAAGACGCAGTGCGGCTGGGCGGCTGGTTCTCCGGCGGTTTGGCCCTGAGCTTACTGATACTTACCGGCTTCGCCTGGCTTCTCCTACGTGGCATTCGACGGCTGTCACCCTTAACCCGCGGATCGTTGCGCCATGGCTTAGCAAACTTATATCGGCCGGGAAATCAAGCCGAGGCGGTATTGGTATCCATCGGTATCGGCGTCATGTTCACCTTGACGATCTATCTGGTGCAGCATTCGCTGTTAACCGAGATCGCCGAGAGCGCACCTCCAGGGATGCCGAACGTTTTCTTGATCGACGTGACGGCGCCGCTGAAGGATGGCGTGGAGAAACTGGTGAACCGGCAAGCGGGCGTCGAGAAAGGCGTGGAGTTCATTCCTTCTGTGGCGGCGCGGATCACGCATATCAACGGCGAAGCGATCGAGAAGCGAGAGTTGAAGGGTTTTACGAGACGCTTTCTACAGACGCGCAGTGTGACTTGGAATGCAAAACAACCTCTGGGGACGAAGCTGCTCCAAGGGAAATGGTTCGCGCCGGACTCTGTGGGGCAGTTTGCCTTAACGGAAGAAGCGTCGAAGGTATTGAACGTGAAGATCGGTGATGTCTTCGACTGGACCTCCAATGGGCGGATCTTCCGAGCGTCGGTGGGAGCTGTCTTCCGGCAGGAGTCCGTGCGTGCTGGCGCGAGTCAGGAATTCGTATTTGACGCAAAGACTTTGGAGAACTTACCCATGATCTACTTCGCAGGCGTGCGCGTGAAGACGCAAAGCGTCCCACAAGTCCAAGCGGCCATCTATTCGCAATACCCGACGATCAGCGTGGTGAACATTGCCGATGTGCTGGACATCATCCAAGAGGTGGTGGATCAAGTCGCAGTGGTGATCCGCTTCATCTCGGCATTCGCGATTCTCGGCGGCGTCGTCATCCTGGCGGCCAGTGTAGCCGGCACACGCTTCCGGCGGATCCGCGAAGTCGTGATCCTGAAAACTTTCGGTGGCTCTCGCAACAAAATCGCACGAATCTTCAGCGTGGAGTTTCTACTCCTGGGTGGGGCGGCGGGGATCTTGGGTTCCGCCTTGGCCACCGGATTTACCACGTTGATCATGAAGCAATTCTTCAATGAGGCGGAGTTCAACTTTCAATGGCAGGCTCTGGCCGTGTCGATCTTGGGGTCGGCGTTGCTGGCGAATGTAGCTGGGTGGGCGGCAAGCGCAAGGATTCTGGGGCAGAAACCCTTGGCGATCTTGCGGGAGGATTGAATTGTCCGCCACGCCCTCATAGCTGCAGGAAGGTGAGACGGCAGGAGTTGTTGGATTTCGGAGCCGCCGCGGGTTACTCAGTGATTTCAGTGACTAGGGGTGCTTCGACTGCTGAGCGCCATAGATGGCGGCATCGCGGAGAGCACGTCCAACATTCAGGGACAGCGTTTTCCGAAAGGAGAAACTGAACCCAATGCTACTCAAGAAAAGAAGCTTCAGCCGGAAGTTCAAGGCTGCGGCAGTGCAACGCATGTCACAAGACACTGTCAGCGCGCTGGCGAGCCACTCGGGGTCAGGCGGCACCTGCTCTATGCTCGTTGAGACGCATTGGAGATCCGGCCGCCGTCCAAGGATGAAGCACAGGAGCCGACTTGGGCGAAGCGGGAGCGCAGTTCAGACTGGAAGCGGATGGCCGAGCGACTGGCTCTGGAGAACCCTCATTTGTGAGTACCTTACAGATCATCAAGTAATTTGCGCCGCTGGGCGGCGTCTGCCGGGCGAGCTATCACCGTTAGTTGCAGCGTGAGTCGCCCCTCGATCACGCCATGGGACTGCGCGATAGCATCCAGAAGATTTGATTGAACAGGCATCGGCCTTACTACGGTTACCGGGGCGCGTGCATGCCCCACTCAAACGAGACGATTGACGCCCGGGAGATCGGCTGGTCGGCCGCATTACGCGCGAGGACGATTTGCCGGCCTCGCGCCAGAGGTTGTTCGTGCACACGAACGATTCCCAGCACGCCTGGGAATTAGTCTCCGAAGCTTGCAAGCCGGTTTCGCCGTGCGTGCGCTCAATTGGGCTCCCGTCAAGCGGCAACCGTCGCCAAGCTTGGTACGTCACTCCGAAAGTGGTGCGCCATATGCTTGCCGCAACTGCATCGCTGTCTTGTATCGCCACCAGATGATGGGCAGCATGAGCTGGCGGCAAAACCCTTACAACTGCGCAACCTGCCGAAGTTTCATTAAGACGCCTAAGCGGGAATAGGTTCATTGCCGCGATGCCGCCAACCTAGCTGAATGGGAAAACTCTTTATCGAACTTCCTGGAAGAACAATACAACTAGGAATGCCTCATGAGTTTTTCAGACAAGGGGACATCTTCTGTCCGATGCAAGAGTTTGCCGGATGGCCCCTATCCAATGCAGAATCAAGTCATCGTCGCATGGGGTTACCGATTGGATACGCCTTGACGGCTTCCTCTCAATCAGCGCAAGCTCCCGCTTCACTAACAGATCTTGGTGAGCCGTATTCGAAATCGTTCGTCTCGCAGCTTACAGCGAACGACGACTGTCCCTAGGAGTTTGCCTCGCAAATCGCCCTCGCGTCAGGTATCGCCCCCGAGTTGTGCGTCTTGGTGATCTCGAGGGAAGCGGGTATCGGCTCCGGCAGTGTCGTGTTAAGATAAAAAGTGGATGTTTGAAAGGAAAAGGCGGAAGTAAGATGCAGGCGGGAATTCACCCCAATTATCACGAAGTTAAGGTTATGTGTGCGTGTTCGGCCAGTTGGACGACCCGCAGCACGGTGAAGGGGGACGAGTTGCGCGTGGAAATTTGCTCAAACTGTCATCCCTTCTTTACTGGTAAGCAAAAACTGGTGGACACGGAAGGCCGTGTGGACCGCTTCCAGAAGAAGGCTGCCAAGAGCAAGGCGCTGCAGGCCGCGATTGCGAGCCGCAAGGGCACCGAAGCCACGCAGTAGGCGTTCTTCAAACTTTCTTTCCATACAATTGAAAAGGCCGTTTCCCTTGGGGAGCGGCCTTTGTTTATTTAAGACTGGTCGCAGGCTACATTCCGGGGCCGGATTCGCGAGCTCGCATTTTTTCCTCGCGTTCACGTTCCATTTTGTCGAACTCGGGAATTTGGGCGTCCTGGAGCATTTTTTTAATCTTTTGGACCTGACCTTGGTGGATCTTATCCATTTCGGGCTTGTAATGCTGCCGAAGTAGGCGGTACTCGACACGGGTTTCGTCGAGGATTTCGTTGAGCTGCTTCATTTGGGTGTCGGACATGGAGAGGCGGACGCGCATGGATTCGGTGAACTGGCGGCGCCAATCTTCATTATTGCGGAATACGGTAGGGCTGGCGCTCACGGCGGGGGCGCTAATCAGGCGATTGCCGAAGAAACCGGTGGCTACGCCAGCGCCGAAGATCAGCGTGAGGTAGACGGCGACTTTGGGGGCGGAGAGTTGCATTAACGTTCTGAATCGACTGAAGAGGCAGGGGCCGAGTAGGACGCGGTGCGCATGTAGGTGTTGTTCAGGAAGTAGTCTTCGCTGATCTCGTCGGTGAGTTTTTCGATATAGGCGCGCTGGGGCAGCGGCTTGGGGCTTTGGTAGAAGACTACCCCGGTCGCGATAGCGACCGTAGCGGCAGCGGCGGCGAAAACGTTGGCCCAACGGAAGAGCCAAAGCTCGGAGCGGCGGCGTTCTTCGATGCGGCGCCAGAGCTCGGGCATGAAATTCTTTGAGCCTTCGACTTCCGGGCAGGCATCCCGATAGGAGACCAAGAGGGAGTCCAGCCGCGAATTGTCCAAGCTTGAATTGTGATTCTGCTCGTTCATATTCCTTCTATACGTCCCTTTTCTGCTGGGACTTTTCAAAAGCCTTTAACACGCGTTGCCGGGCGCGGAAGAGACGGACCTTGAGGGCGCTTTCGTTGGCGCCGTAGATTTCCTCTAATTCCTTGATCGACAACCCTTCTACTTCCTTCAACAATAACAAGATCCGATCCTCTTCACTGACGCCCGAAAGCAGCCACTGCACGAAATCCCGTATTGTCGCGCGGGCCTCTTCCGTACGGCCCACTTTCTCGCCCGCCGAGGCATCCGCCAGGATCACTTGCGCTTCGCTCAGATCCGCCATCCGGGATTCCTTCCGGCGTTTGGACTTGCGCATGTAATCGTAAGCGGCGTTCACCGTCAGACGATACAGCCATCTGTCAAACATCTCGGGGCTAGACAACTGCCCTAAGGAATAATACAAGCGCAGGAACACATCCTGCGCCACGTCCTCCACATCTTCCGGCCTGCCGATCAGGCGACCGACGATGGAGAGCACCCGCTTGCGGCAGGTGGCAACCAACTCGTTGAAAGAAGCGTCATCACCGGAGCGAGCGCGTTCGACGAGTTGAGGATCGACGTTCATTTAGAGAGGCGGAGAGACTGATCTTAACGTTACAGGCTTAGAGTCCGCCATCGTAGCGAAGGCCGATGCGGAAGAGTAGGGGAGCGCCGGTTTGGGGGAAGGGGGTAAAGCCTGTAAGGATGCGGCGATTGGCCATGTTTTCGATGTTCAGAGTGGCGGAGAGACCCTTCTTAAGTTGTTGACGGGCAGTGAGTTGGAGCCAGGAGAAGCCGGGGAGGAGTTGGGTGTTGCGATCGTCTTCAAACTGGAGGCCGGAGCTGCGCATGCCGACGGTAATTAATGTGCCTTCACGATACCAGGTGAGTTGGGCGGAGCCTTGGTGTTTGGGGACCTGGGGGAGGCGTTCGCGGGTGGAGTAGCGGGAGTCCGCCAGGAGGTAAGTCATTTCGTAGCGAAGGCTGCGGTAGCGTTTTTCGAACTCGGCTTCGAGGCCGCGGACGGTGGCGGCGGCGGCATTTTGACGCTGGCGAATGATTTGCGCGGGGGTATTAACGAGGGTGACATTGGTGATGAGGTCACTGACGCCGTTCCAGTAGCCGCCGGCCCGGACGGTGAAGGTTTCGCCGCGGTAGTCGACGCCTGTTTCGGCGGCCCAGAGCTTTTCGGGGAGGAGGGCGGCGTTGGCTTGGGTGACGGCGTTGCCGGCGCGGAATTCGCGGAAGAGTTCGTTGAGAGTGGGGGCGCGGAAGGCGCGATAGGCGGAGCCGCGGAGGCGCCAAGCGCCGGCGCCGAGGGCGAAGCCGGCGTTGGGGGAGTAGAAGTTCCCTGCCCGGCCGGCGAACTGGCCGCGGGAGCCGAGGAAGGTTTGAAGGGCGCCGAATTTGAATTCGCCCTGGCCGAAGATGCCGCTTTGGTTTTGGGTACCGCCGCCAGTGCGGAAGCCGGTG
>VFQP010002341.1_pt1 | contig 21519 bp, 18 predicted proteins | sample 3512351 | NCBI WGS metagenome assembly VFQP01 (sample SAMN10412372, study PRJNA504923) | tailings metagenome | isolation source: Relicate 1 Philex TSF1 revegetated site | place: Philippines: Tuba, Benguet | collected 2017-08-29
ATTGGGAGGTGTATTGGGTAATGCAAAACAAAATACGCCAAGCAGGGCAGAAACAATGGCTGCCATATGGAAGGTAGAAGCAGTTTTTTCAATCCCCAGTTTGCTAATCAAAATACCGGCTGCGATCCAGCCCAGTGTTCCAAACACCCTGATCCAGGGGAATTGTTTACCGGGATCGGTCATTTGAGAGAAAGCTACGCTATTACTCAGGGCAATCGTAGGCATATACAGTAAAGAATAACCCAGAATGATCCAGTAGAAAGTGTTACTGTCTGTTATTTGGGTAGCCAGGAAGAGCAGGGCAGCACCCACCAAATGTAGTACCCCCATGATTTTTTGTGCAGCAAAGAAGCGGTCGGCAATCATGCCTACAAAGAAGGGAGAGATCATGGTAGCAATGGCCAGTGCACTATAAGCCGCACCTATCTGAACACCACTGGCGCTCAAATGTTCTCCCATATAAGTGCCCATGGTAACATACCAGGCACTCCAGATAAAATATTCGAAAAACATCATTGAAGCCAACAGGGATCCTGTACGCAATTTCATGAGTAGTGGTTTTTGGTTTGGTTGATCGTTTGGATGACGAATATATCCTAATATATTCTATTAAACTACAACTTTTTCACCACCCTTCGTGCTCCCCTTTGTGTCCTTAGTGTCCTTTGTGGTTAAATATCTCTTCGACGTTTTGCAGGCCTGCAGATAATGCAAGCATTTGTGAAACCACAAAGGACACTAAGGACACAAAGGGGAGCACGAAGGGTGGTGAAAATTTTGTATTTTCCGGGAAAGCTAACCAGTATGTATAAGTCGATCCTTATTTTTTGGGTGGGTGTTCTTATGATGAATACCACCATGTCACAATCAGTTGACCGGCCAGCATTGCTGGTATTCTATGAAACAAAAGGCTTTTATCATAGTTCCATACCCGCCGGGGTGAAAGCCCTCCTGCAACTCGGACAGCAACACGGATTCAGGGTGGATACTGCTGCTCAGTCTGAGGGATTTTTTACCCCGGAAAAACTCAAAACCTATCAGGCCGTTTTATTTCTAAACACAACTGGTGATGTATTTACCAATGCAGAGAAAAATGCTTTTCAGACTTATATCCTGCAGGGTGGCGGCTTTGCCGGCGTACATGCTGCCACCGATACAGAATTTAAATGGCCCTGGTTCAATCAATTGGTGGGCGCTTATTTTAAAAATCATCCACAACAGCAAGATGCCGTTATGCAAATTCGTAATCAGCAGCATCTTGCTACCAGAGAACTGCCGGCTACCTGGCGTAAATGGGACGAATGGTACAATTTTAAAGACATTCAACCCGGTATCCAGGTATTGATCAACTTGGATGAATCCAGTTATAAGGGCGGAGAGAATGGTGCCGAACATCCCATTAGCTGGTATCATAATGTTGGAAAGGGCAGAAGCTTTTATACCGGCCTTGGTCATACAGATGCTTCCTATCAGGATGCTCTTTTTTTGAAACACCTCCTGGGGGGTATTCAGTATGCGATGGGCCAGTAGGATATACACATTTACAAGTATTGTGTATATCAGGGCTTTTGTATTGTTTTACATTGGATAGTTTGACCTGATTCAATTTTATTGAATAAAATAATAATTTATGCGCATTCGAGTCATTTACCAGTATTCATTGGCTGTTCTTTTACTGTTAGGTATCAGCAACTTTGTACATGGCCAGATGAATAGTAATGTTGTAAAAGGACTGGCAGCCTACAATACATTACAAAACACCGAAGCGCTGAAATATTTTCAGGCGGCAGGTGATGATCCGGATGCATTGGTGATGCTGGCCCGTATGTATTACCGGGGCGATGGTGTGCCCAGTAATTACGCAACGGCCAAAAATTATGCTGAAAAAGCCATAGCCAAAGGTGCAGGTATGGGCAATGTTATCCTCTATTTTATTTATGATTCCGGTAGTAAGGATATTGCTGCTAATAAAGAATTGGCCAGTCAATATTTGCAAAAACTACTTCCCTCGCTCAATGAATTACGCCGTTCTATTATTCAGGAAGTAGAAAGGGTATATGAGGTTGAGGTAAAAGATAGCAATAGTTTACGCATGCCTGAAATTGAAGCAAAATCATTCTCTAATATCAGGAAAGACTATGTATTCCACCCCAATCGCAGAATGTGGGCCAAGGGTGTAGCTATTGCCGCCAAAGATGATGGCATTGTACTGAATGCCCCATACATTCATATGTATGCCTATCTGCTGCAGAATAAAAAAATTGCTGCCGATCCCGTCTTCACCGGACTTGGTCTCTATGAACTGGCACATGAAGTGGGGTATGCATTGTCTTCTAATTCAATAGGTGATTTTTATAACGGATTACGCCAGTATAATTTGGCCGACGAGTATTATGCAAGTGCGTATGCGCGTAATTACTTACAGGCATTTGTTTCCTCTGTTAATAATATGATTGCAAGGAATCCGGATGATTATAAAATCATAGATACGCTCTTGTACCAGATTTCCCTGCAAAACGAAATCATGCCTGCCTGTATCGGGATTTTGGTGGAAAGAATGATGGGCGAGAAATATATAATGGATGGTAAAGCTGTATTTCAGTGGGCGATGCTCGGATACAGGAATAAATCTTCTGCCTGTGCCTATTTTTTAGGTAAGATGTTTGAAGAAGGGGTGTATGTTTTTCAGGATATTGATAAGGCCATCTATTACTATGAAGAGGCCAGTAAATTAGATCCCAACAGTTTTGGCGCTATTGAAGCTGCCAAGCTAAAGATCTTAACAAAGAAAGATGCCGCTACTTCCTGGGCACTGATTAAAAAAGCCGCCGCCGAAGGGAACCAACGCGCTTTATTATATAATGTTGATCTTGAAAAAAAAGAAGTGGCATTCAATGAAGCAGGTATTGCAGGGAGCTTAAAAGGCGCAGCTGATTTTTATAGCTATTCCCCCCTGTATCTGAATAATACTTATCGCTATGAGTTCAGGTTTGAAGCAAATTTTCAGAATAATAGCGGTAAGTCTGTTTATTTTTTTCCAAGAGAATCATGGAATATACCATTTAATGGATATGCGGCGTCGCCAGCTATGAATACAGGGGCTCAGAAAATGAATACCTATATTATGCCATACAGGCCCGGGTCTTTATTTGGTAAGTTAACTTTTGCGTTCCGGTTAAAGAACAGCAACGGACAGTATACCACCCTGAGCACGGTCGATTATCCCATGGGGATACTGTTATTAGATTCAACACAGATCGCCAATAATAAACTTAATGAGGTACGTATACAGGAGGCGATGACAATAACACCCGATGTACTGGTGAATTGGGCTAAAACCGGGGTAGACACCAGGCCCTATGCCAAACAGGTGCCACGCTATGATCTGGGTCAGGCACAAAAATTATCTACTTATGAAGTGTGGAGTTGGGGTAAGACTGCTATACCCAACTATTTTGGACTCAATGATTATGGTGCCAACAATATCAATCGTAATGATGAACAGCTAAAAGTATTTAATGGCGTATATGGATATTCTTTACATCGGTTTCATGTAATGGACGTAAAAGATGTGTTTCTTGTATCCTTTGATGATTTATTAAAGTATGATGATTCTCTAAAGCTCGGTGTACAAAGATTCATCTTTACTGAAAAGGACTATAAAGATCTTCAGCCATTTATTCAGATTAAAAAAACATACTCTGGTAAAACAAAAACCGGAGCCGATTTTCATCATGTGTCGGTGGGGATCAGGTATGGTACAGCCAGTTTGATTAATAATACCATGTATTATAATCTCGTGTTTCTTCGATCACCCTCTGGTATTATTTATGCAATGGTTGCTTCCAGAAGAAGTGATGCCAATGACAATAGTGGAGAGAACCGGATCATGACAGCTGCTGAAGAAGAAGCCCTGTTTAAGCAGGCAAGAACGATGGCAGAAACATCGGTTTTTTATTAACCCTCAAATCATTTTTATGCGATACTTTTTGATTATGCTCATAGGTTTATGTTGTTCAACGGGCAGTAATGCCCAGGGTACAACTGGCATGAATATATCAGCAAGAATTAAAGGGAAAAAAACTGTATTCACCAGGGCAGAAGCAAGTATGGATGCCAGTTTTAGTCCTTTTTATACCATTCAGTTTAACTTTTATTCTACTCCTGTAAATGTTACGAATACGAACCCATTTGGTGAGTATGATTATATCAATTTTCAGTGCAGGATTTCCAGAAGACAGTATTTGAATAAATTGCCCTGGCCACAAACCTTTACGAAGTTCCTTTATCGTAGTACGAGTAATGAAAGCATGTTTAGAAGTATTTCTTATTGGGAAACACCTGATGAAGCGAGAGATATTAAGCTAGTGATAGAAAAAGTAGATATAAGTGACCCTAAAAATCCCTACGTGGTAGGAACCATCGAGTATAAGCACACAGATGATACACAGCTAAAAGGAGCCTTCAGGGCTAAACTAACGGTCAAATAATGCCGGGAGACTTGTAGCGTTTATTGAAAGAACTCTATATCATTCTTGTATTTCAATTGTGTAATAGCCGACCATTCATAAATGCTCGCGAGTCTGCGCCATTCTCCCTCCGCATTCTTTTCATAAATCCAGAATGCTCCGTCTGTAGTGAATATATTGCTCTTACCCAGGTAAAAGAAACAAAGTGAATTGTCGCGCAGGAATATGGGTGGCGTAAAGTGTTGAAATTCCATACAGATTTTTTGTTCCGGTTTCATTTTGGAACGATCTACCTGGATGAGCTGTTGCTGCACTTTTTCTAAGGGAACCATATACGCAAAAGGGAACATTTTCGCGGGCCATTGCATTTGTTTCACTACCTCCAGTTGTTGCACAATGAACCTTCTTTCTTCAAGGGTAAACCGGGTCTTTCTTTTTACATAGGCAGCCTCATTCACATCCCATTCCTTGAATTCCTTATCCGAGAGAAATGCGTCTCTTACTTTATTCAGAATATTGGTGTCTACCCGATCTGTATAATAAAAAGTATCGCAATCTTTATAGGCATAGGGGCGCTCATTGAACCAATTGCTATAAATGTCACGAATGAGTACGGAGGAGGTAGTGCTGTTTTGCGCGCTGGCAGTATTGCTCAGGTATGCCATGAATAGCAATACGGATGCAATACGCAGGTAGTTGGGCATGGGTTTTTTCATTAGGCTAGGGTTAAAGTTATTAAGCTTTTCTTAATAATTATACCCAGCTACAAAAAAACTATGACAAAGCTTGTAGAATATCAGCTAAAATATCGTCTTTATGCTCTAAACCCACAGAAATGCGGATGAGTCCGGGGGTGATGTTCACCGCCAGCCTTTCTTCTTCCGATAGTTTGGCATGCGTAGTACTGGCCGGATGGGAGGCAATGCTCCTGGTATCGCCCAGGTTCGCCGTGAGGGAGAGCATGTTGAGTTGATTCAGGAATTGGCGGCCGGCTTCAAGGCCTCCTTTCAGTTCAAAACAGAGAATGCCACCGCCATTTTTCATTTGTTGTTTGGCAATTGGGTACTGAGGGTGACTTTCCAGGAATGGATAGCGTAAGCGGCTAATGGCGGGATGGTTCTCCAGTTCTTTTGCTAGCGCCAAGGCATTGCTGGCGTGTCGTTCCATGCGAACGTCGAGGGTTTCGAGGCTCTTGCTTAATACCCAGGCATTGAATGGAGACAGGGCAGGACCGGTACTCCTGCAAAACAGGAATATTTCCTTGATAAGTTCAGGCTTCCCAACTACTACCCCTCCCAACACACGGCCTTGTCCATCGAGCCATTTTGTGGCCGAATGAACCACCAGGTCTGCACCAAATTCAATCGGCCGCTGGTTTACCGGTGTGGCAAAGCAATTATCTACATTGAGTATTATGCCATGTTTTTTAGCCACCCTGCCTATCATGGCCAGGTCGAGCACTTCAAGACCAGGATTGGTGGGGGTTTCAATATAGATCATTCGGGTATTGGGCTGGATAGCAGCTTCCCACTCCGCCTCTGTAGCAGTTGCAGCTACATAACTGTGTTCGATACCATATTTGGGAAGGTATTTTGCGATCACTGTATGTGTACTTCCGAAAATAGCGTTGCAAGCCAGTAAATGATCGCCCTGCTTCATCAATGCCATGAAAGAACCGAAAACGGCACTCATGCCAGAGGCGGTAGCGTATCCGGCTTCAGCACCTTCCAGTGCACATACTTTATCAATGAACTCCTGTGCGTTGGGATTACTGAAACGGCTGTAGATATTATCATCGGTCTCATCTGCAAATGCCGCACGCATTGATTCTGCATCTTCAAAACAAAAACTACTGGTCAGGAACAGGGGTGATGAATGTTCCATTTCATTGGTCTGTTCTGTCCTGATGCGTATAGCTTTTGTATTAGGGTGTTGCATATGCTTGCTTATCTTTTTTATGAATGCTCGTTAATCTTACAGCAGGATCTGCTTGTTGTATCCAATTCTTGCCTGCATGATCAGGCAACTCTGAAAGATTTTTACAAATGTAACTCAGTGATGCCCTTATTTTGCTGTTGCAATGCAGAATAATCAGTTGAAATATTTTGAATGCCAGCAGTCATTCCGGTTGGAATCCGGAGCAGAACTGCCCTCTCTTACCATTGCCTACCATACTTATGGAGAGGATAATAGGGAAGGAAAGCCTGTAGTGTGGGTTTGTCATGCCCTTACTGCCAGTGCCGATTGTGCCGATTGGTGGAAGGGATTAATAGGCCCGGGTTATCTGATTGATCCGGATCGTTATTTTATTGTATGTGCCAATATCCTGGGTTCCTGTTATGGCACTACAGGGCCTGTAAGTATTGATCCGGCTACAGAAAAGCCTTATTACAGTAGTTTCCCGCATATTACCATTCGTGATATGGTGGGGGCTCATCAATTGCTATGTGAACATTTGGGTATCCGGCAAATTGACCTGCTCATTGGCGGTAGTATGGGCGGCTATCAGGCATTGGAATGGGCTGTAATGGCTCCTGCATTGATTAAGCGCATATTCCTTATTGCCACTTCGCCCTCTGAAAGTGCCTGGGGTGTTGCGGTGCATACCGCGCAACGCCTGGCCATTGAGGCCGACCATACCTGGCGTGACCATGCGCCATCGGCGGGAGCCGCCGGACTCAAAGCCGCCCGCGCCATCGGGATGCTTACTTATCGGAATTACGGAATTTTTCAGGAAGCACAAACCGACCCGGATCCGGAAAAGATTGATCATTTCAGGGCTTCTTCCTATATCAGTTATCAGGGCGATAAACTGGTGAAGCGATTCAATGCCTATTCTTACTGGCTGCTCACCAAGGCCATGGATAGTCATCACCTGGGTCGCGGTCGCGGCGGCGATCTCATCGCCACCCTCAATACGATTGTACAACCCACCTTCATCATGGCTATCAAGAGCGATATTCTTTGTCCGCCAGATGAACAAAGGTTCATGCACACGCATATGCCCAATGCCAGTTTGGAAGAGATCGATTCTACCTATGGTCACGATGGTTTTATCATTGAAACCCGTCAGATTACGGAGCACCTTGGTGCCTGGTTGCGCACACAGGGGGTATAAGGATAATCGGTAGATTAGAGAACCAATATCGTAACTGCTTGTTATTTTTGTAAGTAAAACAGATTGTCATGGGTATATGGAAACAGTTGGCTGAATACCTCTACATCAAAAAGAAGGACCCCAATCAGCCCAGCACACCCTGGTTAAAATACATGCATGGGATGAACCGGATTTCGATCATCACATTCCTCCTGGCGGTGATATTCATTCTGGTGAAGCTGGTAATCATCCCACTCTTCAAATAGTCAGCATTATCCTTTCAGGAAACGAATAATACTATCTGCAGCCTGTGCTGAAGCTTTTCCACCAGAGGAGAGTATATTATGCAATGCAGTATAGTCTTCTTGTAATTGTTTCTTCACCAACTCGTTGTGTAATAATTCCTGCAAATTCTTTTCAAGTTGTGGTACTGTAAGTTCATGTTGGATCAACTCTTTTACTACAGGTTTATCCATGATCAGGTTCACGAGTGAAATATATTTGATGTTGATCAATCGTTTAGCGATCTGGTAGCTGATATTACTGCCTTTGTAACAAACAATTTCGGGTACGCCAAATAAAGCGGTTTCCAGCGTTGCTGTTCCACTGGTTACCAGGGCCGCGCTGGAATTGAGCAGCAGGGGATAGGTTTGGTGGCGAACACTGGAAATATTTTGTGCCTGTTGCAGAAATGGGGTATAGAAATCATCGTCCAATCCTGGCGCTTTAGCCACCACAAATTGAAAATCGGGAAAGCGCCTGGCCACTTCCAGCATGATGGGTAGTTTCTTGCTGATCTCCTGTTTTCTGCTGCCGGGTAATAAGGCAATCAGGGGTTTGTTGGCGATAACGCCCGATAAGCTTTGTTTTACTGCCGGATCTTGCTTGGCCTGTTCTACCACTTCAACCAGGGGGTGACCAACATATTCAACCTCCCAGTTCCATTTATGCTGGTAATAGGGGCGTTCAAAGGGGAGGATGCATAGCATTTTATCGATACACTGTTTCATTTTTTTCACCCTGTTCTCCTTCCATGCCCAAACCTGGGGTGATATATAGTATATGACTTTAAAGCCTTGTTGTTTGGCCCATTCAGCTATTCGCAGGTTAAATCCGGGGTAATCAATCAGTACCAGTACATCGGGGTTCCAGGCTGTAATGTCGGCCTTACACATGCGGATATTACGTAGAATGGTAGGGAGGTTGCGAACTACTTCTACAAAGCCCATAAAAGCGAGGTCACGGTAATGTTTTACTACCAGGGCACCTGCTTTTTCCATCATATCACCGCCCCAGCAGCGGATATCGGCCTGGGCATCGCGGGCTTTTAATTCCTTGATGAGGTTACTGCCATGCAGGTCGCCACTTGCTTCACCGGCTATCAGGTAATACTTCATGGATAGTGATAATGAGGTTTCCGGGGCTGAATCAGCCATGTTTTTATTGAGCTGCAAGGTACGGTAAGCCATGTTAAAAGGGAGAAAATCCATTTTAAGAATACTATAACTAAAAAAATAGTTTGAAAACTAAAAAATTAGTTTTAAGTTTGACTTACTAATTAGTTGAACGATGAAAGCATTAACAAAAGCAGAGGAACAGATTATGCAGGTAATCTGGAAATTAGAAGAAGCATTCCTGAAAGATATTGTGGAAGCGATGCCAGAGCCCAGGCCACATTCCAATACGGTGGCCACTATTTTGAAAATTTTGGTTGAGAAGGGTTTTGTTGGGATCATTCCTGTGGGTCGTGTGCACCGATACCACGCAACTGTATCGAAGGAAGACTATTCATCCAGCTCTATCAGGAATTTGGTGGAGGGGTATTTTGAAGGTTCTTTCAGTGAAGCGGTATCTTTTATGGTAAAACAGAAAGATATCAGCGTGAAGGAATTGGAACTGCTTCTGGAAGCCATGAAGAAAAAATAAAAACAGTACACATGTTAGCAACTGCTTACTATTTTCTACAGGTAGTGATCTGTAGCGCGATCATGATGGGGTACTACTGGTTGGTACTTCGTAATAAACGTTTCCATCAGTACAACAGATTTTATTTACTGGCGGTGGCTTTGCTGTCGTGGTTGGTTCCACTTATTAAAATACAGTGGAGTAATGCTCAGCCAGCGGCACCTACCCAGGTCATGTATCTGTTAAACGTGGTGGCAGATAGTAACACGGAATGGGAGCAGGTGGTACAGAACACCGGTTTTCATTGGAGTCGGGAGCTATTGCTAACCGCATTGTATTTGCTGGTAGCTGGTTTTCTGCTGGTAATGACTTTACATGCTATTCATCGTATTTATCAGTTATTGCGAAAACACTCCTGCAGAACGGTTGATGATATTTATCTGATCATCACCCAAGCCAAGGGTACACCATTTTCTTTTTTCCGGTATATATTCTGGAATGAGGAAATTGATATCAGGAGTGAGTCGGGTAAGCAAATTTTGCAGCATGAGCTTACCCATGTAAGACAAAAACACTCGGTAGATAAATTACTATTACAGGTAGTGATTATTGTGGGCTGGTTCAATCCATTCTTCTGGCTATTGAAGCGGGAAATGGAATTGATTCACGAGTTCATAGCTGATCATAAAGCTGTAAAGGAAGGAGATACGGCCGCACTGGCACAAATGCTTTTGGCAGCAGCTTATCCGAGACAACAATTCATGCTCACCAATCCATTTTTCTTTTCACCAATTAAAAGGAGGTTGCAGATGTTAAAAAATCATAACAATCCGAGATTTAGCTATTTGCGCAGACTGGTAGTATTACCCATGTTGGCAGTAGTTGTTGTATTGTTCGCATTTCGTAGTGCTGAACAAAAGGATCGTCAAACCCTTTCAATGGGTACGGTCATGGAGTCGGTGGTTAATCAATTTAGTAGCCATGATGAAAATGAGGGTATTGTTTTTGAAGCCCATCCATCGGCTGCAGTTAAACTCATGAAGAAGTATCGTGTGGTGATCAACCCTGGTCATGGCGGTACAGATAAAGGTGCTATGGCACCTGATGGAACTACTGAAGCAGCTTTGTCGCTGGCGATGGCAGAAATGTTCCGTAAAGTAAATACCAACGACCAGATCGAAATTATTCTTACCCGTGAAACTGATCAATTCAATTCATTGGTAGAAGTAGGAGAAAAGGTAACAGCGCTTGCACCCGATCTGTTTATTTCTATGCATGTTAATTCCGAATCCGGAAAAGCCAGTAATAAGTTGTTGAAGGGTGCCGAATTATTTATTGCTTCGAAAGATAAGGCAGTGAATTATACAAATAACTATGAGTTGGCGAATGCAGTAGCCAGCACGTTGAAATCTGTAACCGGAAGTACTGCTGCCATTAAATCTAGAGAAAAAGGTATTTATTTATTGCAGTCAGTTCCATGTCCTGCCGTATTGGTAGAAGCAGGTTATATCACTAACCAGGAAGATCTTACCAAATTAAAAAATCCTGTTTATCAGGAGCAACTGGCCAGGGCTATTTTGCAGGGTGTGACTACTTATTTATCGCAGAAAGAAGGTAGTACTACTGCGCAAGCATATGCAATGCCCTTTGTTGCTGAATCGGCTGATGTATTTACAGCAGTGAGTGAAGTTGGTCAGGATGGAGGTAATCCGGTTCAGTTTTCTGCAAGGGCACTGAATACAGATACCATACCAGCCCGTGAAAAGGAAGCTAAAGTAACTGTTCGCTCCAGTGATGGGGAGCGTGTAGAAACAGTCACTTTACGCGTTAAACCATTGGAGAAAGATGTCTTATATATAGTAGATGGTAAGGAAGCTAATCCTGAAAATTTCTCATCATTGAATCCTGAGGATATCTCTGCCATTCATGTAGTAAAGAATGAGGAAGCTTTGGCAGCCTATGGTGAGAAAGCGCGTAATGGGGTGATAGAAGTGTACACCAAATCGGTTACAGGATATGCGCCATTACCCAATCCGGTAGCAGGTGAATATGGTTTTGAAACATCCGATATTACCGCTTTCAAGAAAAAGAATTCATCTGTTCAAAGGGTATCGTGGAGTGCCAGTCCTATGAGAATCAATATAGATCTGAAAGATGGTTCACGCGAAACCTATGATTTGGAAAAAGCGGCCAGTAAGAGTAAGGCGGTAGCTAAATATGGGGAGTTGCCTGCAGCACCGCCACCACCACCTGGTATTAAAGGTGAAGCCGGTACTGCCAGTGTTGGTAGGGTAATGGATGGTATTAAGTTCAATGGCGGAATTAGTGCCTGGACAAAGTTTTTGTCCGAGAATATTGATCAGGACATCCTCAAGCGTAAAGGAGCACCTGCGAAGTTTTATACGGTAATGGTGTCATTTTCGCTGGATGCCAATGGGGAGATGAGTGATGTGCGTGCTATTGCGGATCCTGGATTTGGTTTGGCTGATGAAGCTGTTAAGGTAGTGAAGAAGAGTAGTGGTAAATGGATACCTGCCAATGCCAAGGGTAAATCTGTTAAGGCCAATCAGATTGCCCGCGTTGTATTCAAGGAGTCATAGTTTTCTCTGTTCAGTAAATATGCGGTCTAACGAGCTGCTTGTGAGAGAGGCTGTCCTTCCCCGCAGTGTCTCCCGACGTAGGAGGGGACACTGCGGTTGCACTCAGCACGTCATGCAAACCACTTCACGAATAAAGCGGCCAATGCATAAATACAGGTAACAATAAAAATACCTCTGGCGGTTTTATCTTTTTGTTGATTGATGTACAAGGTAAAGATGACTGCATTCAGAATGAGTGCAATGCTTACGATGCCAGTGAGCAGTGAGGGTTGTATACGGAGTACATGAAAGAATTCCTGTAAGGTAAACAGGCGAAACTTTGCCAGGTAGTAGCCGAAAATACCTACTACCGGTGCCAGTAGTCCGAGGAGGATACCCAGTTTTAAATCATCTTTCTTCAGCATCAGAATTCCCATTTTTGTTCCAGCTGTTTCTTAAGGGTGTAGTTGGTGAGATCGAATTGTACGGGCACTACACTTACATAGTTATGTTTGAGGGCCCATACATCGGTATCTTTCCCTTTATCGAAGTTCACGAATTCGCCGGTGAGCCAATAGTATTTTTTACCGTGCGGGTCTTTGCGTTCATCGAATTCTTCTTCATATTTCGCATAGGCCTGACGACAAATGCGAATACCTTTTACGAGGCTGGGTTCAACGGCAGGGATATTTACGTTCAGACAAAGGTGTTTATCGAGCGAAGACTTACTCTTAAGCACTTGTTCTACAATGATGCGCGCATATTTTACGGCAGCTTCAAAATTAGCTTCAATGCTATAATCGAGTAGGCTAAAGCCGATACTGGGAATACTTTCAATGGATGCTTCCAGTGCGGCCGACATAGTGCCGGAATAGATTACGTTGATGGAATGATTCGCGCCATGGTTAACGCCACTTACGCATAAGTCGGGCTTGCGATGCAGGATTTTATCTACAGCAATCTTTACACAGTCTACCGGCGTACCACTACAGCTATAAGCTTCCACCTCTTCAAAAATATTCGACTTCTGTAAACGTAGTAATTGTCCGATGGTAATGGCATGCCCCATACCACTTTGAGGTTTATCGGGGGCTACAACAACGATTTTGCCAAGACCTTTTACCGCTTCTGTGAGTGCTCTGATACCTGGAGCTGTGATGCCATCATCATTCGTAACGAGGATGATGGGCTCTTCTTTTTTAACAAGCTTCTTTGCCATAAGTGCAAGATACAACACTCCTCACCAAGCAAAGGGGGAGGGGAAAAGGGTGAGATAAAAAAAATAAATTTGGAGAAACTAAAAAAATTAGTATTTTGCAGCTAAATGAATTAGCTATGTCAAATGCCGGAAAGAATCTACGCTATCTGCGCAAGCTCCGCGGCTGGACGCAGGAAGAGTTCGCCAACAAACTCAAGATCAAGCGCTCTTTGGTGGGAGCTTATGAGGAAGAGCGGGCTGAACCCAGGCTGGAAGTGGTCAAACAAATATGTGGCCTCTTTAAATTGAGTCTGGAAGATTTTCTGTTAAAGGACCTGACTGAATCCAGTGGTGGTTCTTATCTGGAAAAGCGCAGGCAGCTTAAGAATGATGTGGCATCGGGTGCAGCTCAGATCCATTTCGTTCCGGTAAAAGCTGCGGCTGGTTACCTGGCTGGTTATGCCGATCCTGAATTTGTGGATGAGTTGAATACTTTCACCCTACCCATGTTATCACCCGGTCAATACCGTGCTTTTGAGATTGTAGGTGATAGTATGTTGCCCACACCCAGTGGTAGTGTGATCGTTGGTGAAAAGGTAGATGACCTGAATGAAGTGAAGAATAGCAATACTTATGTGGTACTGTCCAGGAATGAAGGGGTGGTGTACAAGCGTATCATGAAGAATAATAAGGTGAAAAACAGGATCACACTAATCAGTGATAATCCGGTATATGAACCTTATAATGTGAATGCTGAAGATGTACTGGAAGTATGGAAAGCTGTTTATATTCTGCAGAAAGCTGGCATGGCACCCCGTTGGGATGTAGGCCAATTGGCTGGGATGGTGAATAATTTGCAGGAGCAGGTGACGACTTTGAAGAAGAAGTTGAATTAAAATATCGTGGCTACGCAGCGGTCTCCTAATTAAGGAGGGGCTCTTCAATGTACTGATGTAGTTTTCCTGTTATTATACAAGGGGCTATTCTTTAACGGATGGCCCCTTGGTATTTGTAGACGCACAGTTCTCTCCTTCGTCGGGAAACTGTGCTACGACGGAAAGCGAATAATGAACTATTATATTTTCATAAAAGACTATCAGGAGATAGATAGAATTCTTAACAGATTATCTCATGCATCTTCCAAAAGTATATCTTTAAACTCCATGTCTGTTTTCTTTCCCTATAGCTCCATCCTCATTTCCTTTGCTACATTTACATAAGCTTCTTTAGTAGGGTTTTTTATAAACTCCTTTAATGCTTATGTCAATACATCTACTAAAATATCCAATGACCTGATCCTAGCCCCCATATCATACATATTACTCGTCACCATCAATTCATCAATATCCGTTTCAGCAATAAAATCTCCCAATGTTTCCCGAAGGGTATCCGGAGCACCTATAAAAGAACAGGCCGTCATACTATGTAATACCTGTTGAATCTCCGGTTGTTGTATAGATGCCGGCAAGGGCCCCGGCGGCTGCAGCGGACTACGGGTATTGGTAATGATGCCAAGAAACATGCGGTAAAAACTGGTAGCCAGAAAATTTGCTTCCTCATCAGTATCCGCTGCAATCACATTCACACATGCCATTACATAAGGTTGCTCTAGAACAGCAGAGGGCTTAAAATGTTTTCGGTAAATCTGAATGGCTGCCCGGAATTGTGCCGGTGCAAAATGTGCCGCAAATGCATAGGGCAAGCCCATCTCCGCAGCCAGATAAGCACTATCAGTACTGGAACCCAATATCCATAAAGGAATATCAACCCCCTCCCCGGGAAACGCTCTTACCCGCGCCACCCGATTATCCTCACTAAAATATTGTTGCAACTGCTCAATCTCTGACTTAAAGTCGTAAGCCATGCTCGCATGATTCCTACGTAATGCCATGGCCGTTAACTGGTCAGTTCCCGGTGCCCTGCCTAAGCCAAGATCAATCCTGCCAGGAAAGAGTGTTGCCAGGGTGCCAAACTGTTCAGCAACTGCCAGCGGACTATGATTCGGCAGCATAATACCACCTGAGCCAATACGGATCATTCCTTGTGTTTGTCCTGCTACATGCCCTATTAGTACAGCCGTGGCCGAACTGGCTACATGCTCCATATTGTGGTGCTCGGCCAACCAAAATCGCTTGTACCCGATAAATTCTGCATGTTGTGCTATAGCAACAGTAGCTTCAATAGCACTTGCTGCATTACCTCCTTCACGCACAATAGCCAGATCAAGTATTGATATAGGAATCTTTTTCAATGGTGTGCTCATTTTATTTCCTCCTCTCAGATCATTCTTTCTTTCATCCATGTTGATAGCAAGCTTCTCGCTATTCACATCTTTCTATCTGATCTGTAAAGGCAAAGTTCGGATAAAGCAAAAGAAGACAGTGGGGTGAAAAATCGAGATCAATGAAATTTCTATTTTTGTTAGTGTTGAAACCCCTTGATTATAAGGCGTTTGTAGGCCTTTTGCGATATCGGGAAAATTTCGTATCTTAACAGAATATATGCGGCTGTATTACCAGATTCCTGCCGCTATCCGGAAAGTATTACAATGCGCTTCCACTATCACCCGAACATCGGGCGAATAGCCGCCACCCATCGCTACCGTTACCGGAATCCCCTTTGTATATAAACTCTGAAATACAAAACGATCTCTTTCACCAGCATCGGCTAAACTTAATTTTAGTTTACCAAACTTATCTGTATCCAACACATCTACCCCCGATAAATAAAATGCATGATCTGGTTGTACCGTTTCAATAAGGCCGGGCAATCTGTCTTGTAAGAGCGATAGATAGGTCTTTCCATCGGTGCCGTCCAGTAAGGGTATATCCAGATCAGATTTCTCCTTGTGAAATGGATAATTATGTGCCCCGTGCATGCTAAAAGTAAATACCCTTTCATCTTTTTCAAATATACTGGCTGTGCCATTCCCCTGGTGGACATCGAGGTCAATGATCAGGATCTTTTTCGCCAGTCCTTTTCGCAGCAAATAATTAGCTGCAACAGCCATATCATTCAGTAAACAAAATCCCTCTCCTTTATTGGCAAATGCATGATGTGTGCCACCCGCTACATTAAAAGCAACACCATGCTCACGTGCATACAATGCCCCATCAATTGTTCCCTGGGTAATCATGAGTTCACGCCGGGTAAGTTGTGGCGATTGCGGAAATCCAATCCGGCGCTGTTCACTGGCACTGAGCTGTTGGTGAATGAGTTTGTCCAGGTATTCTTTTTCGTGCGTCCATAAAATAATTTCTTCATCACATATTTCCGGTTCAAAGAAATGTTCTTGTGTGAATGTGCCCTCATGCAGTAATTGTCCGGGTATCAATTCATATTTCACCATCGGGAAACGATGCCCTTCTGGCAGCGGATGTGCATAAATAGGATGATAGGCGATCTTGATCATTGAATAGATACGATAGATTGATTCACGATGGCAAATACACGATCTTTCTTTCCGGCATTAACCATGGCCAATCCGGAAAAATGACTGAAGGCCGGCAATACAGCCTCCTGTTCCCGCATAAAAAAACAGGGGAAACGCAAGCTTTGTTTACCCATTCCGCGCATTAATACTCCCGGATGTAAATGGCCATACAATAAATAGGCTTCCAATGGTATGGCTGCTGCTGCAAGATCGGCCGGGTCATGGATAAAGCCAAAAGGAGGCAAATACAAGTAGGGTACACATTTGATATTGGCCTTCGCATACCAGTCATCCGACAGGATATCATGATTACCCTCTACCAATGTGAACGCTATATGTGACAGGTCATTGCGCCATTTCAGGAAAAAGTCCATCTCCTTATTCAAACGGCTATGAAACATATCGCCAACAATGATTATTTCCCTGGGTTTAAAAAAACTGATCTGGTGAAACAGTCGCTGTAGGTCTTGCTGATAAACAGCCTGTGGAACAGGGATACCACTTTTCCTGAAATGTCCTGTCTTCCCAAAATGCAGATCGGCCACGAGCAGTATTCCCGCTTCTTCCCAAAATGCTACCCTTTCCGGCGATAGCCAAATATGTTGTGATCTGATGGTATGTAATACCGGTGCTTGCATGGGTGGGCAAAGATAGGGCAGCTGTATTATTGAAGCGCCTGCTGCATTTTTTTAATCCGGTCTTCCAGTTGTTCCGACGACATATTATTCCTGTTCAGACTATCCACTTTAATGGGGAAGCAGAAGGGAGTGAGTTGAACCGGTTTTGTGATCACGATCTTTCCATGTTGAATACGCTGTAAGGCATTTCGCAGTCGTACTTCTTCCATTTGCTGATCGAATACTTCCTGATAAGCCTGTCGTAGTAAGAGATTATCTGGCTCATACTCTGTAAACACTTTGAATAACAGTGAGGCCGATGATTGTAAATGTCTGGCTTTCTTTTGTTCACCCGGATAGCCCTGAAAAATGAGTCCGCCAATCACAGCAATATCCCTGAATTTCCGCATGGCCATTTCAACAGCATTGATGCTTTTTTTGATATCATTCAACAGGTTCTCTGTGGTGAAGAGCTGTTGTGCATTGTGTTCATCAATGGGTATGGGTTGGTCGCTCAGTAATTCAAAACCATAATCATTCATGGCAATGGAAAATGTAATGGGCCTCAGCTGTGCTATACGCCAGGCGAGTAAAGCAGCCATGGCTTCGTGTACCAGTCTGCCTTCGAAAGGATATACAAAGAGGTGATATCCGTCTTTACTATCAATCAGTTCAATTAGTAATTCATTGGCTTTGGGAATATGTGATAGCTCTTCCTGTAGTTCGAAGAGGGGAACAAGCGCTTGCAACTCCGGCTCTCTGGCTTTTTTACTAAGGGCCAGATCAAGTGTTTTCCGCAACATCAAACCCAGGTTGGCAGAGAGTGGCATACGTCCGCCCATCCAACTGGGTACAATCGATTTCTTCGATTTCGATGGCTTTACAGTAGCCGTCATTTCTTTGATGCCTATGAGTTCGAGGTTACGTCCTGCGAGCGTAAATACAGCGCCAGGTTCCAGGCGACTGATAAACCATTCTTCAATCACGCCAATGAATTTGCCATTCATGAGTTTCACCTTTAGCATGGCATCACTCACAATGGTGCCGATATGCATGCGATGGCGCATCGCTATCCTTCTGCTTTTTACGCGATAGATGCCCTGTTCTATTTCTACCTTCCGGTATTCATCATATTGTTGCAGTGCAGTTCCGCCCTGGGTAAGGTGTAATAGTACATCCTGCCATTCCTGTTCCTGAATATCGGCAAAGCAATGTGTGAGTTTGATTTCCTCCAAGAGTTGGTTAGCGGAGAATCCTTCGCTAATGGCTAGTGTGCAGAGGTATTGCAGCAATACATCAAAACAAAGCAACATGGGATCGCGACTTTCAATCAGTTCTTCTTTCATGGCCTGTTTCAAAGCTGCAGCTTCTACCAGTTCGAGGGAATGGGTAGGCAGGAAATAAATGCGGCTCACTTCACCGGGCTGGTGTCCGCTTCGTCCTGCTCTTTGTAAGAACCTGGCCACCCCTTTGGGTGAACCTACCTGTATCACGGTATCCACGGGTCTGAAATCAACACCCAGATCCAGACTGGCTGTACAGACCACCGCTTTGAGTTTTTGGGTATGCAGTGCATCTTCTACCCATAAGCGTAGCTCTTGCTCTATGCTCCCATGATGTAAGGCAATGGCACCTGCCAGTTGCGGTGCTACTGTGAGTAGTGTTTGGTACCAGGTTTCACTCATGCCCCTTGTATTAATGAAGATGAGTGTGGTGGTGCTTTGTTCTATGATGGGTACGATCTGGTGTGCGAGCTTGATACCGAGATGTCCGGCCCAGGGATATTTTTCAATTTCCTCTGGCAGTATGGCATGGATCTCAATGGGCTTGTGCACTTTCGCTTTCACCAGATGGCCTGTATGTTGTAAGGGATAGAGCAATACTTTTCTTGCTTCCTCCAAATTGCCAATTGTAGCACTAATGCCCCAGATGCTGAGCATTTGCTGAGTGGCTTTTTTGATGGCTACCAGCCTTGATATGGCCAGTTCAACCATTACGCCTCTTTTACTTCCCAATAACTCATGCCATTCATCTACTGCAATGGTTTGCAGGGAAGCGAATAATTGCGGGTATCCTTTTTGTGCGAGTAGCAGGTGTAAACTTTCCGGGGTAATGATGAGTACTTCCGGCATTTGCTTTTTTTGCCTCGCACGTTCGGCGGTATTGGTATCGCCATTCCGGATACCAATTTTCCAATTCATTCCTAGTTCATTGATCACTTCTTCCATGGCCCTGCCTATATCCTTGGCCAATGCACGTAAAGGCGTTACCCAAAGCAGGCGCAGACCATTGTTTTTTTTGTGCAGGTACTGTTCCGGATTTTCGTTGATGAACTGAATGATTGATCCCAGAAAAACGGAGAAGGTTTTACCACAACCAGTAGGCGCATTCACGAGGCCGCTATGCTGTTGCTGCATATGCTTCCAGGTTTCTTCCTGAAAGGCAAAGGCCTTATATCCCTTGCTGGCCAGCCATTGGTGGATGATATTTTCTCCCTTCGTCATTTGCCGTAAAGTTCCAACATTTTCTTCAGGTCTTCCAAGGTGTTGATATCGTTGGGGCCTTTATCCCTGCGCCATCTGCTGATGCGTGGAAACCTGAGTGCCACACCGCTTTTGTGGCGACTGGATGCGGCAATCCCCTCGAATGCAATTTCGAATACCAATTGTGGCGTAACTGTTCTTACGGGCCCAAATTTTTCCAAAGCATGTTTTTTCACAAATGCATCTACTTCTGTGAGTTCCTTATCGGTTAGTCCGGAATAGGCTTTGGTAAATGTGACCAGTTTCTCTCCATCTTTTACAGCAAATGTGTAATCGGTATACAGGTTACTTCTGCGGCCATGTCCTTTTTGTGCATAGAGTAAAACAGCATCAATGGTAAGCGGATCGATCTTCCATTTCCACCAATCGCCTTTTTTTCTGCCGGTTTGGTAAGGAGAATTCTTTCGCTTTAGCATGAGTCCTTCAGCAAGTTGTTCTCTTGAGCCCTCTCTGATTGCTGCGAGTGTAGTCCAATTATTAAAGGATACAATGGGCGAAATATATAGTGGTGCTATAGGGATTTGATTACATAGTTGGGTAAGGAGGGTTCTTCTTTCTTCCATGGATTGTTCTCTGATATCCTGTCCCTGCCATTCCAATATATCATAGGCAAAAAAGGCGACAGGTGCTTCCTGCAGCTGTTTTTTGCTCACTTGCTTTCTGCCAATCCTTGTTTGGAGAATGGAGAAGGGGAGTGGTATGCCATTTCTTGCAGGCAATAATTCTCCATCCAACACAGTGCCATTGTCCAAATGTTCTTTTAGTATATGCAGTTCCGGGAACCGGTCGGTCATCAATTCCTCACCCCTGCTCCAGATGAAGAGTTCATTGTTTCGTTTGATGATTTGCCCGCGAATGCCATCCCATTTCCATTCTGCCTGCCATTCATCCGGCTCTCCGAGTGCAGCTGGTTCTTCTTCCAGTGCATAAGCCAGGTAAAATGGATAGGGTTTGGAATGGTCTTGTTGTTGTGCGTCACCACTAAACAGTTCCTGAAAGCTAATGGTAGATGGATCCCATTGTCCGCTGATGCGGTGTGTAATGGTAGATGGGGGTAGCTCAACCAGTTTGGCAAGGGCATTCACCATGGTTTGCTGGGAAACGCCAATCCGAAAACCACCAGTGATCAGTTTGTTGAAAACGAAAAGACTTTCCTTATCCAGCTCAGACCAGCAGCGAAGGATGAATGCTTTTTTAGTGTCATCATCTGCTTTTTGTAGTTCAATCAAAGATTGAATATAACTGTGAAGAGGTGGGTGATGACTTATTTCCTTGCCTGGCGGCAATAGCAGGCCGATGGTTTCTGCCAGATCCCCAACAGTATGGTAAGATTCTTCAAAGAGCCAGGGAGGTAATTGAGCAATTTCCATGCACCAGCTTTTCAGTAAGCTGCTGCTAATGGTGCGTTTGGGCCTGCGGCCACTGAAAATGGCGATCACCCAAATTTTATCGGCATCTGCTGCCAATGAAAAGTATTCTGCCAATGCGTTGATCTTCTGGAGGGTGCTGCTGGTGGTACCTAATTGTCCTACCAGTTTGGCAAATTGTTTCATGCTTCTGCAGGTGGGTTTTGTTGGGTGATTGGTTCTTCCTGTTCCTCACCATAAGCAGTTTTTACTTCTGCGGCGGGAATGCCTTGTTCATTTAGGTATCTACTTAGAGCAGCCTGGAAGCCATG